>QDKV01005350.1_pt1 | contig 65859 bp, 76 predicted proteins | sample 1861101 | NCBI WGS metagenome assembly QDKV01 (sample SAMN04275158, study PRJNA302643) | Fungus metagenome, whole genome shotgun sequencing project. | isolation source: fruitbody | host: Mallocybe terrigena | place: Sweden | collected 2013
CTCCTGTTTTGATGCCAGCCTCGTCGAATGTATGTATTTTTATATGTTGATTGTCCTACATAATGCTTTCCTTTCCATAGTCCGGCGTGTTAGTGTTGCCACAGCTCAGCTCTGAGCCGGCTCTGAGCCGGAGCTAGTCACATGGTTTGGTTCATCAGAACGTGACTGATCCCGGGAAAAACACCTGCCGATTAACCGCGGCTCCGGCTCAGCCGCAACTCAAAGTCAGCTCACATTTCTTTTATCTATGTCAGCTCTAGTCTTCGTGTCTCCGTTATGACAAGTGTTTGCTGCTTGCAGCATGCCAAGCGCTCTCTCTTGTCAGCCGCCCAAACTTCAATTGAAATCGACTCTTTACGAGGGCATTGATTTCTACACCTCTCTGACTTGTGCCTGTGTTGAAGAAATGTCAAGACCTCTCCTGCAGTACTCTCGAACTTATCAAAAAGGTCCTTCGAAATTCCAAGATCGACAAGGGCCAATGTTCACGAGATTGTTCTCGTTGGCGGTTCTACTCACATTCCCCGGCGCCCGCATCTTCCCGTTGGTGTCTGATTTCTTCAAGCCCAACGAGAGCATAAACCAAAGTATGCCTCCTATTTCCTTGCATTCATCCTGATTGTGAACATGGGTTTGTAGGGATTTATGGAGGCCCTCAGCTCGACATCTCTATGATCGGTCAATTGACTCAATTCGGTGTTGGTTTCTACTCGGCCTACCTTGTGCTGAGCGCGTCCAGGTCATCTCAAAACACAACTACTACGAGCAGTACATTTGGGAATAAGCAGCCGGCGGCACATTCACCACCCCTGATAACATCAACCCTCCTAGATCCTTCTCTACTTGAAAGAAGATCAGCTCGAGTATCTCGAGGAGAAAAAGATCAAAGAGATCGTCGAGAAGCATTCTGAATTCATTTCGTATCCATCCAACTCACTGTGACCAAGGAGGTTGAGAAGGTGAGTTGCATTTTTTTTCAAGGTCGTTTATTTCGCACTAACATGCGTTCTTTAGGAAGTTGAGGATGACAAGGAAGAGGAAGACGCCAAGGAAGACGAAGCTGATCAGTCCAAGGTAGAGGAAGTCGAAGACGATGGCGAGGAGGACAATTAGAAGAAGATCAAGGAGACGGAGGTTTCGAATGAGGTGCTCAACAAGACAAAGCCCATCTGGACGCGCAATCCCTCTGATATCACCACTGAAGAGTACGGGTCACTTTACAAGAGTCTTACCAACGATTTTGAAGACCATCTCGCTGTCAAGCATTCTCGGTCGAGGGTCAGCTCGAATTTAAGGCTATAATCTTCATCCCAAAGCACGCTCCTTTCAACCTCTTCGAGTCTAAGAAGAAGCGCAACAACATCAAACTTTATGTCCGCCGCGTTTTCATCATGGACAATCGTGAAGATCTCATTCCCGAGTATCTCAACTTCATCAAGGGTATCGTCGACTCTGAGGATCTTCCTCTCAACATTTCGTGAGAAACCTTGCAACAAAACAAGATCCTCAAGGTCATTCGGAAGAATCTTGTCAAGAAATCCCTAGACCTTTTCAGCGAGATCGCGGAAGATAAGGAGAACTTCAACAAGTTCTACGAGTCTTTCGGCAAGAACATTAAACTCGGTATTCATGAAGACTCTCAAAACCGCAGCAAACTCACCGAATACCTGCGCTTCTATTCTACCAGATCTCTGGATGAACTGACTTCTCTCAAGGGTACTTTCTTCCCCTTGTTCACATTTCTTTTTGATACTCACTCCTATTTAGATTATAACACACGTATGCCCGAACACCAAAAGACGATTTACTATCTTACTGGTGAACCTCTTGTTGCTACCAAGGACTCGCCCTTCATCGAAGTGCCCAAAAAGAAGGGCTTCGAAGTTCTCCTCCTTGTCGACCCCATCGACGAATACGCCATCAGCCAACTGAAAGAATTTGACGGCAAGAATAGTGTGCATTTCGAAAGAAGGTCTTGAACTGGAGGAGACGGACGAAGAGAAGACGACTCGTGAGGCTGAAGCAACCGAGTTTGCTGAACTATGCTCTACCGTCAAGGACGCCCTCGGTGACAAGGTTGAGAGAGTCGAATCGAATTTCCGATTCTCCTTGCGTCCTCGTTACTGGTCAATTCTGCTGGTCATCCAATATGTATGAATTTTTCATTTTCTTTGCGGATAAATTACTCAATTTTTTTCAAGAACGTATCATGAAAGCTCAGGCTCTCCGTGACTCTTTGATGTCATCATACATGGCATCGAAGAAGACGCTCGAATTGAACCCTCATAACGCCATCATCAAGGAGCTCAAGGCGCGACTTGACGTACCTCTTGTTCGAAACTGCCCTCCTCACTTCGGGCTTCACTCACGACGAGCCAGGCTCATTCGCCAAGCGCATCAATCACATATTTGCCCTTGGCCTCGACATTGACGACGAAGAGCAGGAGGAAGAAAGCCCTACTGATGCTCCTTCCTCGACGGAGGCACCTGCACCCACTGCTGAGGGTGCCTCTACCTCCGCTATGGAAGATGGACTAGAGGACTGTGGGTCTCGATTTACGTTCATTATATTCTTTACGACTGTGTATATCATTTTCTTGCATCTGCTCATTATCATCCATGGTTAACAACACGAATCCCGATGCCTTTACCAATAAGAAAAGCTATGGGAAGTAAGTCGTGATACCGCTATGTTCCTTCCTATCGGCGACATTCGGCGGCCTTATGCATGGCGCAATACATCGTCAAGTGTGCAGATTTATCACGCCATATGTCGAAATCCTATTGTCTTTGGCAAAAGACACAGATCCTGTTGACGTGGGTTAGTTTCTTTTTTGGACAGACTGTGACTTGGTCGGAAGCGCGGCCGATGTGATTTGGGCCATTCCCAACTCTTCAAAATCCCCAATGTCCCAATACCATTGTCCGATTTGCGCCGGTGCCCCACTCCCCAACTCTTCAAATCCCCAATGCTAATGCATGTAATTCAGTAAGTCTTAAATTGGGTCCCCGTTGAGTTGTAATAATTTAATATGGCTCATGAGGACGCCACCGAACTTTGGTATAAGTGCAATCCTGGTCGATTTGTTATCTTCACAGCTACACCATCTTGACGCAGAATGCCTGAGCCTGGAGGCTCTGGACGTACGCTGAGATCGCGTAGGCGTGTCGAAGACGATCAAGATGATGGCCCAGGAGAAAATTTCATCTTCGACAATGTTTCTCAGTCTGGCGACGAAGACGACACCCAGCCCATTACCCGCGCTCGCCATACTCCGGCTACGTCGACTCCTGTAGCACAGGTCATCAATGATGTTACCCTGGCCCCCGTACAGGTCCCTTCAACCGCCGATGTTCAGTTTTTCTTTAATAAGGAGAGTGCAGACAAAGTGTTCTGCAAGGAATGCAAGTATGTTGACGACTTAATTCATTCTTTTCTTCTTTTCTTCAAACTGATTTATAAATTACAGGAAGGAACGAGACACTGACCCCTCAAAATGGCCCTCGAGAAAGAATTATGAATATTCTAAAACGACCTCCAATACATCGCTCCGACGTCACATTGAGAATTACCACCTTGATCAATACCAGACATTGGCGAAGCAGTACGGATGGAAGGTCCAGTTGGCAGGGCTTGTTTCACAAGCCCGATCGCAAGCGGCCAGCGAGTCTGCAGCCGGGCGACCGGACATATTCGACGAGGCGACATTTCATCAGTTCTTGTTGAGATTCATCGTCGTTGATGATCAGGTAAGTAGGTTGCTTCTGATATGTCATTGCCATGCTGACTTTTTGCTGTAGGCTCTCAATCTTGTGGAATGCCCAGAATTCCGTCGCCTGCTTTTGCTCTTACGCCCTGACCTCAAGGATGCTAATATACCACATCGAAGCAAGCTCCGTGAGCTCATCATTGATGCCTGGAAACAAGAGTTTGAGAGTCTAAAGCGTGACCTTGCGGTAAGTTTCTTCGGCTTGTCCAGAGTCCAGACTAATCAATAATCCTTAGGGTGCGATGGGCCGGGTGTCATTCACAGCTGATATCTGGTCTGATCCAAATCGCCGACCTTTCCTGAGAATGACCGCTCACTGGATTGGGAAGATTGAAGGTACAACTTCTTTACAACTGAAGGCATCCCTTATCGCTTTTCACCGTCTCCACGGAAATCACGATGGTGAATCACTTGCTTCAACCGTCTTACAGCTTCTTGATCGGGCTGGGGTCACGGGCAAGGTACGATAAGAATTCCTTGAATGGGAACAATTCTGATTGTTCCAAAGACTGGTCATTTTACCTTAGATAACGCATCAAATAATTCAACCATGTTGGAGGCACTCGAAAGAAAGCTTCGCGACCGTGATATCGAGTCCGATGCAGTCGATCGCCGGATTATGTGCTTTGCCCATATTGTTGACCTTTGCTCTGGCCAAGTGATCCATGCGATCGATGACGAATCTGCCAGCAATCCCATAGGACTTGCTCGTGGAGCAGTCCGAGCCATTCGAGGATCTGGCTTGCGTCGGGATGCCTTTGACGAAGTTGTTAAAAATGGTAACGCCAAGGGTTGGTTCAAGGCTGGAGATCCACCGAAGACTATCAAACTCAAGCCGATCCAGCTTCTGCGGGACATGCGCGTAAGGTGGGATTCAGTCTATCTCATGGGTCACCGACTTGGTGTGATGCGCCTGGTATAGTAGTCTAGGTTGTCTCAATATATTGTTACTAATCAAGTTGCTAGGCCGTCGATTACTTCCTTGCGCTTCCGGAAAACCATGAAATTTCTCAATACAAAATCTCGCCGACCAACTGGAAGACACTGGAAGGCGTAGAACTCGTTTTGAGTGTAAGTTGAACTCAGCATCTGGTTATGGAACGTCGCTTAGTGTGCATGCAGATTCCCCATGAGGTACAGCAAATTATGTCTAGTGAGCGAACTCCGGTTCTGTTGGGCGCCATCCCAGCGTTCGAAATGTTCATGACCAAGTGGGAGAAAATTGCCGAGTCGGACTCAGAGCAGCTCCGTCATGTGAAACCACTTGTTGAACCAGGGTTAGAATGGGCCACTAGGTATTATAGTCGTATGGACGGCACGAAGGCATACATTATCTCGATGTGTAAGTCAAAATGTACTCTTTTGAATCATACTAACTGTACATATTCAGTTCTTAATCCAGTGATAAGAATGTCCTGGATCAAAAAACATTGGTCCGAGGAGTATATTATACTCGCTGAGTCACAGATTAAGCAAACGGTGAGCCTATCTATCCTATGCTTCCAAACTAAAAAAAAGTTACTCACGTATTTCCAAGATGCGGGAATATCGTGACAGGGCCAGGACATCTTCGGATCCTCCGCAGACTGCCGCAGAAGAAATTCCAAGGTATATGACGCTTGCAGAACGTTATGGACTCGGGGATGACATGAATATTGGAGGACCGAGCAACGCGGAGGAAACCATCGAACAGGAATATCAGGCTTATGTCACGGTGGTACGCTCGACGTTCATTGATATTCTAAAGTTTTGGGAGGTAAGATTTTTCATTTAACAGTATATATCAGCACTGAGGACATTGCAGCTTAACGCAACTACTTTCCCGACTCTTTTCTCAATGGCGATGGATTACATTCCTATTCAAACTTCTTCTGTTCCGTGCGAACACATATTTTCCTCAAGTGCCGAAACCACTACGAAACAAAGAAATCGCATCAGCCCTGTCTTAATGGAGGCTCTCCAGATGCTTAAATTCCGATTGAAGCAAGAACGCCTTGATTTCACAGACGCTTGGATGACAAAGGAGCATCAGATGGTTGAGGATGACCCAGACGACGACCTTCTCCATATGTTGGTCAGTGCGACAAACCATCAAGATGGGATTGACCGTATTATTCAAGCTCTGAACCTCGATGACGAATAATTTTTTCTTGTAATTCTACGTCGCAAATTGTAAATTGTATTTGTATTTCATGTTTTCTGAATTGTGTGAAGTTTCCTTTCAGCTACTTCGCCGCCGATGCATTCTAGCATGATGAACTCGTTCGCTATCAGAGGCTTGAGAACTTGAGGTGGAGGTCAGAATCTCATTGTCGACACAGACAATGCCAAATTTAGGCGAGAGTTCAGGAAACTTAGCAAGTGGATGGGCGAGAATCAAGCTGGACAAGGAGAAGGGCAGGTGAGTCTTGTTGCGCTCACGTTCCCTTCCTCCGACAGTTTTACAGTATAGAGGAGCTCTCAGCACCCGATTTCAAATGAAACCATTCCACGGACATGATCAAGCAAAGGGCCACTGAAAAGGAGCGTAATCGCAAGATTAACCAATACGGCAGCGAATTCAGCAACGACCAACTTGCCCCGTTAACAAGCACATCCATCAAGAAACTCAACACAAAGCCCTCTGCGGATCTCTCCAAAAGGTCCAGAGCTTCCACCTTATGAATTCCCCATGATAATCCTGACACCTCCAGCATCAAGTCGACAATGTCTGGCCCGATTTTAATTATTTCAGCTCAGGCGTTTCATTTTCCATCCCTCTTCAACGATTCTTTCGGTCCTTCCGCTCTGCTTTACACTGCTCCGACTTTGACAACTACAATGACTTACGGCGAATGCTACATGCCCTCTGGCACTGACGACCAATTCCGCATTTCTCAACCAACTACTGAGGTTCCTCCTGACAAGATCCTCTTCGACGACGACTGTTCCAGTGACAGCGACTGGGCTTCGGCCATCAACGTCCTTTTGGTGCCGCCACGGCGATCGATATTGCCCCATCTCCTCCAACAATGACCTCTCTCGGAAGATGAAGACGACATCGACGAGCGCTCTCTGGCACCTTCTACAGCGAAAAGGACGCCTATTTTCAAGAACCTTGCACCCATGTCCAATTCCTCAAACTCTGAGACTGTCGCTCCCTCTCGCCTACATTCTGAAAATCGTGCTTCTCCCACCCCTCGCTGGTAGACGTTGTGACCACTTCTCGTCAACTTCTCATCCACGCTCCCTCAGTACCAAAGCGCCGCCATTCACCAAAAACCCAGCGCCACAACAGTCGGTCGCTGCCCAGTGCTACAACTGCCACACCGCATTGGAGGAAGGAGAACAAGGGGAAAACGTCTGCAATGCGTAAGTTCTATACAACGTTCTATTCTATGCAATTGACAAACAACCATTTCTCTAGCTGGTCTCTACTATAAGCTGCGGCTCCATATCTGATATTATTCGTAAACAGTCACGACATGATGCTCGGCGCTTATTTCAGAGCGGTTTGGATGATCTCCCACCATCTTCTGGCTTCGCCCATCGCCCATCCCCTGTTCGTGACGCCTCTCCGACTCTTGCTCCAGATTCGACAGCTCAACTGCCCTATGACTTTGGTGACGACGCATCGGAGTTCAGAAGCAACTCGCCATCATCTGAACTTATCAAATGTGGAAGCCATGAATGTGAATTTTTCATCCAATAACGAACTGGACAGGGCCTTGATTTCTTAAATCTGACTCCACATATGTACTGGTTCCATGCCCCGCGAATTATTTTCGTATATTCAATTTCATTTATTCACATGCGCATGAAGCCCAATTGAGTCTCACCCAAAAATTCTATTGTTCTGTGTACAGTACTTTGCGCCGTTGTTACGGTGGAGTCCGTGACATGTTGGAGTGGTGTGATGAATTTCAACCATCTCAAATCCACCACCTCGTCTCATAACTGTGTAACACGTCCTCTCTTTTCTTGTTGTAATAAAGTTGTATTGTGAGTAATTTCGAACTCCATTTTTTTTGTACTCTCTTATCCCCATCTTTCGGAGAACATGCAACTCGTTCGAGTAGCCGGCAGATACAGGTTGGACAGCAAGGTCTTGTCTGACTCCATCCATATGTTTCCAATAGAGTACCTAGCATTTGACTGATGATTTGGATGACCAGATGAAGTCTATTTTGCGCATGATATTGTCACAGGTGATAAAGTCGTCGTTAAAGTAGAGCCACTGGATGGAACGGGCAATACCCTAGACCACGAATTTGAAGTCTATGGGAAGCTTAAGCAAGGCATTGGAATCCCTCGTAGTCGTTGGCTTGGTACAGAGGCCGGATGCAATGTGATGGTGATCGAACGCCTTGGCCCATCACTTGATGAACTCTTCGCTCAGCGCCACTTCCGTTTCAGTCTGAAAACTGTTCTGCTCCTGGCCTGCCAGCTGGTATGTAATATATTTCTATGTTCCTACACTTGGGTGACTTTCATATCCAGCTCTGTCGCCTGGAGTATATTCACTCTCGCAACTTTATTCACCGCGATCTTAAGCCGAGCAATATCATCATGGGCGTCGGAAAGAATGCGAACCTGGTTTACATTATCGATTTTGGGCTATCGAAGCAATTCAGAGATCCCGATACACACGCGCACATCCCATACAGCCAAAGTCGTAGCTTCACCGGAACGGCTCATTTCGCATCCATCAATAGTCACCTCGGATTGGAGCTTGGCAGACGAGATGATCTGGAGTCGCTCGCCTACGTTCTTATTTATCTCCTTCGTGGCTCTTTACCATGGAAGAAGCAGGGCAAAAAAATTCTCCCAATGAAACAGAAGATCACCTCACACAAAATGTATTCACGACTACCGTTGGAGTTGCGGACTTTCCTCGAACTCAGCCGACAACTTCCCTTTGACAGGAAGCCAGACTACGATCGCTATTACAACCTTTTCGATGGTCTTCTATCAAAGGAAGAATTTCACGGTGAACCGACATTCGATTGGGACGTTCATCAACAATGAAGTTTGCACGCGTTTTATCCTGCGGCGAGGCCTGTTACGAAGTGAAGGCATATTTTTTGGTATAAGTAGGACACTCGTGCGGTATTTGTCATTTCTCGTTCGTTCAATTTGAAGCTGTACCTCCTTTACTATTTATTCTGTGTTCTCTACTACGACGTTTGATTAGATAATTCTCGTGCATGTAATAATATTTTGATGCAGTCATCAGTTGGCTGGCTCAGCTGACTTTCAAATTTTACTGTATGAACCATTCGAGCCGACTCGAGTTAGTCACTTGACCAAAGCCATGGCTTCCGGCCACAAAGCCGGGATCAGCCGAGCTAATTCCCTGATAAATCACGGCCATCAAAGTCGGTTCATGGTTGGCCGAGTTGCCACAATACTAACCTTGATCATTACCATCAGTTCTGGGGTTATACATACTGAGACTGTTAGCCTGGCCTTTGGGCCCCTTACACCGTCCTCTCTCTTTATCAAGTCTGGGATGACCGCGTCGTCCGGTGGGTCTGATACAACCCACACGTCCCATGGATGGGGTCCGTCGAACCGGACTCCTTGATCAGGGATATTTGAGTATCCCTGTCTCAATGTTTCTTCATTGCGGAACCTCTGATTCGTCACTCGCGTGCTCCACCTATGTGGGGGTTGTTCCTGTCGTGATTGTCTTGTTTCGCCACTTGGTTGTGGCGGAATAGCATAATATGGTCTTGGTGGGGCAAAGTCGGCTACCAATGCTCTGCCAATACTCTCGCCTTGATTAGCCAACGTCTGTCTAAACGTCGGCGCCGTTTCCCATCCCAACTCCCCTATGGTTGGCAGCGGATTCATAAAAGCTCCCCTTGGTGACGTGGTGTCCTGCATCGCTTCAATTCATCTCATAATTGTCCTTGGCGTGATTTCTATGTCTATGGAAGACATCGCCGGTGTGGACACTTGGGATTCTCTCTTCGCTTTCATATGTTTATATTTTTCCACAATTTCCTTTGTGTGCTTAACTGTGAATGCTTCTACGCCTTTCAACCATCTTCCCACTGGCTCTTGTTGTTGAGCAAAATATAGCTCGACCTTATCTGTGACTTTTTGACATATGGCTCGTCGTCGATCCAGACTCGTTACTCCCATTTCTCCCATTATTCTTTCCAAGCCGTCTTTTATCGAGGCATTATGAGCCTCGTCCTCCGTGACTGACGCCTCGTCTCCCGAGTCCATTGGGTTTATATCCAACGGTTCCCTTTCTTCTTTCATCTCTGCTGCCATTCCAACCGTGGTGTCCATGATTGGTGGTGTAGGACCAGTTCGTCGTGTGACGTTCTGTAGTCCGAATGCTGACGTGGCTGGTACTGGTGTACCCGCTCGTCCTCTCTCTTGTCGTTCCTTCTTCTTGTCTAACGACTCGCCGAACGCCATCGTCGCATGGAACCCTTCCGGGGTATTTCTTGACATATCTCGATGATGTCGTATGGTGTCGTACGTGGGTTTTTCGGTATGCTGCTGGTTGCTGCGGATTTTTTTGCTGTTACGCTTAAAAAAGTGTAAAGCTTCTAACTTTACTATAGCTTTTAGAAGATCACTAGTATCCAACTAAGCGTAGACAGATATGTATTCTGTAGCCTAGTGATTTGATACAAATGTGAACTCTACCCTTTTAGGGTAGAGTTCCGAAGCTTATATACAGGCGTCGTCACATGACGACGCCAAACATACGTAAAGGTAAGGAAGATAGGCATATGCAAACATGTAAGTATTCATAGGGGCACAGCCCTTAGAACCCCTCCGTCTCGCAATTTGTGCGAGGGAGGGGTTGGTGGTGATGTGTTGACAAAAGAAACACCCCCTCCGTCTCGCGTTTCGAGCGAGGGAGGGGGTGGAGGGGGATGCAACATGACGAAGAGAAGGTCTCTTCGTCATGTTGGTTCTGTTTTGTAGTCAGTAAATTATATTAAAATACATAATTGCGCACCTCGTACGCTCGTTTTCGGGGGTGGTGGGGTTGACTGAAGAGAGTGGGAAAACCCAGTGTTACGTTGATGTCGTTTCGAGCGGAGTTTTAACTCCAATTCACGTCACAACCGAAGTCCTGAACTTTGTCTCCCGTGCCGCCAACCACCACTAACACACGCCGAGCACACAAATGTGTTCAGCGTCGAAATTGTAAGTTTTATTTATGACACATTATCTAAACTAACAAAGAAATCCGTAGACGATCGAAACCCATGCCACCACCCTCTCACCACCACCAACAACACCAGCCTCGAAAACGAGCCCGTTTGCTCGTTTTCGAGGGCAGTGGCTCTGTGCGACCACCACCACCATCACCACCCTCGAAAACGAGCAAACACGCTCGTTTTTGAAGGCGGTTGCTCCTTGCCAACACCACCACCCCCGAAAACGAGCCACGCCTGCTCGTTTTCGTGGGTGGTTGCTCCTAGCCAATACCACCACCACCACTGTCACCTCTACCCTCGAAAACGAGTACATATGTACTCGTTTTTGAGGGTAATTGTTACCACTCCCTCCTGCCTCGAAAACGAGCATCCCCACTCATTTTTGATGGTATTTTAAATGTATATAAATTTTTAATGTAATATAATATTATTAATATATTTATATATATATATATTATCTGCACAATCCTTAGGTCACTTGAGGACTTAAATGACTTAAGCCACTGTTAATTCCTGAAAATTTCTTATAATAAATTATTGTTCATTTTCCAATCCAGCTTGAATTACTTAAATGACTTTTGTTCTGAAATTTCTTATATACTCTTAAATATTCTTATATCTCCTTAGCCTACAGTGATGTTAAGCAATCTCAGTCACTTAAGACAGCTAAAGATCATTTAAGATCATTTAAGATCATTTAAGTCATTTAAGTAATTGCATGTTTTCCTGATGGAACAAAGTATTGGGACAAGGTTGATCGATCTCTGGAAGTTATTCGAACACGCGCCAGTGGAGATGCAGTCAAGATTGCGGTGTATGTCATGGCTCCAAGTCATCATCATGCGAGTTTTCATCATTACTGATTTTACTCTTCCAGTATCTTTAAGAATCTAATCAAGAAGGATATGGACACATTTGGGTCCAAGGAGTCTGATAAGATTCTGGAAGACCTTAACCAGTTTCAGCAAAGCATTGATGACTCCCTTGATCGTCTTGCGTAGTCGGTTATCTGACCCGAGAACCAAGTCAACCCGGCCAAGTTGCTGACCGGCAAACCTCCTCTGATTCATATGATTATATTATATTTACCATTCATTTAATGATGCATTGCCCCGTTCCATATTTCTGCTGCTGTATATATTTTATTTCATTCTTGTTCATATGTGCACTTGATGTGATTTCCACACTCCTGGTGGCTGGAGTGGTTCTGGAAGGCAATGAATTAACACCTCAGAGATATGTTCAGGGCTGCTGGCCTTTAGACATCTGTTACAAGTCAGCCATTAAATTGGCACCTACAGGATAGTCAGACAGCAGGTGGTAAGGGGAGGTTGAACATCTACGTCAGACCAGATTGTAATATAATGGCTACATAGATTGGCACCTACAGGATAGGCAGACAGCGGGTGGTAAGAGGAAGTTGAACATCTGTTTCGAACCAGATTGTAATGCAATGGCTACATAGTACACACATTCTCCTGAGGGGGACACAGGGCTTGCTTCCACACTCAACTCATGTATCTTCAACATACCATGCAGATAGACACTGTGTGAAGGACGACCTGGTGGCCAGCATTTGTCCATAGGTCTACTACGAAGTACAATGAGATACAAAAGCTGATACCCTCCCTGACCACCAGCTTTTTACACACATCCAATCTACGGTACCTGGCTCCAGTCTGCCATTAGTCCGATTCCACTATGACGACAGCCACCTTCCACCTGGTTCCATCTGGAGGGAAAGTGTGGACATGTGTTTGTGTTCAGGTCAAGTACACATGAGACCAAAATAGCGGTGTAAGTTCCTTCAATCCCATGGATCGCCGGCAAAAACCGAGGTCATCCTATTTTAGTTCTTACAGCACCATGCACGCACGCGTTTCAGCTTCATGGAGGGTCCTTTCTACGCACTACAGGCTTCGTAAAATTCCTTCACGGAATCTTTCTTCGGACGCGAAGTATGCAAAAACCGTTGACAATGAGGACAAGGCATACTCAAATACTCTGCTCCTTCCCAAGACTCCTTTCAAGCTGCAGCCTGATTTGAGGGAAATTGAAAAGACCTATAGAAGGCTGACATGCGACGAGCTGTATCGTTGGCAGGTACGAGTTTTGCTGAGTTTGGTCTATAAAGAATAGCCTCAATATTCTGGCCAGTGGGAGAATGCACAAGGGCCACTTTTTGTACTGCACGACGGACCACCATATGCTAACGGAGACCTGCATATGGGTGCGTGGGGTGTATATTCTTCGTCTATCATATTTTTTTAAAACAATGAACAGGCCACGCGTTGAACAAGGTCACAAAGGACATTATCAATCGTTTTCACGTTTCTCTAGGGCGGAAAGTCCAGTGTGCAACTCTCTCCACATTATATCCTATCTAATCACTAACAGTGAAATTTCAGCTACGTGCCAGGATGGGATTGTCATGGTCTTCCGATTGAGGGTAAGGCAATGAACGACATGAAGGTTCATATCCTTTTTTTCTTCAATATGCTCACTATTCCTAAGTGTCATTATTTCGCAGCTTTCACCTCATGACACGCCAGTGGTCGTTATTCGAAAATCTGCGGAAGCCACCGCTTTTCGGGAAATTGACTCGCAGAAAGAACAATTCCGGTCGTTGGCCATTATGGCAGATTGGGACTCGAAGGAACGCACATATCGAACTTTAGGTACGTTCACTGTTTTTCTGTATTTCTTTGAGTGATTAATGCAGCTGCAGATCGCCATTACGAAATGCGTCAACTCCGCATCTTCCAAAAAATGGTTGTGAATAGTTTAATCTATCGACAGCACCGGCCCGTGCACTACTCGCCTTCTTCGCGTTCAGCACTCGCAGAAGCCGAATTGGAATACCAAGACCTCATATCAGAGAGCGTTTACGTTGCATTTGATCTTGACGCCCGCAGTCGGCCTATTGATCGAAACCTAGCTGAATTCCTCTCCCGCGGAATGACGATAAAATTGCTCGTCTGGACGACCACCCCGTGGACTTTGACAGCCAACATGGGCATTGCCGTTCATGAGAAATTTACTTACGATATCATACGCGATGGAATAGACAGCAAGGTTGCTTATGTTGTTGCTACTTCTCAAGCGGAAGTTGCGAGCAAAATTCTTAAAATGAATGGTGTCGATAGGATTGCCAGAATTCAAGGTGAGTCTGGCTGTTGATTGAATAGGATTTGTTATTGAGCTCTAATAGGTTCGGTTCTCGTCGGTGTTGAATACAAACCTTTGTTTGAAAGTTCGAAATCCGCTAAAAATTTCAAAATTATACACGCTCCTCACGTCACCTCGAATTCTGGTACTGGATTAGTCCATCTTGCACCAGCACATGGAGCGGAGGACTATAACGCCTTCCGCGCTTTGGGGATGATATCACCCTCAGATTTGGCCAGTGGAAAGTTAGTCTGCCATGTAGATGGCAAAGGACAATTTACCACTGATGTTGCCGAGGTGCTGAGTGAAGACGACGCAAAGTCGCTCGTCGGCAAAGACGTTCTGTATTCAGGAAACAAAACCATTCTTCACCTATTGCATAAATTAGGGAAGGTAGTCGAGACAGAAAAAATTACGCATAAATACCCCTTCGACTGGAGAACGAAAAAGCCAATTATTGTAATGTGAGTATTTGACAAATTTGACTGTAGGCGGTGTTAATTAATGCGACAGAGCTACTTCACAATGGTTTGCAAACCTGGATAAAATCAAGGACGACGCTTTGACGGCCTTGAAGGATGTTGAATTCTTCCCGACCAGCTGTACGTTGTTGCGGCCAATCATGAAAACCACTCAAACCACTATCATATAGCTCGTAACCGTCTTGAATCATTTATTCGATCTCGCTCTGAATGGTGTATATCTCGCCAACGCGTTTGGGGTGTGCCCATCCCTGCCCTGCACCACAGACATTCGGACCGTGTCGTACTCGATGCCCGAACGCTGGATTATATTCTTGATGCAATGGAACGGAAAAATCTGGACTGGTGGACATCGCCGATCGAAGAGTTCGTTCCTCCATGGCTGCTGGAGGAAGGTCAATCGGCATCGGAAATGTGGGAGAAGGGACGGGATACCATGGATGTGTGGTTTGATAGCGGTACGTCGTGGTCTATGCTTAGCGAAATGGGTGTCGGGAGGAATAAGGTGACCGGAAGAAAGTTTGACGCGGACATGTGTATTGAGGGTTCTGATCAACATCGGGGTTGGTTCCAAAGCCAGTTATTGACGGCCATTGCTTCGACTGGACCGGAGGACCGTGTCAGTCCATATGGCGCGTTACTTACTCATGGTATGGTACTGGACGAGAAAGGAAGGAAGATGAGCAAGTCATTGGGAAATATCGTCAGCCCCATGAAGATCGTACAGCAGGTATGCTTTCGTAGAAGTTGCTGTATTTCTAATTCTTTCTTTTTTTTTTTGACTAGGGCGCTGACGTTCTAAGACTGTGGGTAGCAACAGTCGAGTATTGGAAAGATATGTCCATTGGTTCGACTGTTCTCACCCAAGTTGCCCAATCTCTGAAGAAGCTCAGGAACACGGCGAGGTTTTGTCTTGGAAATTTAGGCAATGCTGCAGCTGTAGCAAAGATGGAAAGAGTTCCCAAAAGCGAAATGGGATTGGTGTGTTCTCCTATTTCTTTTCTGACCTGTGACCGACTCCTCTGGCCAGGCTGAGCGATATGTCATGAATGAACTCTACGACTTAGAGCAGACGGCTATAGAAGGATATACCTGTTATAATCTTCCTAAAGGTACCGGTCCAACGTTCCTTGCCTCTTTCTTCATGAAAATAATCTTTTTAGTAATTAATGCTTTGAATAATTTCGCGAATACTACGATGTCATCGCTATACTTTGACATTACAAAAGACTGCCTCTATGCCGACGGAAAGGACAGTCTGGAGAGAAGATCAGTTGCTACCGTGTTGGAGCAGGTGAAGAACCTTTCCTTTAACCTAAATATTGATCTTGACCACTGAAAAGGTCCTTGGCACCATAACGAGGATAATGGCTCCCATCCTTCCATATCTTGCCGAAGAGATTCATGCGACATGGAAAGTTGACGGAAAATCCATTTTCATGACCCCATGGGTCCCATTGGTACAGGTGTCCATGCAACTGAGGATGTGATTTCTGACCTTGTGCTGTGTTGCAGGGACCTGAGTGGAAGGATATCGACGCTTCGAAAGATATGGCAAGTCTACTTCTCGTGCGTAGCACTGTGCTGTTGTTGTTGGAGAGGGCCCGCGGAGCAAAGTCTGATCCTGTCCTATGTCTGAAATTCTCGCATCTCACTCCGGGATGTTTATCTCACCAGGCAGCTGAATAGTTCCTTGGGAGCTGAAGTTGACATTATTGTCCTAGATAATTCCGTTGGGAATTCCTTTGTTGACATTCTGCGACGTGAAGGTATATTTTATTTTCCCGTTTTTAGAGACCTAACTAACAAGGAATACAGAGACCTTCCTGAAAACGTTATTTATCGTATCGGACGTGATTGTAACAGATGAAGGGTCTCTTGGCTCTACATCCCCTAACTGGGTTCATTCGGAGAGTGTTCCAATTTCAGGTGACGGATGTATTCTCCTATATATATATATTCGTTGCTCATCATGTTTTTGCTCCACACAGACATTGATATCGCCGTCCGCGTTCGACCTGCATCACTCAGAAAGTGCCCAAGATGTTGGACATTTACACGTCCGGAAAAGCAACCGTTGTGTGGTCGGTGCAGTGTTGTCGTTGGATGAGTGGAAGTGCTGAGATGTAGCCCATTATTGGAGCTCTAACCACCTGGGAACAGTAAGGATGAAGTTGGAGATGATGAAGGCGATTCAAAAAGCAACACGGCTGAGGGTGAGGGTACATTCTACAAGACTTGTCGAATCTCAGGGTCAAACAATCAACGACCTTCACTGACAGTAACAAGGGTCTGTACGGTATGAATTGCAATACGCGTCATCTGAAAATCGGAAAGGGAAAACGAGCATAATCTCGACCAGCGACAGAATGCGTGAATTTCAAACAACCCCCTCACGACAGATATGACACCAAGCGCGGGCTTATTCCCTTCCAGGAGTGAGTCTCCTCGTCCCACGTTCTGGATCCCACTTTACCGTCTTTTTTGCTTTTGCCACTTGCTCTGGGTCAGGCTTGTGCATCATGATCGATTCTTTATGTTTTTGCAATTTATTTGATTCAGCGAAAGCTGCATCACATCCATCTTTGTCACATCTGAAAGCTGTCGAAGGCGTCCGTAAGAACGTGACAAGCGACGATATCTGAAAGCAATAACTCACGTTTTGTATGTGTCCTCTCGTGCGCCTCTAATTTCGACAGTGTTACAGCAGGGTCAGTGAATTCTTTGTGACAACCAGCCCGATTGCATTGGTAAACACGACGTCCATTGGGTTGCTGTGGCAGAAGCCGAAATGAAGCGGGCGTTTGAAAGGCCTTCTTCCGCCGAACGGGCAAGGCGACAATGGTGCTAAGCAGGATACCAATGGTAACGAAGTAGATGAAGAACCGCATGATGGACAGGCGACGAGTTGCGATTGCAGAATAAAGCCTCTTGGGTAAATAGGTGAGACCAGCTGAAGAGACCATCGCATGGCTTCCAAGTATTTCAAGTGGATGCCAGTATATTCCATAAGCATGGTTGTCATCGTTTTATCAAATGAGATATCAGGGGGCTCAAACAGCGATGAAAGGTTTTATATACATGATAAAATCTGGTGCAAGTCTCTAGTGGAGCACTAGCCTGTCACACAAGAGTACAGAGACTATCATAACATGGAAGTATTGGCAGTTGGCGGGATACTAGTATTTTCTATTCAGAGATGGTTTAAGGCGATAAGTTTAACATCATGGGTGCTGCCGCGTGCGCGTTGCGACATCATGGTGATTTAACCTTATAAGCCTATCAATATCAAGGATTGATGATAATCATTGAAACAGTTCGACTTGCCTCACTCTATTAAGCGCACCGCGCGCGTATTCAATATTCAAGTGTCACCGACTCGAAGGCCTATGTGGGAAAAATCAAAAAAAAAAAAAGAAGTATCGGCTCTATAGGTAACTTCCGTCACTTGTAAGTTATTTATATGGTCGTATCAGCTCATATATATAAGTGACAGAAGTTACCTTATAATAGCGACTAATAGGATTTTCTTGATTCTTCCGACATATTGTCTCTTTTATCTTTGCTTTAGTGGTTGTAGGCCTGAGGAAGCCCCTTATTACTATTAGCAAGGGCGACGAGTGGCCCGCTACTCTCTCTCACTCATTTATTTCACAGGACTAGAAACAAAGGACTTTAATAATTTAAGAGCTTGCTATATATACCAGGGTCTAAACCCTATACAGCAGCGTGAGAAGGAGGCGTAGGAAGCTGTGCTTGTTGCATCGCCTGCTAGTCACACTTCTTCCAAGATCTTATTTAGTATTCCTTATCACAACGGTCAGAAATCGGCATTGTATACCTATTATCCTGCAGTTTAGTCAATCGTTGGATCACCAGTCTTTCCCCGAGATGTTGGCCCAACGTCTACAGACGCTTTGAGTGTTGCTTTTGTAAGTCCTGAGCGCTGAGCAGTTGGGGTGCCAGGTTGGGGATCTCCGCAGGGAAACTTTCATTTTCTTAGAGAGGAGGCTGTACGTCTGCTGCTTTCTCAGCAATCAGCTTTATCTGGACATATTTCCATCGGAGCGAAGTAGGTGGATCCGAAGCTAGATGCTGGGGTTCATATTTGAATTATCTGCACTACCCTTGTACACGCCTCGCATCTTACCCCACAAGTCGAGTCGGGTATTGGATGCAACACTTAGACCAACCTGCTATTGAAAGTTAACTGGCGGTTAACCTGTTTTCCCAACGACTATCATTCAATCGAACCCCATCTGTCCACTCGTTTTTGGTACGCATAACTGTCTAATCGATTTCTGTCTTCTTCTGAGCTTGACTTATGTAGGCGCCACGATGGAATCTATATCCAAACTTCTCGGCCAGGAAAAACGCAGAGTCTATCTGGCTTGGCACAAAAAGCTTGTCCTAGACGATCCAGAAGACGAAGTCGTTCTCAACACATCCATTCTTATCACCCCGAAAGAACCCAACAAAAAGAGCCACAGTGTCGATAGTCTGACTTTGCAGCTTCGCAAAGCGACTCTGTCTGGTGAATGGGTCTGCGACATTTACGAATCTCCGGCTCGGACTTCAGCACTTGTGGGGTTGCTCCTAGTTGGCAAGATATCGAACAATGTCGATGATAAAGTGATCTATCAAGTCGCGAAGGGTGTCTCAAGCAAGCTTGGGTCCACAAAGTCCACATGGCATCGTCATGACTGGGCATGTGCTGTAATCGATGCAAGTAAATGCTCAAACGATCTCGATGAGAATATGAGACGTGCTAACCATGAAGAACTCCTCAGGCCATGATAGCCACAACAATCCTGCCAAAGCTTCCTTCTGGCATGACGATTGCAGATGCGTGGCAGAAAGCTTATAACTTCCTCGACGAATACTCGAAGGATCGGGAGTTGGGGAACAGCAGCGATCCAATTCCCACCTGCGACATACGTGGGAATGAAATACCCTCATCCTTTGATCCTGTTACCCCCAACCCTTATTCAATCATCGAACAAAAGACGAGTTAACGCGTTACAAATACCCAAAATAATTTTTAAATCACTATTCTAATCACATGCTCTCTTCCTTTATGATTATTCTCAGAATGGCGAAATACGTCCATCAGGTTTGGAAATCGCTCTCATCCGGCGTCAATCAAAAATAGGCGCCCGTTATTGCCATATATATCTCCTGCGGTATCAAGAACGGAATACCCATTTATGGTAGCGAGGAAATTATGCCAACACGACTGTAATATATATTTTAGAGCTGCTGATTGACTAGTTTGACAAGTGTCCTATTCTAGCATTCATTACCCATTATGTCCTCAATTAAGTCTTCAGCGAAGGATATAAATCCAGACTTTCAGTCCACAATTTCAAAGTTGATATTTTTAAAAAGCAAATGTCGTGTTCAAGCTAAACCCTTCTTTTTAATTCCCCAAGTCGAATATTCACCTAGTACGAGCGCCCAAATAAGGTCCAGCGTTTTGCATCCTTGCCACACACCGTGCACTTGGTCTTGCCTGGCTCAATTGGGGCCCACCGCGAGTGGTCAAATGGAATACAGAGTGACTTCGCACCTGCCGACGGAGCTCGTTCATCTTGAGGTCCAGATCTAGTAAAAACAAAATGTCGTGAAAAAGGAGTATAATACCAAAGCCCATCGTGAACCTACGCTCGTCCACTGCGCTCTTTGATATCATCTTCACAGCTTTCAGCCTCACACCAAGGAATGGCGACCATACATTTGTTGTCAAGTGCAGGAACGAAGTCGTCCCAGTTCGTTACAACGATGATATGGTCATCATATTTCTTCTTTGCACTGGTGAACATATCATCGTGAATCGTATTAAGGAGATCGGCAACACTGTCCGCAATATTCGCAAGAGGGATAGGACTTTTGACACCAGTATCGCGGCGGACAGACAACGTTTCCTGCTTGGCAAGATCGTTGGGACCGATCTCAAGTCGGAGTGGGACACCCTAGAGTCAAAAATTAAGATGACATACTCCAATTACCAAGTAAACCCACCTTCTGTTCCCAATCGTTGAACTTATACCCTGGGGTATAACCTTCCCTGAGATCTGACTTGGCACGAATACCCGTTTTCTTCAACGTCTGCGCGAGCTCCTCACAAGCATTGTTGATCTGCGCCCTTTGGTCATCAGTAGTTTTCGCTGTAATCCCACAGGGGACGACGATGACTTGAACGCTTGCCACTCTTGGGGGAAGCACCAACCCTTGATCATCTCCGTGCACCATAACCATTACACCAATCGCACGCGTTGAGATCCCCCATGAGTTCTGCCAGACATATGACTTCGAACCATCATTAGGATCCTCAACGAAAATATTGAACATTTCTGGACGGGAGAAATTCTGGCCCAAACAATGCGAAGTGGCAGCCTGGATACCACGTCCAGATGTTGGGATGAAGCCTTCAACGGTGGTCGTGTAAAGGCCACCAGCGAACTTCTCCTTCTCTGATTTAACACCAAGAATGACTGGGACAGCGAGAAGATCTTCGTAGATTTGTCGGTAGAGTTCCAAAATTTGTCGAACTTCGATGTCAGCTTCAGGCTTTGTCAGATGAGCAGTGTGGCCTTCCTGCCACAAAAACTCTCGAGTACGAAGGAAGGGCTCTTACATTCATGGTTAGCATGATAGCATTTCGACTACAAGCGGGAAAACTCACGAGGATTCTTGAATTCCCAACGAACAACACTATTCCATTGATTTAATTTCAGAGGGAGGTCACGATGACTTCGTATCCATTTGGCATAGTCTCGTGTAATTGTAAGTCAATGAAGATGTCAAGGAAATGATATGCGCCTACAAGGATACATGGCCGTTTCTGATGTTGGACGAATGGCAATCGGCTCTTCCAGATCTGAGCTTCCACTATTCCACTTAGCTTTTAGGCGAACTCCTTGTACTTGAAACACCTACGCTTTCGTGACCCAAGCGACCTCTGGAGAAAATCCTTCAATATGATTTTTCTCCCGTTCTAGCACCGAAGCAGAGACAAACATAGGAAAGTATGAGTTTTGAACACCAAGATCCTTAATTTTGGCATTGAACCAGGCTATTTTGCGTCAGTAACAGATGCAGGACGACAACAAGTATTGAACTCACACTGAATCTCTTCCCAAATGCTGTATGACCATGGCTTCAAGATGTAACACCCACTAACACTGTAGTAGTCGAGCATATCAGCTTTGATCAACACCTAGCAACAACTTCAGCTGTAGTTTCAAGTTCGAGCGCATGAAATAAGCCGCACATTGGTATACCACGATGGAAAGTCAACTTCTTTTTGCACACCGATAGCAATTTGCACTGCGCCCCCAATTTTAGCATTTTCTTTCTCCTTCGCCGGGGATTTAGAAGTTTGAGCAGCGGCTCCAGGAGCTGTTGTCAACGCGGTAAAATCGATCTCTTGAACCTTGATTTCACCTGTCTCAAGTTTTTTGAGATATGATTCAACGTCTTTTCCGCTTAAGAAAACCGTTTCCTTGGAAGAATTCGCGTGAACGCCGAAAAGGGAGGACGAAGAAGCGATCGACGAATCCAAGACAGTGACAACTCGTGAAAAAGTAGATTCTGTAATGGAAAGTGGGGATACTACAAAATGAAATAATTAAAAAACAAAAGTCAGATCGTCGCAACGGCTTTTGAACGTACAGGAATTTTTGTCCAGAGAGAAGAATTCGGCCAAAAGATCTTCCGACGCAAGCCGCAAATCCTTGAGATTCAGTTTCTTTCCAATCGCTCCCGAATTTGTCTCCGTCTCTTCACGCGCAATGACAACCACAGGAACAGAGGTAGCATTTTTCGCAGTTTTAGGTTTGTAAACCAGCGTCTTTATGAGCTCAAACGAAGGGGCTGATCCCGACGCAACCAAAGCATCCTTCCAAGATGCTGGAGACGTAGTTTCCGTATGACTGACTATCGCAGTCGGTTTCAGGGACAAACCCTCAAGCTTTTGGATGATGTCGCTAACAGAGGATGCCATAGTGGTAAGACACTGAAAAGTTCTGAATCGAAAATGAGCACCAGGTGATTCAAAGTGACTCGTTGGTCTCCTGACCCTTATCGATATCAGATGGCATTGGCCCGCAAATAAAATCTGTTTTGTGGCATGGCGCGCTATAAACATGGAGGATAACGGCAAGCACAAAAACTGTGGGTCTCAACGACCATATCAGTGTGCGATTGACCTCTGACGTGGCGCATAACCAGTGGCCTCGATAAGTGGTAATTTGAACAAAAATATGCATAAGAAATGGAAGATGGTATTTTACATACAGATTGGATTCGAAGAGAAAATGTTACATAAATAGGTAGACTACTTCCTCTGTAGAAAATCCGATATCTAGAAAATTAACCAAAACCTCATCGAAATTGATATCCAACTCAACATCGTTCGTACATGCAGACATAGGCTTTGGAGCTCAGCACCTCATCGAGCGTTGTTAGACGAACAACTGTGTCACTTATGTAGGCCCATTGTCGTTCGGCGAGTGGCGTCGGGTCAGATGGGGGAGTCGCCGTACTCTGTTTGTCACCATCCGGTTGAACCTGCGAGAGTGCGGATGCTGCCGCGTCATCTGAAGGAGTCGCTGAAGAAGACTTGTTAGAAGAGCGGTGCATTGGGGGTTCGCTAGGCAGAGCAGTATATGCGATATAATGACCACCCAGCTAGCAAGGAATAGGGTCAGCAATTGTCAGTGACATAACCGAAAAAACACACCATATTCCCAATATGCACTACTACGGCATAAAGCCTGTACATGCACCGCTCCTCTCGCATCTTATTCTTCGCGTTCTGAGTTCCCTTCTCCTTGGTTCTCTCCCTGCTTTTCTTCCCTAACCCATAATCTTCCTTTCGAGGAGCAAGAAAGGGCGACAAATCGAGAAATTCTGGAAAGGAAACGTAATCGTCCAGTTTCTTGAAGCCATTCGAGAACGAAAGCATCAAAGGTGCCTTTGACGTCTGCTGAAACCGCTTCAAGTGGACAACCAATACAGGTGGTGGAGTGTCAATGAGATACCGCTTGTATGCGGGGCGCATGATAACGGGTTTGGGCTTTGAAGGTTTTTTCTGTGGTCTGCCAGGCTCTGGCAGTTGGTGTTGCGACGAAGAACTTTGTGAGGGTTCTTCAGAAGTCGCAGTTGTCGAAGTCTGTGCGTCATACATGCGCCGCGACACACCACTCGTTTCGGCTCCAGTCGCATCCGACAAATAGCTAGCACTGGATAGACTGTCTGCTGATACACTCGTCCCAATCGATGTGTCGGTTTCATCACCAGAGTTCCCATCGTCTGTAGACGTTTCGGATGTCGTTTTCCTATTCCCATACCTCGATTTTGGGGGTATTACCAACGAGTCTCTTGAGTAGGAAGCTTGATGTGGTTCACGAATACGCTCATTTAACATTGCCCCTGTCAAGCGTGCATAAGCAGTCTCTCGGTTCCTTTGTTCCTGTGAACTTGGACTGGGAGAAACCTGACCCTCCGAGGCCGATGAGTAATGAGACTCTGAACTAGACTCACTTGGCGTCGGGGTAGACGCATCGTGCGCATCAATTGGAGGCGTGGTCGAAATTATGGGAATCGGCAACCCTCCAGGACCTTGAAGTTGGACACCATTGTTTTCGGTTGTCGTTGAATAAACACTTCCTTCAGAAATGACAGACAAGGATAGGGCAGAGTCCGAACTATTTTCCTCTGCCCTTCTCGCATGCAGCGTGCTAAGATTCGCATCGGAGAGCGATGTAGGCAAAGAGGATAGCGAACGTGAGTCAGTCTGGGAATAGAAAGACACAGTAGGAGTGGATTGAGACGCTTGAATATGCACTGGACTGCTGGTGCCAATACTTAGAGATGGCTGGAGCACCTTTAGAGGTGGTCGCGTCCCCTCAGCAGACTTTGGAAATTCTACGGAAGGAGTGATTGGAACAGTGAAAGGTACTTCGTCTCCTTCGTCTTCTTCATCTTCTTGATCAGAATCATTCTTTTTCGATTGAAGCAGCCCGTTCTGGATCTTCCAGCATCTCCGACATCCAACCATATTGTCTCCGTCCAACACTTCCACAGCTGTGAACATCCTCAAACACTCCTCAATACCAGTGAAGGGACGGGCACCTAGTCCTAGCCACATAGGTCCTAGATTCTTTTCCTTCTCCTTGTCCAACAACCTTGACATCAGATGATCTGGACTACTATGGGAGTGCAATAGGGAAGGTCTTAGCATCAAAAGTGGGTTACTAGAAGGAGGCGATACATCCGCTAAAACCTTGCGGAGGTACTGAGTTTCTGCTGTGGTTGGTTTTGGTGGTTTTGGTGATCTTGAGCGTTGGACAGTATGGAATTTTGGGGCAATGGAAGATGTAGAATCCTGTGATGGAGGCTGTACTTGTTTCGACGTGGTGGTAGTAAAAGGTGTCAATTGGCGCGGTAGGCGTTGTGACGACTCAACATCACGGGCTGCACTTTCAGAAGATACCCTATTTTTTGGCAGGTTTGATGTGCTCGGGGTTGAGGGTCTTGCTCCGACAGAGAGCGACTTCTGCATGACCTGAGTATCGAAATATTCACCCTCCTTTATGGCAAAGGTTAATGGGGTACGATCCATAGACCTTGTTTTCCTCTCTCTTTCCCGTTTATCCTTTTCCTTGTCCTTTTGGCGACCCAATCCAAGGTTCAAGCTTATCCGCCTTCCCAGTCTTGCCCACGCTGCCTCATCGTGTTTCCTCTCTTTTGTTTCCTGGTCACCCATCCCGTCTTCCTTATCTCTCTTCGGCTCAACAAACTCAACGTGTCGATCCTCTGGGCCAGTCACATTTACAATTATATGCGAGCTATCGCTCTCTGCCTCATCGTTATCCCTCTCCTCCTGAAATCCAGCGTCATTTACTTGACCCTGAGTCTCAACCGTGCTCGGTGAAGGGGCTTCTATCACAATTACCCCTCCTACAAGGTTTAGATCTAGGCCTTTCTTTCCCGAAGCAGTCAGGAGCGGCTCTTCGGGCCCACTTCCAGATGAAACACCATCGCTCCCTTTGCTACCCATAGACGGTAAGCTTGATGAATGAAGCTTCTCAACCGTGTGGTTTTGCACCGATGGAGCGTTTGACGACAGTTGTAACGGTGGCTTTTCCTTCCCATGCGCATGGCTACCCGAACTAGTTGAAGGAAAACTGGTTAGACGACCGACTAATTTCTTGAAGCGTTCTCGGTGGCGATGTGAGCGGTAATCCTCCGGTTTAAGACTAAGGCTGATGTCGTTGAAGTCCTCGTATGTTTGCGATACGTGCTTGCACTTTTGACACACAAGAATGCTAGTAAGCTGACCACCAAAAATCATATCCACAAATGATATTAAAGGAAGCTTTTCATCGGGCAGGACTCCGTTTGTCAGCGGGGTTGTTGGGGCATTTGAGTTTGGGGGTGTGACGGAAGAAGAAATTTGTAAAGGCTCTGAACGACGTTCTTGAGAGCTACGAATGCTTGCAGGAGTTATAGTCGTTCTCCGCCTTTTCTTTGGAGGAGGAGGCTGTCGAACTTTTATGATCTTAGTAGAAAGATGGGTAGATCACAATTCAAAATTTCAGCCATCTAAACTAGAGCTCACATCAAACTCCTCCATCCTCATTGCATCCAACAGTATTCGAAGAAATTCGTGGGCATCTTGTTGCGCGAAATCGAGGTATTGGTCATATTTCCTGCCCAGTGTAGTAAGAAGCGCCCTGAAATATAATTGTCAGCTTGTCAAAGCAGACGACGTAAATTGATTTAACAACGGGTACGGATTCTGGAAGACTCACCTTGGACTATGAATGTCTCTACGCCTATAAGCTTGTGCAAACCATGCTCTGTCTAACGTATCTAGAAATACATCTCCGATTGGCATGCCACCAACAGGAGGCAGCTTGTGATGTCCTGCAAAGCTATGCCCGTTCATAAGCTGCGGAGATCGACTTGGAACGATGGGCAAAGCAGCAGTTTTTTGGATTTCCGGGTTTATGGGATTGAAATATGCAAGATCGGAAAGCAACTGTGTAGCCAGGAGCTGAATGAGGGTGATAAGTCGAGCCATAAAGTCCTCGCTAGAGAAAGATAGACATACCCCTTGTAGCACCGAATTCATGAAACAAGTGTTTCCATGATTTACGAGACCTGGAGGTAGATACGCAACCCTCTCCCTCTCCTCACGTTTTTTCCGCTGTCTGTAAAGCTCCTGCTGCGTGAGTGGTTTCGATTTCACCATGAAAGGCTACACCGCGGGGGATTTGAGAGACAGAAAAATGGCTGCGCTGAAGTTTAAGAATGGCTCTGTTGTTACATAAATTTGGCAAGTTGGCCACGTGCCTCCTTTGTTCTATACACCGCAGTCTTTCTCTCTGAGTCTTAACGTCCACCACGCTATTACGAAGCAGATAACTCAATCGTAGCCTCATCTGTGAACATCCTGTGGTGTTGTCACTATTCCTGACTCCAGTTTGCTCCATGAACTGCGATCGCCTTTAGTTTCTGTCCAGTCCGTTTAGTGGAAATCGTCAGGATCAGTCACCCAAATGTTTCTCTCAGAGTTTACTCAAGAGAAAGAAGACGAAATCGTGCTGCGTAAGGAATGACCTCCTCCGATTCCTCTGAAGTTCCCGCTTGCCCCGCCTAATTTCGAAAGATAAAGCTTCCGCTCGACCCTCACAACCTCCCGCAGCGCTGTAGAGGGCGGGTATCTTCAACATAGACGATCTCACAGTATGCGGTGATTTGTATATGGGTGAGAGTGAGGTGTATATGGGTTGAAAAAGGAATTCTGTTGTCTATATCCCGGTTACATGTTCACGCGAAAAATAGTGCTAGTATACTTTATGGAGATAATAATTTACAGTCACGAAAAGAACCTATGATTCAGTTACTTAGAAAAAAAGGTTTTCACAATAAGGACAATCAAACTTTGTAAGTTAGAATGAGGTCATTTCCTAAATTCTACGCGCAATTCATAAGAATCACCGGTACCCGCAATTTCGTGTTTGGCTGGTGGGAGGAGGAAAAATCCGAAGAACAGGTCAACATTGTTCTTCATGTTCAACGTTCAGAGTGCATTATGTAGTACTTTGTCAAATTAATTTCTAGTTTCCAGAAACTTGGTCAAGGCATTTTTTCCGGACCTGACCTCTGAGCCTCAACCCAAAAATCTGGAAACTTTGCAAAACCTTGATATAGAAAAAACTTATTTACAGGCCATAATTGGTCAGTTTCCATAGGTTTCTGTTACTTATCATTTTGAGAGGTTTCTGGAAAAGTGGACATAGGTTTCCAAGTTTCCAAGTTTTTTAGTTTCCACTGGTTTCCAGTGGTTTCTGCAGGTTGCCCTGTGGAAACTGAAATGACAAAGTGCTGATGACAAAAAACACGGCCAATTCTGCTGCATTTTTTCGTGTTCAAGTCACCTCTTCTTGTAAACCTAGGGCCATTTAAATTGTCCAGGGATCAATTATTTTGTGATAACAGGGGTAATGGACATTAGCCATTGTGCACAAATACTTCAGTTGGTTTTAGGCTGGCAATTACAATGCTCAGTTAGGTGGTTAGCATCATCAAGGCTTCATGTAGAGGTCGATTGGCCTCTGAAATCCTGCGCGTATTAAATTAGCATACTGAATTAGTAAACTTGGGGACAATGCACACCTCCAGACCCTATACCTTCAAAGTGTTCAGAGTGCCGGAATCCAATGTCTTGTAGAACCTGCCTAAAGTTTTCAGGTCTCAATCGAACATCATTCTCGTTCTCCTTGAATTTCTGGCTCATCCTTCTCGCTTTCGCATACGAATCCCATGGTTGTGGTTCAAACACGAATCCCCCCCCAGGTTCCAACACCTCGAACACGCGTCGGAAGAACGTCTTCAGACCTTCATCACCATCATTGATATGTATCCATTTCGAGATGGAAAACCTGTAGAATACGTATCATATAAAATCATCATGAGGATGACACAGATAATAATTGACGAACCCAACCACAACGTCATACCCTTCCTTGTCCTCTGGAATGTTCGTCTTAACCCAATCTGCTGTCCGGAAAGAAATGTTGTGCGGAAATATCTCTTTCCCCCGATTCTCTGCTGGTGGGATAGGTAAAAAACTGAATTCATGTTCACACGATGCAGGGAAGTAGTTAGGTCGTGTTGAATCCGATACCATCTCTTCATCGCATTGGTCAGTGCAAGGATTAGGCGGCGTTGGTCCTTGAGTGGACCAGACGGCCCTTCTTCTCCTCCATGCGGCCTGAATCAGTGTATTGTCAATATCGACTCCTAGTACGAATTTCGCGCCGTACAATTGTGCTAGGAGTCCAAAGAATAAAATTTTGTTCATGAAAAAGATCAAGTAATCATACCAATTTCACAAGTAACCCAACCCTCATTACATCCTACATCCAAGACTCTCGCGTCCTTGAACAACGCAGGCGGTAGAACCAGAAGACGTTCATCATTTAGAAACGGTCGTTTAGTGTAATACCTTGATTAGAGTTGTTAGTACACATGAGGACCCAGAGACAATGGGATTGGTCAATCACCCATGATAATTGCCGTAAATTGGCAGTCCGGCCATGAAAGTCGAAACCAAAAAATTAAGATTCTCTCTGTCTGGGAGTCGAACCCAGCTTTCGCGCGTTTTCAATTGAATCAAATGATGACAGGCGCGTGTACTAACCGATATACTAACAGAGACATATCATTGAAGTAAAACTTATGGTTCAAATACAATACGATATACAGAGCAAGGAATAAACGGTTGCATTTCGATATTTAAAATATCTTACATATGAATCTTACATAAATGTTTAGTCCTAACACCCCAAGCGTCAAATTCAACCACATCCGAAGGAAAATGTACTCAAACTTCGACTTCATCACCAAATGGATCCCATTCCTTTAGACTTGGTTTGACCCATTTCTTAATCTTTTCCATCTCCTTGTTACCAACACAATCGTCGTCGTCGTCGTCGTCAAATAACTCGTCAACCTCTTCTTCCTTGTTGTTGTCCTCAATATCTTCATCACATGCACAAAGATACTTCCCTTTCTTAACCTTCTCCAACCTCCTCTCTAGCCTCTCCAATTGCAAGCGGTGCTTTCGTGCTTTAGGAGGTGCGGGTGTAGCAGTATATTTCTTGTTTGGGTAGTGCGAAGCGACGATCATTGGATGAAGCTCAAGAGACGAACCAGGTGAGAGACTTAGGGGGTCTATCGATGCCGGCAAAGCAAAGGAGGTGTCCTCAGAGGACAGGTGGAGGTGCCACGCTGGTGAAGACGAGGATATTTGTGCAGGTGGAGAGGATGGAGGCAACGAAGAGGAAGTGTGATAAGAAGTTGTCAAATCGGGCGTACTTGACCCTTCTACACTATCCTCTGCATCGCTTTCAACTTCGATAGAGTATCTCATAGAGTCTTCTTCGACGTATTCGTCCTCCTGCGATTCACTGTCATTATCGTCGTCGAATGGGTCATAGGGCTTTTTATCCTCAAAGAATTCATCGTCGACGTGGGCGTAAGACCGGCCTTTCCAATCTATGAAGGAGAGAAAGTATCGTCCAAATGCGTAGTGGGATCCATTCCACTGGTCGGGGTTGATGAGACGGTCATAAACCTCCATCCATTCGTCGTCGTCTTTGTCTTCGCCTGCCAACTTCCGACGGTTTTCCTCATCAGAGTCTTCAACATAAATGGTTTCCGAAGACTTCAAGATGCGTTTCTTCGCGTCAGCTCGGACAACAACATTATGAATTCTATTCCGCTTAGGTTTCCGTACCATGGATTGTTGACAACCAAAGTAGGGGTGGTTCTTGTCGAACAGTTTCACTGCAAAGTCTTCACCTTGGTCAGAGTCAACACCACCATCAGCATCCGTGTCACTTAGATCTGCCTCCACTTCGTTACTACTCGAAAAATTGCCTTTACACTTTGGGGGCAAACAACTGGGTCGAAATTCCTTCTTTCGTTTGGTGGGTGTTGAAGGACCCGTGGGTGACGAGGATAACGTATGTAGAATGGAACGAGAAAACGCAGGACGTGGTAGCGGACGCGGCGAGAGGTGAATGCGACCTCGTGCGAAGAAGACATATGGAACGTTTGATTTGCCCCGCCGATGAGGCAGCTTTGTGCAATTCACAGCTATATGTATTTGTGTACCAGGAGAGTGGTGCTGAAGAATATTGAATAATTGATAGATTGTGTGGAAGTAGAAACAGCTCACGTAAATGATACCTCTATCGGCTTGGACGCCTGTATTCCAGACGTGTCCAATAGTATACTCTTCTTCATCGGCCCAGATCAAATCATCTGACTCATCTTCGAGGCTTCCAGTGAATTCGTCTTCGTCCAGTTCACTTTCACTAGTCAACTCATCCTCGTCGTCCAAGTCCCGTCCGTAACGTTTCCTCCAAGGATCCTTTGCATTAGAAACTTTTACAGAGGTCACTCCACTCTTGATCATCCCCGGTTTCATGAGCGTACTCTCCATGGCAATCTTCGTCTTTACCTCGAAGAGATATTCTTCCTCCAGTGCCTTGCTATGAGTGCACTTCGCAGGTGTATCGAACAACCATGCAATAAGCGCTCGTAGGTGGGTGAAAGGGTAATTCAGAGGCACCTGAACGATACGATACACGCCGCCTTTCTGAAAACCCACATCGCGGCGATGGAATTGGAAACGAAGGGCGATGTGTTTACTGAAGGACGATATAGGGGGCAATGTCTCTAGTCCATTCTTTCGCTTGAAAGGGTTGGTAGGTGAATCGGAGGGATGTGGAGGGTAAGGCGTGTACGGAGTTCCGGGAGTGAAAGAGAAATTGGTGCTGTCCCGTCTGCCATTCGAGGATAGAGATGTACCATGGTCTGGGGTCTGGGGAAAGAACGAATCATCGTGTCTAGATCTTTTGATTGGAGAATTTCTGCCTTGAAAGAACTCGTTACAACGGCGTTTCATCGATATGGCGATGAAAAACTTAGCACTCCAAGTTCAGTTCCAATGTTGAACAGGTACAGACGCGTCTGGGACATGGTCACGTGCTTGGGAGCGGCATTCATCGCCAGCCGACAAGTCGACTTGGACGGCCATGCTAAGGCGAAGCCTTTCTCCAATTTTTCGTCTTCCTTCAGACGTTCTCGTTGAGATTTTTCGCCTTGTCCGAGACCTCACCATCGAGTCTCAAGTGTCTCCCAAATATTATAGTGCTCCATTTCCCTACAATTACAACAAAATTAACCGTTGGGTTGCTGTCTCACAAGTTTGCCATGTATGGAGGGAAACAGCACTCAATACACCTCTGTTATGGGCCCACATATACATATCGGCTGGGAGTTTTAGATGGGCCGAAGAAATGCTGCGCCGCTCGAAGCAATGCTTGTTCATCTTTTTTGGAACATCCGACTTTTCTCCGAATTCTGATAGAGTCATTCGAGATCTGAAGAATCACTTGAGACGGTGCCGCGTACTTGGCTTGGATCAATTTAGACCAGGTCATTTCGACGATTTGTTCGCAAATGATCCTGCTCCCCATCTGGAAATCCTGATTGCATTCTTCGACAAAATGTCGCCTTCATACACTCTAAACGATGCTTTCCTGCGAAGAGAGCCATTGCGGCGCCTCGAAGTGTCGAACTGCCGTCTCGATTGGGATGCTAGGTTCCTTCAATACCTCACGCACCTCAAAATCTCTTTCTTCCCGTCGAGTTACGCCCCGACATTTAACAAGTTTGTCGCTACTCTTTCTAGCATTCAAAGTCTGGAGGTGCTCGTACTTGAAGGAACGCCTTGGATCGAAAATATCGACACTCTCCCAGTCGCTGCATTTGGCAACAGAAAGGCATATCTCCAATGCTTGAAATATCTTGACATATCGTGCTCTTCCAAGCAGGCAGCATGTTTTTTGGGCAGCATTATACTTCCTGCATTTTGCAAACTACGTTTGAACATTTACGAGGAATCGGTTATTTACGAGGGGCTGATTATCTCAGAAGATTTGTCTTTCGTTCTATCATGGCTCTCAGATCGTTTCCAGTCGCCAACATCCTCAAGTACCGAATCTGAAATTCACCTGCTGAGTTTATGCATTCGCCCATTTGTCGGTGAACTTTCGATCCAAGGATTTTCCGAGGTTGTAACTCACGATCAGGTTATAAGCGGCCGGGAATGTCCTCTCGTTGATTTGGACGCTAGCTTTGGGAGGAACGAAATCTTCCTACAACAAATCCTTGATTTTCTTCCCGTCGACCGCCTAATCTTCTTGGATATTCCTTTCAGTGAGGAATTTTCCAAATCCTTCTGGGTTGAAGTTTTCGGCTCTATACCAACCTTGAAGTCTATCTTCCTCGACATCAATCAAAGTCATTTCTTCTCTAGTCTCATCCCTGATTCTAGTAACCCAACATTCACCCCATTTCCTGCGTTGTCTTCTATCACACTCAAAGTGTCCATGCCAACTTTGCCTTTTGACTATGATGGCATCTTGGTGGGTGCTATTAAGCGGCTCGAGATGGGATCACCGATTCAGGAACTTCTCTTTTCTGGTAGGCATTCCTTGCTACCCGATGATATTATGACGCAGTTAGCTCAAGTCGTCCCACGCGTTGGGATTGATTCACCTTCCCAACGATCAGTTTGTTATGTTTAATGCTAGGATCTGTAAGTGTCATTTATGACTCTCCCTTTCGAATTCACTGTTAAAGGTGGGCTGCAGATACTCTGATGAAGTTTGGTGGGGTTGATCATTTCATTTCATCTCACTTTCATTTGTTCAAGAAACATTTTCCCGTTTGCTTTGTGATACTATGCTTTTGTGAATATGCTGTTTTTCTTTTTGCCATGAGCTCGATTAACATGTTTCAGCCCTCGCGTTGCTTGTGGCCTTGTCGAAATCGAGTACTACCTTGGGAAGAAAAGTTGAGCACCTTTTTTTTATCGAGTGTTTGAACATGTCCAGTCGCAGAGTTAGACCCTGAGGATTCGGAGTCTTTTGCACTTCAATCATGAACTGATGTGGTCCATAGGATTATTATTTTACATCAACAGTTGACAGACCCAGTTTGCCTCTGCTGTGAGATTCCTTTTGATACAATTTTCAAATAAACTTTCCCACATTTCTAACCCTTGAGAATTGAATGAGTTTTACAACCCTCCACAGACAGAATTTAAATTAAATCTTTTTGAGGCAGTTATTTAATATTTTTACGCATAATGATTTCTTTTTCTGGTATTTTTTAAAATGCTTTCCAGTCGGAGGCAAGGGTAAGCGCTTACATAAGATGGCCGGTTCTTGATGTGCTAAATATAGTATTCGCACGACCCAATCGGATGATGTAACGCTTTTCCATTTGGGGATTCGGAACTATTCTTGAAGCACGACAAACCAGGACAAACCTTAAACTTTAATCTAAAAAAGGACCCTCCGTCTATACCAACTGGCAGCCTATATGGTGTAGAGAATATGTGCCGGCACTTGGTGTTCCTTGGTCTTCTTGGGCTTGCTTGGGATTTCTTTTTTATGTGGTATTCAGGGTAAAAATCGGACTTGGGTATGTCTTGGTAAAAGATAAGAGGTGAGCACGTTCGATTCAATGATTGGAGGGCGATAGCTTATTCTGGGTGTATTTTGCTTCGTGTTAATGTACCAGCTGTGAACACATCTAATCGTCCTTTTCGTGTCGTCTGAAGTGGAAAGTGTCCTGTTACCACCGCCATATGGGATCAATGAACTTATAGCCGCTCGTTTCAACGATTGCAATGCGATTTGCGCACGTTGGTATCATTACATAACACACATAAAAGACAGTTGACAACTCTTGACAGACCGATACCCTTAGTTTTTATCACCCAGGTTCCTGAAAATTCTGGACAGCGATAGTAATATATTTTTTGACTTTACGAAATACACACTCTAAATTACCCCTGGAAATCAAAGACGATATTACCACAGACGATCGCCCATGTCTCCCTTCCCTCTCCAAGTTTGAAATGGACTGGAATAGCTTGTAAGTTCGGTTGTCAGATACCTTGAACTTTATTCATTTGTTTGCTGGACAGGGCAGGTTCTCTAGTCAGTCGAGGCTGAAATATTTTCATTCGTCTCTGATGGTTCATAGATAATCGCAATCTTCCTCAACTGGGGTCTTCTTGGTCTCTTGATCCAGCAAACATGTAAGTCTAAGCTCATCAGTGCTTGATCCGCGTCGTGTGGTATACTCAGTCAACTACTTACAACTAGATTACTACTATTTGGCCTTTCCGAACGACCGTCTTATAACAAAAGTCATGGTATATACCGTGCTAGTTCTCGAAATCACACAGACAGCAGTCTGCTCGTGTGATATTTACATGGCATTTGCGTCTCCCTTTGGGTCAAGTGACGGTCTGAACGCGATGCGTCAACACTGGCTGACTGTTCCTGCATTCGGGGGATTGAGTGAGTCTTTCTGCTCCGCTCCGTAAATAAGTCTAACCATTTGATTGCACAGCGGCAGGCATTGGCCAATTTTTCTTTGCATACAGAATCTGGCATATGACCGATAAACAAGAGAAAGGATCACCATTAGTGATAGGTAGTGTAAGTTTTCCCTCTATATCACATAACATCAAGGATTGAGGTGGTGTATTTTTTTTTAGCTCGGAGCGGTCTCTTCCGTTTCTGCCTTTGTGGCGGCGCATACTTTCTACAGCGCGACGACCTTTTCCAATCTAATCGATGGCGACAATAACTTGGCACCTATCGGTGTAAGTGACCTCTTTCTCTCTATTGGATTTTCATTCTGACATTATTCCGAAGATTTGGAATGGGTTTGGATCGTTATGCGACATCGTTATTGCTTTGAGTATGCCGTACTACATTATGCGCCATGGCACAGGGCTTAGGAAAACACATATCGTTATCGTCAGACTTATTCGGCTGATCTTCGAGACAGGAATCGTCACCGGTACGACCCAATTGCACAGTTCTCCCATGTTCATTTTGTAATTATGTTTGTTTTCTAAAGCCGCAATTGCTATTCTTCACTTTTGTCTTTACTGGGTGAAGACGATAACTTTCCTGATCCCCGGGTTAACTATTTCCAAGGTTTATGGCAACACAATGCTCATCATTTTGAACAATCGAATGAAGATTCATAATGGAAGGATCCCCCATTTAGACTCTACGGACAACGCAGATACTGAGGCTGCAAGTGTTCACAACGCAGGAAGGATAGGCTTCGATGGCAGGAGTGTCTACACCAGGCCATCGGACGATAAATCACGAGCTGGCGGCACTATTATTGTAGCAAAGGACCGTTTGCTATTTAGACTGGACGACACACCACGTCATTTGTCCATACTACAGTCAGTGTCAGAGTCTGAATTTGAACGAGATTCAGTGAAGGAGAGCTATGCCAGTCATTCTGGACAAATATTTGTGAGTCTCGAAGCCGTTCACGCATATGGTTGATTCACCATCGTACCGCAGGGATCGTCATCTGATTCTGAAAATGATATTTCGGATATTCCTCTTTCTCATATTAACAAATCTAGGTAAATATACCTTCATTCACATGTATTTTCCAATTGCTTTTTCATTTGCTTTTGTTGGATATGAGGCGAGCAATATGTCTGTATACTACCAGGGATTTCTGTCAATATTTAGAGTTATTCTATGTGGTGAATCCGAAGGGCTTGAAGTGACACATGGAAAAATCAATTAATGACCTTTAACGGCTCCTAAACCAGCAACCTCCTCCAACTCTTTTGAAAAGAGCATTTGTCCTTTCAACTTGAGAACAGCTTCGGTAACTTTTTTAACCCGCGCTCTCTGTCTTCGCTTGTTAAGATGGGAAGTGTCTAAACCAACACCAACCTCGGTACCAATCACTGCTTTCTGGTGGGGCGGAGGTTGCGGCTTCCGTCGCTCCTCAGGAGGAATGACCTTCCAAACGAATTCATTATTTAAAGCATTTCGCTGCTTCCGTCGCACGGGCCGCAGGTTCGACAAGTCAGGTTCAGGGTGAATGCCAGTACGGGGCTGCATGACTGTTTGTATTTCATGTTGACCCTCCAGTGAAGGTAGAACCATCGTTTTCAGAAATCTATTGCAACTATTAACAAAGAAGAACTTAAGTACTCAGTGGACAGTGCCCTGACCTGATAGATCGAACAGGATGATCGGGTCTGGGAACATCCGGCGCTCCCTTAGCAGTTGGCTTCGACGGGTTAAATGGCGGGAAATCTTTCGGAGGTGGGTAATTTTGAGCAAGGTCGTATATTTGTTTTGTGGTGAAACCATTTGGGAATGAATGTTCCTTGAGTATTTTGCGCACTACAGCAACGCCTGCAGATAGGGCAGTTGCCCTTTGGTGAAGGAATGGGTTAATCTGGACTGCAGATAGTGCGTGTGCCCCTTGGCGAAGGAACCGCTTCATGAGGCAATGGTCGCCGCCACTGGCACAGGTCAGTCACATTTCATTTACTGTTATGAGATATTTTCCAACGGGAGTAGGTTGTAAACAACAGCAATTCGGCATTATCCGGCTCTTCCCAATGAGCGCTTCCATCCAAGCAGCAGACAACCACACACCTCCATGGTACCTCGTAGACAACAAGCACATTTAACAACGACGACCATGCAACAGACAACATTATATAGTTTACCTCAATGTCACACGCAATCCCAATCGTCGACGTCTTCAGGCAGTCAGACACCACAATCACCAAGCCTTGGCATGACACCCGCATCGAGATACATCCACAATCTCAAAGTGTTGCGAAGGCGGGACTCTTCGATTTTGTCTATATTTGACCAATTTAGCCACGTTTGTGTCTATCATCATGATGGGCAGAAGTGGGAAAAGCATGGTTATGAAGGAAGTATGTTTTTGTTCGAAAGGCGAGTCTGTTTTTTCTGTTGAGATTTTTAACGGGAATGTAATGACTCTGGTGTTCAGAGATTCTTACCCTCCTTACGGCTTTTATATTATGAACCGTGTCGGCATGGAGGATTATGTTCAACCACTTTACCCTGAAGATGAACTGGCCCATAGCGGGAACTATCTTATCATTCGCTCTTATCCGGATTTCCTGGACAATAGGCTCACAAGAATTAAGGCCTCGCATCAAGGGAAGCAATTAGACAAGTTCGCGGACGTTTACTCCATCCCAAATATCGAGGAACTTGACTCCAAATCGAAAGGCCGTTCTAGTGTCATAGGGTTATGGATGCACACCGATGACACACGAGAGTCATTAATTGATGTCATGCGGAAGCAAGTTTTCCTTTTGATTTTGCCTAATTTATATCTTTGAACTCCTCTTAGGCTGCATACATATATAAAAAAACATGTCCCGTATCCTGATGAATTCCGATATAGTCCTGGTAGACCACCACCTCCCAACAGACTGCGTGCGATACCCAAAAAGACAGGTACGTTTATGTTGTCCCTCTTCCTTTTCCCCTGCACAACTGCATCCTTCGATCTGCGGGCTTTTCTTTGCTCAAGTCAAAGAGCCGAATGGATTTTCGCTATTTTCTATTGGGAAGTCCTAACTGATTTCCCTTTCTTAGCGGGCAGTGCGTCTGATTCACAAGCCCATCGCCTGCATTCCGATAGTGAAAACGATCAATCTTATTATTCCGATGTACCCTCTGCTTCTATTCGAGGTCTTACTGCCATCGACAAATTATTTTCAAAGCTTGGCACCTCTCACTCTAACAAAGCCTGTACCTCCAACTCTGATGCAGTCAAATCTACAATTTCTCCCACTGTTAGTTCAACGGGCATAAGTCTCTTGGATGACATATTTGCCTCTGCTACTCGTCCTGCTCCTGTCGTAGCTGTGACAGGAAACTCCCAATCACCTAACAACATAGGCGTTCAACCGTCGACAATATTCTCTCCACAACCATCAACTGGATCCTCAGGCCCACAAATCCTCAATGCACAGGTTCTCAACAACATTCTCACTGGTTCCACACCGAGCCGAACTTCCTCAGTTGTATCACATCCCAGTTCGCGAGAAGGTGACAACGAAGATGATGGCAAAAGTGATTCGCCTCCTACAGTCCTCGATGAAGACAGCGACTGTCAGACGCAACGTCCACGAACAGGTCCAAACGTCGCACGCGTGACTGGAACAGACCTTTTGAATACGTCCGGAACGCGACCCGGACAGAAAATTAATGGCGATGTCACTCCTCGACCACCTTGGAACGGCTTACATCGAACTTCATCGGTGAATGAGACGTCTTGCCTGACAGTAAGACGTACATCAAACACCTCCCCTGCGCCACCGCCCTGTCCGGTGTCTGACGCAAAACCAAAGCCCGGTTCACATCGTCCATTAGTGCCATTTGAATCGGATTCTGAACTTTGGCCCTATAAGCAGAAGCCCGATGAAGACAGTTCTGCTATTGATGATGATTGTGACATCGTGGAACTGAACTTCGAGGAGACAAGTGTTCTGAGTGACCCAGAAGCGTTCACTAGGGTATTGAAACAGAAGAAGAGTGCAATTGCCTTGCGAGAGGCAACTGGTCGTGGGAATGGCCATCCACCTGTCTCTGTGGAGAAGGGGAAAGGGAAGAACAGAAAGAAAACAAAGAAGGAGAGAGACGCCAATGAAAAAGAGGAGATTGAGAATGGTTGGGACTTACCACCATCCTCTTCAGCTCCCCAGGGCGTCGGTATGGAGCTGGTCTTTGGCAAAAGCCGTGCATTAATCTCGCCTTCACTTGCCTTTTTCACGGAGTCGTCTTCTTCCACGGTACCGGCGGCTGAGATTAAAACACCAACCATGACCGCTACTCTGACGTTAACTGGCCATGACGTGAACTCTTCCACCGGGTCAAAGGCGAAACACAAAATCCCCAATGGCTATTCGAAGTTAAATGGGCATGCGGCCCCCAGCACACCTGATCCCGAAGCGGTCAAGGATAGCATAGTACACGCTATTGAGGCACAGGCTCAGCCTGTCTCACCCGTGGACAAGAACGAGTTTATGAGAGAAGTGGTAAACCTCATCCACGTAATTCCTTTTTTCCTTGTGTATGACGTGAACTTCGCTAATGAAAGCACCAGACTGACAAAACCTTCGTCGAGAAACTTTATCAAGAATACATGGCCCGTCGTGTGTAGACCAATTCCCCCGCATCTGCCACTATTCGACTCCTAGACTTATTTTATTCGTGGGCATTGGCCCCGATCACCACTCCCTATCCATCTACGTTATGTCCCTTCAACGACATGTCAATCTCTTCAACACTAGCTCAAGACTTGTATTTTGTCTATCGTTCGTCTTTTCGGGTTTGCTCTTGGGCTCTTTTCCGGTACTGCATTATCCACGTTGACCAAGCTAAGGAACACCCTTATACCTCACGGATGAAAACACGAAATTGTATCATGGACTTTAAGACCTCACCGTCAATCCAAATTCTTTCTCGAGTGCGCACATCATCTTTCATTTCATTTAAGCTTTCCTTATTATCATGCAACCTCCTAAGGCATGCGCTGTATTCTTAGTTTTCCTTGAACCTTGCTGGTACGAGACTGTCCAGCATGCAATCACATTTTCTTCTTTTGCCTCAACCAGGCCGTGTTTCTCTTCTTGCCTCCTTACTTTACTTAATTCCGATCGTGTAAATGTACCTTACAGTCTGGTTGTTTGTTATAACACATTCCAGCATTCTTTCCTTGTCTTCTCACCACCTTGACTCTTTCCACACTACATACACTGCACCATTGAACACCTTGATTCACTCCTTTCAGGTGTTTTGTACATTACATCATATGAACTAGTGAGAGATCTGCGGCCACACAATTATTTGAAAGTGGTCATTCAATGTGTTTCGACTGAACCAATTTCTTTCCCGAGTCAACCCTCAACTCAAAGACTAATTTCGGTAGATGAGTGTCACAGCTTCTTGGAGAGCTGGCAGCCACCCAACAGGTAGATGGGAAATGTTAACATTTGTATTATCACAAGCTAAGATTGAAAAATCGGACAAACACCGAAGGATCAATGCGGCCTTTCACCATAAGAATGACATTCACACTCATGCCACCTATAATACCTGGTGTAAACGGATCGGACATCAACAGACAGCCTCCTTATCAGTATCTTCTAACCAAGCTCCGACGCGGCCTCGAAGGGCAACCAAGTCCAGCTAGATTCCGACTCGTCATTGGAATCAACAGTGTCGGTTTCCACACTTCCAGACAGATGAAAAGTCGAACTGTGCAAAGAAGTGGCAGCAACATGGATATTTGTATGGCATATCTTCTCCTTCTCCATGCGCACGTCAAGATTCAGTGGGACAATAGTTAAGGTGCCATCATGCAGACGCACATGAGGTGAGGTGTCAATAATATATGCTCCTGAATCAGCTTGGACAACACAGTCCAAGCCAGATGGTCCTGAGCCAGATGGTCCTGCAGGGATCGAAGCAGTAATGGAGGGCCGCATGGTGGTGAAAGTAGTGGCATTTCGGGAAGCATCGTAGATTGGCCGTGGCATCACATTGCGCTGTGGGTCTAGGATAACTGGAGTATTTAGGGGAACATTGGGATCCCATGCCCACAAGGATGCAACTTCTGCAGCCATTTTGATCAAATCGAGTCGGAAGGTGCTACCATCTGTTAGCCCCACCAAACGAGGGAGGTTAAACATCAAAGAAAAGGGTATTGAGAGCAGTGTATCAATGACGGGAAAAGGGTCAGGGTGTGGGGGGTCGATCCCAGGGCATTGATTTTTGCGAAACAGGATCACATCAGTGTCATCAGAAGTGCTGCGAGCAACACCTCGATAATGTACACTGGCATGCCAGCGGTGAGGTGTCGGTGGTGACATGCCTTGGGACTTGTCATGTTTACTTGGAATACTGGAAGATCAGGAGAAAAAAAAACATACTGTCATGAAAACATATCCATATCCTGGTCTTCCAGGATCACCTCGTCCTGCCTGGATCTCGGCAAGTCTCCAGTCCTTCAGTTCACGTTCGAACTGGAGTGTCTTCGCAACAAGATCCTCATGCAAGAATAGGGTAGCATGAGCCGGATTGAAATCCATACATGCATGCTCTGTATGGGTCACTATCAAGTCGCTAAGCATGAGATTACATTCAATGGTGTCGATCAAACTACTCACAAGGAATGACATTTTCCCGAACCTCAGCAGCATGGGCTGGGTAGCGATCTTGCCGTAGGTTGCGTTGGAGCATCCATTGAACCTAGTTGAATGTCTTAGGTCAACACATCATGCAGGGAGGGCAGCGAGAATACCTCCGATGTGCTTGAACTCGGAGCTGCATCCAAGATGTGAGCCCATTGGGCAACATCTACTAATGTAACAACACATCTCTTCCCGTGGTAAAACCTTGTCATTGCAGTGACCTCCTCCTGTGGATAGCTGTGCGCCGTTGTTCGTATTGTTGGCATTGTTGGGTGCAGGTCTAGTGGCAGGTAACAAGCAACGTAATTGAAAAAAATCTTTAAGAAGATATATGGTTGGGCGTGTGACTTAAAGTTCCTGCTGGCCATCGAGATCAACCTCAGACATTTTGAAAAACAAAATTAGTAATTCATTTTTTCAATTCCGCGTCTTTTAGAAGGCGGACAACCCAAAGCCCAACTTCCGAAAGAGCCATGTGTTCTTTCAATACCTGCCGTGTAACACTTTTGAGATGTCCAACATAAAAAAGGGGGAGAAATTGATTACCTTGTTAACACTTAGATACTTCGCTTCCCAAAGTCTTTATCTATGAGGTCGCTCGCTTCAAACTTCGACTTCGCCTCCTCCCAAGTTAACGGCATTCTGTCTTGAATTCCCAAAGCCTGTCTAGTCGCCGCACTAAGTTCAATCTCTAACCCACAATCCTTAATTTTACACTCCTTGCCTTCCACAATATCCTCAAAGCCTGCGGAAAGGGACCCTACAACAGGGAGGTAGGGATTCGCGGTGCCGTCATGGCAATTTACCTCGAAATTACGGGAAGACGGTGAAAATGCGTTGCATGGCCTAATGGGCGCCTTGCAGTTGTCAGTACCCCAACAGACGTAGGTCCCTCTGACCATACACCGTCCACCATCCGGTCGAAGGACGCAGTGGTGAGAAGAGCAAGCAAGGTTATGGCGGGAAGGTTTCGCAAGAGTCCCGCAAGCAAGGTGGACTCGACCAAGTCCGTGAACTGAAACATGTGTGTGGGCCGCATTCCCACCTTAAATCCACCGTTTTTGTAAGAACACCGAAGCCTATTATAACGGATTTCAAAGACGCAAGAACGTACAGCTATCAGAAAACACTCTCAGAGCTAGCGTTGCCCATGGCCCGTGCTCGCTCGCTATATTGAAAATTGTCTCTCGCGTATGAACCAACGCGTCAGCCGCCTGCAGAGGAAGTAAAGGGCCCGCATATTGTCCGGGAGTGGCTTCGGAATGATACATTTGCACCTCGATGCCGGATTGTAGAAGTGATTTCACGATCTCTTCCAATATGTTGCCAGAAGGCAAAGCAGACGCGTTACACCACCCGCGCGGGTTGACCGCTTCAATGAGGAGTGTTTTTGAGGAGAACGAACTCCGTTTCAAAGCCTACAAGAAACTCAACTCTTGACTGTTTTGCTTTCCTATGTCCATCCGGGAGAATACAATAGTCAATTAGGGGATGAAAAGGATTCACTCACTCTACAATGCGTTGCAAAATGGTACGAGGGCAAAGATCGAACCACGGATATCGACAAACTGGGCAAGATAAGCGTTTGGGGTCAATGTCACACCAGTTACACAGCGCATCCCTTTATGTAATAATACATGTTTCCGCCAACCAATGTCGAGCTTATTAAAGGGGTATAGAAATATGAAGATCATATAAATTACTGGCCGCCCCTTATGGAAACGAAAATAGCGAAGGCAGTACAGAACGAAGCATAGAGAAAGTATAAGTATTAAATAAGAAGCAAGAGAGTTCCATGTCAATGGGTTTAGCTGGTCACTTGGGCACACAAGAAATGAATTTCCAATAAGCTCCTCCGGGGACGGGCGAACACGATGATTTCCTGTAGTTCGGGTCCCTATCCTTCATTCGCAACCATGATCGCGAGAGTAATCACGCCTTTCCTGGCGGACGCTTAGCTCGGGATGGACGAAGACGCACTTTTTTCGTTTGATCTGTGAACGGAGGCATTGTCACAAGCGATGAATTTGACACTTGGAGCCTCGCATTCGCCATGTTCATAGGCGGCAAAGAGGGCATATCCTCTTTTTCCCAAGGAGGTGGGTTGTGGAGATCGAATTGAGGTACAGCAGGGGAGGATTTGGTTCGACGATGTTTATGTCCAGGGTTAGAGAGAACGCAAACAGATGTTCTTTGAGGTGCTTCGTGAAGTGTAGACATTTTAGTATAGGACGGTAACGAAGACGTGGGAGGAATCAACGTGGGTGGGCGTGCCTGACGCAAGGACAGTGTTCTTCGCATTGGAGATGGAGTCGATAGAGAAACATCGGGAGCGAACGAGGGAACGGAAGGAATTTGTGATATAGACTTTGATTTTGCTTGTTTTCCTATAGATTGTGTGTTCCTTTCAACTACGTGCATTGGCAAAGGGCGGGTAGCATGAACAAGACGAATTTCGGGCCCTGCTTCGTTTGTGTCGACACTCTTACCAAGCGGTGGAAGTGACGGGTCTGGATGCAAGCTGATTGGAGAAATTTGCAAGCCAGGAGGCTTTAAATCGGAAAAGGGAACTTTGAATGTCCTAAGCAAAGATACTGAGACGGTCTTCTTCTCTTCTTCTCTGTCTTTTTTGAAGGGTCGCATAGACAGACGACTTAAAACTTTATTGAATCCTTTGGAATTTCCCAGATTCTTCTTTATTGTCGGTTTTCTTCTTTCACCGTTTTCATGATTCGAAGGGGACGTTTTCTTCGTCTGGGGAACTCCCGTCGTAGACACGTATTCGTAGTTTCGAAGTTCGTCAGAATTGTGAGTCTGTACCTTTTCTTTTCTCTGTTCGGACGTAGAATGGAAGGACTCTTTGATCCCATTCGTCGTAGAATTCCCCAACCCTTCGATGCGTCGACGGATTGTAACGACAGACCTAGGCTCTTCAAACACTCGAATGGATCCAACTACATTGTCACCAGCCACCTCCTTATTTCTACCTTCCGGGTTGCTGTCGCCATTCTTACGGTTTGCGGTAGAGATGCTTAACTGGAGCTGAGCACTTGACGGCGTCCGAGGAGTGTAAAGTGGAACAGCCAATCTCTTTCGATCAAAACAATCCTTCGAGTTCAGGATACCCGAGCCCAGAGAAGGAAAGTCCTTCCATTGTACACTCGGACTAAATACGATTGCATGTCGCCTCGGGTCGACAGTCATGGCAGGTGCAAACGTTGTCGAATTGGGTCGTCTCCATGATTCTTGGCTGTAAACGCTTGCTGAGGATAATGCAGAAACCGTTGAGAAGGCCGATACGAGACTATCGTCTCTGATACAAATATCGTTGTCGGGTAAGTTTGGTTTGTCTGAACAGAAAGGCGTGTCATTGTACGATATAGGCCCAGTGCTATCATTGGGCGTGATCGAATAGAGCAAAGGTGTCTTCCCCGTCGCCTCTGCCTGAAGAATATTATTTCCAACCAGTTAGATAAGAAACATTCACTTCAAGTTAAAAACGAACCTCATCATAATCCTGTACACCCGGCCCTGCTCCAGCAAGATCAGCTTTAATTCTGAAGAGTAAAGAGCGTTGTGCAACAAGAGGTGCAAGAGACAGGCTAAGACGCTGGGCATTGGGACGGTATATTCCCCGATGCCACGGATCACCGTCGGACCTTTGACCTGTGGTATGCATCGGGTTCGCCTATACAGAAAACGGCAGAGAAAGCGGAATATCGAGCTCCTCGAAACGCAGAACGTCTTTCAACTTGATAACAGGAAAGAGAGAAAGAAAGAAGTAGCACAAGTGTATCATGGCGATGGCGGTGGTGATCAGATCATTGCGACTATCAAACAGCACTGTATCGTCGTCAAAATCGAACTGCTACATCATATGTAGTCTCGAATGATTCCTCCCTTGTACTCACCCATCGTGAACGATTCCAAGAAGAGTTGTGTAGACACTACAATTGTCGAAAAATGCAAATGTCATTATAGTCATTAGCAAAAAGGGAGTAAGCTTCCCAGGCGCTGAGCAGCGCGTGGCAACTAATGAGGCATTGACATATAAAACATAAGATTTTTGCGAACATCATACTCAAAAATGTCTCATAATAGATCAGAGAAATACAATTCATCATGATGTTGATTGGAGAGTTTGCAGAACGTTGGCCAATCTCTCCTTCCGCATTGGTATCCACAGCACTTCTCCCCCACTGGATCCTCCCTGTGACGAGACCACTAGACTATGATCCCTGAACTCTCCTAACAGTGCTCGAAGAGCAGTATCGCTGGTCGCAATAAAGTTGTCGCGAGCTTCGCTAAATAACACATCATAACCCAGTCCGAACTGTTGAGAATGACCAGATGCCTCTCCAGCATTCTCTGCCGCCTCTAGTTGTTTCTGTCCCAGGAGGACAAACAGCTTCTGCGCCTTTTTAGTAACAGAAGCAAGGATGTGAGAAGCAGCTATCTCGCTCATCATATTGGCATTCTGGGCTCCCAGGGTGTCTGCTTTTCTTCGAGTGCCACTCGAATGGGCACCGGAGAGAGAGGTGCGATCGGCGAAAGTCAGCTCGAAGTCGTAGGGCGCCAGAGTGGTAAGATCGTGCCACAGCCACGAGTACCCTCGAGATGGAGTACCGTCAGTTTTAGTCTCTTCTGGTTTTCGAGAGAACGTTTCCGATAAAGACCAGAGGAGAGGTGCGTTTATGTGATCAATGGATGCAATTATATGTATACCTGGATTGTGAGCAAGAAGTGAAAGGAGAGACTTCGCCTTGGGTGTGCGCAAGGGAGCTGCATCGATATTGTGGATTATGAGATAGAGTTCAGTTTCTGAAGTGGAGAAGAATTCATAAATTCTTCGTGCCTGTTTTTCAACGGTGGCGGTCGGGAGGTCGAGGTTCTGGAGATCGGGGATATTTTCGATGGTGTTGAGGACGTCTTTGATGCTCGTGTCGGGATTAAAACCATTAACGACAACGACATGGCCGCGTTCGGAGCAACAGTCCATAGCGAACTGGTTGAGGATCTGACGCTTAGAACCATACCCGTAACATAAGATATTGAATCCTTCACTCAACTCGCATATGAGGCGAGAAAACAAGGCTGTTCGGTTTTCGTCCAACAGGATACTTCCTTGAATAAGTTGACCCTTTCCGGACGTTCCGATAGCCTTGGCGTATTCCTCTGCGTTCAGAGGAAGTACAAGTTCAGAAAATACACTCGAGGAAGTTTGTACGCGTCCATTTTTATGTGCAAAGTAAGCATCGAATGCTGTTTGAACTATAATGCGACTGGTTGCTGCATCCCCGTTGCCTGTGTCGGGGGCCATAACTGGTAGTTGTAAACGTATCAGGAAGTATCAGGGTGTCCAAGATGAATGCGCGAGAAGACTATGCCTCAGCTGGTGTGGCAGATATATTATATACATGTGACTTTGGTGGACTGGTCACTAGGCGGCAAAAGTATTCAGCTGTTTTAAAATATTATACTTGACAATGCCATTTGACATCTGCACAGTATGAGACTATGTAAAATAAGTCTTCAATACAATTCCTCCTCTTCTGGTTTCCAATTCTTCGCGACATCCCAATACCCCTTCAATTTTTCACCCAAAAACTCTTTCGCATCTCTATCCGTAGGACAACTCTTCGCTCGGAAAGAATTATACTCTCTGTCCCTCAACGCACCTTCCCAGATGAGGTAGCATTTATTGTCCTCCAAGGATTTCTCTACGCCATTGATATCAGTCGCTCTAGCTTTGCCCTTTCCAGCTGGTCCGCCAGAACCAGCGACTGTAGCACCGCCTTGCTCGCCCTCCATGTCCGAATCAGGATTCTCAAGCTCTACATCATCCCCTCCGCCGCGTGAACGGGCTTGTTCGGTCCATGCAATTCTATGCAACATAAGCCTCTTGAAATTTCTCGTGTGTTTCCCAGCGCCTTCCACATAGACAAGATTGAAAGTCGGATTGAAAATGCAAGCGCCCGTGAGGTTGAACTGCTCCGCGTTCTTGCGCACCTTGAATTGGTGTGAAGGATCGCTGAGAGTAAGAACCCTAATCGACAGAAAAAAAAATATCGTTGAATAATTCAAAGAAAGCAGCAAGTTAAAAACCAACTTAAAAACGGCCCCATATATGCCCTTCTTTTCCTCTTCCAATTTTTTGGTCTCTTTCTTGTCCCGGCGCTGATCGTCCGTCAGTTTGCGTTCTGCGTTCATTTTCTCGTGTGTGTGTCTTCTCAAAGCGACTTCGCGTCTCACGCGAGCTTCCACCCTCGTTGGATCTTGGATGGCATCCGAGGTGAGAACTTTCATCAAGTTGGCCAGACGAACTGCAAACGAAGTCTTAACCAAATCATAAACATCAGCAAAAGTTTTTACCTTTCGGTGCGTCGGGTGGCAACAAGCCCATCCTGATTCTATCTCTCTTATCCTGCAATTCCTGCTTTCTTTTCAACTTTCTCATCTTCTTTTGCTCCTGTAGACGAAGGAATTAGCAGATCGCAGAGGTGTGGCGATTCAAAATACCTTCGTTGTCAGCTTCATCGGCTTCAACTCGATTTGGTTCTTTTCTGCGGGTGCAGGAATAGGGATAGGGTGTTGTACATAGATGTTAATCGGGGATTCATCATTTCTGATGTTGAGATTCTCGAGCCCGAACGAATCGACATCTTCGTATCGTTTGTTCGGCAACAGAGTAGCATCCCACCACTCAGCTGCCGGGGGATTTGGACGCTGAAAACAAATACCGGTGAGGGAAAATGTTAAGCAAGTCCGTCAAACCATAAGATTTTACCTTGATTGCTTTCTCAATCCCAATGTCATTATCCAACCCAGCCTTTCGCGCACTCTCTGCAATTCGTTGTTTAAGAGCTTCAAGTTGCTGGTCCTGCCTTATTTGATTCGCCAACGCAACATATTTTCCCTTCGGATTGAAATGGAATTTCCGTCCCGATCTTTCTCTCGGTGCTCCTTCAAAGCCCGTACCCTCTTTGTTTGCACTGCTGCTGGCAACGCTATAAGGATTTGCCGCCGGGCTAGGAGTTGCAACAGGGGCGGGAGCCGGCGTAGGTGAGGGTTGCTGTCGTACGTTGGCTTTGATGGAGGCGAATTTAGGTTGCATGGGTTTATAGCGGTCTTTCTTTGACTGGGGGACAACAGGGGTCTGATCGAGCAAGAGAGGGTGGGCTGCCATTTTAAGTCCAGCGCCTTGTTGCGTCTGTTCAACGGCAGGAGTTCCTCCTTTCTTCTTGCTTGCCATTGCCAATGACTGTGCACTGCTGTCAGAGAAAATCTAAATTTTCAAGAGACACGACCCACCATGTATGGGTTATCTTTAACAGCGAGCTTGGTTTTCGCATCCGCGACCAGACGTCTGGCTTCAGCTATGCGACGATTAAAATCATCAGGGGCACCTGCAGGTGTCCCTGAGGCGGGTGTCATAGCAGTAGCAGGTGTGGGCCCACTGGAAATGCTAGGCGACGGTGTAGCGGCATAAACGACTTTGGATGGGTCAGAAGCTGGAACAACAGGTACCCTAGGTATCGGCGCTGCAACGTTCGTAGGTCGTTTAACTGCTTTAAGTGCGGGATTGCTTTTCAACATGGCAGCTGCTTTTGCTGTTATTTCGGCACGCTTTTTGGCAAAGTATTCAGGATCCGGCACCTGGAGACAAGAAAAGAAGTTCACAAATTTACATAATAGAAGATAAAGGAGACAGTACTGACCGCCCCTCCTGTGGATGGTCCATTAGAGCTTGGGGTTGTCTGGGTGCAAAAAGGTTGGAGACACAAGTTAGGAACAGTTTGGAAAAGAGAGATTCACCTTTGAAAGAAGTCATAAAAAATATGTACTCACATCACTGTAGCAACAAAAGATAGCGAAATTAGATACAAAACCAAAGTTTTATGCTAGACCAACCTTTTAAACTTCTTGCTGGAGACATCGCTTCCCGTGGATTCTAAGGGACGTTTCCTGTCGCTCATAGTGGCCAGGGGTAGGTAAAAACGTTATAATAGCGATACCAGCAGCGAGGAATTGCTCTTTGTCGTTCCCAAGTTGGTGGTGGGAGACAAAGGGGAGGCCTTGAGGATGTGACAACAGTCCGTTACATAATCACACCTATGTTTTCCCTTGCCATAACCCAACGGTTGGGTAGCAGCAGTCTATGTAAAGCCCGGCAGCACCTTGTGTCAACAACACTCTCACCGCTCAGCTTGTTCACCCGTGGACGCGGTCAACTTGCACCAAAACAAGTTAAGCATGCAAAGCGTCATAAAGGACGCATTCCGATACCCATTGGGGGCTCTACGAAAGGCACTACGCTTGCTTATGGTGACTGGGGAATTAGAATAAAAGGAAACGGAGTGAGATTTAGTGCAAAACAGCTGACCACGGCACAAGAAGTCATGGTCAAAAAGTTGAAGGTGTTGAAGGGCGCGAAGGTATATTTGAGGATTTTTCCTGATATTCCGGTTTGCGTGAAGGTAAGTTTGTCCAGTGCTTATCTTCTTTGTGTTGTTGACGCATTACAAAAGGGAAGTGAAACTCGTATGGGTAAAGGAAAAGGAACATTCGAGTTCTGGGCTACTCGGTGAGCCGTTTGATGTACCTTCCGTGCTTGTGTGTCCCATAAATCATCCAGTGTCCCTACTGGACGGGTAATTTTCGAGATAGGTGGTGTCCCCATTCGCGAGGAGTTGGCCCGTGACAGTAAGATTGAAATTGTCAAGAAACTGGATTTATATTCTTATATTTCTTCAGTTCTACGTCAAGCCGCTTCAAAGCTTCCTACGAAAATGGAATTTATTAATAAGTCAACACCTCCACGACTTGGAAACCTCGTCCTACACCCTCAACCACTATTGGAACCTCCCCCAGTGCCAGAAACTGTCAGAACATTCAGTCTCCAGGCTCCTTGATCCAGCCCGCTTTTTTATCAATCTTGTAGTACCTTACTCATATAATATGCCAGTTTCATGCTCGATTGTTGTGATGTCTCGATGATTCGACAACTCCAATTACGAAAAGTAAACTTCTTTCGTGTATTCCCATGACTATTTTTTTGGCTTGCCTACCAAATGTTTCGCTCACTAAGGTGCTCTACTTAATAACTTATCCAATCAACTTGGTCAACGCTGTCAGTTCGCAGAAATCACCCACGCGGGTTCACCGTCAGGGGCTAGTCAACAAGTTCAATTCTAAGTCTTAAACTTGGTCTCCAACGGATCCTTGACTTTCAGCTTCATGAATGCCTCGACTAAATTTTGAAGTCGATGAAGCCACACTGTTGAGAGCGTACAGCATCAGCTCCCTTAATCCAACGTATTTTACGCGTCACTGTTCGCATTTTGGTATAGCTGACGCCTTGCCACAGGAAATGGGAGGAAGTGGACTACGATTTTGAAGATTCCGTTGCCACCTCTATGTTGAGTCCATCCGCAACGACAGATGTGCACAGAGACAGAGATGATGACCCACTGGGGCTTCCACATTCCACCAAGCGCGTCATTCTTTACAAGCTAAAATTTTTTCCGCTGAATGTTTTTCAGTATCAAAGAAATGGACATAGAAACCAGTACGCGTCGCATCCCATTCTCGGACCACTGCCGTACCACTGAGCGAACTCCGTTATATTTTGATAACGAACAGGAGCAGCCGTCATGATCACCTCGAAAACATTTGACCCTGCTGCATACCTATCCGCCGTACATCCGAACGCGACGTATCATGATGTTGCTACTGGTGTTACACATCTTCAGAATTCTATTGAAGCGCGTTCTGAAGCTCTTAGGATATTAGTGGAAGATAATTTCGACAACTTTGTCTCTGTAAAAGCATGCATGGACAGTACGTTACTCTCGTCCCTTCAACGCGACATTTGTCCATTCAAGAGACCTTAACTTAGGTTTGCATGAAGACATGCAAGTCGGTGTATTGTCTCAAGACACAGACTTTGGCTCCAAGCCGTTGCGAAATCATTTGAAACGTGTGTTTCCAAAATCTTAATGACTCTTTTTTTTTCTTTATAATTTTATTTTTTTGTGAAGAGGGAGTGCAAAAAGCCGATCAAATCTTCCTTCCTATCCTAGAAAGCGCCTCAAAAGCCCAGAAGCTTCGCACCACACTTACTATCTTTGAGCGCTCCAGATTTTTCTTCAACTTGCCAAGCTTCATCATGGAATCCATTGATGCGGTGTGTTAGTCCCTTCATCGACCTGCTTCCCTCTCTCATCATTTCACGGTCGTGATTTTCATAGGGCCGCTATGAATTTGCCATTCGCGACTACAAAAAGGGAAAGTATCTCCTGGAAAACCGACCTGGTCAATTACTTCCTATCGGTCCAGCAAAAGACGACCCCACTTCCCTTGCTACACAGCAACAACAGAAACAAATTTTGAATAAGGTCTGGGGGAGCGCAGAGAAAGCGATGGCAGAACTAAAAAAGGTCCTTGTTGCCCAACTGCAAGATCCAAGTAGGAGTGTGGAGGAGCACGAGAAGACCCTTGAGTGTGTACTTCTGTTTTCCATGAAAGGCATCGTCGATTTTTTTATTTGTTCTCTGTTCACAGAACACTTTTGGAGTTCCAGTCGAACGACGAAGCTCTGTGGATATATTTTGATAGTCACAGCAATCATATTATGGAGCGCATGAATTCAGAGCACAGCTCTTCAATCAAAGTTGTCGAAGGTATGAAGACTTCTTTCTTTCTTTTTGTCACAGGGCTTAAAAACGGGTCGCGTATCTTAGAGGCTTTGCGGGACAGCGAACCATCTTCTGCCGAGATCTCTCTGCAGGAGCAATTACAAAATGCGATGTCACTTCTCGAAGCGAAGAAGGACGACGTGCTGCTGGGTGTGTGCGCTCCACCCGTTTTTTAGAGTTAATGCCTCTTATCTACTGTGTTTCCTTCCAGCCAAATCTGCCAGCGAACCGGCTTGGCAAGCCGTTCTAGACCTCGTAAAGAACGTTTCTGAGACAATTTCCTCGTCCCTCCCCAGTTTCTGGACTCTTTCGAAAAACTTCATTGATGGAAAGTACAAGAAGGTACGTTGAAGGCTGACGTCTTCAAATCATGAGGAAATCTTTAACGTATACCAGATTCTCCAACCCTCTTCCAGTTCTCGCCGCAGCCCTTCTCAGTGCCGCATCATGGCTGTTGGTATTGTGAAACTTTATGTTTCTCTTATTTCCCAACTATTTCTGTTATCCGACATGGTCATTATGACATCCCCAAGCGCCGCTTCTAACCTTTCTCACCCCCCTCTACTTCCTACGAATTCACTTTCCTTGTCAACAGCTTATTACCTGCAAAAAATCTTAGCTGAAGCGCAGGATTGTGTCACTGACATCATTTCCTTGGATATCTCGAGTGACGCGAGTCAAGACGCAAAGAATTTGATGGACAGTTTGAGATGGAGGTTCGAGGGTATATTCGCAAGCGATTGGTTGAGGGGTATGTGATTGTCTGCAGAATTTTTAATCCTTTTACTAATAGTCAGCGATTTCTAGATGCGTCTCTGTTCTATTACCTTGAATCATGGGTTGTGAGCCTCGAAGAACCGTCTGCTACAACGTACCTGTCTCGATTTGAGATTTTCCAACGGCATATGACAACCGCTGCATATAAAATAGCTGCAGGTGCCGAACTGACTCCTCACTCGTCGTCAACAATTCCGACCTTAAAGTCACGACTGCAAAAGTTAACTGTCGTCCCTCAGGTGTTTGTTAACAAAATATCACGGTCATTCATAGATGCATTATACGCATTTTTGGATGGATTGGTGTTGCTCGCGAGTGAAGAATCGCCCATTGTGAAGGAACCTGAGAAGATGCAGCGACTCAAAGGGACGGAGAGTGCCGTCGAGATGAGGTTATATGAGTTGCTCGATTTGAAAGACGCGGTGAGTTCTTAGATTGTTGGTCTTCAGATTGTGGTGGAGTAAGATTCTCGTTTGCAGAATATCCGCCTACTTTTAGTGCTCTCGAACTTGAATCACCTCGGCAGTGTAATCATCCCAGGTATGATTGCACAATTAGAAGGGGCATTCACAGTCTCGTTAACGGAGGACCGACAAGTAAGTGTACCTTTGCGAGTGAAGATCCTTATTCAGTACTTCATACTTTGAAATCCTAGACGCTCAAATCAGTCGTGGAGGAGCTCGACAAGACGTTATTTGACGAATATGTAAAACCGCGAGCTGCCATTTTTGTCCAACGAATTCAACATGGTGTTTTAGGCTGTCAGATTGATTGGTATAGAGCTCCTCAACCCAGAGGTAAGTGTCGAGTTCCCCTCCTGATATTTTTTGAACATCCATCCTTCGGTTCAGCCGTGCGTCCTTACGTATTGGAAATCATGAACTATCTCGTTGAGTTGCACGCACAAGTGCGTAACGTTGCGGAAAGCATCCTTGAGAGGATTTTGAATGCAGTACTGGATGCGCTCACCAGCGAGGCGGTAAATTGCTTCCGTCAGGTTAAACGCTTTGGAACAGGTGGCCTGCTCTTGGTCAGTGAATCTTATCCTCTTGATCTTTTCATCTGTCAGATTGTTGACGCATCACTTTAAGGCTGTTATGGAGCTAACTTTCATACACAAATCTCTTGGTTACTATGGACGGGAAACACCGGCAGGCAGGGCGTTGGAAGATCTATATTCACAACAGATTACACACGCATATTCACCTTCGAATTCTACCATTGATAAGGACTTCAAGACCTCGTTTGATGCAATGCAGAAAACGTTGGCGGATGCAAGGAAGGCAACAGCCGTACAGTTCTTATGCTTCAGGCAGAACCTTAATAAAACAAATGGCAATACCAGTGGTGGAAAAGTGGAGCAGTCCAGTAGGAGGGCCAAGGCCGATGGGAGGATAAGGAAAAGGAATGAATGAAGACAACAGAATTGGGGGATCAATCTAGTACAGACATTTTTTTGCTATTTTTCTCGGACAGATTGTTGCTATCCAAGTATTTGCATAATTTACATTTTTACCAATCGACATCCATACCATGTTACATATGACATAGTTCTACTCCGAATATATATCTTGTGCTTATATGATATGACAAGAAGGAAAGCCACTTTAGCTGGAAGCCTATGCAATGGACCGAATGCCAGATAAGCGTTCATTCTCGGCAGTAGCTGTACACAGAAGGTATTTTAAGTTGTGCCTGAAATGCGCTACGACAAAGGAGATTATCGCCCATTAGTTAGTGAGACGCAACAGATTTTACCCCACAGCTCTCCCAATGTCCCGGAACCACCACTGGAACCAGAGGTGGCTGAACTCAACCCTACCACTGTGAAGTGAATCAACGCCAAACTCGCCGTGATCCATATGCCGCTTCCTAAACGCAAAACAGGAATGCTACCATTATTCCTTCTCCTGTCTGTTTCACTCCTCCAAGTTCTGCCTCGTCTATTCCCTTCCTGTACGAACCGATCATGATGATCCAACACAGTATCGCCAATGGCCAAAGCCAATAGAAATGCAGAAATTATCAACCGAGGACGGGACAATGGATCAGGGCATATCCATCGGATTGTCAGTACCTTTACGACAAGCAGCAAGCTTCGAACAAGCTTCATTGCTGTGGACGCCAAGCCTCTCCCTCTTTCTCCTCGTCGTGGATCTGTGTGATTTAAACTCAACCATAGCTTGAAAATTCGCGTGGTGAACCATGATTGCGGAATCGGGTCTTCGTCTCCAAGAATATTGGGAGGCGAAGGTAGCGTAAGCAACGGTAGTTTCTCGGTCAACGGAGGGTTTTCATCTTCCAGAGGCGGCGAAACATGTGTGCCTGGAGGTGTGCCACTCACTCTAGGTCGCGCAAGTGGCAAATTTGTACTCGGGACCTCGTTCAAGGGGTCGAGCTTTAGTTTTGAAAAAGAAAAATAATTAGAACTACGCGCAAGTTGAACATAGAGGAACAGGAAGTTACCTTTCCCGTTCGTATCGCTGCTTCTACTGTCGCACATGTAAGTCGTTCCGCAGGTGACTTATGCAATAATTTTTCCAGTAGGAGCAAGAAGGTTCTCGGCAAACGCCTTCCCTCAAAGCCTGCAACCAAAGATGGGGACGACTTGAATCTGCAGGGGAAATCCAGGCAAAAGTGTGAGAACCCAATAGTGGCAGCCAGTTCTTCAACTTACCCAGAATATGCCAAGATCTCCTTCTCCAACCTGAGCTTTTTTTCTCCTTCTTCATCACGACTTATCGGTTCGCCATTGGCATCGCCCTGTGCAGCATACCTATGGGCATATTAGTAAGCGAAGCCTCAATAAGAGAAAGAGAAAGAGATAAATACCGGTACGGAAGTTTGAAAAAAAGTAACTTATGCAAAATCATTCCCAGGCTCCACATGTCCGCTTTGGAACCAATTTGTTGCAGTAAACCCGTTTCTGGAGAAGGTAAGGATTCAGGAGCAGTATATTCCAGCCTAAAGGAATATCATTAGGTACAAACCAAACCAAACTGGGATGAACTAACGTGCCAGTGTTCCCTGAACGATTTAACGACGAATGAATCATGTCACGCGATGTACCAAAGTCGGAGAGCATGGCGCGAGGTCTGCAAGAACAGATGAAACGGATCCTTGACTGCAAGGGGAAGAATACACACATTAACCGACCATCGTCCCATGTCAATAATACATTTCCCGGCTTCAAATCAAGGTGCAGAATGGACTTTCTGTGCTGCAGACATGACCTTATTGTTAAGCTCTGCAGCGAGGTCAACAGAGAGAAAGGATTCAGAAATACCGACCAAGAAACCCAATCCTTCAACCACATCTTGAAACAAGCTCTTTACCTCGTCCGCACTAAGTAAGTGGACAGCTGTCCACTCCTTTTTCATCGGTTCCGCACTTTTACCAGCTACATTGTTGCTGCCTCCCGCAATTGAAACTTCCACACCACCGAGATTGAAACCACCCACAAAACCTTGGAATACATCCTGCATCTCCCTCTTCATCCTCTCTTTTTCCTCCAATGGTGCCCGTTGATATGCACGGAATGCCCTAATCTTCGCTGAACGGGAGTGTGGATCTTCTTTGGAATTCGAGGTGGGTTCCTTAAGCTGATGTGAGACTGAAATACCTTCCCATTTTCCTTGCTTTGCAGCTGGCGCAGCCGCCACATTGGATTGGGTCGGCGTGAATTTTTCATCAGTATGTCCGTTCTCATTGTCGCTTTCTTGGAGGTCAAATTGAGACGGTGTAGGCGAAACGGACCTAGAGGTGGAGAAGGAATCCACTATCTCTGAGTTGGATGTGAACAATTGGTGAATGGGAACATGAGCAGGTCTTTGGCCAAGCCGGACGTCGATGAAATCATCTAGGCTACCACCTTCAGCCCATTGCATGAGGACACTGAAATGGGGCGTCAGAAATACACGAATAGTTGTAGAAGCGGAGAATCTCACTATAAGGTTGGAACTTTAGGTCCAAACGAAGAAAATTGGCATTTTTCAAGCCATGCATGGCTGATGTAATTTTGTTAACACACGAGGAGAAAAGTTGAATAGTCACATACTGGTATGAAATAATATTGGGATGCCGCAACCTTTCTAGAAGCCTGACTTCTTTAAGAATTTTGTACAGATAGGAATGCGATTCTCCAACGGCAATTTTTTTCACGGCAAAGTAGCCCAGTGGATTGCCATCAAGGACGTGCTAAGAAGTCGTGTTTGAAAACATTATCTGACAAGAAATGGAGGCTTACTTGACAAAGGAATACACTTCCACTTGCGCCCATGCCAAGCTTGTATTCTTCTTGAAAGAAAGTTTCGAAGTACCCTTCTGCCATCCTTTCAGCAGGGAATGCACCTTTCTCACTCCGGTATTCTTCTTGACGCCTTTCTCTGTCTCCATGATCCCTTCTTCGGCTTTGTGCGTGTGAACCACTATTTCTATTGTCGTCAGGCGTGCTTGCTCGTGGACTAGGGCTAAAACTCGATCTTCTCGACGTAGAACCTTGTGAAGACGCATCGTTCGCAATTTCCAATAACCTAAAGTAGTTAGATGCTCGAGAGTGATATGCCGGATCGGTGCTGAGCGATTCGAACACTTGGTCTTCTTCCGAATTTTGGTCGATAAATGGTTCCCATCTTCCTTGTTCGTCTACTTCATCTATGTCTGCCGATTGCGAAAAACCATGCTCCGAATGAAACACTCCAGGAAGAATCTGTTTACAGTATGGACAAGGTTGCATTCTCGTTGCTCTCCCTGTGATCGCTGGCCTTCTTTGCGCGGGAACGAAGATTGCTGGACCATCGGGTGCAGTCGTTATAGACAAAGCATGTGACCGAGGATTATAGAGTACTACTTGATTGGATGCGTGGAGAATGGGTTGCCATTGCTCTCCCCCCCGAGGATTGTACGCAGACGGATCAACTCCAGGCGAGGGTGATCTAGTCCAAATGAGAGCCCTTGAAGACGACGGCGGCGGCTCTGGAAGACTCGAAGACATTTGTATAGTAAGTACTTCAGGAGAAGCTGGACACCCGACTGTGTCGTGCTGATTTAATTGCACTGAAGCAAGGCGTAAAAATTCGGTAATGACTTTGGCAAAACGATGGCAGTCATGGTCACGTGTACGGTTAAATAGGGGCTTCCAAGGGTTCTTTCGACCATGGCAGGATCCGTTGCTCAGCTTCCGGCTGCTTTACGACTCCCGCCTGACTGCAACGACGACGTTTGTCATTAACTCTGACTGAAAAGGATAATTTAAACGAGTTTATAGGAAATAACGTTGACCCTTGTCGCTTTATTGACTTCGGCGGTTAACGATGAAGAACCAGCTATCAGCCTACCTGACTTGTGCAAAATAATTTCTATAGACAATGAACATCGGCACTTGGTACGTATAACTTCAACTGACGACTTTTTGAAAACTCAAGAATCTCGCAGGATCCGTTGAACATGCTCCCGATTCTAATTCCAGTCAACCATCGGGCTGCTGGGGACATGATGTTCATGATCGGCCAATTTGGCTCAGCGAAAGAAGTAGTCATTGCAGTTCAAGAAGCTGCAGAACGTCTTTTCCAATCTTTTGCGACCTACTCGGAGGAAACCGAAATAGACGACAACACAGATACGAAGCCTATCCGAATCAGACGAAATACACCGATGCAAGAGCTGAAAACTCTGATAGATCTATCCGCTGCAGGTTAGAATTCCTTTGACGCCTTCGCTTTTGTCTAATTTCCTAACGTAAAACCAGCTATTCCAAGATTGGGTCTTCGTCGCAAGACGGCTCCTGAAACAATCAAGCCCTTATTTCAAGAGCTGGGGGCAATTTTGAAGGTTGCAAATTCAAGCATGGATAGAAGCGAAGCGATAACGGTTATATCCAGCAACCTCAAACTTTTAAAAAATGTAGGCGAATGGGTGGAGTCTGTGACAAAAAACTCGCTGGAAGACAAGCAGGCATCTCAAGTATTTCTGATCCTTTGAAAAAAAAATTGTATACTCAAAACTTCGTCAGGTAATAATGAAAGAATACCTGGACGGCGTTGCACGTGCATGTGTACCTAACGTTCAATCCTTTATTGCAGAACGTACATTTGAAGAATGCCTTTCAAGATACGTCGTGCGGTCGACGATTGGAAGTGATTGGAAAGAAGCAGACGTGGCGGTATTGCAGTTGCTGGTGCGTCGATTGCGAAACAGTGTGATTGCTCATTAACTCTATAATAAGGATGTTTACAAATCCCTTGATGTCAATCTGCATGTCTGCTCCGGTCCTGTGTCAGTTGCTCACCTTGTAGCATCTGCGTACCAACCTGCCCTTGACGCCCCTGCCGACAAACGACTAGCTTTCCTCCTTCCCGTTCTCGTATCTTCCCTGAAGACTAATGTCTTCCTTGACGAATCCCTTGCAGTTGTCCTACGCTCTCTACACGCCTGGAAACCCAACCCCGAAACTCCTCATAGGCATCTCTCGCCCGATGTCACTGTCCCTTTGGTCAGCATTTTGCCCTCTATTGCAAGTATTCATCCCAACCCCTCAACACGCCACCAAACTTTTCGCGTTGTCTCCCTTCTGCTAGCTACTTCTGAACGGAGGCTACGGTTTCAGCATCTGGCAGAGCTTACTGGACAATCCGAGTTTCCTCAGATGCGCGTTGCTGCTGTTGGGTTAATCAAAGAACACTTCCTTTCCGTGTTCAATGCCAGCTCAGATCGCCTATTAAGAATGCAAGACGACCCCTTCCTAAATCCAGTCTTTCTGAGAACCTTTGGTCCAATTTTATTTAGACCCCACCCACAAGATCTATTTGAGGAAAGATTTGATTTGAAGAGCTTCCAAGAAGGATCGGAACCTGCAAGGTTATCTGAATGCTTATCTCTTTATTTCTTGCTTTTACAGAGGGACGAGAAAAATTTGGTGTGACAATTCTTTGTATGCAAGGACTTCACCGTTCAATGTACATTGACGTTAGACTGGAATTCGAGATAAAGGCGTGTCAAAGACCATTGAGTATAATCTCCTGGAGCCCTTACGACAAAACCTCAGCCAATGGATAGAAGATCCGACCATGCAGAAGGGTACGTCGGCTTTTTAACGCAAAATGAAGTGGTCAGCTGAATTTATACAGGTCACGGTATACGTCTGGCTTCACTCTGCATTGGTATCGAGAGGGTGGACGCCGCAAGGAAGGCCTTGATGTTGTGAATAGTCATATGCGATACTCGCGCACGTTCGCAAGCAAACGGCTTTCTGTTTTCGAATGCCCGTTGTTAACGTGGTGGTGCTATATGTCTACAGAATGCGGACTATGTTACATGATTCAAAATGACAACGAATCAACGAAGAATTTGAAATCTTTTCCTCCAAGGTTGCAAGTTACTATTGCTTTCGTCGTACAGAGTCCTTTTTGCTCTAATCCAAAATTTTTATTTTAATCGAGACCCAAAATTCTAGATCATCGGGATATTCAAATAGTGTTCGATAAAATGTTCTGTGAAATCACACGAAACCCCTCCAACGGATTTCTATCCATCTCAAAGGTACATATAGCAAAGCCGTGGCTGCAAAGGCAACCTCGAACCCAATATCGCCCGTAGAACGGGCGATCGGACCAATAAACCATGCTTGGTACATGGATGGAATGACCATTCCGAACGATGCAATTCCAGCAGCTACGGCAGGGATCCCCGTAGGAAGTTTTTTCGGTTGATCCCATGCTTCTTTGTCATACCTCTCTGCGTCATTTTTTCGAAAAAGAATGTGCTCCAGAGTCACAATGGTTGCGTAAGCACCAGTCCAGTAGCCTAGGAGACCGAGGAAATCGACGAAGGCCTCGTAGAATCTATGTGCGCCGACAATAGAGATAGGCAGCACTCTGAATGGAAACGGTGTTCAGTGAGGCACCCTGGAATCCGGCTAAAACATAGTAATAACTCACATTGCCGTCGCCACGATAGAGAAGACATATCTTGGCACGACAGCGAGAAAAGGAAGAAAGGTTTGCAGATTTAAGGTCATGGAGTAAAAATTAGGAGCGATATTCGCCACCATGGAGAGGCTGAGCAGGACCATCAGGAACTTTGCAAATTTGCCAAGTGGTTGGAGCATGGCCGCTAGTAAACCGCCTACATTACCCCCAGCATAGCTTTGCTGCCAATAAGGGACAGAAGGAAGAGCCACGGCAACCGCTGCGCCCAGACATTGAGTCGTGACCTAAAGACAACTTTGTAGTGGTCGCTACAACAAGTATGGGAAGCACATACGAGCGTAAGTAGTAGACCAAGGAAAGCGGCAAAAAAAATCTTCCAACTGGAGACGTTGGGTTGAAAATAACAGGAGAAATCAGAGCTTATGGTACAGTATGAGATAGCAAAGCCGGCTACTGTCGAGGCAAAGCTCAGGATGGCGGAGGCCGTAGCTGGCTCGGCAGGCAGTGACGGACTGGAAAAATGTTTCCCCCCAAATGCAATGGAAATGACGAATGTTGCGAGGACGGGGAGCCATGCAAGACGTTCGTACCTGCAGACGTTACTGTGTTTTAGCGAAAGTGGCTGTTGCGAAGAGAAGACCTACCAAATTAGGACGCTATATCCACAGAAGGAAACTAACAACGACATTACTGCAATAACAACAATTCCGACTCTACAACATCCGATCAATTATTACACTCATATGATAAAAGGTTAACCCACGTCCAGTCTAAATCTTGGTCGGTTGCGCTGGCTAGAGCCTGGCCTCCTAAGATACAATTCAAGGTAGAGAAACCGACGATCCCGACAAGGTTCAAGAAACACGGAATGATCACACCGTAATATCTGACGTCGAAGCACATATACAAATAAGGTGAAGCAAATTCAATGCCAGTCAACATACCCGAAAGAATATCGAGAAAAAATCATCTGACGCATTCCCAGTTTCGACCCATATGTACAACTATTTTCATGTTGAGTGAATAATAATATAAATAAGGGAAAGAATTGGATAGTGTACTCACAAGTAAGCTGGTACAGCACAACAGATCAAGTTGAAAAACAATATCGTCAGACTCGCATCTCGTAGTCCAAGATTAAAGACGATAGGTCCAATAGTTCCTACTGAGAACCTGGTCAATACAAATTTCAATATAGCATGGATAAATAGCGACATACGACACTATGTTGAAGTTCATCGAGAACCACAAAAAGAAAATCTTGCTGTACGGTTGTCCAACACGTTGGTCCAGGGGCACAGGTGATATACCTGGCAAACAAATTTAAATCAAATCAGTACTAGCAAATCTGGCCAACGAACCTCTAGCTTCAACATTCTGAGCGAATAATTTTTTTGCCCATGCGCCAGTGGGCTTCCATTGAACAATAGATTCATTATTAACCCTGCCCCCCTCCGTAATGACCTCCTCTTCCTTTTTATTTGAAATCGAATACTGGTGAAGGGGAAGTGACATGGTTGAACTATTCTGAACTCCTCCATCTTCCATACTGTATTTTTCAAGTTTAATAGGTCAGGAAAACTGTTGAAAATCTGGTCGGGTTGCTTGAGCTGGGGGATAAGAAAACAACTATGTTACTTAAGTTTATATATCAGAGTATAGGCCTATTAAGTCCACGGAAGGTAGAGGTAAATATGCAAGTCCTTCCGATTTAGGGCCGAACTTCTGTGATATGAACTACTTTAGTAATAGCCCTTCCGTGCATTGTAAATAATATTGAAAGGGATTTGATTCTTAGGTGATTTGCTGGTGATATTGATGTGATTCGTGCGCATCGATGGCTTATCTTACCTTCACTTCGACGACGACTTCGTCACCATCGCTTCAACTGTTCCCGTCCGATTTTTTAGTGTTGACTGGCATTACTTTTACGTTTGGTGAACCCGGATGTCATCAAACGTATAGAATGACAGTTCGATGTGAAGTTGTCGACTATCTTGTGAGAGGATGATCCAAAGCTGCTCAATTTTGGCACTTATGTAGGGTCGATTTTTTGGCAATTCCGTCCGCATTTGGATCTGACCAACCTTTTTAGCCCCATTTCTGTCCGCATTTATAATGGTGACAGATTTTGATGGACAAAGTGACCAAATGAGGACATAACTTCATCTCCTACCAAGGTCCGATCCATTTGCGGACATTTGTTGACCTGGAGTATGGAAAAAAATCTCCACCGTAGAATTGTTCGTACATAAGTACCAAAGTTTGGCAGTTCTTGGATCGGACCTTCGACGCACCCTTCAGCGAAATTTCGTCGTTTCTGTCCGCATATGGATCGAACATGAGGGCATTTTTGGACCCATTTCCGTCCGCATAGCGATCGAACATGTCACGGCATATAATCTTGTAAGTCGCTATTTTATCCTCCCCTCCTAACAGCATTTATTTGCGTGATCTTACATTCAACTAACTTTTGAATGAAAGGTAATATCGTCTATTTGACTGCTGAGATATGTGTCAATTGGCGAAATAGACAAATCTAATTCGCTGTAAGGTATAAATTGCTCATGTGGTATAACTTCAAGGGAGAAGTTGAATAACGGATTAACAGCAGAAAAAATCGTTTATCCCCAATCACCCCACCTCTCATGAAAATCAACCTGGCGGAACCTTGTGTTGCGATTCGTCCTCTGTTTTCATTCTCTCATCTTTCCCCATTTTGTGGTTTCAACTTTGCGCTGTAGATGCTCCACACAATGCCAGTGACGCTCGGGTGTTTGGAGCAACAAACTCTTCGGAGGTGATCCTCTACTTGTCTGGCATGCCGCTCACGTTGGGTCCGTGAATGCCTTCCGGTAAAACGGGGGTTCTTGATTGAAAGCGACGTGCCAACGGTGCTATGGGTCGACGCATGGCTTGTCATTCTTCGGGACGATGACACCCACCGGAGGATTTGAAGAACATGTCTGACTTAGGGATGATGTTTTCAATGGAACCTCTGGTGAGTATCGCCAGAGATGTGTCTCTTTATTGCCAGACTCTGTCGAGGGCACCAAGGCTGGAGATATTGCGGCGTCCGTTGGAATTCGTCGAGATGGGGAGCGCAAAATAGCCAGGAAAACCTGGTCATATTTGAATGGTGTTTCCGAGTCTGACGGACGAGTGCAAGGCTTAAAATGGATTTTTGTCAGGTAACCCCACGAGCTCGTTGAGTGTGGGTCCACGATCTCATTCAGAGTCGTTCTCTACTAGTAGTAGCGGAATTGAAATTTGATTAAGCAAGTCATATCTAAACTATTTGTAGCTCTTGAAACCATTTTCCCTCCCAGTCCTATCCTCGTTCAAGTAATGACAGCCATCTCGATAGAGTCGGTGCTGCCGCTGTCGCGCTGAAGGGATTGCTTTGACTATTTCAAAATTTGGGCTATGATCAATTGTCGATGTCATGGTCCGAGTTGCGACGACAATGGCTCTGATTTTTAACCTGTTTTCGGAGTAAATGTCCCTTTCCTCCCACCAAAACATTGAACTCACTATGATTTAAGTGGATAATTATCTTTCGAGTGATAACTGAACGATCGGGGGCTTAGCTATGAAGTGAAGACTGACATGACTCTTATCAACAACGTTTCAATACATCCGAGAAATATGACAAGATTACAAAAGATGTTTTGGCGGACGCAAATCACGATACTATGAAATCGTCTTCAGACCGAACGATTGATAGTATACTATGATACACGCTTAAAACTATATGCCTTTGTAGATAGACGAATGTGATGAGAGAAGTATCGTAACCTGGGCGGCGGGCCCTTCACAATTACGACATCTAGAAACAAAGGCGATAAAATATGAGATATGTCCAGGAAAATTCGTAACGGTGAGTCTAAAGAGTCCCATAGTAATAGACGGTGGCAATAATTGGCATTATTGACGCGAAAAATCAAAATGCCTGAGATAGGAAATCAAAAATCGTACACGAAAGCAAAAGCAAAAACATACAGTAAGGGTTCATAAAATATCAAAACGCATAGTAAAGGGGCTTGGTGTTTATCTTGTAAGCAAGGGAAGTAAGCTCGACCCGACTTTCAGGTTGAATGGGGCTGTCCCTCCAGGGATTCCAGATGTGGTTAACGCTCCCAGTGTTCCAGAAAGTTTATTTGGTTCCTAGATCGCTTAAAAGATATTCCAGCATGCCGGTAACTTCACCGTCAATACGGCGGCAGTAAGGTGATTTGATTTGTGAACACTGACATTACATACTCATTGCCCACCGTGAAAGCGAAATCTTGCCGGAAAGGCACCACTCCGCCTCAGTCCAAAAGGTGTTAAAGATGAATGGGGTTCTGCAATTGAAAGAAATTCCTTCATTACAGCCACAGCAGCCGTTAGTTATAGGATGATAGGGATCAAACTTTTTGACGTGGCTAGCTGCGGTGCAGCACTGGGATTGTTTAGAAAAAAAAAGTTCAGATGGGATGGACCACTCACAAATTTCTGATGTCCAGTTGGTGATAGTAGCTGTCTTACAATGCGAAGATGCAGGGTCGATGAACAGCACAAGTCATTGCCAAATTCCCAGCCAAGAATTAATAGCTGTCAACCGCATCACGTAGGCTTACGGAAAATGGTGCGATTGGAGGTGCGCACCAGCTCGATACCATACTCTTCGGCAGTCGCA
>QDKV01005349.1_pt1 | contig 65697 bp, 74 predicted proteins | sample 1861101 | NCBI WGS metagenome assembly QDKV01 (sample SAMN04275158, study PRJNA302643) | Fungus metagenome, whole genome shotgun sequencing project. | isolation source: fruitbody | host: Mallocybe terrigena | place: Sweden | collected 2013
CAAATTGCCCAGAGCAGCGCGGTCGTCGTAAGTAATATGATTAGCTTCTGGCAATGTCTAGCCCTCATATCTCGTGTACAAAGTCCACCCTTTTGGCTGGTATAGCTGCGACACTATTAAGCTTCGTCAAAGCCAACGATAACTACAAGGCAGTTGCGACGTCTCCTGCTAAGAGGAATGCAGTGGTTGGATTTTGCTACGCCGCACTGTTATTGAACATCTACGCTTCTATGATGGCTTATGCCATCGTTGAGAAAACTTCAAACGGGAAAAAACCCAGCCACAAATTGAAATTTGGATGTAAGTATGGCTAAAATATACGAATTTGAAAATTCTGGATCATCCCTTTTACTAGGGACCGTGTGCTTCCTTGGGGGAGTATATACCCTCATTGCCATGACTCTGACATGTATCTGGATTCAAGAACCAGTTGGGAGCAGAGTCATCTTGACGATATTGGGCGCGTGCTCTGTGATACCCCCCCTCCTGTTGATAGACTGACAGTCTAATCATGCATGATACGTTTTCGCGTCTATGTTGCATTATACATGTCCGCTTGTGGTACTATAGGAACAAGTGATCGCTTTGCAGTTAAACTTTAAAGGGATCGGGTGAGATGCGCGAATTTGTTATTGTCCAAAACAAAGCTCGAAGTCGGTAGGGGTCGCAACTGTTCTTTACGTTGCTTATACACTTAAAGAATTATTCAACATGTTGTGGGCCTTGTGGCTCATACTCGGCCACGCTGCACCCTTTGAAGTTTAAGTGACTTCGGCTCTTGCGAGCAAGTTGCAATGGGACTCTTTCCGACCTCGCAAAAAAGTACGCTATGCCTGGACTGAAGGCATTGCAACTAATGAAAAAACTTTTACCAGTATATATTCAAATTGGTCGACGGAGTCCGCCGATGACGTTGGACTGAAGAAGGGTAATGCGGCCGCATGATAGTATGGATAGCTTATTTACGAAGCATCGGAATTTATATAAGCAGTACTTCATATCCATTTGAATCAGTCTGTTTCAATAACGATAGACCCCTCGTGATTTCTCCAAACACGAGGATTGGAGCAGCCTAATCTACATCTGTCCTATATACTCGCCTCAATTTTGATTGTTTCGCATTCCTGATGTCTGACCCAATGTAGGCTGAACGCTCTTCTACGTGAAACGCTGATAACTAATAAAATCCAGCGAAGAGAATACGAATGGGGATGTCGGTGCCATCGTCGCAAGTTCTAAACCCTTGCCAAAGACGCCGACCCCTAGCAGCACGACCACTCCAGGAACGGTCAATGTAATTATTTTTGGCGAATCAGGAAGTGGGAAAAGCTCTCTGGCCAACATGTTTGCTGGCAAACCCGTTTTCGAAACCTCAAATCAAGCGGGGGGTTGCACCTTCTCCAGTGAATCCTGTGTTATTGAACTCAAAAACATGGATCCGATCTCCGCCAAACCAGCGAGAAAATATAGGGTGTGGGACACTGCTGGCCTAAACGAGGGTGACGACGGTAACGTGCCGACTCAGCAAGCCTTCGAAATTCTTTATAACCTCGTGCATGAGCGTGGTGTCAACCTTCTCGTATTTTGCATGCGCGGCCCAAGGTTCAAAGAGATCTCGCGAGTCAACTACGACTTATTTTGGGGGATTGTATGCCAGGGAAAAGTCCCGATCGTGGCAGTTGTAACAGGGCTTGAAGAAGAGGAGATTATGGACCAATGGTGGGATAGGAATAAGACAGAATTCGAGCGGAGAGGCATGGAATTCAATGGACATGCCTGCGTAACCACCACGAAGGGGAAGAAGAACAAGGAAGGACAGCACCTTCTAGAAAAGGAGTATTCGGAATCTCAGCAGAAGGTCTGGCGTTTGATAGAGAAGTGCTACAAACCGGAACCGTGGCAAGCTGAGGGAGGCAAGTGGATTGAGGAGGTGAGGACTAAGATGGATGAATATATGCGCAGGTATAATATGCGCACTGGGACGGAGCGGAAACTTCTCCCAGCGAGGGCCTCTGATCATGCTTTCCTGGCGCGTTTGAGACGATGGATTTTCGACTACCACCCGAAGCGTGTCAAGCCAGCCAAAAGATCGTCGACGATGAACGAGGAGTCTTGAATTGCGTATTGGTATTTATAAATGCGAATTCGAAATTTCCTAGCTGGTTTGCAGAATGGTCAGCGATTTATTAAGTCTTTCAACAGAACTATTTATATGTCAATCGTCGTACTAAGAGTGGAATAAATTGGAACTCGAGCGTAGGAAATGTTCTGCAAACGACTTGGGTGCGTTGAATTCGAAGACAGTTGTTAAGCCTTGTGACATAATACTGAAGACCAATGTTAGTGCCATTCAACCCTTTTTTATCTTCTTCTCAATCTTTAGAATGGCCTTTTTGATCTTCTCCGCTTCCTTGACTTCAACGTTACACTCTTTGATATAGTCGTTAAAGGCATTCTGGACTTCCTCAGCAAGCTCCACTCGTTGGGCAAGACCGCATAGTCCAACGTCAAATGATCGCTGGTATATTCCCAAGTACCACGAGCTCTTGTCCGTACTCCATGGATCTTTTGCGTGATACTGCTTGATGAGATTTCGGACCTTTGCCCTCGATTCCACGTAGTCTGCCAGATATCTGTCCCCCTTTCCTCGAATAGCAACGGTACACCCGACAGCCTTGGGTTTCATCTGATTTTGGTCGAAACTCTTTTGATTCTCTTTACGCTTCCACCAATCGTCTAATTGATCTTCCTCTTCTAAACCGGTGACGACCGCAACAATAGGAACACTTTCCCGACAGATAACTTTGTGAAACAACATCCAATTGGCTTTGGCATTTGCTACAACTCTCCCTCGCAAGCAGTAAATGAGCAGGCTAACGCCCTCGAGGTCCCGAATAAGTTTGTAGAGGGCCCGAACTGCTTTAACGTGAGGAACGCGTCCTTGGTCGCCTTCGTTAAGCCCTGCAGTATCGTGTATACGGAAAACAGTACCCTCAACGTTGATGGAGTATGGTTCGCTCTGGAACGTACATCCTGCTGCAGCGTTGGACGTTGGGGCAATCTCCTTGTCCGCTAGCATATTCACAACGGAGCTCTTTCCTGCTCCGGCCTCGCCAAATAAGATAATATTGTGCGTGACGTCCTATGCACCAATCTATTAGTAACTACCTTGTCAACAGGAAAATGGACTGGCATGAAACTACCTTGTTCTTGTTTTTGTACATTCTCTGCCATATTTTTAAAGGTCAACCATACAATCCAAACACACCAATCCACTTACATCTGCTACCGCTATAGTCCCGTTATTGTCCGATAAAAGCACTTGAGTATGTCCGCCTGAATCACGAATTCACTGGACTTGCTAATGCTGGTGCCCCTTTATGCCGAGGACAGTACGGATGAAAGACAGGACAAACAACAAGAAAGAATCTTGGTATCACAATGATGAGGCCCAAGTGGAAAGGTTATTTTTTACGAATCTTCTAGTTATGTCTTTCCTTCCTTGCCTCAAGGCCTCATTGACAGGTCCTCATGCCTCATGTTTCGATCAACCGTTTGTCGTATTTCAGATGAATGTTATCCACCAATAATCGTTCGAATTTCGCTCCGAGTCTGCCTCTGATTATCAATAGGATGCATCGATAACATATTTCTCCCATCCCTATCTTCTGCGGACAACGATAGTCATTCCGTCACGCACTGTATAAGTTCGTGTTAATCCCACCTTCCGTTTGGCAGTACCGATGAATTAAAATTTTCTACCGGAACAAGTCATAGAATGGTTCTATGCAATTTAGAATCGATTTGATCACATATAGACTGACCTATAATATGTAAATCGATCAAACTTGAACTCCAAGCTTCAGAATTCAATCCTCCAGTTCGTCCTCCTCATCTAATTCATCTTCCTCGTCTTGTTCGCCACCTCCACCCATGAACGCCTCCTCTACAATTCCGACAGCCATTTCCAGTGCAGATTTTGACATACGAGGGATGGCTCCTGGTCGAAGAAGAGGGTGATGGGCGGGATCCAGCCGATCCACGCCGTCTCCATCATGATCACTGTCGTCCTCTGTACCTTCCGCATCATCACTCACATCAGATCTAGATCCAGAATCTGAGGGGCTCTCTTCACTTGTAGCCTCAGAACCATCCAGGTCCGAGACATCGACCTCAAACTCACCATCTTCCTCCTCTGAATCGTCCGGGATAGAGTTTATCGTCATAGGTCCCGTATGGACATGCTTTGGCCTCTCTGTCTCCTTCTCTTTTCCTTTGCCCTTTTCACTCTTCAATGTCCCACTCGCACCAAACAAGTGGCGATGACTTCTAACCCACGCTGTGATAGGCTCTCTTTCTCTGCTGTCTACCATCCCAAACTCAGTCTCCTCGCCGGCGTTCTCGTCATCCCCACTTCCTTGTCCAGCAGAAAGACGCGTCAAGATGACCGTACACGTCCTCCCAGCTCCGACAATCCTCACGCCGTCTTCTCGATCGATTAAATCCTTCACAGCCCAAAATTCACAGGGCTTACTCTCGCCCCAAAGAATACCTCCCTCGGAGAACCATAGGTTTCCTGCTTTAGCAGCGCGGTAGGCCTCTATACCTGGGATGCCATCAGCAGACGCACTGGACCCTGCCAGTACCCCTCCACAAGCACTTTTGAAAGTAGAAGCGGAATGTAGAATAACGGGAATGCCTAAATTTGAGAGGAATGCCTGGATGTGGGGTAGAGTAGGAGTATTTTTAGGGTGACTTTGAGGTTTGGGATCGCCATTGCTAGAATAAGATGTCGTAGTGAATGCAGCAGTGCCATTGGCGTCAAGACCAAATATCACTTGTTGATTCTCCAATGATGCAGACTGCTTGGACTTGGAATTTTCGGGCGTGTCGCTGGAAAGGAGGATTACAGTCCAATGGGGTTTGGACTTGCCCCGAGTAGGAACGACGAACGCACGTCTGAGAGTAGAAAGAGGGAGAGAGCTCTCAACGGCCTTTGTGGATGGGTTCCTGAAGACAATGTTATTCTGGTGCACGGTGATATCAACCTTCTTGCGAATAGGAGAGGTCGTTGATATAGAGTTAAGTGTAAAACGAGGGACACCGTAGTCCTCAACTTGTGTAGGCCCGTTTCCGTTCGCGACAGGAAGGGAAGAACCAGAAGGTGATAGGCGCTGCCTCTTCGAGACCTGCGAATCCGTCTGAAGATCTAAATCTTCTTCGTCTGAGCGCGTCCTCTTTCTATCCGAAAGATTCGGATTTAGTGATAGAAGGACATTTTTCGCTGCCGTTTGTTTTTCCTGCCACTGTTCGCGAAGACCCACCGACGAGTCCGATGGGCAAGGTCCTCCCGATAAAAACCTGACCAGATTCTCAAGAAAGATTTCATTCGACGATTGAATACATAGTTTCCGTATCTGTGAGGCCATTTCTGTCGGTACAGAAGGCATAATCGAACGCAGATACTGGATTTCAACGGCCGAACCCATCTGAATTTGCTGAATTTATTGTTCGGCGATTTAAGTAAAAGGTCGGTGACGCGAGGAAACGCGAGCGTAGGACAAATATCCCCAAACAATGTGATTGGCTTGCGAGCCTCGAATTGTCTTCTGGGGCTGGGCCTTGGTATGTTGTTCTGTCAATGAACTTGTATGCAATAAAAAAACCACATAATTTGAGGTGGAATTTGGCTTTCCATGTCTATATGCAGTGCCTGGAGGATGTTCATGATTTCTCTCGCTACCAATGAGACCCGCTTGCAAGTGTGCTTACAGCGAATTGCAAAAGGGTGGATTATTTGCAGCGCTGTTTGAGTGTTTATGCAAACAGAGGCGGAATCACCCAGAATTCTGAAACATCTACTATAAATCTCAAAGTCGACTGAATAGAGGTGTCTACCGTGTCTTTGCGTTGCTATTGAGAATCCGAGAGCACGCAACTCTCTTCACCCGGAAGCAATGTTCAAGTTCATGGATCTCAGATCAAAATGAATGTCCTGCTACTGTCCACGGCCAGGCAGTGCTGCATGTTACACGTTTCTCTGGCAGTAAGAGTGGTATTTACCCCAACAGCATCGAATACTCATCCAAGTCCACAGATCAACCCAAACTTTCGTGTTGGATATGGGACCATGTACAGTGTTACATGCACATTGAAACATTCACACAAACAAAATACATGGAATTTTCACTTCCTCAACAAACGGATTTACAAAAGCAGAAAAGAAATGTTGCACAAGCTGATAGGGCCGGTGCGCGAGTACTATGACTTTTTACTTGTCAAGAGGGGCCCGTACGATCACAAACTGCTCCTGGGGAAGGTTACCAAGCTCGATAGGCCTGACGATAATCTAAAGGAATAAGAGTCTATGGACTTTTCTTTGTTTTGGAGAATTATATATCACACCTGGGTTAAATCACTGTCTGCAGGAACGACCCACCCGGGAGTGGGGCGAATGGGGCTATCTGTGAATATGCTGTGGGGCACGAAACGTCTTGCTTGCTGCTCCACAAAAAAGGACTACCATTGTACTCACTTATAGACGTTGTCGTATTCGTGACGTTTGACAATCCTCCACACAGTGGGCGGCGGCGGCTCGTTAATTGGGACTGCATAGACCCGGTGATCGATATTTGTGGCCTTTCCAGGCTCTGAGCCGGGGAAGAATTCGGGTAGAACTTCCAGGATATAGAGGCCTCTCCCTATTTCTTTAATCTCCCACTGGTAAATTGTCAGTAAAGTAGAAGCATAAGATAATTATCATACTACCCTTTGGTGACGAGCGCCAGTTGGGAAGATAACGACGGCTGGGAAAGGAGCTGGGTACGCGTCCTTGACAAATTCACGGCGGCCAACAGGACGACCGTCTGGGTCAACTTTGCTGGTGATGTTGTAAATACCCGATGAGAGAGACGTCGACTCGGACATTACGGCTTTTAGTTCAACACGTTGATCGATAATTTGTTGTGGGGGAAATTGCAAGGGATGTCTTCCTCTGCACCCTTTTTAAACCTCTTGTCGGGTACTTACTTATGTCATACTTGCGCTTGGGGAAATGTATAAAGTCGAACTAGTGAGCAGGAGGTATGGTTCAAGGGATGCAAACAAAGTCGGAATTCGCCTAGAAAGAGTCATTTGAATGAACGGACTCCGAGTCCGAGTCAGCAGGCGAGGTCACAAGTCTACCCCAGGTGTTGGAATTGATACACTGCATAAATGCAACAATTCAAACAGGACACGATTCGGGCAATTCCGAGTCAGAGTGGAGGATGGTTAGAATGTTCGTTCTTTTTAAATGGACTCAAATGACCATTGCCCAGCCCTTTAATAAAGTTCTGTAAAGAAATCATTGACAACAGGCATAGGTCACGCAGCTTTTTAATTCTGCATTGACACATCTGCAGAGCACTCAAGTTTCACTTTATTAGGAAGGAGGGGAGTTTCTCTTAATTTTTTTTTGTACCCCGACATCTTGAAAAAGCCTTTCAGATGTGAACGACTATTAGTCGGAGAGGTTTTCACTCCCCTTCAACCAATTGTGTTTCTAGACAAAGGGCCAAAAGTTGCCAGATATGTTTTCATGTTTTCGGCATGTTTTTTGTGTGATATTTTTATTATATCTTGGAATTACATAAGTAAATAAAACTGACCTTGACAATACCACTTTAAGTTTTCCTTGGACGCACAACTTACGATGCTGGTGATCTTTAACTTAACGGATCAAACCACTTGAATATTACACTACACCAGTTCTCGGATCTGATGATCATGAGTACGAAATGACGGATGCTAAAGCCAAGCTTCCCAATCCCATTTGTCATTGAACGTTATCTTTAACCGGACAAATGGTAGTCAATATAGGAAAATTATCTAATCTCTGTGATAACGCTTTAGGATCACTGAACAGCCCTCTGAGACCCGAGACAAACTCTCAACTTGAGAGACTACATCCTTCCTATTGAATCGTAACGTTCGGGAGCAGAGTCTACCGCAGTACTGAAACAGTACCACTCTCAGGTCAGCATTGTACGTTCTATGGTCTTTGAATTACCACCCACCAATTTTGAGCCAGGAACTTCGAGAGCCCAACGGCGAAACACGGCCGACATCTTCCTCGGTATTCTTAGGTGGTGCACAAACCATTTACTTCATATCGTACATATCAAGTCAAGTAGAACTTCTCACCCCACTTTGCGCTTTCGATAAGCGAAAGGAATAAATGGTGTGTTGCAACTGTCATTTTCCTCTGCTTTGTGCACTGCTGCATGCCATGCCTAAACCCAAAAAGGGTTTCGATTACCCCGTATCTCGCCGTAGATTTCAGTTATATAAGATACAAACGGAAGGGCTTCTGTTCCATTTCTCCTGACTCATTATCATTATCATAGCCTGCACAAGTGCAACGCCGTCAATCAGAACCCATCCCAGTTACCCAGAAATCTATGCAACAACATCAAGCTCTAAAGCTCGCATTGGGGAGTATATTAACACCCGTGAGTCTAGTCGCTTTAAAGAGGTCGATCGACCAGCGCTTAACACATCGGGCGCACACTTCGTTTCACAGAAACGTCCTCCTGTTCATCCAAACTCCCGTCCTTCCTCTGGCACGGCCAGCCCTGCCTTTCACGGTACATACCCATCCTCAGGTGCACACACCCCTATTGGGAGTCCTCCTAGTGGCGGATTCGTCGTTAGTTCAGGTTCTGGCACTCACTACCCTCCTGCTCATGGTCTCAATTCGTCGGAACACCTTCATCCATACTATTCGTACGGTTATACTCCCCATGGACATGGACATGGACATGTGCCTTCCAGGTTAGGACCAGGTCGATCCGTGAGTTCCTCAATCAAATTCACAAAAACAGAGAGTCAAAAGTTAATGCGCGGTTATTCTACAGCCGTCAGGCTCAAACTCGCCTTCCGAGTCGCCTGCAAACTCAAACCATCCATCACCGTCACGGAACGCAGATGCCATCGTTGTTACTATCAGCTCATTGGACATCGAGCCCTTGACGATGCCTCCGCCGGTGCTCGGGATTCATACGAATGGTCAACACAAACATCGAGATCAACACCACGTGGGGACGGACCCTCCTCCGCCAACACCAGCGACACCACACCTTCTCACAAGTTATACATCTCAACAACCTTCATCACCTCCAACAATGAATTTAAATCACTCGGCACATGCACCCCTTCGCGCTCGTGATGATTCATTCACACCTGAGCACGCTACACACCCAGGCGCAAGTGCTAATGGTGATCATGCATCGGGTAGAGGCACACCCCGTGCCAAGTTCCTTCAGACGCTACAAGGAAAGAGTGCCTGGGACGCGTTGATACACGGTTCATTCTCTTGAAGATTCCCATTTTCCCTTTCCCTGTTCCTCATTTTGATTATATCTTTGAGGGTAAGTAGTTAGGAAGGTTATAAAACGTTGAATCCACTTCCGACTCTTTTTCTCTGCTCGTAAAATCTGTACAGTACCTCATTTTGTCGTCTTGGTTTATTCATATCGTGTATCCATACGTGCATGGGTTATTCGTGTGGCTGTAACCCGGATGTGTACTTCTAAGTTGTATTATCTGTGTCTCTTAAAGAAACCTCGACCTCTAGAAAGGAACGGGTATTGAATACTGAGATTGATGCAGAATTAGTACAGGCAGCAGATGGATATCAATGAGAAGGGAGAAGCGTATCAATACGTATTAATGAGGATCAAAGTGTTTAAGGTATATTATTTTATAGCGAAGGCTAGGGAATATGCAGCACCGATCTAACAGCACCTGAAGCTCGAAGCCTCATACAGTCGTTGAAATGCCAATGTTGCCCAGTCGAATAGCATATTTACAAGTGCATAAAACTCCATTTGGTTCCTTAAATGATCAGAACGATAGATTAGATAACGGGGAAGAACGGAGTTCCCCCACTTCTCTTTCAACTGGGTCCCTCAAGATGGAGCCATTTGATACTTACCAAACACCTCTCTCCAGGTTAACAAATCCACTCAAGTCGCTTTAAATTTTTACTGAAGCTTTTTCTCTTCCTGGGCAGTCGCTATGCAAGCAAGGAAATGGCGTATCTCTTTTCGCCCGCTGTAAGACTGATCCACAAACGATGAACGTGCTCTAATTTCGTCAAATGAGTAGAACAGATTCTATACATGGAGGAAGTTGTGGCTGAACCTTGCTATCGCTGAGAAGCAACTTGGACTTCCCGTTTCTGACGAAGCTGTCGAACAAATGAAGGCTAACTTGGTAAAATCCTCGATCTTCTGCCAATATAAAAAAATGGAATTAAAGCGATATTTTAGAAATTAACCCCAGAACAATTTGAAATCGCAGCGGTGGAAGAAAAGAAAAGAAGACATGACGTAATGGCACACGTCCACACCTTTGGAAAGGTTGCCCCCGCGGCTGCAGGGGTCATCCATCTAGGAGCCACATCGTGCTATGTAACTGAGTACACCACCTCCTTCCTTGTATTTGATATATAAGCACTGAAAATCACTCTCAGCAATGCCGATCTCACCTTTTTGCGTGAAGGACTCGGATATCTGATACGTTCTTTGGGTATTCTTGTCTCCCGTCTCTCGAATTTCGCAGAACAATACAAGGAGCTGCCTACTCTGGGTTTTACGCATTTTCAGCCAGCACAATTGACGACAGTGGGGAAAAGGGCCACATTATGGATACAGGTACACATATCCGCTCCAATAGGATGTAATTTTTATATGCCCTTCAGGAGCTTCTTTGGGATTTGAGAAACTTGAAGCGTGCCAGGAGTGACATTGGATTCAGGGGTGTCAAAGGCACCACGGGAACCCAAGCTAGCTTTTTGGCTCTTTTCGACGGCGATCACAGCAAAGTCGATGAACTTGACTCCCTCGTCACGAAGTTATCTCGTTTTGACTATGCGTATCCAGTGACTTCGCAAACGTATTCACGCAAGATTGACGCCGATGTCTTGGCATGTCTTGCTTCGCTTGGCGCGACGGCACACAAATTTGCCACAGATATTAGGCTTTTAGCAAATCTGAAGGTAAAGAACTTGTTTGCCGCTTTGCGAATACTCCAATCCTAATCCTTGATCAGGAAATCGAAGAGCCATTCGAAACGACGCAAATCGGTTCCTCTGCTATGGCCTACAAGAGGAATCCCATGCGCTCTGAGCGTGTTTGCAGCCTTGCCAGGCATCTTATGGTGCTTCATCAAAACACTCTTATGACCAGTGCTGTACAGTGGTTTGAACGAACCCTGGATGATAGGTGGGCAGAATAAATTTGTTCGTAAAAGAAGGGGATTTATACCACATCGTAGTGCCAATCGTCGCATTACACTTCCAGAAGCATTCCTGACTGCCGATATTGTCCTTTCTACGATGAAAAATATCTCCGAGGGACTGGTCGTTTATCCTAAAGTTATTGCTCGTCGCATTTCACAAGAACTGCCATTCATGGCAACAGAAAATGTCATAATGGCCATTGCCAAAAAGGGAGGAGATAGACAGGAGGCGCACGAAAAAATAAGAGTAAGCAAGCCTATTCTCACTTGTTCCTCTTGCACGAAAGAGCTATGCTGACCATGGTTCTAAAGGTTCTTTCGCATGAAGCCGCTCATCAAGTCAAACAACTCGGGCTTGAGAACGACCTTATTGAGCGAATTCGACGTGAACCTTACTTCGATTCTATAAAGGAGGAACTTGATGGCCTCCTGGATCCTTCTTCTTTCATTGGACGTGCACCCGAACAAGTTGATAGCTTTTTGGAGAACTGGGTCAGGCCTATTCTTGACGACGAGGAGATTAAGGAAGCGATTTCTAAGAGCGAGAAAGTAGAGTTGAGCGTTTAGTTGGAAGAAGCTATCTCAAATCATATTTATGTGAATATAAATTAAGTATAGTATGCAACACGTCAATCCGGAAGGCAACACTGATCAACAAAATTTTATCCACTAGAACTGTCATGTTTTTTCATAGGTTCTCAGGCCTTAATACTTATGGTGTTTGTCTCGGACGAACATGAATCCTCGTGGCAAACACAATTTTCTTGCATTTTCTGCCATTCCGGTGTTCACGTTTTAAAAGCAGACGAACGGCAAGCAAATCTTGTCAAGAAGCGGGCTTGCTTTATATGGGTAATCCGTATTACCGCCGATCATCGGTTATGCCATATTGGATGGAGCTTCTTGGCTGCCCTGACCACCATGAGAAATGTTGTACAACACAAGAACCGATCGTTTTCTTGGTTGGTAGAACTCAACCACATCTGAGCAGTATCTTTTTGTCACTCTTTTATTTTCCGCTTTATTCCTAAGTTTCAAGTTCCCACTTTGTTTGAACTTTGTTTGAACCATGAGTACTAGTAGCTTTCTTCAAACATCCGCCTCTGCTACCAGCCTTGCACTCAGCGAGTTCGAGTTGGGATCCAGCGTGCCAAGTTCGCGTGCAAGCAGTCAGGTAAGCCCGTACTCTCCAAATATTTCTGCTCTATTTTCTGAACGTAAATAGAGGTCACTTGTTGCAGACAAGGTGCAGTGAACAAGTCGACCATGGCTCGCTGTATTTACATGATGCATCTTTCAGTATTCTCTCTCCCCCTCCCCTCGTGATTGGGGTATGCCCTTGTACACGGATATCCCTGAACCAGACGACCACCTCCATGATCCTGATCCTTTGAGAGATAGAAAGAACGATAGAGGAGGCACTGTTTGTACGGCAAGAGGTTTGGAGAACCTCGGATGCCTGTTCTTCCTGCTCATGGCAATCATGATGTTGTTGTACGTGACCCTTTACATCTTATTTGGAATTCACCTACCTGTCACTTAACCAATTTAGTGGTGGTACGTTATTCTTTCCCGTAACTAACGGGGTCTTGCTGATTCTCTCGTTTGCTTCAGGTTTACCAGTCCTTTCACACTTCTTGAAAAAAACCCCTTCTCTTAATGGTGGGTTCAATCTCGGCGGTACCAATGCCACTGGACAAGTTCCTTACTTCCCAAATAATTTCGGGCTGATCGACAACGACACGCCGCGAGAGGCTTATTCCAAAAAGAGCTATGATACTGGCGAAGAACTGGTGTTGGTCTTCTCAGACGAGTTCAACCAAGATGGAAGGTCTTTTTACCCCGGTGATGATCCATTCTGGGAAGCGGTTGACTTGCATTACTGGGGAACGGTGAGCACAAAGTAGATATTCGTGCACATTTGGGCTTTATATCTATTTAATCAGAATGACATTGAGTGGTATGACCCCAACCAGCGTAATCACTTGTTCTCGATGAATTTTTAATCGCATCTAATGGGTTCGATAGCTATCACACAGGGTGGAGCGCTACGTTTAACTATGGAGAAGGTGGATCCTGTCAACAATCACGACCTTGGTTATCGATCCGGCATGGTGAGCTCTTGTTTCCATTGTCGAGAGTGCACCATGAGGTGAACAATTCTTTTACAGCTGCAAACATGGTGAAAGAGTTCACTTCCGCCCATTACTGCCTCTAATATTTTGCAATAGGAACAAGTTTTGTTTTACTGGGGGGCTCATCGAATGTTCGAAAGACATACTCTATTAGTTCGGGCTCGTCTCATCTAATTCTCTTATAGCTGCTGTCACGTTGCCAGGTGCGAATAATGTCCGAGGCCTCTGGCCGGCCATGTAAGTCAACTTCCTTTATGGATGACATTGCTTCTGACATCTATTCAAATTGGTGACTATAGTTGGACCATGGGTAATCTCGGTATGCGTTACTTGTCGTATGCTCTTTCCCCTCGATTAATCTTAAATTCGTGATGAAGGGCGTGCTGGTTTTGGTGCTACGGTTGATGGCCTGGTTAGTTTAACCGCTTATCAACTGTCAAACGGAAACTTGATTGGAAGCATTTAGTGGCCCTATACTTACGATCACTGTGATGTGGGGACCTTACCGAACCAGACGTATCCTGGGCGTGCCGAGCCCTTGCCTGCAACGCAGAATGGCGACCCTGGGTTTGATGGTGTTCTGGTAGGAATTCTTCACCTTTTCGGAATTACTCTTTGCCCTAAAACTATTTCCAGTCGTTTCTTCCAGGGCAGCGGCTTTCTGCATGCACATGTCCCGGTGAATCACATCCCGGACCAATGAGATCTGATGGCAGCTACGTTGGACGGTCTGCACCTGAAATTGATATCTTCGAAGCTCTCGTCGATGACGATGGCGGTAAAGTCTCACTTTCTGCTCAGTGGGGACCTTACAATGTAGGTAATAGAGCAGTTTCTGCAAGGCCTTCATTGACAACATATTACATTTGTATAGGCAGGCTATAACTGGGCCAACACCAGCGACAACGTCGTCTACTACGACCCGCAAATAGTTTTGAATGATTACAAAGGAGGTGAGCTATAAGGAAGCTATGTTCACGACCAAGTACTAATTTGTGTGGGGGTAGGCGTCTATCAGCAGACGACAAGTGGTCTAGCGCTTACAAATCAAAACTGTTACGAACTAGGAACCAAGTGCTTTGCTGTCTATGGTTTTGAATACAAGCCTGGTTATGATGATGCATATATTACTTGGATCAACGACGGGAAACGTTCTTGGACAATCCGCGGGCACGGCATGGGCCCGGATACGCAAACAGAAATCTCTCGTCGGCTGGTTACGATGGAACCCATGGTATATCTATTGCTCCTCCAGCTCTATTGCTGTTGCTTATCCTTCCGAATGACAGTACATCATCGCTAACTTGGGCTTTTCACATAACTTTGGGAGAATTGAAATGGACAAGTTGATCTTCCCCACTACGATGAGCATCGACTATATTCGTGTCTATCAACCCAAGGATTCCATCAACATTGGCTGCAACCCTAAGAACTTCCCTACTGCTGCATACATTGAAACGTTTGTTTCTCATTTTCTAATAGACTACCCCTGTCTCTAATCGCATTTTGTGCAGCTACAAAAACATCTATAATAATCCTAATATGTCCACATGGCAGCATACTGGACAGCCTTGGCCAAAAAATCGTTTGCAAAACGGTGGAAAATGCTAAGACCATGAGTTGACTTGGTGTTTTTCAAATCGCTTTCTTTGTGCCCTTGATTTTATTTTGCATAGCTCTGCATCCATACCACAGTTAGAGTAATAGACCATTTCCTGCATTACATTTACACATTAATTATTTTCATCACACAATGCGACGCGATCGTTATAGGATTCCCACGGTCGAGGTGACCATATTTATGGTAAAAGCTGCGGCATATTAACCACTGGTTTTGTCCATTCAGTTCACTTTTATACAGATTCTTCAATTGTGTAAAGGAGAGCTCAGTGCCGAGCAAATTTAGGACTTTAGTTGCATCTCTCGCCGTATTTTAATTCTTATTTTTTGGAGGACGGTTGCCAGATTACTCAGACCCGCAATTGGTGATGCTGACACAGCAGTGCCGCTAATGGCGTAGTCACGAGCCTATATGATGGGGTTTCCAATTCCCACTTTGCAGATTCTTTGGGCCATTTTTAACCTGCCCGAAAACTCTCAAAAAATGAATCAGAATGTGTTGTTGGAAGCGTGATCAGAGGAAATAAATCCTCTCCTTTTTTGCTTCTTTTTCAATTTTCAATTTTTTGGAGCTATTTGTTTTGGCTTTTCCGAATCGAGCAAAGTTAAAACAGCCGACGAAGAGGTTGCGCATGTAGCCTTTGATAAGAATGGTTTCCTACATATAAAAGACCGCGTGGAACACCAGAGTCTAACACCCAACGGTCTTTTTGCCACTGTAACTTACAGTGAGGCAGGAAAAATCATGAAGTTCACGACACTGTTCTCCATCGCCCTTGTATTTGTCGGCAATGTTATCGTTACTGCTATTCCGCAGGATTTGCCATCGATTTCAGAGACTGGAGACCCTTCGTGAGTATTTATTAAGCTCCCGTTTTACCTCTCTTTTCTTCCACCATGTTTCTAACCCAAAACTTGTTACTCTCCTTCTCAGATCGTTTTCTATCCTCCCCATCAGTACAAGTTCCAAGCTCAGCTCCACCTCCTCTGGTAGTGTATCTGCTACAGGATCTGCCTCCATCCTTCCTATCAGCGTGAGCTCGACGACGGGTAGTTCTACATCGGCTAGTAAAACAAGTTCGGAATCGGTTGGGGCTACGTCCACTGTGAGTCAAGCGGGTGTGTTGCCGACGGCTCTGGCTGGGATAGAAAGATTAGTTGCTGCGGTTATGGTTGGGTTGGCAGGGGTTGCAATGTTGTGATTCAGATAGGAAAGGCGAAGAAATTATGCAAAGAAATGTTACATCTGGATTCAAGATTGAACATTCAAGTCGCTGTGGCTTGTCAATGTATACTTATTTATTACCATGATATATGATGCACGTGGGCAGTCAGAAGGGGATAAACGGTGGATTACATAAGGATAGATCATGGTTCAAGAATAGAAGTAACCGCTTCTCACCCGAGCACTGGCGAATAATAAATGTTTGCCTGGCAATTCCCTTTCTTTCACCTTTCTTTTCTTCTTTCACATTCTTTTCCTACCCAGGCATTGCTATGCTGAAAATTAATACAACTTTCTTGGCCTTGGTATCGCTCATCCACTTTGCTCTCGCCGACAATGTAACATCCTCGGGTTCATCACTGTCTTCCATCGCTTATGGCTCTGTGTCTCGATCTCCGATATCCACAACTGGTTTCTCTTCACCAGCGGCTACCTATTCCCCTTCTGGCACAGGTGCAGGTGTCAATGAAACGACAGGAACGACAATTCCAATCATTCCACCCTCTGTTAGCGGATTCCATCTATTCCCCAAGCCATCGGATGAACCTCAACCACCATCCTACCTTGCCACGGATCCAAGCGAACCACCTCGGGTAATTATTTTTATTTTCACTACAAAACCACTAATCCAGATTTGGTATTCAGGTAGATTCGGGAATTATACCAGATTTCGGGCCTGCATGGGCCGTGGCATGGCAAAAAGCAAAAAGCAAGGTAAGGTGAAATGCGGTGGAATGGCATTAATCGCCTGTGGGAAGGGGATTGACTTCCTCCACTTGGTCTGCGCCACAATATCCCAACTTCTTTTTAGGATCTGCGGAGTTTGCCACAGTCACATCCCCAGATTATGAAGCTGACAATGACACATCGCGTCTATAGATCGCCCAGTTTTCTTTAGAAGAAAAGGTTAACGTGACCACAGGAATTGGCTGGGCTGAAGGTCGTTGTGTTGTGCGTGTCGTCAATAATAACGAGTAGAATGATTTGCTCACATAATACAGGGTAACATCGCTCCCATCGAGCCTGTCAATGGCCACGGTTGGCCTGGTCTTTGTCTTGAAGTACGTCTTATACACCCCTTTAATACTTCCGCTAGAACACCAAGTATCTCTAGGACTCACCCTTGGGCGTCCGCTTCGCTGATTTTACCACCGCTTTCCCGGCTGCAATCAATGCCGCTGCTTCGTTTAACCGCCACCTTATCCGTCTGCGCGGCCTTTACATGGGTCGCGAGCATGCTGGCAAGGGTGTCAACATCGCCCTAGGTCCGATGATGAACATGGGCCGGGTTGCGCAGGGCGGAAGGAATTGGGAAGGCTATGGGGCTGATCCATTTTTGACAGGAGAAGGGGCTTATGAGACAATTCTGGGTCTGCAAGAGGGGGGCGTCATTGGGTGTGCGAAGCATTTAGTTGGGAAGTGAGCGTGGTTGAATTAGATTTGTTTGTTTTTTCGCGCTGATATGGGTCATTCTAGTGAACAGGAATTTAAGCGACTTCAATCTAGCTCGGACATTGATGACAGGACGATGCACGAGATATATGCACATCCTTTCCTAAGAAGCATTATGGCCGGTTTGGGGAGTATCATGTGTTCTTACAGTGCGTTCCCTCCTTTTCAATGGATATATATCCACTGATCGTGGGTAGATGCGCTGAACGGGACGTTTGCATGCGAGAATGACAAGGTACTGAATGACATCGTAAAGAGAGAGTACGGGTTTCAGGGATGTGAGTCCACTTTTCTTGCCGAAATACCCGGAAATCTGATTTAATTGGTTTAAAGTTGTCATGTCTGACTGGTCTGCGTGAGTTCAATCTCTCATGAGTTCAAGATGCCTTCAAAAACGTTAACAATGGATATAGGCAACATTCTACGATTTCGGCACTGGCAGGATTAGATGTAATTTTTCCAGGCTTCGGGTCCATTTCATTGGCTAACCTGTTATTCGATTTAGATGACCATGCCTGGAGACATCACTTTTAATTCTCATACATCTTACTTTGGCGCTAACTTGACGGCCTATGTCCGCAACGGTACTATTCCAGAAAGTCGACTCGACGATATGGGTCTGTGTTTACGTTGTCTTCGAATTTCAAGCATGAAAAACTTACCTTGGATTTTGGACAGCAACCCGCATCATTGCCTCGTGGTACCTCCTCCACCAAGACTCCCCAACCTTCCCGCCTGTCTCCTTTGACGCCTTCAACCCAGACTCTGAAACGACCAATGCCCGCATTGACGTCCAAGACGATCATTACAAGCTCGTCCGTACACTAGGAGCTGCATCTACTGTGCTCCTCAAGAATAAGAACGGGGCGCTACCGTTGGGGAAGCACGAGGGGAAGGCAGCTGAGAGGAGTGTGGTGTTGATTGGGAGTGGGGCCGGTCCCGGGCGAATGGGTCCAAATGAGTTCGCCGACCAAGGCGGTGTGATCAGTGGTGCGTTAGCAATGGGTTGGGGGAGTGGGACGGCGAATTTTACGTATTTAGTTACGGTGAGTTCACTGGTTTTTCTTCGTTCTGTTATTTTTTGACCATCGTCACAAAAATAGCCTCACGAAGCAATCCAGCGTAAGGCAAGGGATTTTAGAACGAGTGTTTCGTGGTTATTGGACGATTATGATTTGCCTGGTGCAGGTAATATCGCCAGAAAGAAGACAGCTGCTTTAGTGTTCCTGAAGTCAGATAGTGGGGAGGGATATATTAGCGTCGATGGAAATGATGGGGATCGGTACGTCTTCTCATTTTCACTCTAGAGGAGAACTGAACTCAGGTTTCTATATTACAGCAAGAACCTGACGGCCTGGGCGTATGGGGATGAACTCGTACTCTCAGTGGCAGCTCAGAATAACAATACGATTGTTGTCGTGAATAGTGTAGGACCACTCACCCTCGAGCCTTGGGTTGATCATCCGAACGTTACTGCCGTACGTCTAATCTTTAGCTTTTCCTCTGTCTCGTCCACCTTATCTTCTTTCTGAGGTTGTATGGGCCGGCCTTCCAGGCCAAGAATCTGGCAACTCCCTTGTCGATGTTTTGTATGGTGATTGGAACCCGTCGGGGCGATTGCCGTATACTATTGCAAAGAAGCCGGAGGACTACCCCGCCCAGATTACCGTTGGAGGGGGGCTGGACGATATGCTCGACGTACCATATAGCGAGGGCTTGCTCATCGATTATAGGCATTTCGATGCTGTAAGTTGGTGGCAAATATGTCCGCTTTGTTTGCTGAAAGCTGATTGCCATGTGATAGAATGATATCACTCCGCGTTTCGAATTCGGCTTCGGGCTTTCGTACACCATATTTGAGTATAGCAACTTGTCTGTAGTGAAGATTGCGTCTGCTGAACAGGAGAGTCCTTCTGACGTGCCACTTGTGAGGGCTTGGGAACGGGGCGAGGCGACTCCAATTGCTGAGGGCATGTCGAGGGCATTTTGGTTGCACCGTCCGGCTTATGGGGTTAGCTTTTGGGTGAAAAACACAGGTGGAGTATACGGTGGGGATGTAAGTCGTCCTCTTTTTTTCCTAGGTCTTCAGATGGCTTGATGTAAAACCCAAAGATTCCCCAACTTTACGTCAACTTCCCACCTTCCTCTGGCGAGCCTCCGTCTGTCCTTCGTGGGTTCACAAACACGGAGATGGATGCACATGCAGGGACGTGGGTGAGCATTACTTTGTCAAGGTATGATTTGTCAATCTGGGATGTGAAGAAGCAAGGGTGGAGGAGGCCTGAGGGACAGATTGGAATAACAGTGGGGAAGAGCAGTAGGGATAAGCGCCTTCAAGGCGTTGTTCCGATCTAGAAGGGATTGGGAAATTGCTTGTGGTCTGCAGAGTGAAAGCCCTTTGAGACGAGGTTTTCAAAAAAATTTCCCCTTTGATTTGATTTTGAGACTTTTTACATACACACAAAACAATGACATTTAGCAGTCATTCAGACCTCATGAACTCGAACATTTGACTTTTTAGATTCGAACAGAACTAACTCTTTTTGACATTTTTTCATTGTGTCATTTACACTGCCCTTTTACATGTTTTGTATTCACTTGTGTATTCACTACTTGAAAGATACATTCAGTGGGTTGTCAAACATCCTCACCAGAAGTCAAAGCTAGAAGGGCGAACCATGGAAAATGGACATGAGGCAGGCGGATTTGTGTTTGGAAGGCGTCAAGATCACATCAGTTAGGGCGCGAATGATAACAGCAAAGAAGAGGGTCCAATGGGAGAAATGAAAAGAAGGACAGCGATGAAACGAATTGATTTGAAATAGGTGAATCATCGGAATCAGAAAGAAATGAATTTGCACTTGACCGTCATTGGACCATAATAATAAAAAGTTTGTCAAGAAAAGAAAGTAGACAAACTGTCATCCGTAAAGTACTCGGACTTGCCTTGCCTTTCGAGAACTGCGTTATTGTCAGACATGCTAAAGTGTCATTGAATGCTCTGGTTTTTTCCCTTCTCCCCAGTAGCGAGAGACACCATGTCGTTTACTCGAGAAGAGACTATTGTCATTCCTGTCCACGATTCATCGCCCACTTTTACGAAGGATATTAATGTCTTGACTGGTCTTTGCGTACACGACACGCGCCGCCAAATACACAGTCAAGCCACTCATGACCCTTGGCCTCAAAGGTGCGATTAAGGAAGCTGAATGAGTTTTTTCCCCTTTCATTTGACCTTGGATCGGGGAAACTTGATGGTATTGCGTCAATGAAAAGCGACTTTTCTCAAAGTATTAGTAGGCTGTGGTCTTCCATTAATAGAACGAGATCGTCTGGGTCGAAGCGACCTTTTCTCTCTCTCGGGGTGGCCGGTCCCCGGATATGTCGCTTTCCTTATCAATGGCCTGGCATAACAATGCGGTGGTCAAAAGGCTCAGCGTTTTCAAAGCGCTAGTAAACGTTAAAAAGCCTAAAGGAAAAGTCAGTCACCTGACACAAACCACGCGTCTGGAGTTTTTGATTCCACCTTTCGAAACTCCGACAGTTCTCCTCTGGACAAACTTTTTTGTTAACGACTCTCCTCTTTTTATCTCCCATTTTTAACGAATTTGTCATGGTACGAGTTTAATTTCTGGCGAGAGAGGAAAGATGGTTTAAAAAGTGTTGTTTTATGATGATAAACAGTCTATTTCTCCAGCGGTTGTCCGACGCGTCATGCGCGAGCTTAAAGGTTTAGAGAAGAACCCTCTGGAGGGTATTCGTGTTCAGACTAGTGAGGAGGATATGTTGGATGTTACTGGACTTATCGAAGGACCTGGTGAGCAACTACTTTTTTTGGGGAAAAATGAAACTCAACGGATCCGCGCGGACCGTGTTGTTACCCTTTTCGTTTTTTTCAGAAGGAACGCCTTATGCTGGGGGTTACTTCAAGGTCAAGTTTCGGTTCACGAACGAGTTTCCAGCTGTTCCTCCAAAGTGTATGTGTTTTCCGGATTGTTTTTCGATTGGAACAAAAGTTGGTGACCTCTCTCTGTAACTTTAAGGTTGGTTTGCCACCAAGATTTTCCATCCGAATGTAGGTCCTACAGGGGAGATTTGCGTGAACACGCTGAAGAAGGATTGGAAACCCGAGTATGGGATTGGACATATTCTTGTGACTGTCAAGTGTCTTCTTATTTATCCTAATCCCGAGTCGGCATTGGATGAGGAAGCGGGGAGGTTGCTTTTGGAGGAGTATGCGAGGTATTGCGAACGCGCCAAGCTTATTACGAGTGTTCATGCTACTCCGCGTGTTAAACCTGTCGAGTTTAATATTCCTGCTGCGGTGGATGAATCTTCGTCATCCAGTACGAAAGATGGTGGTAGTTGCTCCGCTTCTGGACTTGTTGCGTCAACATCAAAGGTGGACGGTCCGACGACAACGACGACGACGGTGGTACCTTCCACCTCTCCTTTACGTCCACTGATATCTATCACCTCACCAAAGTCAACGACAACGATGCCTCTGGTTGTGCCCGTCATCATCACACGCAAATCTGCATCACCCTTGCCTGCGGTGTCTTTGAAAAACACACTGATCGAGAAGGAAGGAGCGGTACAACAACAACAGCAAAAAGCTCGTCATCCGTCGCCGTCACCGTTGGGGACTGCTGACTCGAATGTGGGAAGGCCTGGAATGGGGGGAAGCGTGGGCGGCAAGGGTAATATGGCTCAATCTGCTGGTGGTGTGGGTGGTGGTGGTGGTGGTATAACGGGGACCAAGGCGATGAAGAGGGCGGCTACTGGTCCAGCGCCCACGAATGCTGAGAAGCGGAAGAAAGCTCTGAAGAGATTGTAGGATTAGGATATGTTTGTCATTTGTTACTAGGATTTTTGGAAAAGTTTTGGGACTGGGATTATATACATTTATATATATACTTACTACACTTCCCGTTATTCAACTTGTTGGTTGGTTTCTTTTATAATAAAGGAATTTTTTGTCAAGTAAAAAATATTCTTCTACGTGCCAGTCACGTGTGCGAGAATATTTTTCTTTAAAAAGGTATAACTCCGACTCGCGGCTTTTTTTCTTTTCAAACCAAAGCCTTTCTTTCTGTTCCCTTTATTAAAACGATGTTCACGACACTTGTTCTTCGTTCACAAGCTGCTCGTTCCAGTCTGCTCTCTCCGCGACTGACTTGCTCAATTGCAACCTCTGTTTCGCGAACCATTTCTTCTTCTTCGCGTCGTCTGTTGTTGCCTTTATCCCCACCTCTGCCACTGTCGCTGTCGCTGTCGGGCAACTCTCGGTCGTTTTCACGTTCTGCAGCGACACAACTAGGTCATTCAATCCAGTCGAACCCCCCTAACAATGCATTGTTTGTGGGTAATTTACCCTGGAGTGTGACGATGGAAGAGCTGCAAGAGTTGTTTGGAGAGTTTGGAGAGGTGGAGAGTGTTCGAATCCGTTGAGTCGTTTCTTTTCGCAAATAAAAATTTTTTTTTCTCAACTCTATTCGTTTTTTTAGATACTCATGCAGATGGAAGACCTCGTGGGTTTGGACATGTGGAGTTTTCGTCGAAGGAGAATGCCATTGCGTGTTTTACGTCGGCGATGGAGGAGCCTATTTTTTTTGCTGGCAGGGATCTTGTCATTGATTACGCCAAGGGGTCGAGTCAAAAGGGTGGTGGTGCTGATGCGGAACCTAATAATAGGCTTTATTTCAATGGATGCAAAGAGGGAGAGGTTGAGCTCAAGGATGTGTTTGCGGGACATGCGCAGAATATTATTAGTATTTATTTTTGTGTGTATTTTTTCTCTTTTTTTTTTCCTTGTTTTTTCTTACTTTTTTTCTTTCTTTTTTTCTAGTGAAAGACGGCAGCACGGGCGATCGTCTTCCGAGAGGGTTTGTGGAGTTTAAAAATATCAGTGAGGCGACTGAGGCGCTCAATGAGCTGAATGGTGTGCAGCTTTCGGGTGGAGATAACCTTGTTCTGTCGTATGCTCGTCCTCCGAGGAAGCGAGAGTTTAACAACAACAACAACTCCAATAAGCCTTATAATCCACGTTTGGCGAATCCGAGACGTGAAAAGTATACGGCTAGGTCGTGGTCTTCACCACGGGAGGGTGGTGAACGTTATGAATGAAGGCGTTTTACAGTAGTCGTGTGGTTTTTTATTCTATGATTTGTTACTTTACTGGTTTTATATGGTTTATTGTCATTGTCATCCTGCTCATTAGATTTGTCTCGCCAAAAGAGTCAGTCATTTAAAGCAGCGAGGTAGCTCTAGAAGAAATGATTTAGTCAGGTGAGCACCTTGCTAGTGAAGGCTCCGCAGAGCGACGGCTATCCAGAAACTGGTATCGACGCCTAGCGTTCTCTCTTCCACTTGATCCAGCTCTATAAGACCTGTCAGAGAGTGTCAAAAAGGGTGTTTGGTTGTGGAAAACCAAGAGAGGGGGGTTGTTGTTGTTCGGGCAGAGGACTAGCGATTGAAGCGTAGGGAGGAGGTGGACTGGAGATGCCGTCTGTTCTGGGAGGGTTGGGATGATGGATTTTGATGGCGGATAGGGCGCGGGAGAGGAATGAGTTTGAATCAGCGATTTGGGATGGTGGGATGGAGGATGAATTGGGTGATTTGAGAGGAGGGAATGTGAGAGACTGGGATAGGGATAGGAAGTTGTGGAGGGTGTAGGGGGTAAGAATGTATACTTGAACTTTAAAGTCGAGAATGGAATTGTTGGTCCGTGAGTTGAAGGGTAGTGCGCCTTTGGTGTGATATGGCGCGGTGGAAGGGACCGGGATGGATACGCCTGGAGGGAACATGGGAGAGCGAATGTGTATGTACCATCCCCGGAGAGGGCGGTGGATCGTCCAGCGGATGGTGTTGGTAGCGGTGTGGTGAGGTGGTATATAGGAAATAAAAATAATATTCTCAATGATATCCTCGTTGACGCGCATGATGTCATTATTACATACTTGTAAAGAAGTCATAAACAAAGATAAACTTACGATCGTTTATTGTCACGCACTCTCCATCGTCAAATGTATATAAATACCTGTCCATCCCCCCATTCCTCTCTATCACTCGTACAACCACAATGTCAGATTACACTCGCACAAGCGTACCTGGCGGGGCGTCCCTCGTCGCCCTCTCCATGTCCAATCCCATCACTTTCTCGCCCATCACGCCCTTCATCGCCGCCAATGGCGTTAGACTAAAGGACGATGTCCTTCTTCGTACCATCATTGGTACCGGGATCACTCTCTCCGCCTTTTATTTCCGCGATGAGATTTGGCCTCGCCGTGACCACAATCACACCAAAGCGATGTTTCCGTTACCGCCCAGTAAGTACACCACGCTGTTGTGTCCAATCGCCCATTGCTCACCCCTTCACAAGGCTCCCTCGCCCACAACTCTACCACTTGTCTTTGGCCTTTTCGTCGTCCCCCTCATGGCCTGCCGAAACGTCTTCCAATCAAATGGTTGGGTAAGGTCGTTTACTGCTTTTTTTGATCAACGCTGACAACGTTGTAAAGATTATCCTGTAGACTATGTCCCCCCCAAGATGGATTTGTTCTCGGATGATCCTATCCCCTTCACTTTCTCTTCGCCGTTCTGTCCGATTGATTCGGAGCACTTGGAAAGGGCTTTTGAAACTCTCAAGTATCAACACGCTGTTAAGACTCTTGGTGTTCCATCTGTTGCGAACAATGGCGTTCGCATCATTACTTGCTCGACTGGGTCCGGTGGTACTTCATCTAGTATTCAGTGGGACAACGACCCTTTCCTTGGTGGTTTTGGCTCTCTTACTTTTTTGCCTTTTGAGCAACGTTCTCGAGGAAGTGGCGACGATTACAGCGGCGATGACGAAGGCTCTGGTGATGATAGTGCTAATGACGAAGGCCCAGGTGATGACGAAGGCTCTGACTATGGCTATGGCGGTGATATGGATGATAATACTTCTGGTTTGTGCTCTTTCTTTTTTTCCAAACATCGTCCTGACCCACTACCAGAAATCTCTGAAACGGATTGTTTGCCCTATATTTATGGCAATTCTGCCTCGGCGCCTCCACCTCCGCCCCCACCACCGTCAGGTGGCGCAGATCCGGAGGTTGATGATGATGGCGACTTTTCTTCTCTGTTTATCTGGCCATCTCTTGCCTGTGGTTGTCTCTCTGGTTTACTTTTTAACCTCTATCTCTCCCTGAAAAAGCGAAAACTTGAGGCTTCTAAACCCGATCCGAAAGTGACTCAACCTGTCCTGGACACTTTTAAACAAACGAGCAACACCACGCTCAGTGTTCCTTTTGGACCAGCTCCAGTTGTCGTTGGTCTTTTGCGAGATCCTGCCAAGGCCACTGATATGGGATCTCTATTGGATTCATACTGTCTACTCCAATTCAACTCTACTGATGTTTGCAATCCTGTTTTTGATGACTTGGACATGGCCACCGTGCCGCTTAGTGTCTCTTGGCTCCAGGCTAGCAAACTCGTTGTTGACGCTTTCTTTGCAAAGCTTCCTCTATTTGGCGTTGGATGTGTGAAGATGGTCGTTGCCATGTTGGTTCTTGTCCTCTGTGTTTCTCTTCAAATTGTCATTCTTGGTTCTACTGGGCGCGTGCGCAGGCGTGGTTTTTATTCGTTGCTGAAGCGAATCTTTTGCTGGAAGCTACCTAGGAGAGCCCCTGAGCCCGCTACTACTACTGCCGACAACTGTGAGGGTACTCGAGACGATGGAAGCGTTGAAGCTGCTGAAGCCTCCGCTTCCGTCGCCAACTCTGAACCCGAAGACGATGGAAGCGTTGAAGCTGTTGAAGCCTCCGCTTCCGTTGCCAACTCTGAACCCGAGAAGGTTGCTGTAACCAATCCGGTTGTCGAGGATGATGTCGAACGCCATTATAAAATTCTCGATACACTTTCTGTAAGTGGGATCCTTGTTTTTGTATGAAAACGAGAGATGCTAAACTTTGTTGCTAGAATCGTTCGCTGTCTGCTTCGATTTGGGCTACCCAAGCCCCTATTGTTCCCGCTCAGCCTTATAAGATACCCGACGACCTTGCGACGACGTCGACGTCGACCAAGAAGGGCGATGACGTTCTTGTCCAGCCGGTTTCTACTCCAACAACTCCCTCTAAATCATTGAAAAGGGCGGCCCGTCGTCGTCGCGCACGTAAACGTGCCGGTCAAGATCTTCAGAGCACGGAAAAGGAATCGATGTCCGACGCTAGCTCGGACGTCCCAAACTGGGCTAACGCCTGAGGGGAGGAGCGACGCGGTGACTCTAGTTTCTTCTTTTTGAACCTTGTCAACGTTTGGGGGAATTTTCTTTTTTTTTGCTTTATTGAGTCGCGATTCTTTTTGCTTTTGCGCTATTTTGTGATCAGGATCGGGGGGATTTGCCTTTTTTATTCTTTGTTGGAGGAAGTGATTGGCTGACGAGTCGATCGTCCTCACGTCGTTTGCCTTTGAGAGTGGTTGGGACGCTGACCTGCTCTTGGAGGTGATGGCGTTCGATATTTGTTGATTGGGGAACTACATGCACTGTGCACGGTGTTGTTGGTTTTCCTGGTCGCTTTTGTCGTCAACAAGATGTTGGGCCTTTTCTCTCCTGATTCTGTGATCAATTTTTTGCATTTTGCATTGCGACTTGATTGGTGAAACGTTCCCCTTGGATTGTTGGTGGGTTTTTGGAGAGATTCTTGTTGTAGTCCCGCGTGTTCCCTTCTTATCTTTATTTTTATTTATGCTCGAAATTTTGTTCGTTTTGTATAACGATTTGTATTTTTTGATATGGTTCAGTGTTACTTTTTTTTTATCTTGTTCGTTTTGTATATGACTTGGACGTGGGTTTTGTCTTTTTTTATCATACGAGTCTGGTGTCGGTTAGTTATCCCACTGCTAGCAGGGGGTTGTGAAATATCACTGGGAATTTGAAATGTGATATTAGAATAAATTCATAAGATACGAAATTACCAATGTTTCGATTCGTTCATCTTGGCACTTCCTCTGTTTTTTTTGGTTTACCGACCATATTACCACCTTGAAAAGTAGCGGGAATATAAAACAAGTGTTTATTAAGAGACGACAACTCAAGAAACGACTCTGGAAAAACAATATTACAAAACCTTGAGGAAGCTACAACTGAAGTTCAATTACAATTATCCATGCCAAGGACGAACCCCCCGACATTTCAAACATTGCGATATGCTAAGCAGTATCCATCCAAGGCCAAGGATAGAGCACTGTACACTCTTTCCATACCCTTTATCCTATATCTCAACACCTACCGATGGATGCATTGGTAAAGAAGTCTTGATTAAAACACGTTTTTAAAATCTCACCAATTCGTCATCCGGATTCTTAATCCCTTCGAGCTCTGATTTTAAGCGCCTTGCATCTGTGACCAACTGGTTGGGGGGGAAGGGTTGGTGAGTAATATAAACTTTCATGATGTTGAACCGAGACTGTCACCCACCAAATGCCAGATACCATGCAAAGCCCCCAGTCGCCCTACTAGATGATCAAACGTGAGGTCCAAGCTGTCCAAGGCTACAGAGATATTATTCAAATCCCTTAAACTCGCAAGCAACTGTTTTCTCTCATCTTCGAGCTCGGCCAGTTGGTCTTTCTTCCCTGTGATCAAAAATGTAATATAAGCATTTGTAAAATAAAAAAAAAGAAAAAAAAGTGCTATTCAACAAATACTCGCCTTTGAGTTCATAGTAGGAAAGTCCACGAGCCGCTAAGACTGCAATCTGATCACAAATATCAATCTGGTCAATACTAAAAAGTTGAACTCTTGTTGCTACTTACAGCCACTCCAATTCCTATCGATGGTAACAATGCAGTTAAGCCATAGACGCCTGTGACTCCTCCAACGGCACTTCCACTTCCAACAGCACCTGCAACAGCACCCCCACCAGCACTTCCACCTCCAACAGCGCCTGCTGCGAAATAACCTGTGACCCCTCCAACAGTGCCTTTGACTGAAGCAAAAAATCCCGCGACACCTCCCAAAGCGCCTTTAGCTGAGGCAACTCCAGCAGCCGTTCCAACAGCCGTTCCAGCAGCGCCTCCAATTAAAGAATTTGGAAGTGTGAACCAACCCTAGAGATGATGTCTGTTGGCAAAAAGCTAAAACTAATTCAACAAGGGTGCAACGCACAGATTCGGAAATTCTACAAAATGCCAACTTGAGAATCAGTGACCCAACAACAACACACACACAACAAAAGAAAAGATAACCAACTCGAGCTGTAATTTGCGAATTTTTTTATCGACGTCTTCGAGCTGAGTTGCGTACTGCACTCGTGCTCCAGGGACCAATTTCTTGAGGGTCTCCCTGAAATTGTCGACGTCTTGTTGCAACCTGAGAAACGCTGTACGGTCTCGCTCTCCTTCCTCAGCGAAATCATGAAGTTTCTGATATGATCAAATTTTCTGTTTTCAAATTACGTAGTGTCATTGTTACCTTGATGTATTTTTCCAGGCTTCTGTTCTTCACCTGCATTGCTACACGTGGATCCCCAATGAGTGGAATGATGACATTTTGAAGTTCTGCTTCTGGTGAGGAAGGACAACATGGTGTGAAGTCATACCACTGGCTCACCTGTAGTCCTCGACCACATTTCATTCGCAGTGTTTTTGGATTTGTTTGTGAGCAGTGTGTATCGCTATAATGCACATTAAATAACTAAACACATTAAATAACCTCACATACATTGTGTATTGCCTTCCACTCCTGTACCTTGGCTGCCACCCCACCAAAGTCGCGAATGAGCTGGCTAGGGTCCAGATGTTCCAATTTGGAGGAGATTTTCGCAAAGTCATCCTCTATACCAACGATTGTGTTTGCGAGTCTACGGATCTCTCGTCGAATTTTTTCGCGAGTCGCATCGGTGTCCAAGTAGTTGCTGACCGTTTCCAGAATTAATTTTTCATCCCTTGCATGCGAGGGACTTGCTCTCCATCCTCTGGTTTGCGTCATGGATCTGGGTTGGCTTTTCACTCGGCTGAAGACAGGCATATGTGATTGAAACAGGATTCTTCCACTATAAGTACCTCCAAGCGCCTTACCCAAGCAATTAGTGACGTGCATATTCAAAGTCGTCAATTGCCGTTATCTATTGTTTCCTTTAATAGCTAGAATATATGTATATGCCTCGTGTCGAGGTGTGAATGTCCTAAATTCAATTCCCATCGACGAATGCATTGTCAGTAAAAGCTCTGGGCAAAGAGCGTTCTACACTCTCACCAATTTGTCATCTCTACCCTTGATCTCTTCGAGCCCTGCTCCGCATCCGTGACCAACTGAGTGGTCGGTAGATAATAAGCATGTCCAACCAAGCCCGTGGACGTTATCCAAGCTTTGCCGTCTGCAACTTGATCTTTATTATCGCCAATTCTTTCCCATTTGGAATCCTGCGTAGGAAACTTTTCCTTCATAATTTGACAGGCACAGTGACGCCAAGACAGCGCCCACCAGGCGTATGTTGAGTCATGAATGTCAGAATATTGCGAAGTATAGCGTTATCATGTTAGAGGTGTATTTGTGTGGCGTCGACCATGTCAGCTCGGTCCGGTTGATTGCCTTTTGTATATCCTGTGGTCTAATGTTTAGTATAAACTTCATATACTCTTCTAAGTATGTAGACTATACTGCCCTGAGGCCCTTGCCTTCGAAATGACACATCTGGACCACTCCGCCACGGATGATGCTCTGCCCTGTTATTCATCGCCTTCCGAAGCAGATAGAATCCTGTCGCTTATGACAAGGGCTCTCGAAATCCAATCTTCAATTTCCAACGCCCAACATGGAGTAGCTTTGGTTGACTCAACCTTGGGAACTCAATTTACTTCTCGGCTTCAAAAAATCGATGAGGTGAATTCAAAAATGCTGGACAAAATGCCACCCGCTTCTAAATCATCTTCCAAGGAGTACCAGAGAGTTTTGAACGCTTCTCGCAACAGCGCCAATAAGTTGTACATCGAAATTCGAAGTATGTCGCATTTGTCGGACACACAATTTCATACTCACAAGGTTCAGATTTCGTTGATGTCATTGTTCCAATCTCGCAGACTACCACATATCCTCTGGAAAAACGAATCAAAAATGTTCAAAAAGCCGCAGATGCAGCAAGTCCTGATCAAATTTTATTTATTTTTCTGTTTCTGAAGTAGATGATTCGTAGATTGCGCAAGCTGCAAAAGACGGTCGGTACAGTGCTGATCACGTAAAGAAAATGATGGAGCAACTCTATAATGATCTTTTAACCTCAAGAAAGAGGTTTAAGAAATGCTGTAAGATTGAACTAGAAACATTGTCGAGGGAAATCGAGTCTCAAAACACGTTATGGTGAGCATTGACAAGTGATTTCTTCGCCATCCAAGGGCAACAACTTCCGGCGCAGGAGAAATATTCCCAAACCCATCCAAGACACTTTGGCTGCACTTGTACGCTATTTTACTTTGTATTACTTCTTTTAAAGTTGATCTGTGCCAGGGTAGGCAATCGTGTTACAAGCATTCACAACTGAAGTTTGAATTTTCATTCCAGCACGGCACCCGTCGGTAAGGTATTCAATCTTCTGGTATCTCATGACGGGTTAAAACTATATCTGCAACAGTTTAGTGCCAGAATTGCTTACATCCAAGCACTTCTGCGCTTTTACTACGCGTCAAGAGGTGAACAAGGTTGATTTATTGACCCATGCTGTTTTTATTGATAATGACTCGGCTAGCTACAACATCTGAATACGCTGCAAAGAAAGCTGAAATGAAGAAAAAGACAACAACAATTATAAGGAAAATAAACAAGGTTTTGGATGGGATAGATTATATTATTCGGTCATTCGACGATATCTCCTCAACACTTGGATGCTTTGACACAGTCTGGAAGAAGGTAGGGTGTGCAATATTTCACACTGCCAGGGATCCGCTCAATGACATACTTTGGTGTCTAACACAGCTTGCCGAACATTCAAGCGCTCTGAGTATCTTCCTGGATTCGGAGACTGTGGATGAAAAGGTATGTCGTCATTTGTCCGTGGAATCGTTAGACTTTGAGACGCCCATGTTTCTAGCTTATTGCAGAGACGGTACAGAGAGAGGCGGGAGTCTATGATGGAATTCTGAGGGCCTTAGACGATTTTTGCCTGCGTACTTGATTGTGCTTAATTGGTAATGGGTAGTGAGCAGCAGACGGGTGTGCATTATCTCTCACCATGGGATGTGTGCAACGGCATAGGCACTTATTGACACAGCTGACTTCGGAAGTGTGAACCCCTAAAGATAACTAATTCAGCAAAGGTGCAACGCGGAAATTCTACAAGTGCCAACTTGAGTATCAATGACCCGATATAAGTACACACCAAAAAAAATTGTCCTATAAATTGCGGATTTTATATATATATCGATGTCTTCGAGCTGAGTTGTGTAGTGCGCTTGGCCAAATTCTTGAGGGTCTCCCTGAAATTGTCGACGTCTTGTTGTAACCTGAGAAATGCTGTCCTTCCTCAGCGAAATCATGAAGTTTCTGAATACGGTCAATTTTCTGTTTTCAGATTCAAATTTCGGAATTCGTGACACAAATATTTCTTTTTCCCTACCTAGTATATGCAATTCTGAAATCCGTGGTTTACGGTTAAATCCTTGATTGACGTTGGTCGACGACTATTTGGAATTTGTTATCAGTTTGGGATCCGAGTGGCAAATTGGGTATGGAACAATGGTGGGTCCTCGTTTTCTTTTCCTCTCTCTATTTTTCTCTCATCTATGTCTCCACAGGTCAACCAAGTTGATTCTGACATTAATTGAACATTAATTGTGATTTTCATCCTCTGCAAACCGCCCCTTGTTAATAATGTGCCGTTTCTTATCATCGTCTCGGAAATCAGGAGAAATTTCATCTGGGTGTGCCCTCATCCATACCATTCAGCTCCGCATCTTTTCGGTGTTCAATGAGGCACCAAGAGGGGAAAACAACCTTTGTTTTTATTTACTAAAAAGCGAAAGTAGGTTTCCAAAATGCAGATCCAGGAACGAGGTGTAAAGCTAAAGACGTGTATAGGTAAGATTAAGAATAGTAAAATTGGAAAAGAAACTGAGTGCAGATTGACCAATGATTTTACAAATACCTGAATAGATCCTTTTGACTCATACTACGATAATGCCTCCCAGAACCCAAGTGAACCGAAGAAGACTCCTAGCCAAACAAGGAGACTGACATACACGAAAGTGTGCACACCAATCCGAGGTAGTATCCATGGCGTATGCATGACAGACAGCATCGTCTGGACAACGAGCAACGTGAAGAAGGAACAAATGAGCGCACGATTCGACGGTGTAAATTTATGGACGACTTGACGTGACTGATTCGTCGGATTCGTCCATGCAGGAGGAGGAAAGAATGATGAATTGCGCAAGTCTCTCTTTGGAGACGAACCTGCAGGTGATGAATAGTCATAGGCGAAGGTGGAGCGCATGTACGATGCTGTGAGAACTAGACAGATGCCAAGGGATGATAGAATCAAGTTGATTCTGTGCAAACATGAGATGAATATGGGGATTTGCTGTGATTCACCCACGTCAGTTAAATGTATCGAACGGAGGAAGGTCAAAACCCACGATAAATGGCATGCCATACACGTCTTCTAAGTCTTCCCTACTTTTTAGACGTATGAGCTCCTCTAAATCTTGTTCGACCTCGTCCTCGGTCAAAATCCTGTTACCCTTTGTCAACGAGGGACCGTTCGTGGAATTGCTGAACGTCAACAACGGTCGACGCTCCCCAAGCATGGCTGAAGCGATGTGATCTTCACATACAGCACCAGACGCAATCGATGACAACGAACTCGAGTGGTCTCTTCGTCGGGGAAACTCTTGGGGACCTTGGTCCTCCCTCTCAGCTAACGGCCTTTTACCGACATTCTGACTAGGCGTTGCAGCCGTGCCACCCCGGGAAACACCTGCGGCACCACTAACTAGGGGATCTGCACTGAATGCGACATGATTCGTATCGTCTGGTTTAGTTATTGACTTGCGCACACTGACGAGGACGTCCTTGTATAACGCAATGTTTTCGTATCCCTGTTTTACGCCGAGGACGGCTTCAGCCGCAGCCCATCCTAAAGCAATCCACCAGACCCGTTTGAAAGCGACGTCCTCCCAAGTAGGGAAGTTGTGCCTGGGAGTATACAGAACTTCGTTCGAACCTTCCAGGAAGCGAGGTTTTTGGGAGGAATACAAAGGGATCAAGAGTATCGGCACAGCGAGTTGCCGTAGAATGAGCGCACATGAGTTTTGCAAGACGGCTGCGAGAATGGAGGTCAGGAAAGGAATGAAGGATGGGAGTCGGTGAGTTGAGAAAGGTATGCATGATGTTAGAGACGACGAGAAATCGTAAAGGATATCATGTAGAATGTAAGACAATGACCAGAGAGCGGCGGCTGTGAGGACTTCCGGCAACGGAAAGGGAAGATATGGTGGATATGGGAAAGTCGATGGAACTGTGCTGTGAAATGCAAATAATGGGAGTAGTGCCAGGATGACGAAGATGAATAGTGTCGAAAGAGGTACGAGTGCGTACAGCAAGACCAGATTTTTGTAGCTGGCTACGAGATTGTAAGTGATTATTATTATTATAACACGCTCAGTCAGAAGGCACCTCTATAAAGCCCACTCTTCGCGAGCTCCTCATCCAAAAGTAATTCTTCTTCCTCCTCGCTCAAGTCGACATCCTCACTCAACTCTATTGATGCGGGATACCAAGGGCGCATGCCTACAGTTCCATAATACCCCAGATTTAGATTAGATGTCTGGGAGTCCCGTCGACCAACACTACCGATATGCCCTGTAATCCCATGAGACTCGACAAGCATTTCCGCGTCTTCGGGTACACAATTCAATAACGGCCCAGAGTGCCTCCAATCTTCCGGACTGAGAGTTCGCGCTCGACTCGTCCGCGAAGCAGGAGAACTTAAACACGCACTATCGTCCGAGTGATTGTTCTTCCCTTTGGTTGCTGAAACACCTCTGCTTGAAAGTGGGGGTAGGTCGGAACTTGGCTCAGAGTTTGACCGACCTCGAATCCAATGGTCCGCAGTTGGCGATGGCGATGTTAACCTCCGTGGTCTTACAGTAGCCTTGGTTTCGCTTCGACGGTGTGAGACATTTTCAGCGGCATGGTCCACCACTGGTACCATCGCGGCGCGGCGTAATTCTGTCGGCAACGTCCGAACCGTGATATTGCGCGCTCGACCACTCGCCACGGATTCATTTCGTTCCTGCACTTCTCCGTTTGAATGTGTTGGCGCTGTAGACGACATCGGTTGATGTGCTGGAGAAGCTGGGTTATAGAGAATGTTACAACTTGCACAGTTGTCAACTTTTAAAGACCCTGGTTACTGTTGAAAACGTACCTAATACGAAGCTGAGTGAGAAGTGGGAAAAGATGCCAGTGTGCGTCGGATATGCAGGAAATGGCGTTTTTCGACCCCAAACAAGACGCATCAATATTTGAAGGATGGTGTTACATCGCACATCATTTTCGTGATCATAGGATTGTGTTTATTTTCTCTGAACACGATAAGTTCCGGACTCTGAGGCCTTTGCCTTATAGGTGCACTTACAACAACAACAAAATTACGAAACAACTATACCGATTACAATACTCGGGTCTGCAGCAGAAGGCCATAGAATGACATTTGGTTAGTTGGCGAGGTCATGCGCTTCAGCACGAGGATACAGTACTCAATTCGACATGCACAGCAATCGGAATTGGAAAAATTCAATGCAAGTTGTGGACTGACTCTTCTCAAATATTGTCTACCATTTCCTTCACGCATTTTAGGACCCGACCCTTCAAGAGTGGAGGAATAGCGATGGATTGGCGATATTTCATTTAGTAAGATGCGGTTTCGATTGATGCGGGAGGGGGCGATGTTGAGAGGGCCTCTGCTTCGGTTGATGCCTTTGCTTTGGTATATGCACATCCGTAGAGAGCCGGGAGGGTGCAGGCCACCCACAACTGTGCAAAGCGCTGCCTCATCTGGTCGTCGGCATCTCAGTTAAAAGCTGTCAATGATGAAGCGAAGTCTAAGTTTTACCTTTCGCACCTCCGACGTTCCTTCAATCTTCATGTTTTGAACCAAGCCAATGATCTTTTGGTTTTGAGGCGGCGTCAGTCCCCACCTGCAAGTTCGCAAGTAGTACATCCCCAGCAAAGCCGGCTTCTGCTGAACACTATTCGCAGGGTCGTCAAGGCCTTTAGGTCTTCAATGGAATGGTTCTAAAGAAAGAGTACTCAACGCTGCAACTTGTTAGTATTACGTCTCCGAGTCCCTTTTAAATATTTGATTACTCGAGACGATGTAACTTTGACGAATCCCTGGCTGGGTGGATAAAATTCTGGTCTTTGAGGATTGAATCTGCAAATTGTCTGTCTCAATTGCAAGGTTCTGCGTCATCGGACTTATCAGATATGCAGGGGATTAACCCATTTCTTGTAATGCTATTCACAGAATACTCTGCTCGTTCTCCTTACAAAACTGTCTCCAAAATATCTACACAATCTTTGAACATTTGAGGAAATCCAAGTCGCGGTTCACATCTCCGAAGGGCCTCGATCAGTTCATATCACAGCGACAGATTTTTCTCCCATTGAGTAGCCAATTCGTTCAGATGTTTGAATGGATCAGCGAAACCCTCACTCTCCTTCATCCACCCAACGTCCTCCCACCAGATCACCAGAACCTCTTCGAAGAGAGACTTCAACGAGTATCGCCAACCAAGATGCATCTTTTGTGTTATTATGCCCAGAAAGTCAAGGGACAGGCCCGCTGCGAAGAAATAGCATAATTTGCTATCACTGAAGTGGAGACGAGGTTGCACGTCATTCACAAAGTGGAGAAATTGGATGCAATACTGGCGAATGCTTGTTATGGTACGATATCCCATCCTCCGTGAATTTAACACGTGTGGGAAGAGGGAATTTTCAATAGAAGAGGAACCAGTGTCTTCGCTACGGAATGCATCCGGATAAAATCTCATGACCTCTTGCTTGAACTTTGGCCAGTCGTCCCCAGTGGTATCGCCGAAAACCTTGCACAACAAACGATGGTCAGGATCAGCATAGTAAAGTGCCATCCCAATGATCTCTCCATCTTTCATCGAATGATTATTCCCTACTTCTTCTACTTCGTCCAAATATATGCGGACTTTGAAAGCATCGTTCGTGGCACATCTTGGTACAGTGAGGGCGAGCAGAGTGGGCAAGTTGTAGCGGACGGGATTGAATTGAACCTTTGAAATAGTACCGAGGGGATCCGCGCCGTCTTCTGGCATGATTCGTTTCGCCGCTAATGAGAGAGAAAACGGTATTTAGCGCACGTCAGAGGTTCAGGATGTCTATAAGCAAGAGCATTGGATGTGCCTATGGAAAGGGAGAACATGTGTAGGCCTCGAGGCTTCCTCTTCAAGGATCTCTAATAAACACGTCCCAGGTTGAAAATTGAATGGGGTACAATTGATGAAAGACACAGAACATCGTCCGAACCGTGATATTGCGAGGTTGTCTTCCATCACTCGCCACGAATTCACTTCGTTCCTGCACTTCTCCGTTTGGATGTGTTGGCGCTGTAGACGACATCGGTCGATGTGCTGGAGAAGCTGGATTATAAAGAAGGTTACAACTTGCACAGTTGTCAACTTTTAAAGACCCTGGTTACTGTTGAAAACGTGCGTAGAGTAGATGCGTAGCTTCGTAAAGAACCTGAATGAGAAGTGTCTGATATTTAGTTCCTCATCTGATGCAGGAAATGGCGTTTTTCGACCCCAAAACAAGACTCATCAATATTTGAAGGATCACATCATTTTCGTGATCAAAGGATTGTGTTTCGGTTCCAATTTTCTTAGGTTCTAGCGGGAACACGGATAAGTGTTTTGTCCAAACTTGCCAAGGGCACTTATAACAACAACAGAATTACGAAACATAAGGATATCACTAGTCAATAAAGTACAATTGAGTATTAGTCAAGTGGTTTTAAGAATGCTGTAAATTTACAAAATTGAGGGGAAAAAAACTTCAAGCTAGTGTTCTTTTGTTAGAAATAAAAATCTAGAAGAATCCCAGGTCATGAGTTGTCATAGGCATGAATCTGCTACACCAGATCCTCAAAAATCGGTGGATCCTGGCCTCTTAGCATGCCTTGGCAAGGACTCGACAGGCTTGGAAATCAAAAATCCTTTAAGTCCTGCCGCCTTCTCCCCTTGTCTTCCAAATCCAAACCCCTTGAACCCATCTTTCTCGTCGTCCTTTTCAAGGCTCCCGCGGCTCAACGTAGTTCCCGTATGCAGATTCGAGAAAAAGGGCGGTGGTGGGCTCGACAAAATGGATGCAGTGTTTATGGGCCCGACTGACGGCAACACACTTTTCGCATGTTCTTTCCATGACGTAATAGATCGTTTCGTCTTCACACTCTCGCGGAAGATGAGTCCAATGAGAATGTTGAGGCATCCAATAGAGAACAGGAAGAACGCTGAGGCGAGTGTAAAACCATTTACGCGATGAGAGAGAATGGCGGCGCCAAGAAGCATTTGGAACAAGCCGAGTGCACCAACGCCAAAGTCATTTCCGAGGACGGGGAAGAAGCGATCAAACAACTTTGACGGAAAACTGAGCTCGGAGGAGATGAGGATGATAGTCTGGAATATGATGAAGAGCCTATTTAGGACGGCCCAAAATTCACCTGCGGGCTGGTTCGGGACTGTGCTTCCCCTGAGAGGCATCGGTCATCTGAGCAAGAAAAAATATAATCAAATTCACATACAGGATGTAGTCCGAGTTTGATATATTGGCGGTTCCATTCGCGCTAGAATTATTGGAAGTCGTGGTAGAATTATTTCTTACTTCTACAGAGTGATTGACAGCGGTAATATCATCCACAAGAGTGACAATGTTACTGGCGAACACCAGTAAGAGCGCGATGATGCTAATGGCACGAATGACGTTGAGACCAATAAACATATCTAAAGCCGATGTTGAGCCTTCGAATAGATCGAATAAAAATGAAATGACGTACAAGCACGAGGAGGTAACATTTTTCAGACCAAATTAGATGCAACACAAATCAAGGAGGACTGAAAGCAATGTTGGCAACAACGGTAGAGCCACGGATGTTTAAGTGGGGAAATGAAAGATAATCAAGAAAAAGGTCGCTATCAAAGCGTTCACAAGAACTAGCCTTGTACGAAGGAAGATGGAATGCACCAGGCAAACTCAAGAAAGGATTGTGGCGTAGGCGCGACCGTCGAAGTCGTGGCGCTCCCTTGAGGTTCGAGACTCGTAGAGATGTGTAAAACGTGGGCAAACCTAGCTCGTCCCATTGTCCTTTATAGCTTCTATCATAGTAGCCAGCTTGCATTGTTCTGACAACACGATCAGTCACAGTAACGCGTCACACTCAGAGAACAATACTCACCACGGTGACCAAACGGTGACTGTAGCAACATGAAGTGAGATCAGAATGGAAAACAAAGTCATTTGAAGTTTGAACTAAACGCATGGGGAGCTTTGGGGAGTTCTCGTAATTCGTTATATTTTGTGTCAAGAATGCCCAGAGATGTTAACGATCTGCCACCGAATCGTTGTTCGGTCAACGAGATGCCCTAAACTTGCAACGAGCTCGGTATCGATTTGGGGGCTTTGTCTGTAGTTCTTCTGAGACCTTATTGAATCGAATTTCGTATACTTGAGGATCTGAAAAAGTGTTGACAATGACTTCAGAAATTTGAAGCAATTATCAGATCTATCATGGTTCATGTGATGGCATTGCATTTGTCCTTTCCACCAGAACAGCAACTGAAGCATGTGCAGGACAGGAGAAGGACCGAAGAAGTACAGTAGAATCCAATAAAGGTATATAAAAATTCTGAAGAATTGAAGGGCATAGAAAAAATGGCCTGCCTACTGCCAAAAAGTCCTGGTTGGTGCTTGTGTGATCATTTTTCGGGTAATGGGGGCAATGGAGGAACTTGTTCCTTCCTCTGCTGTCTCTTCGCCTTCCTTTCTTCCGCTTCCCTCACATCCTTCTCCTGCTCGGCTTGCATCGTAGACATAATCTGCAGTTGCTCCGCAATAAAATCTTGCGTTCTCGGTCTCATCCTCAATATTCGCATGATAGTCAGCTCAGAGGTGGGTTTCGTTTCAGTCTCTTGTTGTTTTTCTTTTTTGCGTTCTTTGATTGTCCCGAGGTTACGTTGGTTGTAAACGCTCTTGACGCGTTTCTTCATGGATGTGCTGCGGAAGGTTTGTTGCATCATGCGGACACATTCTTCCATGAGGGCGTCGCTAGAACAGGATTGAGAGATCGAGAAAACTACTAAGAGTGATGATACGAACGTATGCCAGTCGTAGTACAGTCGTATTGACAAAACCTCCCGATACTTCTGATTTTGCAACATTTCTAAAGGCACGGGTCCTTCACCATTGGCATAGAGGTAATCCTTCAAAAACTAGATTCAAACCAACTTGAGCCATGAGAACGATAGTCAGATCGTAGTGACAAACCTTCAACCACCTGAATACAATATCCACCTCCCTATCACTTATCGGCTTCATATCACTGGAAACATCAGTCAGTGGGGGGATTAAAAGTCCCTCAACAATGCCCAAAATCTCCTTCCACACCCTCCCCATAACCATTTGCTTCGCAGTATCACTCAGGTAGGTATTCAACGTCTGCAGGTTCGTCTCGAAATAATCAAACAAGGGCGAAATCGCATGCTCGATTTCCACATCCGTGAAGTCCTCGGGTCGCACGCGAGGTTTTTCGATCGCTGGCAATGGAATTTGTGGCTCGGATACGGATGATCCCATAGCGGATCGGTAAAGTGCAGTGAAGGCCTTGTTGTAATCCATGCCTGGTTCTTTGGATTTAATAAGAGCTTTTAAGACGCTTCGTGAGAGGCATTGCTGGATGAATGGAGACATCTAATTCGAGACCGACAGATAAGAAGAAGTATTAAAAAACAAAGGAAAAAACGAACTTTGTCAATAAATATTCTCAACATATCCCCCTCTGCCCTCTTCAGACTTCTAAACCCACGACCGAAGTAGAACTGAATGTCGTCCTTCTCACCCTCCATGCTTACCCGTACAAGAATCCTTCCTTGTGTGTCAAAATCCATCCAGAGCTCGTGTGCAAAGTAATCACTGAACCGGCGCGGGTCTAAACATAGAAATGCCCGACCCACAATGTCATGTTTCCCAATTAGTGCACGATCTCGAACGGAAACCATCAACCAGAGAGGCTTGTCCACGGAAAAGTCAAAGGTCTCGTCCCCTAATTGAAACAGTAAGGAGCAAGTAATTTTAGATGAGAACAATCGGCGTACATCGAGGATTCAGACTCTCATAAATTGTTCTCGTCTTCGCCAGCCGATTCGCATGCTCGTCAGTGAGTGTCACGAAACTATCCAACTTTGAGCTCGGCGAGCTGTCCAAAGTGACCAACCCTTCTGCAAGAACGATCTTGACTGAAAACAGGAACTTGTCCCTCTCCTTCTTCTCCGGAACAGGCGGTGCCAAAGCCACTATTTCTGCCATCTTGTCGGCCTGCATTTGATTGTACATCTTATCGAGGAGCTTGCGTGCAGCTTCGACATTGTTCAGTTTTACGCAGGTTTGTGGGAGGAAGTTGAAGGGCTCGACACGCTTTTCACCAGTAATAATGGCCATTTGACGGGCCTTCTCGAGCCAGGCGGAGGATTTTTGTGGTTGGAGATATTCAGAAGGACGGGGATACATTTCAGAGAGGAAGAGACTCTCTACTGAACGGCAATACTGTTCCACGGCTTTAGACACAGACTGGAAGTAAACACTGAGTACATGGATAACTCAAGTAAGGACCAGGTGAAATATACCTTAGCCAGGCTGGTAAAGAACCGAGCGTTCTGATATTCATCTTCCCACTCGAGATCTTGTAAAAAGGTGATTGGACTCCGGAGTGAGTCGAACAGATCGATAATGGAAGAACTATGTCCCTCAACGCCTTCTGCTTCAAACTGAAAACCGTTACCCTACGAAGTTAGACATAGTTGCAGATGTGATCACCTTGTCGTGTGAGATAGCTGCGTCAACCCAATGCCTCGTCTTGTCGTCTGTGTTGACCAGCCACTGTCGCACATACGGCTCGAAGAGTGATGCAATTCCGAATTGCAATGTGCCACTGTACCCTAAAATCAGCGAGATTTCTGTCAGATAATCAATAAACTCACTCAGGCACGAAAGCATGGTACATTTTCATCACCGTTTTCGAACGCCTGTAAAGAGCGAATATATCCTGTATGGGGACGTCTGGTGTTGGGCCATTCATAGAAGATTCAAACAGCTTTTTTTGAGACTGTTGGATAGTCCCAATAAAGCGCGGCACAACAACTTCCACAAACAACGAAACGATGTCAAGTTTTCTGGCGATGTTCTCAATTATGTCAGTCAAGGAAAAAAACACAACTCACCCCAGCAGCGGCTCTGGATACCTTTTGTCCAACAGCTTCGTATCCTTTTCGATATCATCCGTCATCAGAAGCAAGGGTAGCGCCCTATTGACTCCAGGTGCACTCTGCTTTTCCTGTAGCGCCGTTTCGAACCAGTGAGCTGACACCTGACGAACTCGATCCTTCACGTCGTGCATCCGCGCTTCGAGGTCTATGTCGAATCGTGCCAGCAGACCTGTTTGTTGTGTTTGTTCCAGAACTGAGAGAAATGGTTGGGTTTCGGAAGGCTTGAGGGCAGGTAGAGAATCCATGGCGTGATAGAGTGAAGAAAGGAAAATGTTGAAGAGACCTGCAAAGACATTCGCTAGATAATCAACCTATTGCACACGCAAAATCTTTTAGGACGGTTGAAATTTTGTAAAAAGGAGAAGAATTACGGACATCTTGTGTTGCCCACAAGTCTAACTCTGTTTCTTGGATCACCTTTGAAACGGCTTGCAACGCTTCGGGTACACATTCCATCGGTACATCGTTCCTCTCGTAGAACTGCCTCACCAAGTCCAAGAAGCATGCAGCACGATACGGGTGCTCAATCCTCCATCGCAGTGCACATTCATTGATAAGCTCGATATGAGCTGGTGATAGGATTCCTAGCGACACCTCATCGTTGTCGTCCACCTCGGGCGAAAGCATGACTTCCAGATCTGCATTGAGACAATATTCAACAAGGCGCTGATAGTACTTTTTTGGACTCGGCGGTATAAATGTGAATCCCTCCGTCGTGTCTTCGTTCTCATCCCCATAAAGTTCGTGGCCGTCACCACCATTCATGCTGTGAAATGACCGCCTGCTACTAACTGACCCGTGCCTTGTCACTACCTCAGTCGAATAGTGCGAGCCAGGTCTTGTAGAATTTGAGGCACGGAGAGAGGGACGGTCAGACTTTGCCAAGTCTGGATACGTTTGCAGCATGACCATGATCATCTGTTGTAAATGCGTAGATTCTACCGTTCGCCAATGTTGCCATGCTGCTTCACTTTGGAAATCTTCACTTTGGGCGGGAAACGGGTATCCGCTAGTAATATTCTTCAAGCAAATCTTGAACGAAAACCACTCATCATAAGCAAAGTATTTCAGTTTAAAAAAGACCATACCTTGAGGTCGTTCATCGCAGCCTGTAATGTTTTAGAAGTGCCTACAAAAATAGGTGTAAAAGTCTGCCCACCTTTTCTGTCACTATTGTTCCCCGCATCGTAAGTACCTCCTGTTGAATTGAACTCTCTGGAACCTTGAATAACGCCGCGAGGGTCCTCACAAGAGGCATATCAGCCACGGTTGCGCTTGTTGCTGTTGCAGGTGCAGAATAAGAGTCTCGCGTTGATGCTGAATCGTAACCTGAATCGCTATGGGCAGATACGGAGGCTCTACTTTGTGCAGCAAGTGTAGGTGCCAGCTTTTCTGTATAGCCATCCAATCTCAACAAAAGCTCCGGCGACACATGATTCAAACTTCGTAAACAGTCCCTCAGCAGCCTAATGAACTGTGAGATCTGGTTATTTAGTTCTAACTTCCAACCATCACCCGCAAGCGTCGGTTCCTTTTTCAATACAGAAGTAGCATGTGTCGCGAACATGAGGATTAACTCTTCAATTTTGCGGTTCTCTTTCATCTGCCTCTTGAAACTCTCCACCATGAATTGGCCATAAAATTTGCCCATGGTACGACGAACAAGTTGGTCGGAATACCTATTTTTATGACGTAAACGAGTGTCACTATGAGAAAAATATGAAAATGCGAACAAGGGATCCTTTCCCAGCGCTATGTCCTGTAGCTTCTGTTCCAGGACCTTCGGCAGCTTTTCTGGGAATTTAGTGCTCTTCGATCCGCCTCCCGCGACGTCACGGAAAACATCACCAATAGAGAAGTTAGACAATGCAGAAAGACGGGATGGGTGCTCGCGTTCGCGTGCATCTATTGCTGGAAGTTTTGGCTCCACAACTTTTGGTTGAAGGAGGTGTGCTAGAACGCTGTTAGATTAAACGCGAATGAGATCCGGGACACATTTAGATTACAAGAAGGGAGCTCACGCCGCGCGTAAGACATATCTACAAAACCAACAGTTTAGAAAGAGGTACAATTGAAGAAATAACGCCACGACGCACTCAAACAGATCCTCTTCTGTCACCCTATGTTTCGATATTCTTCTATCTTGTTCGACACTATTGTAGCTCCTTCGGGACATCTTAAGATCGGATGTTATCTATTTGAATACTAGTATTTGGATAGAAAGCCTAAAAAAATGGTCGTCGAGTAATAATAATAAGACGTGTGGATTGCAGAGGAGAGGAGTTCGGTACTGACGACCACTACAAGCAATTGCGGCCGCATGTGTCATTTGGACCGAACAATGACATGTGACATTGGCAACGGGTCTCGGCCCGTGAATATTTGAATCCTTGAAGGAAAATTCGGCTGTGTCAGGACAATGCTGATGAATTAACACGCCCGTTGCTAGTAAGGGGCATTATTTTACTGTGGACCTCGGTAACCTGTTGTCAAACATGAGTATCTGCTCCATACGATTATGTAAGTGTTTCGAAATTCTTTCATCGCAAGCTTCATCGATGGTGAGTGAGCTAAAAATAGTCACAACACTATGTATCGTTATCTTATCTTCAGTAGGCATGATCGCGTACATAAAGTCACGTGATACACGACGTGTCTTGCCACGACACTTTAGCATTAAACATTTATTAGTTAATGCTCGTTGAGATTCCCTTCTCTCTTCAGCTAACAAGAATATCGGTTTTGTAGCCCAATATGCGGCTTCTGGCTTACGGGGGTCTAATATCTGTCTTCTTATCCTATTTTCCTCATCTGGCGCTTGCTTCAGTATTGGCGATTGACTATGGAAGCGATTTTATCAAAGCATCGTTAATGAAGCCTGGTGTACCATTCGATGTACTGCTAAACAAGGACTCAAAACGGAAAATCAATTCGGTGGTAGCGTTCAAGAAGGCAGAGAGGTTGTTTGGGCAGGACGCTTTCAACCTTGTGAGTATTCCTCACTCTTAATGTTCGCGGTTATTTATATTGAACAGGCTTCAAGATTCCCTTTCGACACATTTTCGTCTCTTAAATATCTGGAAGGCGCTCCCTTTGACTCCGAAGTCGTTCAATATTTCGAACGGATTTCACCACTTCATCTCATAGAAACATCACGTAAAACCGTCGGCCTCGTACAGTCAGACGGGACGGAGTGGTCAGTTGAAGAGCTTGTTGCAATGGAATTTGCCTACATCAAACATCTCGCCGAACAAGTAGCGAACGAAAAAGTAACCGATGTCATCATTGCCGTCCCGCCTTACTTCTGTCAATTCGAGCGAGACTCTATCGTGGATTCGATCGAGATTGCTGGTCTGAAGACTTTGGCTTTGATCAATGACGGTACGGCCGTTGCTGTGAACTATGCCATGACGAGATCTTTCCCTACACCGGAGTACCACGTCATCTACGATGCGGGTGCTTCGGGCGTCAGAGCCACGGTCGCATCTTTCACCACCGCCACAGATCCCAAGACAGGCGTGGTTGGAACGCACATTAATGTTGCCGGCGTCGGCTACGATCGAACCGTTGGTGGGACTGAGTTGGATCGTCGAATGAGGGAAATACTTGTTGATGTTTTCAATGCGAAGCACAAGAAGGACGTGAAATCAGATGAGCGCGGCATGGCAAAGTTGTGGAAGGAGGCACAGAGGGTCAAGGCAATTCTGAGCGCCAACACGGAGGCGATGTCGAATGTTGAGAGTCTAGCTTGGGATATTGACTTCAAAGCGAAGATTACACGTGCAGAATTTGAAAAGAGGTGCGAAGATCTGGAGGATCTGTTTGTCGAGCCGATTCGGGGTGCTCTGGCGATGGCAGGATTGTCCTTGGTAAGTTTTTGCTTCAATTCATGATTATTGGAAGCACTGATCAAAACAAATTTATGAAGGACGATATCACCTCCGTCATCTTAACTGGAGGTTCCTCTCGAGTGCCTATGATTCAAGGCGCTGTCAAAGCAGCAGTTGGAGAGTAAATAGGTCTCATTATAGAATCTAAACTCTGCATACTAACCAAAATTTAGTGACAAGGTAACAGTAAACGTCAACGCCGATGAAGCTACCGTGCTTGGTGCTGCCCTGCATGGAGCAAGCCTCTCAAGACAGTTCAAGACTAAACCCATCAAGATCACTGATATTGGAGTGTATGACATCCAAACATCGTACTTTGCCGCCTCCACTTCTGCGAACGCACGTCCAAGGAGCATCAGCACAGTTCTTTTCCCCGCGGGATCAAAAGTGGGTACCAAGAAAGTCTTGACCTTCAAACGAAAAGAGGATTTCGACATCTACTTGGATTATAAGTACCCTCCTGCGCCGTGGGTGTCTCAATGAGATCTGTGTATTATCTTACTTGACAAAACTGTTGAAATCTAGCGGATTCCCAACACGCATGTTGGAAGTAGAACTGTCCAACGTCACAGAAGCGATTGTCAATTTGACTGAACGAGGCGCTGTGGACCCAGTCGTCAAAGCTACTTTGATGCTCTCCGATTCTGGTTTTATATCCGTGACTGACGCCGTTGCGTATGGTGAGATCAAAGACGATAGTCTCAAAGGTCAGTTTCTATTAGCACCCTACTATTTTTTCTAATTTTCGTTTTTCAGGAAAGTTGAAGGGTTTGTTTGGTGGCTCCTCATTATCTGAAGAAGGTGATGCTCAGGTCGCTGAGAATGTTCCTCCTCGCGAATCTGAAATCACTTCTTCATCCGCGCCGGCTTCAAGCTCTGTTACTCCCGAAACAGTAAAGAAGGAAAAGACAGAAACGAAAGACAAGCAAACTGCTACCCCTGTAGAGAACACTATACCCCTTAACATCAATATCGTATTTGCTTCAATACCTCCAATGACAGTAGAGGAGAAGAGGGCTGCGAGAAGCAAGTCAGTACTACCCAGCGGCCAAACTCCATACGTACTAACATACGATTGAATTCGCAGACTGCGCGCCATAGACGCTGAAGAGGCAGTCAAGACGCGCCGGGAGGAGGCTAGAAACACGTTCGAGAGTTATCTTTATAGACTACGCGAATTGCTGGACGACGATAACAAGGACACTCCATTCAAGAAATGTTCGCAAGATCGCGAACGAAGGTCGATTTCGGAAAAGCTTGATGAAAGCTTTGCATGGTTGTATGACAGGGGTGATCTGGCGGAGACTTCACAATTCTTGGATAAGAGGATTGTATTAGAGTGGGTTTCTTTTTTCTTTTTGTCTGCTGAACTCGCCTAACTTTATGACATGGTAATAGGACTCTGGAAAAGCCCATCATTCACCGCTACCAAGAAATCGAAGCTTTCCCGCAGGCATTAAACAATTCCCAAATGTGGAACTGGTCAACTCGTCTCTTCCTGCAGGAAGCACGACAAAACCTGACCGCCGAAGCCGAAGCAGATCTCCCATCAAAATGGACAAAAGAAGAACTCGACGGTCTAGAAAAGACCCTGAGAGACCACGAGCGATGGCTCGCAGAATGGGTCGAGAAGCAGAAGCACGTGAAGATGAATGAAGATCCGGTGATTGAGACGACGGAGATGAAGGCGCGGGCCAAAGTTTTGGAGCAGCACCTGCAGAGATTATGGAAGAGGAAGATACCTAAAGTGAAGCCAAGACCGACGAGTACGAAAACGAGTGCAACTAAGACGAGAAGTGCACCGAGTGAAGAGGACACCGCTTTGGCATCGGATGGTGAGCGAGGCTCGGCACAGGAGCCTGTTCTTGAAACCAACGATGGTGATGGACAGCAGGTACCTCTGGGAGGGCGTATCATTGATGAGCTTTGAGCACTAGATGTGATGGCAGATACGGCACTGATGGTATATATTACTTACACGAAGTGTTAACGGACCAAATGCAATAATTTATCACTTATAAATTCCACCTTCCATTTTTCTTCTGCTATTAGTGCGGCCGATGTGATTCTGAAACTCACCAATTGGCTGCACCTGTCGGCACGTTTACGACAGTGCTGTTAAGGTATCATAGGATGAGGTCAGAAACAGCCGATCGTCCATTATTCTCCAAGTGTATTACATGGATAACCGATACTAGCACAAAGGATACAACTGTACAGCATATGTACTGTACGTCGTCGACGGCAATAGAACTATACATATGTTTAGGTAAGAATTTGCATCGTCTCCAGTAAAAGTCAAAAAACCACCCGAAACTTCATAACCGACTTTCAACCACCACTTCTCTCCCTCCCTCCCTCCACGCCAACACACCCTTCCCAAACGCCGCATCCAAAGCCTCCTTCACATTCCTCACAAACACAAATACCATCTCCTTCCTTACCTCCAACGGCACCTCGTGCTCCACCTCCCTCCGATTCGCATAGGGAAGGATGACCTTGCTGATCTGTGCCCGGTGCGCGCCGAGAACTTTCTCTTTGATACCACCAACAGGGTGGATGTGTCCTCGGAGGGTGATCTCACCTGTCAAGGCAACGGTAGAAGGCACACAGGCACCGGTTAAGAGGGAGACCAGTGCGCATATCTAGGTTTAAGGATAGAGTATGGTTTGGAGATTGATAAGTCACACGGGGGAAGCGCAGGACGAAGGGCTAACCATTGTGATACCAGCACTTGGCCCGTCCTTTTTCTGCGCACCCGCTGGGAGATGCAGGTGGATATCGATGGGTTTGGGTACCTTGAGCGGGTCATCCGACCTCATGTTCGTGATACACAGATCGTAGGCATAAGCCTTGACCCAGGTCAGCGCGAGTTCGCCACTCTCTTTAATGACCTGCCGTAAGAATCAGTCATATCAGGCTCATATCCAAAACTCAGCAGTAATACATCCACAACGGAACAAAAAAAACAAGCAGAAGGCAAAGAAAAAGGAAGACAGAGGAAAAAGGACGTGGGTTGCAGACTTACATCTCCCAAACTGCCTGTCAATCTCAACATGCCTGTCCCAGGCACTGCCGTCGTCTCAACGGGCAAAATCCCCCCTTCTCCCTGACCCATAACCACAAGCCCGTAGACGACACCCCTCCTCTCTTCCCGATCCTTCTCCTCCGCATCATCCCACTTCGCAATCCCAAGAATCCTCTCTAACTCATATTCCTCCACAATACCCTTATATAGCCTTGGCTCAGATCCATTACCTTCATGCTGTGGGCCTTTCACAGCCAATCCTGGAGCCTTTACATCCTCAATTCTATTTGTATCCGCCCACTCTGCCCACTCTACTGCCTTGAACCTGATCACCGCCCCAACTACCCTCTCGAGACCTCTCACACCCGCTTCGCGTGTATAACGTGTCGCGATGCTCAGAAGTGCCGGCTCAGTGATCTGCACACGCTCGGGAGTGAGCCCATTCGCGGCCAGCTGCTTGGGCAGAAGGAAGCGTCGTGCGATATGCAACTTTTCGTCGTAGGTATAACCTGTTGGGGTGAAAGTGAGGAAAGTGATTTGGTGGAACCGACACAAGGAAAGAGAGAGAAAACCTACCACTTAGCTGGACAACTTCACACCGGTCGAGGAGGGCAGCCGAGATCGTTTCGAGTGTGTTAGCGGTGCAAATGAAAAACACTTGGCTGAGGTCAACAGGAACGTTGATGTAGTGATCCTAGTTGACAGTGCATAAGTGTTATTTTGTAAAGTAAATGATAAGTGACGCACGTTGAAGGTGTGGTTCTGCTCCGGATCCAACGCCTCTAACAGCGCAGCTGCAGGGTCACCATGAAAGTTGCTATTACCGATCTTGTCTACTTCGTCCCTGGGAAACCGTAGGTTAGCTATTCGTATTCTTATTCTACACCGCACTTGTCTCCCTCAATGAAGAACACAACACTTACAAAAGCATTACCACATCTGCTCTTCCGGCCTTCCTCAGCGCCTGCACGATCAATCCAGGCCCACTAGCGACATATGTTCGTCTGTGACCTCGAATCTCTGCTTCGTCCCGTACTCCACCTAAAGCGATGCGCCGGAAAGGCCGATTGAGCGCTCTGGCAATGGACTGGCCCAAGGAAGTCTTGCCTGTGCCGGGTGGGCCGACAAATCTAATTTCGAACCTTGGTCAGGTTTTCAGAGGGGTGTTAAGGGAAAGGGACCTACAGTAAGATAGGACCTTTGACGGCTTTCTTGCCTAGTCGAGGTTTGAAAGTTTGCGTAGGCGGAAGCACCAGCGCATTTCGCTGCTGATGCTGGTCCCTACTAGTGTCATGAGTGTCATGTAACTCCAGTTCCACTCCATCCGCCTTCTGCTTCCTTTCGTTAGCCATCTCCCACTCTATCCTCTTCCTCTCCTCCTCCATTTCCCTCTCCGCATTCATCTCCTTCAGCCTCACCACAGCCAAATACTCAATTAAGCGCTTCTTTATTTTTTCCAACCCGAAGTGGTCCGCGTCGAGTTGGGCGCGGGCAGCAGTAAGGGAGGATTTTGACTTGTGGAGCGAGGAAACATCACTAGACGCAGGAGACAGTGTCGAGTTTGGCCATGGAAGAGATGTGAGCCAATCAAGCTGTATGCGCGCATATAGTCAATGAATCCCGGTATTTGAACGAAACCAAGTCCAGAGATCCTCACATATGTTCTGATGACCCCATTTTCCACGCTCCCGGATGGGATACGCTTCAACCTCCTCCATTCCCTCACGCCCATTTTTCTCTCCTCAGAATTGGGCTCCATCGCCTCGATTTTCCGCTTCAACTCCGCCAAATCATCCGCCTCATTCTGTTCGTCGTCATTATTCAACTCATTTCCTGCCCCATTGTTCGCACTCCAACCCACTTTCCTCCCTGCTTCTGCACCTGCACCTGCATTAGAACGCTGAAGCGCATGTAGTTCACGCTGTATGGCCACCATCTGTTGCCTGAGAAAGAATACTTTCTGTTGGTTTGAGAGTGACTCATCGACAGCACTAGCAATCTTTTTGGATACTTCGTATATGGAGGCAACTTTGAGAAACATTTGGGAGGCGAGGTGGAGACGTGCATCAGAGTCGGATGTACATAAGATACCTTCCAAAATACAAACGTTATAATAAAAGAATAAAGAGGCGGATAGAACTCACCCAGTTTATCGTAATAATCCACATTTATATTCGCCACAAGTATATCCACCAACCAAAGTACCCTTTCAGATGTAATCTCTTCCACCATCTCTGCAATCTTGGCATATCCCTCGTGCTTCGACGTCTGCAACACCGAATCATCCTTTCCGAGCCGATCAAGCATCCTCAGTGCACTCTGCTTGAACTCGTTCACTGCCTCTTGTGAGGGCACCTTTTCCGTCGGCGCATACTCAACGGGAAGAATAGGGAGCGGTGTATCAAGCGAATTCAATGACCCAGATTGAGTAAGGTCTTTATTCTTGTTCTTGTCATCAAGCACATGTACACGGGTGAGACCATGCAAGACAACAAGCGATGGTTGCCTGGTATAATGTGCACTTCTCACTGGTTTCTGTACAACCCTCACTACACGGGATGCAGTGCCCCACTGAGAAAGTGTCGTCTCTGTATTGGAAGTAATAGGGACGACAGCGACAATGGGGAACGTTTTCGCGTCTGCTTGTTCAATCAAATTTAGGAAGGTAACCTCGGTATCTTTTGGCACGGAGATGGTGAGCCGACTGGCAGGGAGGAGGACGAGTGGGTAAGGGAGCGCAAAGACTGGCAGGGTTGAGTTGGTCGTCATCACTCGGCGATGCGCCGTCGATGCTCAGTCCTGTACATGTGAAAGCCTGTCTGATTATCTCACCGGTCCGAAGTAAGCTCGAATTTTCGTTTTGTGTGAGCAACTTAGGCTGGAAACAATTATTATCATAGCCTTTGTGTTGGCTTTTCGTTGACTCTTGATGTTGGATGTTCTCACTCAGTCAATTTTTTGTGAGGTATACAAAATTTCTGAGTCATTATCCTGCTCACAGAATTAATGGACAGCTCTAAGGAACAGAAGAGGATCTGGGTAGTCGCAAAATAAGGTTCAAATCTAGACTACTTCTGGAACAAACTAAAATGGAAGTCCTTCAGTAATTACTATAAAAGCTCGATGTACTCAAACTCCCCATTCACTGTTGATTCCGCATCTCTCCCTGTCAAAACATTATTTTTCAAGGTTTGGTTTATCGTCTAGTCCAAGGAAATTTCATAACTTCAGTTAACAGTTATGATACACCTATGTTTGCAGTTATCTTTGTAGGCTTTCATATTGCGCGAAAATCTCTTGCTTTACTCACTGTCATGTTTTTCTACGCCTGGCGTCTAGATGGGGTGGGCAATTCTCAGGCCTTTGGTCATTATCTCCTTTTGCTAACTTCCTTCGAAGGTTTTCTAGGTCTTGCAAACGTTGGGTATGTTACCTCTAGTCTATCATGCACACTGAATGATACAACATGTCCTCCAAATTTCAGGGTTGCAGCCTCCGCGTATTATCTGGCCAATATGGAATATAAACGTGATGAACTCGAGTCGGACGATCTCCCATCTTATAACCGCATGGCGCCGCACTACAGCAATACATTCCCTAGCCCACTCAAATACTTGAGCTTGCTCAGTGGCACATTTAATTTATGCAGTGGCCTCGTCCGACTACATCTAGTCCGCTCCCTCCAACTCGACACTATCCTTGTTAACACCCCACTTCTTTCCCGAGTTATCGATGGCACCACGTTAACGGAGGCACTTGATTGGCTGAAAGCGGTTGAGGACAAGTGGCTTGTTGTGCTAAATGACTGGACAAGTCTATTTTTGGCGGTTACATTCCTTTTGGCGGCTTGTTGCAACTATGCGACCTTTGCGGTGTTGGCGAAGAGAGATCGCCGGCTGACGACAATGAGGCAGGACAACCCAGGCCAACAAGAGAAGGTGATCAAGAATGTGATGTAGTTGTATTATTGTAATAGTATGCTTATGAATGAATGAAAGACTCAGTCTAGGGCTACGAACAAGATATCACTTGTGAGCGTATCTGAGTATCATTCAAATTGTGCTTCCACAGCTTTCGAAATTCAAGATAACACATCTGAATGAGACTCATTGAGAGCAAGATTGACTCACCATAATTATCATATTCAGTCTCCGAACTTTCCTGAAAGCTCCATGCAAACCTTGAAGCTTGAAGCTTGAAGGCCCACAGCCCAAAGTACGCATATTACTTGTCTATACTGGGAGTATGTGCACCCAACTGGCGCGCTTAGCAATGTGCCTCATTGACTTGTTGTGCTTTACTCGGTACTTGTCAAATGACCTTGTACGTGTATTACGGAACGCCACAAACAGAGTTCAGAATTGGGATATTCGCCCTGGGAATGATCTATATTTCAATTTACATAATCTAGCAAAGTTAGTTGACTTGAAAAAACAAACTTGCCAACTTGGGGCCATTGTAACTACACCCAAACATTCGAACCTATGGTGCGTAGCGAGTTGTACAAAGTCAGAGTCTGAGACATAGAATGCTGCCAAGTCAAAAAATGTGATCCTCCTGGACCTAGGCCACGAGAACGAAAACTGACTCGGATCAGGAATGGACGTGACGTCGAATGCATTCTCACCAGGTCTCGGACTTTCATTTGAGAATAAACACTTACACGCACTGTAAGCAGCGTCTTTTCTTAGATCTTTTTATTCTTACTTATCTTGTTCTCTTTTCTATTCAGGCGATACAGACGTCTAATGCACACTGAAAGCTCGTCTGTTGCTGCTGAATTATATAGAACCTGACACAAGAGACGTCTCAGTCTCTCAGGGTGAACACACACTCCGTCCGCTCGAACGCACACATCGATCAAGAGCGCGATGAGACGACCTGTGTGATGACATTCTGAAACAAGGGTTGAGGTTTTAGGCATATAAATCTGCTCTGTTCTACGCCTGGAAATTCAGCTTGGAGCATCCTCAGGCGTATATCTAAACCTCTGAACTAACACGATGATCGTCAGTGTCAAACCCTCTGATTATCACTCATGTTCTGACTTTGCTTGGTGGTATAGATCAAAGTCGGAATCAACGGGTATACTTGCCTTCCTTTATTTTCTTTAGCTTTTATTCAACCCTTTTGCTTTGCACTTCTACAGATTCGGTAAGTCCATACATGCAGCTCAATTATCTATGTTTGCTTATGGGTTATTGGTCTAAAGGTCGCACGGGTCGCACTTTCTTCCGCAATGTACTGCAGTTAAACTCGAAGTTTAAGGATAGTGGAAACCAAATCAAAGTTGTCGCCATTAACGAGTATGTGAAGCTAATTCATGATTCACTCCGCTAATTTTGCGCAGCGCGTTTTTGGATGCGAAAAAAATGGTATGCTTGCATGTCTTTCGCACTCTTTGGTTATTTTTTTTTTCCTTTCACTCACTCACATTCAATCCATTTGCCGTTTTGACTTTACCGCTTTTTATGGCAGTCATTACTCATCGGATCTTAAACATACATTGTCTTCTTCTGACACACTTTCTATTTTCATTATTTTTTGCTCAATTCGTTTACTGAAACTATCTGAATCTCACTATTCCAGGCATACCTTTTTGAATTTGACTCTGTCTACGGTAAATTCGAGGGCAAGGTCAATTCTCAAGACAACGATAAACTCCGCGTCGATGATCAAGATATAAGAGTATTTCAGAAGAATACACCCTCTGAAATTAACTGGAAGGACGCCGGCGCGCAATACATCATCGAATCTACTGGCTTGTTCAATAACAAGGCAGCGTGCGTGTTTACGTTACACCCTTACACCCTTTTTAAATATAATTAAATGACAGGGCGGAGGGTCACTTGAAGGGAGGCGCCAAGCGCGTCATCGTCACTGCTCCGTCCGATGTGCCCATATATCTTTGTGGGGTTAATGTTGATCAGTACGATCCAAAACACAAAATCGTGTGTCATTTTTCCCCTCTGCTCAGTGTGATTTTTCATTCACTTTACGCGTCATCAGATCTCCAACGCTTCTGAGACCACCAACTGCGCTGCGGTTCTCCTGAAAATTCTTCATGAGAAGTTCGGGATCCAAGAAGCAATGCTGACGACTGTTCATGCTTCTACTGCTGAGCAGAAGTTCGTTGATGGACCGAGTCAACACGGTAGTGGGGGTCTTCGAGCTGGGCGAAGCATCGTCAACAATATCATCCCTTCGAATACAAGCGTCTCGCAGTATACGCAGGAATTACTTCCCGAACTCAAGGGGAAGATAGCGTAAGTCCATTCCTTATGATCGGGTGGTTGAACCATTTGCTTTTACTCATTTCATTTTGTTCAGCGGCATTGCATTCCGCGTGCCCAACAACGTCGTTTCCCTCATTGATTTCAACTTGCGTCTCAAGAAGAGCACTTCTTACCCTGAAATCCTCCAGACGCTCGAGGAAGCAGCTCAAAGGGATGAGTTGCGTAACATCCTCGCCGTCACGGATAAAGAGGTTGTTGCCACCGATATGATAGGGTCAACGTACTCTGCGACCGTCGACCGCCATGCTGGAGACATGGTCGGCGAAAACTTCTGTAAATTGATCGCGTGGCATGACAATGAGTGGGGTTATTCGAGGAGGCTTTGCGAATTGCTTTGGCACGTTGCGAAGCAGGATGAAAAATCGGGTCAATGATCCTTATCTTACATTTCTTTAAGTGACTTTTGAGACGAATGTATGTACGAATAGTGGCGTTGAAAGAAGAATTTACTTGTGTTGTATGAGCCTTTAAGGTGCCTGCCGCAAGGAGATATTATTCCCTAGCAAAGGTTTCAGTTAAAACAGGCCAACAGTTTCTGTGTTCCGTTTGTATATGATCTCTCCTCCTCCCCTTCGACAACTTGGAAAAAATTGAAAAACACTCCCTGGCAACAAAATCAGGAGACAGGCCTGGAAACTTTGGCGAGACGCAGCATGTACACACATTAATCGAAGGCAAAAAAAAAGTAGTACGAGGACAACATACTTAGAGGGAAAATCCTGCTAAATAATAGAGATAGGATCAATTCTACACAAGAACTGACCATAACAAGATGTGGAATCATAAGTGCACCGTCATAAGAGGTCAACATGTACAATAGAGAATATCTGTAGAAAAGAAATTTAAGCGGAGAATGTTCATGATCAGGACACTCGCTCGGATCCACAGTCAGCACCTTGAGGAGTATTCATCAAAAAATTGGAGAGACTTCTACAAAGAGTTAGTGGGTGTAGAAGTATTATGTTCAGAAGCTCACCGCCGGAAGGTGGTAGAACGGCTTTTCATTGCCCGCTCAATCTTTTGGAGGAGATACTGGCAACACTCTTCCTCCCCCTCAACCCCAAACTTCTCATAGATTTCGAGCGCACCCAAAACTTCAGATTTTGCGTCCTCCAACCTGCGCTGTTTATACCAAATTCGACCTTGCAACAACATTGCATGAGCCATGTCGCGCGAATGATCGGCAGCGTGCGGTTTGCCTTGTTTGACCTGAGCGGTTGCCTCAACGAACTTGCCTTGGTCAAAAAAGACCCTCGCCAGGCAGTCGTGGATCCCGAATAGATGATCACGCCGGTTGACAGAGTATGCGATTTCAAGACTTGTCTCTAAATGGTAGACCGCCTTCTTGGTCTTACCCTTGGACCAATAGATGATGCCGAGAATTTGATGAGTTAGATAGACGAGAAATTCTTTGTTTTGTTCGGGAACGAGGTTGATCGCACGGGATGCGACATCTTGAGCGGCATCGACTTGATTGTCGTCAAACAACACCCAAGCAAGGGTCGTCAAAGAGTTTGCTTGCCCGATTCTGTCACCGAGTTGTTCGTAAATTCCCAATGCTTCCTCTGCATGTTGTATTCCTTCCTCGCAGCACCCTACCATCCGATTTGCACCAGATAGTAAATCCAACGTATGAGCGACCCTAAAGTCATCCCCCCGCTGCCTTTCGAGTTGTAAGGTATGAGTGAGAAGTCGTTTTTCTTCCATGTGGTTTGCGACCCGTTCAAACAACTCGGAGAGCCGAAGCAAGCATTTTGGCTTGAAAAGATGATCGTCAGGAAGGCCCTCGACCTTTGATCCCAACACAGTTAGTCGCGGTTTGTGCCAGTGGAGGTGTTCCATGAAGTGAGAACATGCTTCCCAGACTTCACCCGAGTTATCGTCGATGGACGTGAAGACATCGAGCAAGTGCTCGACATTCGCGTCCTCCGATACGATCCATTGAGTTTCCGCAAACACAGGCTTGTCAGGATAGATATCCACCGACAGCCGGGTGAAGTAACGATCCTTGATCACGCAGAGGGGTGGATATGATTTTGGATCCTGGGGACAAAGGTAGTCGCGGATGGGTGCCAACATTGTGATGAAGCCGCTGCTTCGAGACGTCAGGGATAGACTACAGAATTTGTCCAACACTTCCTCTCCATAGGAGATGGCTGGAAACAACCAATCAAAATTGTTCTCGTCGATGCCCTGAGGGAAGAATGCGATAACTCTGAGGAGTTCGCGTGCGTCGGAGCCGAGTTTCTGGAAGGTCGGGGAAGCGAGCGACAGTTCGATAGTTGCTGCCAAACTCTCGTTGTAGTCTGTTCGAAGTACCTGCGCCCGGTGTGCGGCCCACTCCCTGACCAGTCGATTGTAATCCCACATGTGGTGAGAGGCCGTCGTAGCGAGCAGCGTGATCGAGAGTGCATGGAAGTCCAATCGCCTAACAAGGTCACTGATAATAGCGGATCGTCCGCCACAGTTGTAGATGCCGTAGAAGATATCGCATGCTGCTTCCATTGATAACGTGGGGATTTCCAGTCGCTTACAGTGTGGAGGGACAGTGGACATGCGGGAGGTGATCCCAAGGCAAATGTTGCTAAAGTGACTCAGTTCCTTTACTGTGGTGTAGATGCCCTGGGCGTCAATTCCCTGAGGGTCGAGGATAGATTCGGCGTTATCAAGGAATATAATTATCTCTTTCGAGGATAAGTGTGGTTTCAACGGAGCCAAATCGTCAAGGTTCTTGATGCCAGCACCGATGACGTTGGACAGTTGGGCAAGGAAATTAGTGCGCGAAGCTGAGAATTTATCACAACGAATGAATCGACGATTGTCGCCAAATCGGTTCTTGATGCGTTCGTCGTGAAGAACGGTCAGAGCAATCGATGTCTTCCCGATCCCTCCTGCGCCAATAAGAGCAATGGATTCGAGCTTGTTTGCAAATCCGACAATCTCCTCAATCAACGTGTTGCGTCCGATACAAACCTTCAACGCCGGGGGAGGCAATTCCCCAAGAAGGATGCTATGAGAACATCAGACTGTGAGCCCCAGTGTATTCATTATCGCTGACCTCGTTTGAGTCTAAATAATGGTCATGATGGTCAGCATTCTGCTGTTAGTGGACAAGAAGTCACACTTACTGACTGAACTTGAACCTGAGCACTCCCTTGAATTGCCAAGTGTATATTACTAACAATCACGTGTGTATTGATTATGAGTTGGGTCTGGAAACTCGTCAGCGAACGTCAGACATAACCAACTGAACACACGTTAAAGATGCCAAGGATAGCAGTGAGGTCCTGCCTCCAAGTGGCGATCGCAACCTTATCGCCATTTGCGTTTAAGAACCCACACATACAGTTTTGTTCGCCCTTTTCATTGACCTGCTCCTGGATCCCACCTATAGTTCTGTGATTGAGAGGTAAGCGGGCTACTCAGCGTACGCACCGCCGGTTCGACTCACGTTGTCAGTTGCTCGATGGCCTTGTGAACCGAGGCGCTGAGTTGGTCCGGTCTTTTCCCGTTCAATCCCCGGTCAAGAGCCTCACACACATCAGCGCAGTAGAGTCCAAGTTCAACAAAATCCTGTCTGTTGCCTATAGTATCCTGAACAGACGTGAACAGGAAGCTCGTTGTCGAAGAATAGGAAAGGACATACCCTTATCACAGTCAGGAGGACACAGGCCGAACCCAAAGCGATTTGGGCTGGCGCGACACCACAGACATCCTTTGCGGCACCTAGCAACTTGATGGTGGTATCTAACCTTGGAAGGATGCGATCGCGCCCCATGGGTCGCTGAGATTTCGAAGCCATTGTAAAAACTCGTGGTAGATGGAAGGAAAGTAGGTTGAACGCAAGCTGTCAAGAAGCTAAGTCCTATAAATACATTTTGTCAAAGTAGCAATTGGACAGAAAGTGTTTTGTGATAGTGATATTCAAGATAATGTTGCCAGGTGTTGTGTTCGAGCTGAACTCGAGTCGAGTCGATCTACTCGCAGTCTCGCGCAGCATCATTTCCGAAAAAAAAACGCCATTGCCCGGGGTCCTAGCAAACGTTGCTTTAGTTTTTTTTCCAAGGGAGCCGGTCACCCGTTCCTGTGCGGTTGGACAGAAAAACGGACGAGCAACAGGGTCAGAGGCGAAACCATAATGTTGTAGCGATATGCTATAGTTTTTTTGTATTAATAGATCATTGCAGCAGTGACAGGCTACCAACTGAATATGAAGTCGACTTGGTCCCAGACTCGAATATGCTGGTCGGAATGGGCTGTGCAAAGAACTGAAGGCTTGAGGCATACACCGCCATTTGTATAACACATGTTTGTTCTGTGAAGTTCACACGAGTTTGATGTATTTTTGAAACCTTGAGTCAACGTGTTAGCGAGGGCCATCGCGAAGCGTGGCATGTACGAGTCCCTGTTAAAGTCATTGGGTTGCAGAAGAAAAAAGATCTCGAGTTGCCACGGCGTGGGACCTGGACCCCTGATACAAAATTCGGGACTTACCGGCTATGGTACCGTTCCGGGGTCCAGATGACGGATCCCAATAAATGGGACTCGTAATGTGAACGAAATATTGTTGACAGTTTGGCTCTGAGATTTGGACACCGTGATATGAGTTGATGCCATGGGTAGCGCATGTAATCTAATAAGTTATTCATGAATTTGGGCAGCTTAGCCAGTTCCAAATCACAATGTGCCATCTATCTTATAGTATTCAAATTGTTTCTGTGTATCATATAATTGGATGTCATACATGAAATTGTTTTTACTGTTCACATGCATACAACTGCATGTTTGTGACATTTTTTAAGTAACCCAGTCAATTGCCTCACCCATATGTTGTCCGTGTTGGTCAGTGAGTTGCATCAAGAAAAGAGGATTTTACTTATTCTCCTTTTATGTACCTTTTTTCCCTTATGTACCTTGCTTCACTTAAAGGTTCTTAAAAAAAATTCTCCAAGTGCATTCAAGAGTTATCCAAGTAAACCAAAGTATTCATTAAATATTAAGTACAACCAGGAGAGAAAAAGCAGATCCAAAGAAAACAACATAGTTAAAGGCCATTTCAAGAACATTAAGTTAAGAAAGGAACATAAGGATGACAGGAAATAATAAGGCACAGTGAGTCAGGGCAAGGTAATATTATCAATTTTACCTTCTTATATAAGGTACTATTGATCCCAACGGGTCTGAATTGGCCCACAGAAGCTGAATTTCAATTTTGTATTTTTTTCTCTTCCTCCAATCCCTCCGGAATTTCTCGGGATTTCATTGTACAGTAGTTGGTTGCATTTCTCATGTATTAAGCTAAGGGATCCTAACACGACAATTATCATTACAGAGTGGCCAAATTGGTGAATCAGTGTTGTCTGGCTCACCCAAGGCTCACCACTTCAAATTCTACTCTGAGGACCCAGAAAAATTTGTCAGACCTTGTATAGTATCTTTATATATGAGAATCTAATTATTTTGTATGGGTCCATTCAGGAGTGGTGGTAAAGGCTGACAATATTGGGTCATTTTCGAGAAAGGGTCAGTTAGAAACATGACATAAATTACATTGAATCCATCTTTATACTTTTGCGGTCAAACGGGTGTTTGATCAACTTAAACTCGAAAAAGAGCAAAAATAACTACACGTTCAAAGCAAGATCTGGCGGATTAGTCTTGCAAACAAGTTGGCTATATCATAGATGCTAGCTCCAGGCGCAGACATTCGGAATTCACTAGGATTATGTGTGGTATTTCTATTTTTAGATTCAATGTGCCACTTCACAATTTCCGTTTTCCAGATGCCAACCATTTTCAGCATTGACGGTGGAGTTATGTAAAGGCCTTGAAGTTAGAGTGACGCTTCGTCCTCTGAACCTCTATTGGTTGAACCACAGCCATGAAAGCTACCCTGGTCCTCAACAACGAAGAAACCCCCCTGATCCAAGTAGAACAACAGACCCCTTTGCCATCGTTCCAGTTCTTCATCGTGATCGTTCTTCAGTTCGCAGAACCTCTGACTTTGAGTGTTATCACCCCATTTGCACCTCAGGTGTGTAGTTCATTTCAATGCTGATGGGCAGAGTTCACAACAAACACTCATTACAGCTTATTCGTGATATCAAAATATCAGGAGGAGATGAAAGCCAAGTAGGATATTATGTCGGAATCATGGTACCACCATATCTCTTCATATAACAGCCATTGATCTGACCGCCTTCTTCTACTAGCAATCCTCATTCTACTTGGCAGAGACTTTGACGGTTCTGCTATGGAGTAGAGTATCAGACCGGATAGGCCGAAAGCCAGTCATTCTGTCAGGTCTATTAGGCCTATCATTATCCATGTACTGCTTTGGACTGTCTAAGACGTTCTTAGCTCTGGTTTTAAGGTACGGCTGACATCAAAGAAATCTAGAAAGTCATATTTGATATTCTCTTCAGTCGATTCTTGAATGGTGCATTGAGTCAGTTGCAGACTTGTGCTCTTGGCCAGTTATAATGGCTTCCTAATTTTTTTTCCCAGATGGAAATATTGGTGTTATAAAGAGGTGCGCATTGGTGCTTTGGCCGTAGTGTTGAGTTTCACGCAACGACTTCCAACTAGTATTATCGCTGAGTTGACCGACTCCACAAACAGATCTGTGGTAAGAAGTTAAAAGTTATATTCCTCTGGTTGCTCAGGACCTGATTCCTCAGGCATACGCATATCTCCCTTTGACATGGTCCCTTGGTTATACTGTGAGCGTTTTGACATGCATACTCAAACGATCTCTCAAACGATCTCTCATCTTCTTTAGATAGGTCCAATCATTGGCGGAGTATTGTCAAACCCGGCCGTTGAATTTCCTATCTTCTTTGGCAACAATAAATTCCTGAAGGAGTACCCATATTTCCTTCCTTGTGCTATTTCAGCAACCCTAACTCTAGTTATCTGGATCATGGCTTTGATATTTCTCAAAGAAACACATCCGAAACCCATGCCCGTTATCCAGTTCTTCGGACTGCGTAAAACCAACTCGAATCCTAGTCACGCGGAAAGTGACATGGACGTAAATAAAATTATCGAAGCTGAGGATTCCCAGTCGTTCGGATCACTCTTCACATATGAAGTTGTGGTATCATCGGCCAATTATGCCCTTTTATCACTCATGGAGATCTCTTTCCGTGCCATCTACCCTGTCTTCCTTTCCACTCCTATCAATCTCGGCGGCCTGGGGCTTCCACCACGAATAATCGGGAAAATCTTATCTACCCGCGAATTGTTTATCGCTATCTTCCAAATTTGTTTCTTTGCAAGAATCGTTAAGCGGTGGGGTACAAAGAAGGTGTTCATGGGTGGTTTGGTGTCTTCTTTGCCCGCATTTGCTTTATTTCCTGTTATTAGTTCTCTTGTGAAGCATCAGGGGCATTCATTTGCTTTCTGGGCGGCAGTAGGATCTCAGGTTATGTTTACCGTTTTCTGGAATGTGTCGTTTGGTGTGTTCATCCTCTCGGATGGTCAGCCGCTTTATTGACTTTTCCTCTCACTTTCTTTTAGGTGCGATCTTCATCTTCATCACAGCCGCATCGCCCAGCCATGCATCTCTTGGTGCGACCATTGGTTTCAGCCAGGTTTGTCATCTTGTCAAGACCATTGACCACTGTTGACTCGTTTGCAACAGACAACAGTAAGCTTTATGCGTGCCGTTGGGCCAGCCGCAGCAAGTTCTCTTTTTTCACTTTCCATAGAAAAGGGATATCTGGGCGGATACCTTGTATATTATGTTCTCATGTTTGGTGTGATTATCTCTTTAATCGTTGGAAGTTTGCTTCCTAAACAAGTCGGGAACCGCTATTAGGATCCTTTTTCTTCATCGGAACATCATGACGACTTCGATACCTTACAATACATGGGGTTGTACACTGTACCAGAATAATTATCACCCCGCTTCATTTCATTGTGATATAGAAAAGGCTCTTACTGTCCCAGATTGTAGAACTATAAGTTGCAGCGGGGTAGTACATATCTGTCACTTGACGAAAGCAGTTTATGATATATATATACATGGCGGTTTAGATGCAGAGTAACAATTGGAAATCTCCTCAGTCCATTCAAGTTCCAGTTCCATAGCTATGTCGGTTCCTCCCCTTCACCATCCCAAAGACAAAAATTAACGCTTCACACAAAAAGTATTCGGCGTAAACACCCCGTCAGGATCAGCCTGCCTCCTCACCGCCCTGAGGCGCTCATACTTCGCCCTCGTCTCAAAATACGTGTTCCAAACGGCATCGAGATCGAACTCGCCAAATGAACCCCACAGGACGCGGCGATCTTGCTTGCTAAAGACGCCATTAGGGCCGACTCCTTCCTCGTCGTTACGCTGATGCCACTGGATAGCCGTCTTGCGCGCAGCTTCGCCTTCGTAGAAACAGTCAAGGGTGCAACAAATGGTAGAGTCGCGCCAGGAAAACGCTGTGCCGTTGTTCGCGTTTGTCGTGAATTTGGAAAGTTTGCCACCGAAGCACTGGATCTGGGCAGAGATGTAGCATCCGTTCAAATCGGGTGCGGTGAGCGCGTCGATGCGTCGCGCGAGCCATTCGGGCCACTTGTCTTTGATCAAGGTGGTGGAATTAGTGAGATGGGTGCGCTTGATGTACGGCAACTTGAATTCGCGAGTGTTGCGGAAGATCCATTCGGCGGTGAGCTGCGACATGGGCTTGACTTTGTCTTGGGCGAAGATGGCATGTTTGGCGATGTCTTTGAACCAGCCGTTGTCGGGGCGGTCGCGTGGGCTAAAGGGCACCCACTGCGCGTAGACGACGATCGTGCGCGGCCAGAACTTGTTGCCGTCTTCGCCGTAGATCTCAGGGTATTCGTCTTCCATGAATTCGTCGACTTCGGGGATGAGGGACGGGAGGTGGAAGGAGGAAGAGAGGACACTGACGCAGAAGTCGTAGTTGCGCGGGAAGTCGGGGTTGTCAGACATGGTTGCGAGGAGGGTGAACAGCCTCTTGAGTGTTTCTGGTTTGTACCAGAACAGGGCCCTAAGGCCACGGGACCCGACGTAGTCCTGGTCGCGGTGCACCTCGATAGTGAAGTGCGTGATGACGCCGAGATTGCCCGGAGAACCACCAAGGAGGGCATGGAACATCTCTGGGTTGCTGCTGCGCGTGATCTCCTTGAAGTCGCCGTTGTGGTCGACAAGCTCGATGGACACGACATGGTCGCCAAAGAGGCCGAATGAGCGACCAAGCTGGCCATAGCCACCAGTCTGGACGTGGCCGCCGAGATGGACATTGACGCACTGGCCGTGGGGAACGAAGACTTGGTGCTGGCCCATCCAGGCGTTGAAGTCGCCAAGACTCCAAGAGACACTGGTGCGCACGTATGTTTTGCCGTCTCGGCCGTCGAATAGCCGCCGGTCGTCGGGGTCCTGGAAGGAGGACCTCAGGTCGAGCTGGATGTTAGGCGCTTCGGTGGATGAGGCACCGCTGTATTGATGGCCACCAGTGCGGATGGCGACGGCGATTTTCTGGGCTTTGGCATACTTGAGCACAGCAGCAATGTCTTCCTTGGAAGAGGGCTGGATGAGGAGTGCTGGGCTCATACGGTTCTGGTCCTCGTGGCTGGACGTGGCATACTGGTACTGGAACCTATCATATTCGGGTGTGCCCGCTGCGATCTGGACACCCGCGATGTTGGCAATGTGAACCGCCATGACATTTCTGCGGTATAGCTTGAGAGCTTTCGCTTTCTGTTTAGTATAAAGAGCGGCTATCGAGCGGCCCAATTTTCCCATTGGTAGCACAAGAGAAGGAGAAACTGTTTTGCAAGACTGCTGAGAATGCGAGTTATCAAGTCATATGTATAGATCTGGTGGATGACTCACGTCCGGATATCGATGCTATCTGATAGGCTCAATAAGTTAGACACCTGCCTCTGATGAGAAACCGAGTTGAAAATTATTGCAATATATATAAAACTTGTATCCCGCTAGCGCGAATGGGTACTACATCTTTGTCAGAAGGATTTGAAATTTCGTTTTTGTAAGAAGACTCACAACCAAAATTTTATAAAGTCAGTAGAACGGTTTACAGTCTGGGTGGAATTACCGTCTCTCTATGTAGAAGACTCATAAATGGGAGACTTTGCTGACCCGGGTCTATGTCTTTTCAGTGACTCCCTCCATCAGGAAAATAGGAAAAATACTTAACAGGCTTAGTTGGCTTATTTCATGGATAAGCCTGCTAAGCTGCTCAAG
>QDKV01005348.1_pt1 | contig 64698 bp, 78 predicted proteins | sample 1861101 | NCBI WGS metagenome assembly QDKV01 (sample SAMN04275158, study PRJNA302643) | Fungus metagenome, whole genome shotgun sequencing project. | isolation source: fruitbody | host: Mallocybe terrigena | place: Sweden | collected 2013
GTCCTTGCGGAGTTTGTCTATGCGAAGAGCCTCTGTGTTGTCTGGAGTGGCTGGGCGTGTTCACGGGACTCGTCAAAGAGGAAGTCAAAGGCGTCACCAAAGCTCCCGGCGGTTGTTGTTGGACTACGGAGAACCAGGGTTGGAAGGCGCGGGTGATTGCTGGCCATTCGGGGTCAAACGAAAGTGAGGGGTTGTTGTTGCTTGATGGGTGTAGAGGTATTCTAAATTATAGCTGGGTTCACGGAGGTGGTGAGGCAAAGAAAAGTCGGACAGGCCATGGAAAGCGTATCAATGGTAGAGGACAGGGAAGCTAGACGGAAGAGGGACAGGGTGCGGTGAGGGGGTGGTCTGGGAGAGAGTCAGCGGATTGTATAAAGTATTTCATAACGGGATAGAATATTCAGTCCACGATAACACCGCCTAGAATATGAATCATTACAGATGCTGCAAAGGCGTCGGTGGACGTCACGAGCAGTCAGAGTCGCAGACTCCATACATAGTCTGCATCCTAATAACTTGAGATTTTCGGAGACATGAGCTTTGCAAGTCCTAATCAGCCCACAGCCCAGATATCAACTTCAGCACCATGATGGTCTTGAAAGATGGCTGGTGAGTGGCTCGAGCGGCGGAAGTCTTTCTGAGCCATAGTCGGAGGGGTGGCCTCATCTTCCCAATCGATAAGAAGCCATTTAGTCGGGTCATCAATGCGACGGATAACATTATTCCATCTGATGTCACGATGATAAAACGGTATATCGTGAATCACCTACTCTTCCTTAGCTGGACAAGAACAAGAACACTTGGACAGAGTAACTTACGATAAGAGTCTCGAGTAGACAAGACTTGCATTGCCGCAATTCGGTCTCCGACCTAGGTTCATAAGCAATTCCGCGTGGAATCAAGACGACGGTGCTATCGAAAGCGTGGAGAAGTTGGTCAACATTTGGAACAAATTTAGCCCGTAGCAAATGGTAATGCACCACAAGCCCCTTAACCCGGGCCTCGCCATCTTGACATGTGTACCTCTTGACCACATGTTTACCGGAGATATCTACTTTGCAGTTCTCCCTGGAATGGGTGAGACAAACCAAGAAAATGTTCGGTCGTATGTCTTACCTCGTGACGCTAAGAAATTCGGGCATGGAGGAGGACGGTATCATGGCAGCCAGAGGCGCCAGGAGACTAGCCAGGTTGATCAAATGGCGCACATTCGAAACGCGATCCTTGGTCAACTGCAGCTCGACGGTGACCAGATCATGGATATTGCAATGGGTCGAAGATGACTCTATGTGCTCTCATTCGCCCAGTTTCGACGGGTCAGCGTCCAATAGTAGCCTGTCAAAGAAGATATTAAATTTAAAAGCCGTAAAAAGCCAGGCACCTACCAAAGATGTAAGGGGCAGGATCGTACACCCATTCTAGTTTGGAACCTAGCTCTTCCTTCGGATCTTCCGAGCTCTGGGGCCCTTTCTCTTCGCCACGTAAAACACACTTTTCGTCAATAGTACGGTTGTAATCAGGACAGAGGTTTCGCGTCGCTGTGTGCTCACTGGTGTTGCGGTTACTATGGCCTGACCTTTCCAGAGTTTCGACGATGCAGCGGATATTCAGGTCCCATCCAAAGATGTACGAGCCCCCAGTAGCAGGACCGGGGATGCTGAAAGGAGTATTTTGGATGGCGAAGGTTATGCGCATAAGCCTCGTGTGATTGAGAGGTTCACCAATTCTGAATAAGCTCCGAACATCACTAAAGTCGCAAATATCTGGGGCAGGGGTAGAGAGGAGTTTATCAAATTCCGACTGTGTAATGGGAATTTTTTCGTCTTCAGAGAGTGGTCGCTCGATAAATTCCAGTAGATCCTGAATGGCAGGAATTTGCTCGATTCGACATCCAATGGCCAACGAGATCGAAATCTTCTGTCCCTTCGATGCGTCGCCGTTTACGTATTGGCTCGAAGTCGGAACCTAAACAAAGTAGAGCGGGACAAGGGCGTTACGGATACAATGGCGGAATGGCAGATAATTTTTGGGCAACGAGAATTCCAATCGAGGGGCTTGCTTGTCAGTAAACTCGGCCCACGATTTTCCGCTTGCGCTTACCAATCGGAGAGACTTCACGACTACGTGCAGGTGCCTGTGGAGAGGCAAATGGTCACTGAGCCAATAATCCGAAAGGGATGTAGAAACGTATCATGTTCCTCGTCGACTTTGATGAGCCTTAGTGAATCCTTATTCTTATTGTATGGTGTGAGATCGATGTTGACCTGTAAGGGAGAGTTAAGTAGTATGTCTCGACGCAGATACCCACCTGCCAAAGTTCCACATCCACTAACGTGCTCAGGTTTCGCGTCTTCCGTATAAGTTCACACAGGACTGGAACCTCAATCACGAGGCACTTTCACTGGGAACACCACAGTTTCACCTTCACGAAGGCAAAGTAGCCGAAGCATGTGGAAGCGCCTCAGCGAAAGCGATTGCGGTTGTTTCCGGAGGCTGTGTTTCGTGACCGAGGCCAGGAATTACCAATGTCGGCAACTTTCCTAATTCGTCTCGGCAGCGGCCGGGCTTATCAGGGTTTTTGGAAGTGATGACTTGAGCTCGCTCGACTCGAGTTCAAAATTCCATCAACTCGAGTTCAGCTCGAACAGAATGGCATATCTTATGAAAACTGGGAAACGGACGGCAGAATTGAGCAGCCCAATTAACAACATTCTGGGTTCCTTGTGGGTGATTTTATGATTTGAAATGATATAAAACTTGAGGACTCGTTCTGCCGTGCAATGCAGCGGCCCTCAGCCCCTAGTGAAAAATTATGAGGGTTCTGTAATATATCACTAGAATTCTAGCTGACAATGCACCCTCATACTGATTAGAGCTCTTCCGGTTATTTCGGTCCGTGATAGCTTAACCAATGGTCAAGCGCTTGCGAGTACACCATGGCTACCGTCACCCATTATATCTATTCTCACTATAATCCTGAAGAGAATACAGTCGAAACGGCACCAGAGGGTCAAGATGAGAATCTTGGTCCTGATGAACAATGGCAGCGAGAGGCACCTCAGTCGAGTCGTCTGCAAGGACCTGCACCGCAATTCGTTCCCGCGACCATCTCTTATGAAGACTGGAGCTCCTGCCTGGCGAGTTCTTCGAATAATTCAGCTGTAGACAGCTCTAAAAAATCACTGGGTAACTCTTTGTCCGGCTGGTATCGCTCCTTGACGAGTCGTGTTTCGACATCGTCTTCGAAAGGATCACCCTCGTCTTCACATGCACACCATGATTTTCCTCTTACGAATAAAACTTCAATACCAAAAAGTAAAAATAACTGGTTTATCACGAATGCTATTCAATCAGGTCAATCGTCCCCCAATTCAACTCCTGCTCCCAGCCTTGCCGAGATACTTTCCAGGGATCCACCCCCATTGCCATCGGAGCGCAAGTATACTCCGCCTGTCTGGCTTGAGATTGGGCCGTCGAACAAGGGATTCGGGATGCTTCAAAGAGCAGGCTGGAATGAAGGAGAAGCCCTTGGCCCAAATGTTGTCCGAAGAAAGCCATCGGAGAATTTGCTCGCAATAGACGGACTTTTTGATACGAAAGACGTGAAAGGGAAGGTTAGAGCCCGTCGGACGTCTTCTTCCTCAATAATCGTACGGCAAGAAACGAAAGAGGTTAAGGTGGAAAATATAGATGGTGTGACTGAACTACAGAAGTTTGACGTGATAGATCTCAGTCTTGATTCGGATGCTGATTCAGATTCGAGTTCGACTAAAGGCGAAAGCGGAGATGCCTCACGCACTGGCAATTTAACTGCCTCTCAAAGTGTACATGAGCACCTGCAGGAAGAGGCTGATACCTCCGCTTATGGGCACAGGGCACTTCTCACTCCGATCGCTACGGTGCTTAAATCAGATAGACTTGGAATTGGTCTGAAGGCGAAAACAGTCGGCCCGTACAGAATATCGCAGAAGCGCGTGACGCATAACGCTGCAGTATTGGCCATGCATACAAAGACATCAAAAGAAAGTAGGAGGAGAAAGGAGTTGTTTGGGCGTGGCAAGAGAGGATTTGAGAGGCGGCACAAGAAAGAGGAAGAACATCGTCAGGCAATGATAGAATATCTTAAAAAATCATGACTTCTAGTTCATTACATACCAATGGAGTTCAGTATTCCTTGTAAACCGTATAATTACATTCACAATAAGTGACATGCTGCGAGACGTTAAAGCAAACGAAAGCAAAAAAAAGAAGTATCCAAAGGTTGACGTTAAATGCTGTCTATGGAATGAGGCCAGACGAGAAGAAGAGAAATCATTGGACAACTGGCTCGCCCCAGATACCTTTGGCCGGTTCACACTTCACAGACCCTACGTACATCCTCAGCCACTGCACCATCTCTTTGCTGATTTGGTTGCATCTCGTTATGTCGATCATACGAAGCCGTTGAGGGGCTGTCAATAGAGCCATCTGTCCAGTATTTCGGCTCTTCATGCGTGCATAGTCCGCTGCCGCTGCAGAGGCCGACGACACGAGCGAGGAGACGCTAGTGTGGTAACGCTTGTACGTGTGTGAATCGGCAGGAAGCCGTGATTCTACAAAAGCACGGAGAGAATCCCAGTCGAAGGATGTGCATCCGTCAAATGTCAGATACTCAAGGCGAGGACAAGCCCGTGGTTGATGAGACGAAAGTGCCTAACCAAAGATATAATAACCGAAAATCTATATGTACATGAATCACTCACTTTCAGGGTCATGTACGACATATCTTCTATGTCTACGAGTTGAAGGGAAACTAATGACGGAAGCTTGAGGAGCAAGTTGATAAACTTGACCTCGCTGAATATACAAGTTTCAATACGAAGCGTCTTGAGCGGGAGCCTCGTCAAAGCCTGTGCATAAAGTATTTGCAATAGAGGATTCACGTTTTCCAAGTACGCAAGTTCCAAGGATTCAAGGTTCGGCAACGATACGTGATTCATGATCTCCAGCGTGTGGCCAAGACCAGCATAATAGAATGACGCGTTTTTCAAACGAGGCAGATGTATCTTGCTCGTAACAAGTACGTCATCCTCAACCACGGAAGTTTTGCACAAGTTTGAGTCGACGTCAGACATATTCCTCAGAGTAAGTTCTTCAAGTTCCGGACACTGCCGTAGAATGTCCAGCAGAGTGGAAGGAGAAGGTGCAAAGGAATTGAAATAGCCACCAAGCTTGAGGACGCGTAAACCGGTCATCAAGCTTAGGTCCCATCCAAAATTGAACGACGTGAGGGAACAAGTGCGTAAATTGGGTGTGCAGCCATTGAAGAGGGGAAGGAGACGGGGTAAATAATTATCGACTTGCATCGAGTGATACACGTGGACGGTCAAATTTTCGAGGATAGGTGCGTCGTCTTGGCAAGGTAAAAGCGCTGCGTAAGCCTGTGGTCGATTCGGCACCGTAAGACTGAACGACTGAGTGCGCCACAAAACCGGTCGGAATAGATCCATGGCATTGGAAACTTGCTTGTCAACATTATGAGTATTCGAGTATTCAAGCCGAGGTCCAAAATTGATGCTGATGTCTAGTGGACACGATTTTGATCGCATGAGTCGCCGTCGAGCCTTCTCAAGTGAGTCGTGTGGACTGACTGAAATCTTCGCCCACAGAATTGGAGTATCCAACGCCACTTCCGCCCAATATCGACTGGGTTCGAAGTTTAATGAGGTTAAATCGTTGAAAATAACAATAAAGATTCGTACCATACAAGCATTAGGGTTGGCACCATGATGGGATTATCATCAGACATACCCAAAACACCGATGGTAAAAATATTTGACAGTATTTCGGTTGGAAGGCGGAGGATGGGTGATTGCAGCCTAACAGCCGTTTCAAGCTTTGTCTCGAGATCCGCTCGTTCTTTGGCTAAAGACGCCATTTTCAAGTCAATCGTAGCGATGGTCTCTCGTAGATATGCTATCGACATGAAAGCGGGTGAACGGGGGACGTAGACATCGTCAGCATTGCTACAACTCCGAGGCTTCAGGGGATGGATCGGTGCACAACTTTTGAAGGAGGGCCTTCGACGACGAGGGTTCGCGAATACACTGGCAGGTATACGAGCAGGATACGTGGTCATGGAGGACCGCAACGGGTCAGACACGCTCCGTTTTGAGTTTCAACAGTCAGTAACCGGGCTTTTAAACCTCCGATGCAGTTGAAGAGGGTGTGCTTGTTAGAGGCTAGCTCAATAAAAATATGCAAAGCTTTTCTGTCATACCACTGCAGGTTGAGTGCGTGTCATATAAATCTATCGGAGGGGCTGACTCACCCCAGTGGACAAAGAAGTAGGCAAGGAGAGCGAGATACGCTGTCCAGGAGAACGTGCGGCAGCTTATAACGATTGTGCAATCGCTAACTGATAAAGATTGAACCTGCCACATAGAGGGGACCTGTGTTCCGCAAAAGCACGAGGCGTGAGGCGTGCCAATGCCATTCTCGCAGTAGAGAAAGCGTCTAGAGAAACCTGATGGGTGACCTGCAACGTGGGAGGTTATGAGGGCACGAGGAGTGAAACGAGGCAAGCCCGACAAAACATGGCCATCAGTAGCCGTTTCCTCGGGACCAGAGTCACTATGCAAAATTTCTACATGGCTGGTGACTGTATAGATAGAAATAAACTACAATCGTTTGGAAATACATGTTATACAATCAATCTGTGGTTTCTCCATCATTTCTCACTCGTGGTTTGATCTTGTCTTTATATCGGTAGTAGGAAAACTGGCACAACACCTGCATGGAAATAAGGAGATAAGGGGCACCTGAAGTGAGCCAAGAATAACAGTACGTACGAATATGTCCAGTATGACAGTAAATGCACTTCCTAAGGGACGTTAGTAATGGTTTGCCAAGCGAGGATAACAAAAAGACATACCTGCCAACCAGCCGCCGTTCCTGAGAATGTACTCCCTGTCCATACTCTTTGCACAAATTGACATCGAGTAAGTGGTATTACCAAAAATTGCAAAGAAGAAAAGCGCGGGCGACAATCCTTCACAACGTGTCTCGAAATTTTTTACTGCATTGGGTGTGAGTAAAGTAAATTACACGACCGAAAAAACTGACAAATTTGCGGAACTCGTGCTCCTAGCTGCGACGGAAATTAATTAAGAAAAATGAATAAGCTGTGCGTACGTACGAAAAGCAAAGCGCTTGACCACCCAAGGGCTTGAATAGTCCACCACTTTTCCTTGCCCATACTAGGAGAATGCGCTAGATTCTTGTCTTCCTCGTTTTGAGTTATCCACCACGCCATCAAACCAACTGTTACTACGAAAGTAAGGGCGGCTAAGTATCGTAAGGCAAGATACTTCAAAGGTATGACTTCTTCGTCTGTATTGGTATCCCTCAACAGAGGATTTGTTTCTTGATCTCCTGAGGATAGCGATGTTGCGACATGGCATCTCTTCCAACGGTAATAGTAGATTTGGAACAACAATATGGTGTCGCATGTTGTATACTTTTAAATAATCAGATTAAACTTCATGATAATAAAGACCAAAGAACTCACATAAAGTCCAAGGATAATGATCGTGGGCAAAAGTCCTGCTAAGACAGCACCCAACAAGTTCGTAATATCGCCCAAAAGCCAAATGATGACAAAGAGGACACTAAGACCCTCGCCAGATTGACGGGTGTAATTTTCGAGGAGTTGTGGAGAATAAACGACAATCCTGGCGTCGGGTCAGTATTAGAAAAAATCTAGGAACATCATCTACCAGCAAGCAATGGAGATCCACCCCAGCTGGACAAGTCAAAACATAAGATCAAGATGGAGAAATGGAACAACAGACACACTATACTGCTCAGACCGTCTGCGCCCATTATCAGAGCATAAATCTATGGAAACTGTACCTGATCAGAAAAAAAAACAGCGCATGTTATATCTCCCGAGCCCCATCAGAGATTTGTAACATGTAACATGTTGTGAACTTGTGACGCGATTCGCGTTTGTGTCACGATTTACCGTTGCACTCAGTTCAATCACCAAATTATGAATGAAGGCCAGGAAGCTTTCCGGAGATTTGCACGACAAATACGCGTCGCTGGTGGAGGAAGCAACGGAAGGTTTCCAGGAGGACCGGGAGCTGGGCTTTTTGCAGGAAGTGGTCTTCTCATCGCGCTTGTTGCTGGAGGTTTTGCGTTGAATTCTGCTTTGTTCAATGGTAAATCTTCACCTCCATTTGATTTGATACTCCATCTCTTATTCTGAATTTCTCAGTGGACGGTGGTCATCGAGCCATCAAGTACAGCAGGTACAGTGGTTGCATTCATGGATCAAAGGTTTAGCTGAGAGGACCTTGCAAGACTTCATGGTGTTGGACCGGAAGTTTATAACGAAGGAACTCATTTCGTGGTCAGTAAAATACTGTTCCTTTCTTCTATTTGACTATAAAGAACACCCAGATACCGTGGTTCGAAACTCCAATTATTTTCGATATTCGGGCAAAACCTCGAAATATTGCCAGTTTGACTGGAACGAAAGGTTCTACTGCGAATTAACTTGTTCCTCTTGAACCTGGTTGAATTTTTCCTGCAGACTTACAAATGGTTAACATCACTTGTCGTGTGCTTTCGAAACCTAGCCAATCAGCGCTTCCGAATATTTATCGCGAGCTAGGCAAGGATTATGACGAGCGTGTGCTTCCTTCTATTGTCAACGAAGTTCTTAAAAGTGTTGTTGCGCAATTTAATGCCAGTCAACTCATCACACAACGAGAGAATGTATGATTTTTTATTTGATAACTCGTTCTATCCTCAATTCATTCTAGGTGTCTCGTCTTGTTCGGGAAAACCTAACAGAAAGAGCTAGGAGGTTCGACATTGTGCTTGACGATGTTTCGATCACCCATGTAGCATTCTCTCCTGAATTCACGCATGCTGTCGAAGCGAAACAAGTCGCCCAACAAACTGCGTTTCGTGCTGCCTACCTAGTCGATCAGGCTGTTCAAGAGAAGCAGGTTTGTTATATCTATGCTGTCTGTCTGGACTCGCCAGCTTAGATTGATTACCTAGTCTATCATCATTCAAGCAGAGGGTGAAGCGAAGAGTGCTGAACTGATCGGAGAGTCACTTCGAAAAAACAAAGGTTTCTTGGAACTCCGTCGCTTAGAGGCCGCGCGTGAGATCGCCAATACTCTTTCTCAATCCCAAAACAAGGTCATGCTTGACTCACAAAGCCTGCTTCTCAATGGTAAGTATGCATTCTTTTTTTGAACAAATCTTATATGTTAAAGTATTCTTACATAGTTACTGGGGATGCTAAAGATATCCTCAAAGTCAACAAGTGACTATGCAATTAATTACCAGGCTGCTTTTATGCCACTTTGCCAATAATTTATTCATTTAAACCAGATTAAATACATTGAATTCAAATGCGTTGAGAAACTCACCATTATGTAATCTATCTGGCTCTTTTTGAGCGTAACGCATTCGACTCGGAGTGGCCACGAATGCCTTTGGATGGTCATTCATACCTGGTAAACCAAGGATGGCGTGCAGGAAAGGGACTACGTGAAGGCGCGATAGCCAAACCTTTAACCATTCCTCAGAAGAAAAATCTCGCAGGTCTTGGGAAAGATAGGGATGAAGCTTTCCCGTTCTGGGACCAGTAAGTGTGTCCAGTTCCTTAACGAAAGAAATTTACAGGACTTTTTGTAGCTTATTTATCGCGGCCTCAAAGTCGATCCAGATATGTCTGAGTGATAGGGAAGACGATGTAGAGGATAGCGTGTGTTTTGTATCCAGATTAATCTTTGACACAACTGCTAACTCATATTCTAGTCCAACAAAGACGTTTTGCTGAAACGGACTTCGACGGGCATATTGTCCAACCGTCGACCCGTTGAGGGTACTCCTGCAACGTCTGGCTCTACAACACCAAATGCAGGTTATGGCTTAGAAAGACTCAATTTGATCTCTACTGCAAAGCGAGATGCAGCTAAGCGCGGTCTATACTCGAGGTTTTTCAGAGGACCTGTGTTGGGGCCGGAATCGATTGCAGAGGAAGAACAACGATTGGCTTCATTACTCACGCAAACCCCAGGCGAACGAGATGTCGTGATTAAAAACCCTGTCACGAAACACATACCCGAATTGGAGTCTATGACGATGGAAGTGAAGGTGATAGGACAGTCGATAAAGAAGCGAGAACTGAAGGAAGACAGCCATGAAGGAGCCGGAAATGAAGGTGAAGAGGCTAGGCGACGGCGGAAGAGACGACGGAAAGAGGACAGACGGAAGAAGAAAAATGCTGGGCGCCTCAATCCCTCGGAGGCGAGAAAAGTGGTTTCTTCTGACTCTGAACACTTAGAAGCTCAATCTACATCGCTTTCAGCTGAGACGAGCAGATCACATCACAAACTCCAGAAAGTGAAATTGAAAAATGGAACGAATCAGAGGCGTCTGCCAGCTTGTGGCGAAACGACTATGAATGTGGCAGCAGCACGGGTTGATAACTGTCGGGATCAGTCAGGATGTGCGGAGACCAGCAAGCGGAAAAGGCGTAAAAAATTGGATGAGTTGGGGTCAGATTAGTCACTCCTTTATTCAACAGTTTTATGCGAAAGTTTGGCCCAGTTTCTTATATCGCTGGGTTGGGTAACGCTTTGGTGTAAGCGGCTCTTCGGGCCGTCGTCAATATGGAGTCACTTTTTGACCAACATTTCCTCAAGAACATGCCAAATCCACGAAAATCAGCTGACAATGCCTGGCTAGATCTGAAATTAAAAGAAGAATTCACCAGGTCCCTCGTCCAAATTATGGAGAGAAATCCAAAGTTGTCGACCAAAGAAGCTCTTTCGTCTATTGAACTAGAGTGGCTTGAGAACAATCCTTACAATCCGCTCAAAAATGGGAAGTGCCCAATTAATGAACTCCCAGATGAGCTCCTTACATATATATTTCAACTGGGTGTCGAACTTCAAGAGGACGAATGGGACTCAGAGGAGGGATATTCTAGCACGATAGAAGTGGAGGATGAGTGGGAGGATGTAGAGGACGGTGAAGAGGACGACTGTTCTGAAGATGACAGTTGCAAAGATTCGGACGAATCAACACCCCCGAGCAGTACTCGTTCAATAAACGAAAAAACCGATGAAGATGACGGACGAGACTTGTTCCCCTTTCAGATTCTCGCCTCTCATGTATGCAGACGCTGGCGTTTGGTGGCCCTCTATGCGTCTAATTTATGGACGACGCTCAAATTTTGCAGGAAACTAAAACTAGATAAAGCGAAGGCATACATTTCACGTTCGAGTGGCATGCCTCTAACTATCCTTTTTGACTGCGACTCCGATGCCGATGATCTTGAAGAGCAGAACCAACAGTGTTCGAAGCTCGAAGTAGTTGATTGTGATAGTAACGGTGATGGATCCGAGGTCCGGGAGGCTTTTCTGTCGCAGAAGGACCTTACTCATATCCTTGATCTTCTTGAACCAGAGGTTCATCGCTGGGGAACACTGATCTTCCGTGCGAGCTCATACAACTACGTCCAATTGCTTGTGTCAAGGCTGCACAGGTTTCCAGCGGCTCCACTTCTCAAGTCTTTCCAGGTTTACATTTACGAGGAATGCGATGATTATGAAGTCTTTCCGGGAGAAGACAAGACAGCTTATTTACCTTTCCAAGGCCAAGCTCCGAATTTGAAGGAGGCCATATTCTGGGGAGTTCATATAGATTGGGATGCTGCTACACAAAATTTCCTTTGCGACTTGGAAGCATTCGAGTTATCATACCTGACGAAGGACGTCCGGCCTTCTTATACAACCTTTGCTCAGATCATTGGTAACTCTCCCGACCTACATACTCTCACTCTATCGCTTGCTGGTCCTATGTTACCCGACGGCGTTTCTTTCGACTCGGAAGAAGGTTGGGGTCGTGAACTACTTGTCATCCCTTCCTTGAAGGAGTTTGCGTTGCAGTTCCATGATCCAAATTATGCTTCAGCCCTCGTCCAACACTTCGACCTCCCCAATGTCAGCCATCTCGTACTCAATTTCGACGAAGAAGACTACTCAGGATTCGTGCAGACGTTGGCGAAGCCGGTCAAAGGGCGGACACGGAGCTTGCTGCAACAGATAATGCATCTCAAGATCTCCGGCCTGCCATGCGATGTCGCTAGTGTGGAGGCTCTTCTTTCTCAGCTGACGGCTGTGAAAACTCTGAATCTCAAGTTTTTCAGTGAAGAGGAAGAGGCGATTTATGCGAAACTCGTTGACCCGGTTGCGTTGCGGTCTGAGTATGCCAGCAACATCTCTGCTCCTTCGTTTTCCTCTCCTTTGATGCCGCTGGATGAACTTCCGAAAGTCTTTTGCCCACACCTGGAGGAAATCACCACATCTGGTTTGGAGGGGAAACAGCTGAAGGCGCTGATCATCGCAAGACGCGACGCTGGAGCCCCATTGAAGAAAATTTTAGTGGATGAAAATGATGATTTGGCCTCAGACGACGAATCTTGGATTAGAGAGAATGTAGACGATCTTCAGTTTTATGAGCCCTCGGATTCGGAGGATGAAGTAATGTAAAACGCAGAGCGAGGCGTTGCTCTTAAGTTATTCACTCCCTTTTAACTAATATTTCTGTAAGATATTTTTGAATTATATAATGATTCAGTGAGATGATCAGCTCAAATTGGTGGATCTATTTTACAAACTGGGGCCGAGTCTATCATACTATCATACTTATAAGGGGGTCCTCACAGCAAATCATAAAACCCCAACTTGAGTCCCAAATTGGGACCAAGTTGGGGGAGAGTTGTACAAGTTGAGACTGAGAAACTTTACACGGGCTTTCACCCAATAAAAATATTAGCCTGCCTGGCAATAAACTTTTTGCTGAATTTACAGGGACTTTCGCCCTTAGGAATGGTCATCATATAACTCAGAGAGAATGGACAAAAGACGACACATTTCTAGATGCAACTGATATGAATCGAAGGGTATCATCTGTCAGGAGCAATTCCATCTTTCAACCATTCGACAACTACTTTTGTAACACTCCCCAGTTGCTTCTCTGGTAACCCCACCACAAAGTCAACGATTGGATCATTGTGGATTCCGTCCTTCTGTAGGACTAATCGGAAATCTATCTTCCCGCAGTTTTCTCCGTTTTCCTTCGGTTTCATCACCTCTCTGCTAGGCAAAGCGCTAAGAGTCCTTGACAACTTCACAATGTCATCTCTGAATAGCTCTCCTTCGCCTGCAGTCATTAAGACTCTTCCAACCACGTCTCCCATCCTTTCGAACCACCGGTCAGGCACATTAACAGGCTCGATGTAGGGTAGGTACGAAGGATCCTCGATACGAGATAAAACAGTCGCCCCATACTCGGTTATCTTCGCTGTTGAGAACAACTCGAGAGGGGTATCAGAGAGATATGATGGCGTTCTGCTGTTGAGGCAGACCCATGGAGACATTAAGAAAATCCCACCGATAGGCTCGGATAGCTTAAGCTGACGGACAGTCTTGGGAGGTCGGGGGTTCGATGTACTTGTGTGCGATTGAAAAGGGTGCAAGACGTGGGAGACAAAAGAGAGAATGATCTGAGAGCCAGCAGAGTCGCCTACGAGATGGAGATTGCTGGGAAGCGTGCCTGTGCAGATCAGATGTTGTACTGCGACTGTCGTTTGTTGGAGTTGGGTGGGGAATGAGGATGTTGGGTATAGAGCTTACAAATAATGCGTATGAATACGAAATCATTGAGGAGAGGGTACACTTACAATAAGCCAGAACAGCAAAACCAACTTCGCGGCCGGATTTCGATAGCTGACGCTGTATATATCCCCAAAATCCAAGAGAAAAAGGGAGAAGAGGAAAGAGAAGTGCGCCGCCTGAAGATAATAAAAAGTATATTCTTCATCACAAAACAAGGTTTCAGTACCATGGATATACAGAAGAACGTTATCTTTCCGCTTCGCTCCAATCCAAATCAAGACCGTATCATCCACCAATTTCTCAATTGTCACCTGTTTCCCATACAGTTTACCCCATAACTTGCATGAGTTCACCGTTGAAGGCAGCAAGAACTGGGCTTGAGGGATGCTAAATGCGTCTGTATACCAACGAAGGACACCAATCCCTGTATTTCGCCTAACATCCCGCCATTGTCGATAATTAATAGCGTTCCGGAACAAAAACCATACACAGATGAGAGCTAATGCAAATATGTGAGCACCTTAAGAGGATGCATAACAAAGGTGAACTCACGGAGCAATAGGGCATAAAACCCAATGTGAATAAACTCAAAAACTGTTATTTCAGCATATTTCCGTCGATTTCTATGCATGGAATTATGAATATGGTGTGGCAACCAATTTTTGAGCGTGATGGCATGCCGAAGTTCCGTTACAAACGCTAAATAGGCATCCACCATACTACTAGTACATGGTTGAGTCGAGAATCATGGATACTTAAATCCAAGAAAGCATATATAGCCTCCAGCAAGACATTTACATGTAGATAGGGAATAAGTAATACTGTCTTTATGCAGTCCATTACTCTACAGTTCCCGGTGAAGTAATAGTAACTTTCCTTGTCGGCCGTCCGCTATCAGTTCCAGCCTTCTCTATTTCCTCCCTGCCCGTGGAGGCACTCTCTACTACTCGAAAGACAAAGGCCTGTCAGAAATTTAAGGTCTGAATATCATGTGTGTAGGACCTAACGCGTAAGGTTTAGAAGATATGAAACCAGGAAGGGGTTACACAAGGCGGAAATTTGCACAATACAAACCGAATTCAATGGAAAGATTTGCCACGGCGAACGCATCGGCAGAAGATAGATACTAGAATCTTTCTGTATGAGGGCAAGAAAGGTCTGTCGACTTAAATTATGACTGAAAACCGTCCACAAAACTGGAAGAAGTAACATCCTTTCTTTTTATATATTAAAAAGAAGAAAACAATGTGTTACTGGTGTGTCCACTCCCAAAGAAACTAGTAACCGACGGAATGGCATCAGCCATCGCCCTCATGGTTTCACTCTCCATTTGCTGACCTCCCTGCCAGAGTGAGATGTCCCGAATTTTCGAAGTGTGATATCTCCTCTGTCGTAAGATCTGATGAAATGAATGCTGGTAAAAATCGAACACGAATATAAGTCAGAGTACAAAACAGTTGAATGAAGAAACAAACCTCGCCCGAACACATCACCTTTGAAAGTGATAACCAAATTTTCTCCAAACCAGGCAACTTTTCCATGAGTAAGTCCAATAATTCGACGTCGAGATACGTCACATTCATCCTGAAATACCTCAACCTGCACTTTGCTGCCGCATTAATTACTGTCCTCGCTTGATCAGGGTAGAAGTATTTATTCCTGATCGTCAGCTCCAGCAAAGTGTCCGCAGAGCGATGAATAATGGACAAAAGTGCGATCGTCCCAGACTCTGCCCTGCTGGGATAAAAATCTAGAGCCTGAAGCTTGGGGAAAGATATTGTTTGCTCGAAGGGGTCCGACTCCTTCCCGACCAAGTCTTCAAGCCACTTCCCAATCGGCTCTTCGTTCGATCGGTTGTTAAGGTTCAACCCCAAATTTTCCAGTGTGTACCCGCAGCCCAAAAAAAATGCTTTCAGTGACTTGGGCTGTCGTAACATGTCGTTGAATTCCATCCTGATGTAGACTGATTTGAGAGCAGGAAAGTTCGTTGTCGCCAGCACTTCATAAAATCTCGAGTAGTCGACAGAAGTCCAGGCCCAAATCCTAAGCACCTCGAGAGAAGGTGCTAGGCTTCTGATAAAGGGAGCGACGGAGCTCACTAACGTATTCTCGTCCGCGTCCACTCGTTGAATCTCTGGGGGGGACCTTTCCATCAATTCGACATGCAGCCCCTTCAAGTGCTCAAATTTCTCTGTCCATTCACTAACAAGAACCCAAATACCATCTAAATGGCCACGAATCAAGAGTCTGTCTAATCTCTTCCCGAAGGAGGTGTGGATGGATTGAAAAAGTGGGGCAAGAATTTCCAAAGGAGCGTACCATAATTCGACTTCCAGTTCGTAGACGCTCGATAGTAACGGTACAATGGAAATCAAGGACGACACAGCGTCCCCGAAAGTCGGGGTATGTTTCTGTCCGAGAAAATAGCGTTTCGGTTTGGTACTTTTTTCTACATCGTGCTTGAAGTATCCCATACAGAGCAAGAGGACCCTTACCCTCTTCGCTACGAAGGGGTCCCTTTTTTTGTTACAAAAAAGTGTGAATGTGTATTGCCAGTGCATTCGTAAATAATACCCACTGCAATCTCTTGAGTAAATGCATGGCCTCCCCCATAGATTCCATGTCGAGCTTAACTGATCTCCACTTCACATCCATCCCAACCTCCAAGAAAAATTTGTTGAGCCTGATCATCTGGTACAACTGATCGTCCAAGATATACTGCACAATTTGAAGCCATAATTCATTGGGCAAATCTGACAAATTGGAAGTCGAGGAAGGGTTTTGAAACCAGAGTTTCTGTCGCATACTAGAGTCCACTGAGCTCCAAAGTTAGAACTTAGAAGGGTGTCAAAAACAAGAAGTGTGGAAAAGTAACCCAACATGGTCTCGGATATTTGCGTCTGAGGTTCAGCGTGGATTGACACTGTCATATATCAACCGTAGTATTATTTTTGTCAATTTGACTTCACCTTCGAAGAGTGAACAACTGTAGCACGAAGTAGTTTCAATAAGGCAAGATTCATTGCGACCAATCGTGCTCGGAGCCTGAACCGAACACAGTGTAGCACTACAATGGCAAGACAGACAGTCAAATCTGGGTTGCACAAATTTACCCCTACATGGCTTGTCTCCATTGTGATCATTGCGTCGCGTGTACTTTTGAATAGGCAGGGAAATTAGAGTGATATGGAACTCAGACTCCCAGATTTGCCAAAGGAATAAATTAAGGAATTGGATATATGATGTACGTGGACGTCGGGGATGGACTTTAACAAATACGGAAGAGAAGGATAGCTTGCAGTGATCACGACTGGTTTTGAGCATTCAAGACCTCTGAAGTCCACCTTTTTCAGTATTGAATGAGTAATGGATTATCTGGGACCTACCTGCGTTCTGTTCAGCAAACCGTGCCCCTACCCTTTCTGAATGTTTGATAAACTTCTCAGTGCAGTTCATTATACATGTTTCCTTAAGAATCAGAGGGTCAGTGTAATATAGTGAATGTTCCGCGAAACAAATACCTCTTTGGATGACAAAGCTTTGCTTGTAAAGTCATTGCAACACGTCATGAAGCATTTCTCGACAAGATTAGAGTACATGCGAAGGAAATCCTGCATCTATTCTGCGGTTCAGTTAATGGTCTCTGTGAGTACTCGAAAGCGGCACCTGTCTTTTCTCAATAACCTTGGTCATATGTGCCTGCTCAGCGGCGTTGAAACTGGAGAAATCCATGGCCACCTGACGAAATGACCCAAGTTGAACCTTTGGTAGTAGCGCAACTTTTAGCGGGATCACGTGCTTATGGCCAGAAACCTAGCTAGTAGTTCGCCGTGTGACTGTTCCGAACTCTAACACAGTGTTAGAACTCATAACTTTGGTTACTCGACAAGCTCATGAAGGGTGGTTCTCCGCCCTCTGTTATTGGGATTGGTGACAAAGGCTAGCTTGTAGCAAAAAGGCGCCATCGACCGCTCAACGAGGATGTAGAACTGCTGGTGCTTAACCAACCCTATTTTCGAAGCTCTGCAGTCCGCCTGGCGTGACAGTTACTTGGGAAATAATCAACGACTCCTGTTCGCCAATATTAATGCAATCCCACGAACAGAAAAATCGTATTCTAACCAAATCGCCATCGTTCAGAGTTCCGGTACAGGAAAGTCTCGTGGTCCACGAGCAAGCGAACCTACGAGAAATGGGCGACAATCAAGGTCCTTGCTTTCTTTTTCGATTTTTTAGGCGCTTCTGATGCACGAACACAGATCTGGCCTTCCCCATCCCCGACGATGCTGTCCGCGACTACCTCGTCACAACTTCTGCCTCGGATGATCAGCACATCCTAAAAACCAATTACCTAAAGTTCCTCGGTAGTGTGTTCACAGATAAATGGCGAGCTGGAGAAATGCCGGGAAGGATTGAGTGAGAAGAAATTCAGAACCGCTGAAGATTTAGCCAAGTGGTGGTCAAGTCACCTTGAAGGTTTACGCACAGAATTATACAAAGCAGCGACTGACGGTGCCGGTGGGGCCATTCAGGCGCGTATCCGTGAAGACGGCAAGAAATATCCCTGTTAGTTATTGCATTGGCAGATTCTTCCCGAAATCCAGAAGAGGCCTGAGGAGTTACTCGCAAAACGTCGATCGAAACCCGAAGGCTCTGAAGACTCTGATCATACTCATTACGATGTGAAGACAGTTATTGAGTTTGCGGCGGCGGAAGCAGCAAGAGCCGCATCATCAGCAAGCTGGATGGCTGGGTTGGGTTGCAGTGAATCAAACTCGTAATCTACTTCGACGAAGCACACCCTCTTACGGGGATGGCGTTCAAGAACGACGATGAGAAGATTTTCTATGCTCGTGCCTCAACCAAATTTTGGCCTTTCCAATGTTTTGCATTTTCCTATCGACAAATTCGAGCTTAGCTCAGTTTACTTCCCCACGGGCCCTTGCCAAGTCCGCTCGCATTCGCAACACATGCCCCAGTTACCGAAACACCCTTTGACTGCTGCGGTGACCTCGTGGTCAAGCCAGGCGAGTAGAGTATCAAAGATATTAGCACAATTCCATTCATGGCGCAATTTGGGAGGCCATTGTGAGTGGAATCTTTTTTACTGTTCAAATTGACATACTTGACGACTTGTTATAGATTTTGGGCGCTGTTACGAGGGGCCGGGATGAAGGCATCTGAGCTCCTTACACAAGCGCGAAGCTTGTTGCTTCTCGCGAGATTGATTCTAGCTACGACGCCTTCTCACGTGCTGCAAGGCTGGCAGATCTAGACGTCCAATTGTCGTTGGACTTTGAGCCTCGCCGTGAAAAAGTGCAAATCGAAGAGGCAAGGCTAGTCGAGAGCCACATGCGGGTTGCGTATTCTATTCCTGATCACCAAGAGTACCTGCGGTCTGGATACCCTTCCGAACCCCTTCTTGCCGAGGCTGCTGCCCAGCAACTCTGGACGTGGAGGACGCAAAATTCATTTATGGTAGTCGAAGCGCTTTCTTGCTTGACCGTGAAGAATTTGGAGAGCTTACCGGACGCCAACTTCTCCTTGATGCCTACCATCGTGCTGTTGAGCTAGAACAAGGTGATCGTCCCGAGAAGAAGCCTCCCAATTTCAGTGCTGGATGTCGTCTTATAACCTTTATCAAAATGTTGTACACCGACGACTGTGCAAATATGGTTCTTGATAGCACCCCGGATAACATGGAAAGAATCTCGTTCAGAGAGGCATTCAAGGACGCTCTCATCTGTTTCACACACTTTGGGAAAATGGCGGACGACACCGGCACAACCTCCACGGCCGCATGGGCAGCTTTCGTCCGCCACATGGCGATTATGTGTCGGAACGGCCAACACAGCGTCGAATGGATCTTACCCGTCCTCTTGTGGGACACTCGGCTGTGCGAGCATGTCATGACTGAAGTGCTTGTTCGAGTTTAAGCGACAGATACAAAGCGGTACCATCGCTGAATACTCAATCGATCAAGCCAAATTCAATTTTTTATCGAAAACGTTAGAGAAATGCACACACGGGTCGATCCCCACGTCTTACCGCCCGTACGTCAGCCTGATTACGGAGCTTGGAGTACAACTGAAAGCTCCCGAGGAAGTCATTATATATAAACCAGACCGGTCGTCGTCAAAGAAGAAATCTGAAGGTCACCCTCAAACTCCACCACCGATTGAGGGAGGTTCAGATCACGCGACGCCATCCAAGATATACATCTCTCCTTATGGCCAACGACACCACCCCAAAAGGGACATACGTGTTTGCATATGGTTGCTCCCCGACAGTGACCGCGGCATCGATGCTGCCCACAAAGCATCGTATGCACTTCTTTTGTCTTCTCGTGACTGCCTCGGAGAGCACCCGCGAAAAGATGCGCAAAAATTCAAAGCGGTGCGGCGGACGAAGCCATGTTGGAATAGGGGTGACGATTGTTACCACTGGGTTAAACATGACGATATCCTTCATGGCCCCCTAGGGTGGAATTTTTCGTTGGGAATCAAAAGTAGTTTAATGCTCAAACATTGTGATTCAAATGTTTTCTATACACTATTATTACTTCTTGGGAACCCGCCAGACCTACCACCTTTCCGAAATGAATCCGTACAAGGCTCATCTGGCCATCACCTTCCCCGTCAATTTTGAATTTAACAATTGCAAGGTTCTCTTCAACAAGACCTGGATGACCTTTGCATGTTTATTCATGAGGATCCATTCCGTTCAAAGATCAAGCTTGTCATAGTACTGTAGGCTGCAATTCTTGGTCGATTTCCGCGTGGCCTCCATTGTCTCGTGTTCGGCTTCCAGTGACTTGATGATACTAATGTGAACAATGGTGCTTTATATAGTGGTTCAAAAAACGAACTTACTTGGTCAGATTATTGATCAATTCATGCGACACCGAAGATTCGGATCCTTCAGCTTCGCAGCAAGCATCGATGTGAACTGATTGATGCTTCCCAGTAATGATTCCATCTCATCCTGATTAGCAGACGTTTTCTGGCCATGAAGTAAGACGCGGATCCATAACAAATGACTGAAGACACACCTTGTAAACATCAATGCAAGCGACAATCCAATAGCCGATTTGAGGGGAGGGAAAATGGCTGAGGACTCGTTCACGACCTTGAGCAATTCATGGACACCGTTCAAGGCGATTTCAGCATTATTTTTTGACTGAGCTGAGTTCAGCGCCAATAGCAATTGGAGAAGAGGTGAGATGAAGATCTACCTGGATGAGTCGAAGGGGGGAGGAGCCCAGAAATTGGGGGCGGCTCTTTGCAGAGTGTGATACATTGGGATGAGAGGCAGCGGCCGGCGCGTGGACTGTATTGTTGGGTGATAGTGAGCGGCTGCTTTGAGAGAAATCAAGAACCGCGCTTCTGTGGCTGTTTAAACATGCCGTGGTCGGGGTACAGCTCGCCCTGGTCACAGGCAACGTTTCCGAGAGGGTCGGGACGTCGGTATCTCAATTGTTTTGTGGCCGGCATCGGAAAATTTATCGGCTGCCAAAATACAACTTCTCGCCATCTATCATACTTTCGAAAGTGAGTTCCTACAATAAATCCCTCATAAGTTGCTTAAAACAATTTCCTGTCAAGTGACTGACCTTGACATGGCCATTCCCTTCAAGATCGCGTTATCGCGACTGGAGAACAGCCGAGTAAAATCAACGCGACCTCTTATCCCTCCGCAGATTCTTCAAGAAGATCTACCTCTGTCTGTGTCTTGCATTTTTTTAAAATATCCATCTCTTTGTCTTATGGAATGTTATTTTCTCACAGTACTCTTCTTGCTGCACAAACCGTGCTACAAGCACGACTCGATGTTGAAAAGATTCTTAGTGGAGATGACGATCGACTTCTGGTAGTTGTTGGGTAATATTTCAGTTCTCTTTTCCATATTTTTTGAGCGACTGACAAATAGCAAGACCTTGCTCTGTTCATGACCCAGATGCAGCCCGTGAATATGCGAAACTGTTAAAGGCCTACTCAGATACCGCAAAAGACGATCTACACATTGTAATGCGGGTCTACTTTGAGAAGCCCCGGACAACGGTTGGCTGGAAAGGTCTGATAAACGACCCTGATTTAAACGGAAGCTTCCAAATCAACAAGGGTCTTAGGATTGCTCGTGGTCTCCTTCTTGACATCTCTAAGATTGGTCTCCCTGCTGGATGCGAATTTCTGGATACTATCAGCCCTCAATACACAGCAGACTTGGTCTCTTGGGGAGCTATTGGTGCTCGTACTACTGAATCACAGGTTCACCGCGAGTTAGCATCCGCCCTGTCAATGCCCACTGGTTTCAAAAACTCCACAGACGGCAGCGTTGGAACCGCCATTGATGCCTGTCGAGCTGCAAGAAATGGGCATGTCTTCCTGAGTGTTGGTAAAGAAGGCCTTAGCAGCATCGTCGAAACCATAGTACGTTTACTACGCATCAAGCATTTCATACCTTTTAATTTCTTCATTAGGGCAATCAAGACGTGCACATAATCTTACGCGGGGGTAAAACTGGACCAAATTATGCTGCAGAATTTGTTCGCGACGCAGGAGCTAAGTTGTCAAAAGCTGGATTACCCCAGAGGATCATGGTTTGTTGTCACAACAAATTGACAAAGACTTCTCTTATACATTTTCAGATTGACTGTAGTCACGGAAACAGTTCGAAGCAACACCAAAAGCAAGCCGAAGTAGCCGACAATATTGTAAGAGTATTTTTTTTTTCTGATATAATTACACTGTTTGACGACAAGTTTAGGCTCGGCAACTCGCTGAAGAAGATACTTCGTCCTACATTATGGGTGTCATGATTGAAAGTAATCTTGTTGAAGGTCGGCAGGATATCCCTGCGTCTGGTCCTACCGGACTCGTGTACGGGCAGTCAGTCACCGATGCCTGTATCTCCTGGGAACCCACCATCGGTTTGTTGGAGCGTCTAAGAGAAGGCGTCCGGGGTCGCAGAGAACTTGTTAGAAAGACATCTAGGAGGAGCCCAAGCACGTAACGGTATAGCCCTGCTATTATATTCTTTGACTAAGTATATCTGAATCCAAAAAAGTAAAAGTAATTCATAATCCGTCTGGAACTTGACGTGCGCTTGTTTAATTCACCCTGATCTAACGCCATATTCTATACGTAAAAAAATTTATATATTGACTCTACGTTTCATCGTCTTGGCTCGAAATAATGGGAGGTTCCTCAAGACCTACAGAGATTCTATGTGGCCTGGCCAGAACGCCTGTCCATTTCTATTCTTGTCATACCATGGGCCGTCATGGGCAATCACAACCCGGACTCGAGGCAGTTTCCACAATGCCGCTATATGGCTGATGTGTTCGGCGGCCTTCTCAACATCGCTGTGAACACAAAACTTCTCATCCGAAGGAGCTCCGACTTTGATCTGCGATTCACCCGTGATTAAAGCCCAATGATGGGCACTATCAGCGGCAAGAAGAATCCAGCCACCATCCGGAGAAGTTCGCGCTAAGACGTTGATGTGTCCTTCTACATGGCCCGGACTGTCGACGATGTATAAACTCCCATCGCCGTAGAAGTCATGTGCACGAGGAAAGGGGCCAATTGGCCTCCAATCTTGGTCAGGAAGGCAACGTGTGCGGTCGGCTGGAAGAAGATTTGACATGTACAATGATTCTGTGTCTTCTGGATATCCGTTCTGGACGAGTTGCTTGCTGGCATACACGACGATGAATGTGCTCTTCTTGAAAGCGTGTGTGTCACCGGTGTGGTCCCAATGCAGATGTGAAAGGCAGACGAAATCGATGTCATCTGGGGTGAGGTCGCCTTTGCCCAAAGACTCGACGCAGTCCTGCGGCACGCCCGGTTTATATGGTTCGAGAAACTCCTGCGATTTTGGCGAGTACCCGCCGTAATCACGCAGGATGCCCAGGTCAAAAAGAAATCTTCTTCCGCTCGATGAATGTTGTAGGAGGAAGCATAATGACGGGACTTCTTCAACGAAACTAGGAACAGCATTGTCAATGACGAAGTCGTGCGGCATCTTGAACTGACCCCCTTCAAGGGCAGATACGGTGCAAAAGCCTTGGTTGAGAAGTGGCGGTGGTAAAGCCATGTACGATTACTACCGAATATATGAGTGTAAATCGGCCAATTGTTTTACCCTGGGCATCAACTTGAAGTTAGCAGAAAGCAATTTAATGAGGCTCGAGGGCCGCGGATTAAATACCGTTTGAACCTGACAATAAAGTCAACCTCATTCCTCGACAGAGAATTCTACAGTCTCGGATCTACTTGATGACCTACGCATATTTGTCCACCAGAGTCTAGAAGTAGCACAATAAGATGTAAAGATAGCAGATAAAGTGCGAGCCTACCTTCACTGGCAGTGACTCGGAATGGTAGATCTAGAGCTCAAGTTAGACTTCAAGTTGATTCCATCCCAGATCTAAGGAAAGCCCGCCACACAGATTCGTGGTCAGCAGTAGAGTGGGGAGATTGCAAAATGAATTCCCGCAAGATCGGTCGCTGGTCTACCCGACAGGCCAGTCGATAATATCCCTCCAGGGGTTGGGTAAAGTTAAGCCTATGAAGGCTCCTATCACCAGTTCAATCAGATAGAAGTGAATCTTTGAGCGTGACGCGTGAAGCTTTGAAGCTTAGACCATCTGCTAGGGCCTCGGATTCAACGTTCGACAGTGTTGCTCAATTGGCGTAACACGCGTTGTCCTATCCGTTCCGTCCTTCGTTTCGCCGTAATTACCAGCAATTCACTATCTCGAGGTCGTGTGATAGGAAAGCTCGTATTTCGGCAACAATATCGACATCAAACTTGTTGATCGCGTCATACTGAGAAATGTATGTAAGGGTCAAATTCAACTCTCGATTCACACTTCGAAGTAAAGACATATTGTCCTCATTCAATTTAGACACGTTCTGGGATTTGGGGTCTGGAGTATCAAGCAAAGTACTGAAATTACAATCCATCTGGAATTTGAAGTTATACAATATTCTTGAATTCTGAGGTAGCGGGGTTCAAGAACTATAACGATTCAATGTGACCGGGCCAAAATGCCTGTCCATCCTTATTCTTTTCATACCATGGGCCATCATGAGCAAGCACTATCCGAACTCGAGGCAGTTTCGACAATGCCGCTATATGACTGATGTGTTCGGCAGCCTTTTCGACATCGCTGTGGAAGCAAAACTTCGGATCCCAAGGGGCCCCAACGTTGATATGCGAGTCACCCGTGATTAAAGCCCAATTGTGGGCACTATCGGCGGCGAGGAAGATCCAACCACCATCCGAAGAAGTTCGCGCTAGAATGTTGATGTGTCCGTCTACATGGCCGGGACTGTCGACGATGTACAAACTCCCATCGCCGTAGAAGTCGTATCCACGAGGAAAGGGGCCAATTGGCCTCCAATCTTGGTCAAGAAGGCAACGTGTGCGGTCGGCTGGAAGAAGATTTGACATGTACAATGATTCTGTGTCTTCTGGGTATCCTTTCTTGAGGAGTTGCTTGCTAGTATTTGTGACGATGAATGTGCTCTTTTTGAAAGCGTGTGTGTTAGCCGTGTGGTCCCAGTGAACATGAGAGAGGCAGACGTAGTCGATATCGTCTGGCGTGAGGTTGCCCTTTGCTAAGGACTCGACGCAGTCCTGAGGTACGTTTGATGAAAATATCGGATTTGAGATCAGCGTCTGCAGTCTTGGCGAGTATCCGCTGAGATCGCGTAGGATTCCCAGGTCAAGAAGAAACCTTTCGCTTCTTGAAGAGTGGTGTAGGAGGAAGCATAACGACGGGAGTTCCTCTACAAGACCAGGAACTCCGTTGTCAAGGACAAGGTATTGCGGTAGGTTGAGTCGACCCCCTTCAAGCACAGACACGGTGCAAAAGGTTTGGTAAGGGGATGGTGGTGGTAAAGCCATGTTCGCGACCGTTGACGAATATTGGAGTGTAAAGAAGTGTATGGGGTTATCGGTGAGGAATCAGTGCACCAGGGATTAAATAAACTCAGAGTCTGTCAAACCCTGCAAAGTTTACCTGCTGAAGACAGGTAGAAAGCCAGGCCAAATCAGAGGCACCAGAGATTGAAATCATTCTTGGCAAATATAATTCCCTACATAGCAGTTAGTCCATAGTTTCTTGGACTCGTCCAGCGAAGATTAAGTCGGCCGGATCTCCATGATTGCTCTTGTATGACCTCAAATAACGTTAAGAACGACGACACATTGAGGAGTATTATTCCAATGGTCTCCAAATTAGATTTACGCGGGGTAAGTTGTTGGTCAACACCTTTCGGAAATTAAGCTCTAGAACCCACTGATGACATTGTTTCTGCAGACTCTGAACATGCTGTCTATTTATATACGTACTTCCGTCGAATCTTGTTTGGAGAGTTTATGGAGATCTTGTTCTAAAAAAGTATAACTTCAGCCAGCATCTACAGTAATTTATTCGAACGTACGGATTCCCCAAACGTGTGTCCGTAAGTCCAAAAATTCTGCTGACATTAACTTTCAAATCGCATGTGAGCCAAAAGACAGGCTCACCAAGATGTAGACCGTCATAAAGCTTTTTGACTTCAGTCCTAACCCTCGATATGTCATCCTTGGATGCAGACGCATCACTGAGAGCTTTTAGATCCTTTTCGACAGCCTCTATTCGCCTGACATGCGCAGATACCTAACGAGACATTCAATTAGAGTGAAGGGGTTAAGTGTAGAGTGACGCCTACCTTCTCAGTGCTGATCTTTAATTCTTCGACGCTAGTCTGCAGGGCAGCTGACGCTCTTTGGTATTCTTCGAGCAAATGGTATGCGGCAAAGGATGAGGCAAGAGAAAAACCAAACAAAAACCCAATGATTCTGTCTTAGTTGTGCAATGAAAGCCAGGCTTGGAGTTAACGTTGAAAGACCTACCCTCCTCGAAATCCGCCAATGGGTTTCTTTTGTAGTTGAGCAGTCCCAATATTGTACGAGGCATCATCCCGCACGAAACCAGAAGCACTGAAATTACGAACGTGTGATGAGGAAAACGATGGTCTCAAAACACGCGAAAGACGAGTGCAGGAAGTCATCGTACAGAATAGGCGCTTGCAGAATGTGGTTCAACGGTTATTACCCGGTTAACGATTACTTCTGTTTTATCACGTGACACGTGTGGTTTTCTATTGAACACTTTAAATCATAGCTCATACCAGGCTCAAATAAATAACCCGAATGTCACAAAAAAGAAACAGAAAAGGCGAAAATGAGGTGTCCGGCCGAGAGAAAAAGAAATTGAAGATGTCTGCTGCGCGTAGCATCGCTGTTCAGTCGACTGTCCACCCAGAAGCTTCGTCGAGCACTGCTGCTGCCAAGCCGGATTTCACAAGGCAGGAAAATAGTGAGTAGCCCATAATCGTAAAGTCAGGATCCGGTTTAATGCTCGTTATAGGCCTTGCTGGTTTACCAAGTGCTATAGATGTGGAGAAATTCGTGGAGGTACGCTTCCACACACTGATGTATTTATCCTTTCTCAGTTTGATAATAGGCGCGTGCATTTGAGATTAATGCCATGCAAAACGCTATGAAAACAGCAAGGTCAGCTTTATTCGTGCTGTGGCTTTGTTTCATTGTAACCAATACAAGCACAGCGAAGGTTCAACTTTTCGAGTATGGCAAACACTTCCTCGGCATTTGCGTCGAAGAGCTGCTAGTCACGATGTTCGCAGAGTACCTCTCAGATTGCGGGACAGAGCCAGAGCTGAGGCATGATTTTTATTAATCTATCATACCCTTGTCTCAACCGTCTCGTCCAGATGGATGTCGTGAAGAAGAAAGCTCTTGGTCGATCCTTTCCGAAGCCGGGAAAGGATAAACGCATCACTCGCACAGCATCATTTCTCAAACGCCAACGTTAGTTTATTTCCTTTAGTGCAATTTGGCTGCGTCCTCATTTGTAACGTCTCAGGAAATAAAGTCTGGCTTGAAACACATCTATGGCACGCGAAGCGAATGCATATGGAGAATCTATGGGGTTATCGCTTGGTTTGTAGACCTTCTGCATTTGTTTATTGTCTTGCTTTCAACACTCGATTTTAGGCTATTCAACCGACTGAGAAGGCATATAGGGCTTCGTATAGAGCTACAATTCACGACGCGATCATCCACGACGCATCCTATTACACTATAATTGAGATAAATGGCCCAGAGCTGCTTCTTAAGTCAATGTTCGATCGAATTTGTGATCCCCAAAGGGCCGGACCTGGCTCACCAAGGTATGTGCATTGCAGACAAGAACTTGGTATTCTCATCTTGAGCATAAAAATAGGTATTTAAGTGGTTCACGCACAATTGACACACACATATACAAGTTAGATTGCTATCCTTATGATCTAATTGGACCTGCGATGGTCATGTGGCGACCTTTGCCAGTTTCCACTGTGGAACAAACGTCGGAACGAGATAAAGGTGGTTCAGTGAACGATAAGGGAAAGGGAACGGCAAAAGCTCTGACACCCCAAGCAGATTCTTTGCGGGTTCGTTCACTATGGATACGTTTTCATCCTTCGGTGCACAACGATATGCTAGATGCATTGAAGCAAGCGGCGTCCCAGACTTTGTCGGAATACAAGGAACAAAATAGGGAATCAGAAGAACTCAAGGTCGAAATGGTTGACAGAAAAGGGCAAATGAACGTCTTCGAGATCTTGGGTCCAAAGTCGAGTCAGGTTCTCAAAGGATCTCTTCGTCTTGTTGCTACAGACAAACGAAAGGATTTCCTGCAGGTAAATTGCCTTTGTGTTGAGTCTTGATTGGGCCATGACGAGGATTGTAGTTCTGGAATGCATTCGGCGACCTGCAAAGTTCTGGTTCTTTGCCTCGCGGGATGATAATTGGTTGCAAAGTCAATGATCCCAGATTGAAGTGAGAGGAGATTTTCTTCCCCTTTGATAGACCTTTCCCTGACTTACTCCAGTTTTCCTCCAAAGAATGCTAAAGTGAAAGCTCATGATTCCCAGACATCTCCTGCGAGAGTGGTCTTTCCTTCTGCGCAACTTGCAGAGAACGAATTATGGGACGAAAGAATTCGGAGCAAGTTAGCAACACCTCGCTTTAAGAAGAAAAATTTAGACGAACGTCGTTCTAAGGTTTATATTATCAATTTTTGATACTCTTTACTCAACCATTTTGCAGAACGATATTCCAGGGACTCCGCTAAGTTCTCTCCGGGAAGATGACCGTATCCCGATCATCCTCATTCAGCGCTCATTAGAGCCCGAGAATTCAGATGATTGCCAAGCTATCCACGGGTGGATTTTGGTGCTTCCGGCTGGTTGGTCGATGGCATTCTTTAACTCATTGACCCACTCTGGTACCCGCGTCGCTGGACAACGTGAGCGACAAACTCAAGCATATGAAGTCGGGACTGTCTACTTCCCTCGGGATTATCCGTTCACCAGCGCTTATGATGAGTGGTCTGCAATCCAAGCGGAGAAGGAAAAGGATAGGTGGGACCGTAAACCTCCAGCGAAACGGGTTAATTTCGAAAAGCTGGGAACAAAGCATCCATGGAAGATCGACTGGAATGAAGTTCTTGGAATTGAAAACCCAAAACAACAGTGTGTCCAAGAAAATGCAGAATCGGCCTTCGTGTCGACTCAGCGTGAGCCGGTAGTTCCGGCTGCACCTTTGGAGCAGGAGAGCATTCGTCCATGGTTACTTAGAGGGTCGGATGTGCCGAAAATCTTGTCTAACCTTTTTTCAGTCTTAAACCATGGTGCGGCCCTCCTCTCGGATATCAATCGACTCCGTCTCAAACGCAGTCTGGGCCCGCTTGCCACTGGGATCAGGTCTGAGAATCTTCTAAAGGGCGCTCTGGTCAATGTCAGAATTACAATGTGTTCGAGAGGTACTCCCGAGGATATCGCCATGATCTACTCCCTGAAGGATGATATTTTACTGCAATGGCGGAAAGTCCTTCACATTCGACAGTCGTCGAAAATTTTCGTAGACGAAGATACGCCACAAGAGACCATCGTATGTTTGATTAATGTTCATAGTCGTGCTATGGTTCATATTTGTTCAGTTAGCGAACACTGTGCCAGACCAGAACAGAATTATTGGGTATATAACGACGGGCCAGTACTCACTCGCGAGAGGGCAGGGTTATGGTTTAGGCGCTATTCCTTTGAGATGCTGGTTGGAGTTGGAGCAACAGAACTTACGGTGCGTGTACTTTAATCGCACCAAAGTTTGCCTGGTTTTATCGTGCAGCAGACTGAACAATCGAAATGCTTATGCCGTCAAGCGGACTACACTGGTTGGTGTGCGAAACACGGATGGTATACAGTGTCGTGCCGCATATCTGGAGGTGGTAACGGGTGATTAAGGCGTGTTGACCAAAGAGTCAAATGACATCCAAAATCGTTACATAGTACAGTTGTCCTACGACTTCCACAGACGTGGAATTTGGAAATGCGAGAAGTATGAATGCATTGAAGAAGACATGCACAAAACGAGTAAATAAATACAATGTCGTCAAGATATCTGTCCAAACATGAAGATGGCGCGACTGTTACCGAACCTTCCACTTGTCTACAGTGGCCTGTATCAGCCTTCCCATTTCTACCCTTGCCTGCTTCTTTGCACTGTTGGAGATACCTTCGAGGGCATCCAAAGTACCAGGGGAAGTTTGCAGTGGATCAAATTCGAGAACATGTCCATCCTTCGTAGGAATGGCAACTAGAGCAGAAAAGGATCTCGTATGTTTCGGTACAGGCCGTGGAGTTGAATCACTATTGTTAATTGATGAAGGAAACCGGAATGGTCCAAGTTGGTCAGTGTTTGATGATGGCGGTTGTTGAGGTATATGGGAATGCTGTCGTGAGTCGGTAGAAGATGTTGTTTGAGATGAAGCGGTGTAAAAACTCAATTGAGAATCTGTACGTGAATGTGTTGTGCTTGAATCCGATGGAAATGTGACAGAGGGATCACTCCGAATAACGATGCTGCTCTTGGTTCGTTTTAGCGTACGGCCTTGGAGACCAAAATCTTGAGTATCTGGTTCGCTTTCATCTTCTTGTGATTGCATTTCGAGTCCCTTGAACCAGCCAAGGCCGAATTCGTACGGGTTAGCCAGCGGTGACCCATTGATACTGAGGAGATTCTCGTCTTTTCGTGGAAGTCGTGCGGTCGTGTTGCTTCGAGAAGGAAATGATGGCGTTTTGGGAGGAAGGACAGGGTTGAAAGTTGAACTCGAAGGGACACGACTTTGTTGTCCTATATTCGACTTGGATAACTGGGCTTTTACGGGTGAAGGCGGACGGATATACTTTGACGTTGTATTATTGAATGGTGGGCGTTTTTGCGGGCTTGGAGATCTGGCACTTATACGTGTCTAAGCATGGATTAATAAATTGACTACGTCGCAGACGTAAAATAATACACACTGCGTTCGGTGTTTTGGTAGTGGTTGACGTTAACCGTGATCGTTGCGCAGTGCCAGGATCAGTGGAGGAGCCTGCCTTATTGGGTGACGATAGCTGTGTTCGAGCTGAATACAGCCCTTCAGCAAATAGAAGAAATCTGATAGAAAAGAACAAAACCATTTTTGAGTGATCGGGGAGGCTCTGAATCCTTGGATCCCGATACATCGGCTTCAACTTCTTGACTAGCAACCCACTTCCTCTTCCTTTCACTCCTATCGATTTCTCCCTTTGAGGCATCAATACCAGCAGCAGCAAGTCTTTCCTTCTGATAGCCACGCAATGCAGACTGTAGGTTTCCTTCATATTTCTCTCCAAAGTCTCGCATAGTCATATTCCTAATTTGCTTGGGAATGCGTGATATCTGAGCAAGTTGATGAAGTCCAAAAGTCTCAAGTTTAATCTCCAATTCAGCCTTCAACTGTCGGCTGCGATGTGCGACTGAGTGAATTTTCCTCATCAGACTCCCTTCCCTCAAAATGCGGTATCAAAACATACCCTCAATATCCAAATTAGCTATAAGTTGCCGTTTCTCCCCGTCTGTATAGCGCCTTTTCTCCATCAAGGGTCTTATAAAACCGTCAGTAGGTTGGCAAAGACGATGAAGCGAAACGGAGTAAACAAAGCTGCCCAAAACGGAACGTCGCTATACACGTGCCATGTCACGTGGGTCGCGTTCAGAAAACATGTCGTTCGAGTTATAATTATAGCCAACAAATCTTTGTCCCAGAATGTCGCATGAAAAGAAACGGGATATTTACTTGGTCATTGGAGGCAACGGCTTTCTGGGTCGACATATTGTCCAGCAGCTACGCGACCGAGGTGACAACGTTTCTGTCTTCGATATTGTCGAACGCTACAGCGATGTTCCTTTTTATGCTGGGGACATCAGCGACCAAAATTCAGTCGCTTCAGTGTTGCGAAAAGTATTTACATCCTACCCATACTTTAAAAAAAAATTATTACTAAATCCACATTTTTTTCTGTAGAGCGGAACAACTTGCATAATTCACACTGCCTCACCTCACGCTACCGCTAACAATCCTGCCTTATTTCACAAAGTTAATGTGGAAGGAACGAAGGCAGTCATTGCAGCAGCTGTAGAATGTGGTGTCCATAAACTTGTCTTCACCAGCTCAGCCGGTGTCGTATTCAACGGCGAGGATATTATTAATGTGGACGAACGGGTGCCGTTCCCTGAAGTACCTATGGATGCTTACAATGATACAAAGGGCAAAGCAGAGAAACTTGTTCTTGAAGCTAATGGCAAAGGAGGTCTGCTAACAGTAGCTCTGCGGCCTGCAGGAATTTTTGGGTAAGTGTTTCAAACAAGCGCCAACGCGTATTCATTTTTCTTCAGACCAGGTGACCGTCAAGCTATGACGGGATTTTATCAAGTCTATGAACGTGGCCAGACACACTTCCAAGTTGGTGACAACACGAACTTGTTCGATTGGACGTATGTCGGTAATGTCGCCTATGCTCATCTTCTTGCTGCGGACAAACTCGATGTACCTCCACCCGCACCCCCGCTGCCTGCTTTGGAGAAGATTCCAAAAACAATAGATGAAATCCCACCATTCACGAAGGAGGAATTGGCTCTGATCAACTACCCATTGGCCCCTATTTCCCGTACGACAGGTCAAAACCGAATACCCACATGTGAAGCACGACCTCTTGGGCCTTACATTACCCCCCCACCTAACGCTGAGAAAATCAAATCTGCTTTTGAAGATCCAAGCACCACAACGACGAACAGGCCCGTAATTCGAACACGGTTTGACCAACTTTCTGAGTACGCCCTGAAGCGCGCAAAATTGCAGCACCCAGAGATCAACCCTCTTCAAGTTGCCGGACAGGTCTTCTTCATTACAAACGGAGAACCTGCGTACTTCTGGGATTTCCCCCGTATGATCTGGAACGAGTTAGACGAGTATTTTCCTGGAAAGAGAAAACCACGTAGCATCATCAAGCTGTCCAAGTCGGTTGGATTGGCTGCTGCGACGGGTTCAGAATGGTTCGGTTACCTAACTGGAAAAGATGTCACCTTCACCAAGTTCAAGGTCACTTTCAGTTGTGCGACAAGGTACCATAATATCGAAAAGGCTCGGAGGATACTTGGATACGAGCCCATCGTTGGCATAGAGGAAGGAGTCAAACGCACAGTCGAGGTCGGTCATTTTTTTGACTTCTTGGCGACTTCTATGTGGCTGACACGCTGGAACAGTGGTGGTATGCGGATTACTTGGCCAACCAAAAGAAGAGTACTTGAACTATTCTGCTTTCCACTGAATAAGCACATCATTCTTACCTTAGCTTTATATCACCCCTATTAGTATATAAATTTCCATATTGGTTGCTGAGTACTTGATCTGACCAAAACCTCCAACAATTCGTCATGAAGGCTCTCTTTCCGCTGGCAACGAAAGATTATGTCCTTTCATTCCAGTTTTCATCATGGTATCCCTTATTTACAAAGCATACCATAAAGAGCAACATCATCCATCCTCTCTCCAGTGATTTCTGGGAATACTTGGATTCAGATGGGGTATTTGTTCCAGAGGGCTCAGAGAATGCGTTTGTTTTTGATTTTATTCTACATGAAATGTCTGATCAGCTGAGGTTGCTTTCAGACCTTCGGGGAGTACGCTTTCGGACGATGACGATGAAAAATCGGACGTTTCAGAGGACGACGACGATGATCGGAGGAGACATTATGCTTTTCCAGAGCTGGACAGACGCATTCGAGAATGTATAGCGGAATACGATGCTGTGTTCCCTAAACTCAATTTTTCTTCACCCAAGGTGCGCAAGTTCATCCCAGACAATTTAGCTTCATTGAAGACGTTTATCCCGGCAAGGATGCATCTTGGCTCCTTCCTTCATCTACGCCACTCAAGTGCACCTCACCAGCAGATGTCTACCTCCTTCTAAAGTGTTCAGATTTCGTCAATCACGACCTCCTTAAAGAGAATGTGTTCGAAGGGTGTGACGTGAAGGTAGATACTGCATCGCAGGAACCGGAATATGAATTAGAACTGGTGCTCAGGAAGTGGTATCCTGTTGATAGTGGGAGAGAACTTCGATGTTTTGTACGGGATAATGCACTTTTGGGTGAGACTTTTATATGCTGTTGGCTTATCTCTATATATTTATTATCAGGCTTTTCGCAGCGCGATACAAATTACTACGAGTTCTGGAACCAGCAGGAGACAAAAGAAAGAGTGATCACTACTGTTGAGGAATTCTGGGAACAAAACATCAGAGATAACTGGACTTCTCAACAGGATTGTATGTTCTCAAGTTTGCTTCCCGTTTCGATCTTGAGATTAACGAGATTAACGCAATTCAGACATATTCGACTTCCTCCTTACCCGGGACCTATCGCGTGGCCATATCCTTGATTTCAATCCATACATGAAAAAAACAGATCCCCTCCTCTTCACTTACGAGGAGCTTAGGGATGTTTCAGAGTCTTATCAACGTCCTATTCTACGTGTTATCGATTCCCCATCGCATCCCGCAGCGATAAAGAATGCCCCTGTGCATCAGCACAACATGGTACCTTTCGATGCGATCAACATCAGCAATGGCTGCAATATCGAGGAATTTTCAGATTCGTGGAATAAATTGGTGAAAGAAGGCTTCAAGGATTTCGAGTCGGAAGGATAATTAACATCCTTTGAATATTAACGTATTGGCTGTCAATTCGAAGCCCAAGATCTATAAACATTTCTGGGAAGTCTATCTACGTAATCCCAAAAAATCGCCCGACATCTAAGGTTTGTTGTCGACCTCAATACCCGAATCACTCGCGGACGAGTCTGGGAGCTGAGGTCGCATTTGTGCAAGACCGTAAGCATTTTTAAAGAAGATGACGTCGCCCTCATCTTCGACGAATTTGCATTCCTTGAAGACTCTATATACTTCAGCCCAGCCACCAGGGCGACCCTCCAATGGTATACCATAAGAAGCTAGCTTCTTCTTGAGAGCTGCACTAGCTTCCCAACTAAATCAGGTTCAGTAAAGACAATCTCTCGAGTAGGCCACAGTAATACTCACGCATTATAGTGGGGAATCTTACTGGAGACATGGTGAAGAATATGAGTCTCCGAAATGCCGTGTGTAGCATGAGCGCCAATCCAGCCCATTAAACTACCGAGATCTCCGAGAACGTTGCGGTCCAAAGTGGCCAAGGCACCGCGAGCAAAAGTGAACTCTGAAGCACGATAGTGTGGGAGAAGCGGGTCGGTGTGTTGCAAGAACGTAATCAAAACCAGCCAGTGGTTGACCCAGAGGTAAGGTACCAGATAAGTTTTGAAGACAGTAAGGAAGCCCCACTTGTAGATGCCAAAGCTAATGCCCATGGACCAAAGTAGAACACCGACGGCGGAGAGTATAATCTGGTGGTAGTGATGGGGAGCAAACATGGGTGCAGAAGGATTGAAATCTATTAATTGAAATAAGTCAGCGAAAATTCCTTTTGATGCAATGATATGAAAACAAACGTACGGTTAGTACCCGGTGGGTATCTCCTCTGGCCGGAAGAATTCCTAATTATGTACGCCGGCCATCCCCCAAGCTACGAAAGCTTGTAAGAATAGGGTTTGCCAAAGTGGATAAAGAATAGACGAACAAGATAAGAGGCGGAACCAATGATAGTCCCAATAGGAGAATCACCAAGAGCCTCCCGCATCTCTTTTTTGACTTCCTCCGTCACTTGGGAACCGAGTCTATCTTCCCTAGTGGGGTCGAGAGGTGGCAATCCACGGTCAGAGCGAGTGGGTGGCACAAACACTTGGTCTTGAGTCATATGTCCCGTAGAGGCGTGATGTTTTGCATGCGTGATTCGCCATGCATAATAAGGAACCCCGAGCCTACAAAAGGAAACCAAGTCAGTCACAACTCTTAAAATAAGAAAGAACGTACGCAGAGTGGATAATCCATCCAACGGTGTTGTTGATTATCTTGGACTCGGAAAATGACTGGTGTCCACACTCATGTCCAATGACCCAAAGTCCGGTACCAAAGAGCCCTGCCCAAAAGCCATAAATTGCCCACAGAGCAATCTTGAGACCAGTGTACAAATGAGGATTGGGGGAGTCCAGTGTGTTGATGAGAGGGTCGGCAAAAATTGTGGCCTTGTAGAAACACCAGATCACGAAGCAATCCCAGACGCTAAATGTAAAATTGAGTAAACAAAACGCGTCGCAAACTATATCAACTAACACGTAAAGCGAAGACCTTAGTGCAGAACGTCGGAAACAGTGGGTTCTATAGAAAGAAATTGAGCGAAAGGTACATGATGTGGCAAATAGGGGGGACAACACAGACGGAATAGAGTCCAGCAAATCCTTGATAGGGATGTCAGGGACGGGGTAAACGCCTTGCTCGACGACAGTGACTTTTTCTTCTTCGCTACGTCCCATGACAGTAAAAACCTTTTCGGACGACAGAGGGGAAAAGGGACAAAGTGTAATTGGTCGGCAGGGGTTGGCTAGTTTTTATGGGGCACGATCGGACTTTGCCGGATTCATTAGTTGGGGTGATTTTCTTTCAGGACGGTGGTATACAATCTACATCTATACATCTACATACATTATAATAGTATCTAACTAATAGCCTGTGGCGTGATCACCCGGCTTCACAAATTCTAACTCGACCCCAGTCAAGAAAATACGCCACAGCGGTATTGTGATATACAAATATCCAGGATATAGGATTGTACAAACGATCAGAATGATTGGGTAGGTGAATTTTGTCAATGCACTGCAGTGAGCTTCTGCGCTAGACCCTCTAAGAACGCAAATCCATCCTGTTTATGGATAATTCAGAAAATCATGAGCTTTGCAAGCACTTAAGTTTATTTTACCTTTGTGATTGTCCGCCCGGTGCTTTTATTCGTTACTCGCGCAAAGTCCGCAACCATAGCGGCCAGCGCTTTTTTTGACTGCGCATATCCAACTTCCCTCCGTAAACGCGCAACAACGCCGAGTTTGACATGCGAGGGCTCTTTCACTGGAACTTGTTCATTGAAGGATGTTTGCCTTGACGTCCTAGCAAATCATCAATTATCAGGAATTCTCGACCAATTAAAAAAGAAAACTTGTATACTTTGTTGGCCCGACCAACACCGAAGGGTCATCCAACTGTTTAAATAATACATCCAAGAAGGCAAAAGCGTCCTTAGTCAACGTTCGAGAACTGTTCATCTTCATGATTACCAGAAACTCCCTCACAATCGCCGCGAGTGATGTATTCTCTGAAGAGTTCGATGCTCGGTCCGTCAATCTATTCAGTTGCACCGCTTTAGGGAGTTGATACCGCATAGGTGCAGGATCCTCTCCATCTGATCCGCTGCTGATGAAGATAACGTCTTCCTCCCCATTTCCTGCGGCCTTTCGCGGATGGGGCTTTTTCAATGAATCGACCTGCGCGTCCTTTTCGGCCATACGGATAGCTCGCTCGACGTTTGTCCGGTCGCCTAAAACAGGTTGCACACCCAGATCAAGCTTCTTGAGCTTCTTGAGAATCTCTTCCATTTCGTTTCTTGGCAGAGCTGGCGTTCGGTCTCTGATAGGAGTGTTGACTGTTTTCACCATCGGAACCTATTTGCGGGGTGAATGATTTCCAAACAGAAAAAAGGATCAATAAGACATACAACTGGCTCAGGCGGAGGCCAAATGAACTGGTCCACGTCCTTATATCCCATCTGTTTGGACAAGTCCCGAAATCGTTCTACCCACAATTCATAATTCGGGCATTCCTTGAAGGATAGCCGCCGTGTGTAGGTTAGGAATTCCTCGAACTCTGACGGCAATCCCCAGCAAAGAGTGTCTGGCCTGGCTTGCTGCTTTTCAGCCTTTAGCCTGACATGAGCTTCGTGAGTTTTTGGGACCCCATTCCTTGTCCAGCTGAGGCCACGTGGTGTCAGAAGGTGGATCAACATAAGAGCGAGTGCCTCAACATCATCTCGCCGTGATGGCACTACGTGTTATGTTTGAAAAGTGTTTATTAAATGAACATGTCACGTACCCTTTCCACGACAGTGAACGTTCACCGAGCTATGGAAGCGCCTAAGTCAAGAGAAAAGAAGAACGGATCGAACGAATACCTAAACCAATAGTTTCCGATGAAATCGCGCTTGATCTTACTGTCAGGGATGTGTCGCCTAGTATAAGCATCAATGTACCGTTTCGAAAAGCCAAAGTCAATCATGTAGATAGTTTTATCATTTGGAGGCAGTCCAATCACACAGTTCCCTAGTTGGATATCTCTGTGCAGAACTTCTTTATTGTGCATGAATTGCAGACGCATGATCTGAGAATTGTTGACTCTGAAGAGAACGACGATGGAAAGGACGAGTCACATACGGCTTGTATTGCAATGGCACACACGCTCCTCATGTCCATTGTATCCTTCATACTCCGCCTGTATAAACTGTCGAGACTAGGACCGAGAAGATCTATTGCCAGAAAGTCCCAATCTCCATGCAGCCCTGCTGCATAGAGTTTTGGCATGCCAACACCACCTTGCAACAACGGATAAATACGTCGTTCGATTAGGTTTGTAGGACATTCGTGATTGACATATTGCATCTTCAGTGCGACAACTTGATTGGTATGCACATTTGTAGCGCGGAAGATGGAACCTGAAAGTCACAAGCGGCCTTGGTATGTCACGTCCATAATTGTCAAAGAGAAAATCGCCCAAGCACCTGAATATCCTGAGCCGAGGTTTTCGTTCAGCCACCAGTTGGCAATCACGTTAGGAATCTTGGGCGGAGGAGGAGGAGGAAGGGAGATATCTGAACCAGATTCACAGTCACACCCCGAAGACTGTACGCCTTCTGCCATGTATGATCCTCGAGAATTCGATAAATGTAAAGACTAGAAAGACGGGAAATAGAAGTGGATATTGGAAAGAGATGAATGTAAAAGCTAGACCTCAGACCACGGCTGCAGTCCTAGGATTCCCTCGATGTGATCAGCAATCAGATGATGGATACTGCATGCAGTTACGCGATTCAATTCCTCAGAAAAGGTGGTTGAAACCACCTTCACCCAGTGGTCAATATTGCACCGGCCCGGACAATGGCAGAATGCAGTCACGCGCCGGCGGCTTCCTCTCATCTAAGTTAACTCTGCAAAGAACATACCACTCGAGGTCAGACGGACCCCGCAAAAGTCCCATCAGTATATTGGCTCAATGGATTGGCCAGATTGAGCAAGACGACGATCGCTTATACGATCTGCACGTCGCTCGAGGAAGCTGGGTTACAATTCGCCTCGTTCTTCTGCTCACTCCAGCTTGGAGGGAGACTCGAAGGTTGTCGAGTCTCCAGATCGATAAATTGCTAGCCAAGCCTCCCTTGCTCAGCGAGAAGGTCTATCAACCCCATAGTCGTTGTGGTTCCCAGGGGCAGGATTCAAGAAATCGGCGGAACATTACCAATCCAGGATTTAGACGATTTCTCTCCATCCAAGCTATTTAATACGCGAAGTTGAGGTATTTTGTGATGCGTCTGCCCATTGTACTCTCCTGGCCCGCCGGTGCTTCCCCGTTATGCAGGAGTCCCTCCATTTCAACATCGTCATATCTCTCTCAATACACCTAGGGAAAGGAATTTCAAGATCTCTTGGAGTTCTTGGAAAATTCCACCCCTTTTCGCAGGAAGCCCAGCAGCAAAGTCAACGCCACATTTATACATCTCGGCATTGTCTATGTGGTATCAGCATTTGCGACGTGGCGACACCAGTTTTCATTTATTCCGTCGATTTTACTGCCAAGTGGTGGTATCACGGTATCTTTGATGACTATATCAACATGGCATGAATGTTATACCTAGCAGCTGTGATAACTGTTGCAGTTCTCGTTTGTTAGAGTTAATTGGAGCAGATCACATGGAAGAACATTTCTTTGTGATGTCATTCGAAGGAGCGGAAATGTCCTGAACTTCAAATAAAAGCTAAATCATCTGAAACTTTCCAACTTCACCTTCGTTGTGTTGCAATGTCCCAAGACACGAATGCTGAGCTTGATCGTCTCCGCCTCCAGGTTCAGAGCCTGAAGGTTGAGAGTGGCATCCCGAACGTATCTATTGGCAATTACTTGCTTACTCGACTGGAACAATTGGGTGTAACTGTGAGTAATCGCATCTTCCAAAATGAAATCGCTCGAGCGTATTTTTGTAGGCGATGTTTGGTGTTCCTGGTGATTTCAACCTAGGATTTCTGGTAAGTAATAAAATGAATAAATTTCCATACAGACAGCATAAAAAGTGCCAATCTTTCAGGATCTGGTGGAAGATCACCCCAGCATCGACTGGGTCGGAAATTGGTATGTGTGTATCAGCATCCTTCCTGTCAAAATTGCTGATTATAATAAGTAATGAACTGAATGCCGCATATGCGGCAGACGGGTATGCACGTGTCAAGGAGAACTCGATTGGTGCTATCACTACTACGTAGGATTGTGGAATTTTTTTGTGTTTTTTTACCAAAATTTTCTTCAGTTTCGGAGTTGGAGAGTTGTCAGCGATAAACGGCATCGCAGGAGGTATAATTAATTTCAGCTACTAATGTCTGGATTTTTAATGAGTGACATCTACAGCCTTCTCTGAGATGGTCCCAGTTCTCCATATCGTTGGTTGTCCGAGCACGATCCAACAAAAGAAGCGTCCCTTGTTGCATCACACACTTGGCGACGGAAGGTACTTGTCGACTTTCCGTTCTTTAAATTCAAAGTTAACATACTTCAGGTATGATGCATATCAGAAAGCTGCGGAACAGTTTGTTGTCTATGAGGCCAACCTCTCCAAGAAGGAAACTGCGGCAGCCGACATCGACAGAGCTATCACCGAGTGTATAACGAAAGTATGTGGTTACTAAGTTGGGCTCCCAACTTTGTATCTCTCTAATTGCCATGCAGGCACGCCCAGTATACGTCACTCTTCCCATGGATCTTGTCAACGAGCAAATTTCCTCGGATCGACTCGATATACCTTTGTCCAGCTCACGTCCCCCCAACAATTCTGACACAGAGCAATTCGTCCTTGACCTAATTCAAGAACGCGTGATTGAGGCTGCGGGTGATGTAGTCGTTCTCGTCGACGCTTGTGTTATTCGCCATCATTGCCGCGAAGAAGTTCTCCAGCTTCTTAGGAAATCTGGATTCCCGGTATATGCGACCCCTATGGGCAAGACTGCAATAGACGAAAGTTATAATCGGTACGGGGGTGTACGTTTTCATTGTTCTTGGTCGGAGCACCATTCAACTTGGTCGTTAGATTTACATTGGGGCTTTGTCCCATCCCGATATAAAGGGAAGGGTTGAGAATGCAAAACTCATTTTGTCTGTCGGTTTGATTTCCTCTGATTTCAATACTGGGAACTTTTCGTATGATTTCCCAACGATTCGTCACATTGAAGTTGGCTCTGTCCCTTTTTTTCTTTTTCTACAATTCAACTTTTTCTCCAAATAGCTCCACTCCGATCACTGCAAGGTACAATATGCGAGGTTCGACAATATAGCGATGAAGCATCTCCTTCCAAAGCTTGCAGAACGACTTCAGCAATTCTATCCTACGGCGAGCAAGATACAGGTTCCAGCTTTTGTTAGCGAGATTCCTGAGGAAGATTCCCCGGTGATCAGTCATGCTTGGTTCTGGCCTCGCCTTAGGCCGTTCTTCAGATCTAAAGATGTGATCGTCACCGAGACTGGTAAGCGCGAATTGGCCGGCCGAGTAGTCTCTTCTGATCGTTTACACGTAGGTACCGCGAACTTTGGTATAGTGGATGTTCCATTGCCAAGTGGTGCAATCCTGCTTAGTCAAATTCTTTGGGGTAGCATCGGTTGGTCAGTTGGTAGGTTGGATCAACTTGTTGTGCAGAATCAATCTTGGCACTAATACTGGTACACTAGGGAGCACGCTTGGCGCTGCTTTGGGAGCGCCTGACAGAGGAATGAATCGAGTCATTCTCTTTGTAGGCGACGGGAGTCTGTGAGTCGCCTGGTTTTTTAAGAGTCACCATTACCGATCAGTTCTGCCTCCCAGTCAATTGACCGTCCAAGAATTGTCACCTATGATTAGGAAGGCCTTGAGGCCCATTATTTTTGTGCTCAACAACAAAGGGTACACTATTGAACGACATCTTCATGGCGCACATCGGTTTGTCTGAATATCTGTTTTCTAAGTTACTGACCAATGAGTTTACGTCACTTTGCAGCCACTACAACGACGTTGCCGACTGGAAATGGACAGCCTTATTGGATGTGATGAACGGAGATGAGAAATACAAAACTGCGAGCTATACCGTTCGTACTAAAGAAGACTTGAACCGTCTTCTTGACAAGCCGGCTTTTGCGAAAGCAGACGGGATACAGCTTGTTGAGGTTGTGATGGAGCAGCTTGACGCCCCGAGGGCGTTGCTTGAACAAACCCAGTCAAAAAGCAAAAATTAATACTTCGGCATGCATGCACATTGCCTGTATTTGTATCATTTATTTTATGCGTCCAAAAATTTTCGTATGTTCCATGTGGAACTCATGAGCACTCAGCGTTGTATGCTATAAACTTTTAATTCTCATTTTTTCAGTGGTAGAGAGATAAGATTAGATTTTCCACGTCAACGATCTTTTTCTGAAGAAAAGGCCACCGACCATGGCTTTACTCGCGGGGAGACAATGGCTACCGAATATAGCACGTCGCTGTAAAACGAATTTCAGATGGGGAGGAGCTCTCGCCGTCGGACTGGCAGCGTTGAGTGCTAGATCGATTTTAGGTCACGTCGCATGTGGAGATATCCGAATGCGATATCATGGTCGGCCAATTTATTCTGCAATACGATCCTTTACTTCTCTCCCCCAGAAACTGTTCTCTTTCTCCCCTCTTTCATCGAGTACCAGCACTATGACCTTGAAGCCACCCCAAGCTGCCCTAAAGTGGAACCACACTGCTGAAGAAATCCTGAAATTGACCAAACACGCCATAGAGGAATATCGCAAAATACTTGACAATGTGGGAAGTTTCGATCCTAAGGATTGTACATTTGAATCCGTATGTTTTATTATCATTCCCCATTGCTAGTGCTGATACTTGTCATAGGTGTTTGTGCGTAACGCCTTGGGATACCTGGAACATTGTTTTGATCATTAATTGAGGATTCTAGTTGGCCCTTGCCCGAGCCGATACGCACTTCGATGCCATCGCCGGTCCTCTTTCTTTTTATCAAAGTGTTTCTTCAAGCAAGGAAATACGGGATGCATCCAACGATGCCGAATCTCTGGTTCGCGACTTTGGTGTGGACACTTCAATGCGTCTTGACGTGTTCAACGCAAAAGTGGCCGCAGAAAGGAATATCAAGGCATCTAATCAGTGGGAACAGCTTTCTGCTGAAGAACGCCGTCTTGTCGAAAAAATGGTTAGTGTCACTTGATATTTCCCCCTGAAAATTTGGCTTTCATTAAAGTTCTCAAACTAGATCTTGGATGGAGCACGAGCTGGTCTTGCTCTTCAAGAAGAGAAACGCAAAGAGTTGATGACGCTGCAGAAGGAAGTCCAGCAGGTCTCCTTGGAATTCACCGTGAGTTAAATGTCTCAACATATTCCGCTCGCATCCCAAAGATTTGACCTTGGTCGTCAGAAAAACTTCAACGAAGAGAATGTGAGTTATTAGGCTCCGATTCATTGGATGGTCAAGGTCATTGACGGGTAACAGGGCGTGATTACCTTCACAGCAGAGGAACTGAAAGGTGTTCCAAAAGATGTTGTATCCGGATATACTAAGCGCACAACGGAGGAGGGTAAAGAAGTGTTTGATGTAACTTACAAGACCCCGGATATCTTCCCGATCGTATGTTGGCGTTGGATGTTCTTTTTTGCAATTCGCATTCTCAATCTCTATTCATTATCCTCCAGTTCAAATTCGCTGAGAATCCAGAGACCCGTAAGAGGGCTACGGAAGGTTCTGAATCGCGTCTTTCTATCAATGTTCCCCTTCTTGGGAGAACTCTGGAATTGCGTCGCAAGATCGTCAGTTTGTTGGGTTACAAGACCTGGTACGTTTACTCACTCACTCACCCTTCTTATCTTAGATCTGGGTATCTTTAGGGCTGATTACATCACCGAAGTCAAGATGATCAAATCTGGGAAAGGGATTCAAGACGTAAGTTGTTTGCCAACCATTTTAATTGTCTATGTTTTACATGTTTATCAGTTCCTCGACGATCTCGAGAAAAAATTGCGACCAGTTGGTCTAAAGGAGAAGGAGATCTTGCTTGCGATGAAGAAAAAAGAGCACGAAGAAAAAGGGTTCCCGTTTGACGGCGAATTTTATCTCTGGGATTACAGATACTATGACCGCAAGTATATCGAGGAAACCCTTTCATTAGATGACATGCTCGTCAAGGAGTATTTCCCTGTTTCTGTCGTTGTTCCGACGATTTTGTCTATCTATCAAAATCTTCTTGGAGTAAGATTCGAGGAAACAAAAGATGCTTCCACTTGGCATTCGGGTTCGTTAAAATTTTCTATCCTATTTTAGTTTCAGATACACATGATCGTTACAGATGTTCAAGCTTTTGCCGTTTGGGAGAAGGATGCCAAAGACGAATCTGGGTTTATTGGTTTTTGCTATCTCGACCTCTTCCCTCGTGGTCTGTATCATTATTGTTTCCGCATTTGTCTCATCTCATAAAATCCCGTCATACAGCTGCTAAATACTCGCATGCCGCTGTATGGGGTATTCTTTCCGGTTACGAAAAGCGCGATGGCTCGCGCAGTTATCCGTGTTCTGCTATGGTAGCCAATTTGGCGAAACCAACTCCTGAGAAGCCTGCTTTGATGCGCCATGACGATGTCGTAACATTCTTCCACGAGATGGGCCATGTTTTTCATGGTTTGCTCAGTAAAACGAAATTTGCCCGATTCCATGGCACTAGGTGAGTTCAACATTTTTTTAGATGTGTATATGACGAACTCCATATTACTAGCGTTGCACGGGACTTCGTGGAAGCGCCTTCACAGATGTTAGAGTACTGGTGTTGGGAGCCCAAAGTTCTCGAGAAAATGTCCAGTCATTACGAAACCCAGAAGCCACTTTCCGCCGACCTGATCGACAAGATCATCAAGAGGTTCGTGACGAAAAATCGTCTTTCCTTACTATCTATGCAAGAGCTGAATTCCCATCTAGCCGCTACGTGAACGTAGGATTGTTCTATCTCCGGCAGTTATTTTTCGCCAAATTCGATTTCAAAGTTCATACCGATCAGGGTGCGTTTGACTAAACAAAACACATTCGGTTACACTTATATTTTTCTTTTTCAGAGAGCGAGGATTATACCATACTCTGGAATACTCTCCGGGAGAAGGTTTCACTCGTAAATTACGATAAAGCATGCCCCGGTCAGGGCACTTTCGGCCACATCATAGATGGCTACGACGCTGGTTACTATGGGTATGACCACACCTTTTTTTATGGAATTATCTACCATATCCTGATTGAAACAGTTACACATACTCACTGGTCTTTGCCGCCGACATGTATGCGACCGTATTCAAGGCAGACCCTCTTGACCCCGAACGCGGACGGCGATATCGCGACAAGATCCTCCGTGTTGGTGGAAGTCGCGAAGAATCAGAGTTTCTGAAGGTAAACTGCTTCTTTCGAATGAAACTTGCAATTGAATTCATGTCGCTATAGGATTTCCTTGGAAGAGAACCCAACAACGATGCGTTCTTGAAAGACCTCTTTGGATCGAATAATGCCAAGTAATATTTCATTTTGGGATTATTGATTGCTTCATGTGGTTGCAGAGTCTAGATAGGAAAAATCTATGGAGGTGTTTTGCATAGTTTTGCCCTTAATTATTATTATATGATATCAAACTCGAGAAGCAAGACTCGGGCTGTAGACCCGTAACTTGCTACCAGTTTGCATTGGAGACAGAGGTTCACGTATGGTTCCAGAAACTAACCTGAAACCTTGATGCCAACCGGTTCATCGTCGTTCTCATCTTCTGGCTCATCTTCAGGATCTCCCTCATTAATTCCAGAAAATATTTTCGCTTCTCTGCTTCCAGGTCCACCAACACGGCGGTTATCATCCTTCTGCATCTCATCACGCATTGTTTTGACATCTTGGTCAACCTTAACAGCAACGCGATCGATACCCGCCTCTGCAAGCTTGACACGAGCGCGGTGGGGGGAAAGATGAGCACTCTTCTTGGGAGGTCTCTTGAGTCTACGGCGAGCAACCATGACCGGTACAGAGCATTTTTGGATGAGGTAATGTGAGGTTGAGCCAAGGAGAATGCTGGAACAATAAAATTGGGTTAAAAGGAATCAGTCCAAAAAAATCGGGGTTTGTAATTTTCTATAGGTTCCTTACCCTCTCAAGTGCCCCAGACCCCGTGAACCAACAACCAGCATAATGGGTTCAACGTAGTCCACAATGTCTAAAAGGATTAATATTAACTTCGGAGTCAAAATTCCGTTCGACGACGAATGGAACATACCTAGGAGCATGTGTCTTGAATTCTTGGCATGCCACGCTTGACAGGAGATAGTTACGTTTAATCGGGTGCGTTGGAGCAAGCCAGTCACTTGGCGAGCGAGGATGTAGGCCAAACCTTGGCGCTATAGGTGGCAACAAGTTCATCTCAGCTGAAGGCGACAAAGTGAAAAAATTCTACCTCTTGTTGACTCCGAACTTTCAACATCTTGTCATTAGTATTGGGTACATCAGGATCAACTGAAAAATAAATTTAATTGAGTGGCTTGTAGCGTTAAAGTGTACTGAGAACATTACCTTTCGATTCGTTTTCAACGACAGTGACAACCCACATCTCGTCTCCATCGTGCAACACAGTACCAATCCCCCACTCCACAGCGTAACGACTTTCCTCGCTCAAATCACTGGCAACGACATACCGCCGTTTCCTCCTTCCACCAAGTTTACCTTCAGGATCGCCCTGCGCGATGGTGATAGTACATCGATCTCGTTGGAAAATGGGACGAGAAGTATGGAAGGGAAGAGTTTCAATTGTCTTAGTTCCTCTACGTTTGCGGGGATTTCGTTTTCCTCTGATACCTGAGCCAGTTGAATTGAGGGTAGACGGGAAGTATGGTTCAGGGGCTACAACAATGTTAACGCCTTCGCCGACAGGATCTGGGTCCTCGATTTCAGCTCCAGCTGTAGTACTGTCAACAGGGGGAGGAATCACAGCATTTCTCTCTGTATTTCTCTCTGTGATAGGATCAACAAAGCAGTCGTCACCAGAGGAACCTTCATCCGCATCGCCATCAGTGGTGGCCTCATCACCCGAATCATCATCGGAAAATGCTGTGCTACGCGGAAGCATGGAAGATGCCGTGTCTGATAACTCCGCGTCTGAGTGACTGAGAGGCAGAGCCTGAGGAAGAGTGGGCGAGGGCTCCCGATGCCTACTAAATCGACGAAAGGAAAAGGGCGACTGCGATCTAGCACACGACACACTCCGCGATTGGGGTTCACTGTCAGGGGCCGCAGAAGACGACTTGCCCCGTCTCATCTTGAATGGAGAGCGACCTCGGTCCTTCTCATCAGTGCCACTCTCTCGTGTACTCGTGCGGGAAAGTGTGAGGGAGGTGAGACCCAATATGGAGGGGAATGCTTTTCCAAACGACATCCTGGTGGAGTCGGGAGATTTGATACTCGGGCCTTGCGAATCGAATGGTTGGATTTCCTGAGGGGAAGCCTTGGAAGATGTCAGTAAATGCTTGCCAGTCCATTGCCTGAAAGTTGTAGGGGGCTGCGACCGAGGCGCAGTGGGATGTAAGGTGTCTGAGCGAAATAAACCGACGCCAGAAGCGCCAGAAGCCGGAAGAGAAGCTAACGCCATCTCTGGCGAGGCTACGGGTGATACCGCATCTTTGCTTCTGAAGGCACCTCTGCTGCTCAACCCACTGCTGCTGCTCGGCCGTTTGAAAAATGACCTTGCGCCAATGATATTGGTAGGCAATCCAGAACTGCTGCTCGGCCGTTTGAAAAATGGCCTTGCGCTTGTGTCACTGGTCGGCAATCCAGAGCTGCTTGGCCGTTTGAAAAATGACCTTGCGCTTATGTTACTAGTAGATAATCCAGAACTGCTGCTCGGCCGCTTGAAAAATGACTTTGCGCTTGTGTCACCGGTCGGCAATCCAGAACTGCTGCTTGGTTTACTGGTAGGCAATCCAGAACTGCTATTTGGTCTCGGCATGAAACTGGACCAGCGACGCCTTTTTTCTGCGCTATCGGTAGCACTCATACCGGAAGGAAAATAGAGAGGGCGTGGTAGGGAAAAAGAGAGCTCACCTGTGAAAAGCCTCCATTTGTCTTGTATAAAAAGCCAGATCAGTTCTTGGTAACAATTTTATAATTCTTGGCACTGTCGACTTACATTACTACTCATTCTTGGCTGCTACTGATATGTTGTCAGGGACTCAAATTCGGAACACTGATTCCTGGAGAAGTCAGGAAAGCGGTGGGAATTTCATGCCAAGCCTTGGTGTGCTATGATCCATCCCCATTCGTGGTGATAGTTTTCACACAATGCGACCGTCATTAATCCAAGAGCAGCTGCATACTCTTAAGCTTTAAGTTTCACTCCTGAGCTGGACTAATGATAACAATACAATGAATGAACGATATCTGATAAACGACGCGATATGTCACGGTTTGTTATCCATGCAAAATGTTCGCCTTCTAGTTGTGCTACTAGTGAAAGATTTGTAGTATGGTGGTCTCTTGTCATTATCAGTGCTCAGATTTCAATGCGGGGTTTGTCGGATCTTTACGATCTGGAGCAGGAGCGTCGATATCTTCAGACCTCATATCCGCTTGCGTGGAGCGCTACTCGCCAAGTCTGTGGTGCCACCAATCCTGGCCACACCTTCAGTTCCCATCGAAGCCTGCAATGCACCCACATTCCAGACATCCCGATCGGACGCGGGCACTTTCTGACTTTCTTCAACAGCAATATCCCTACTCTTCCAAAGGTCAACCCACTCTTCTTCATTCTGCCCATGCCCAAGTACGATCTTCGGCCTATCTGCTTCTTCCTCTTCCATTCTCTGCGAATGTAACCGACCCTGTCTTGACAACTCGCGGTATTTCTCTACGGCAGCCGTAGCCAGTGTAAACGAATCAGGTCGGAACTCTTTCGCAACTTCTTCGTCGATTTTCTTGCTGAAACTAAGGTTGTCCCAAAATTCTTTAGCTTCGTCCATAGTGGATACTGAAGAAGGGAGAACGAGTAGACGTTTTTTCCTAAACTCCATGCTGGCGTAATCCCTACGAACGTCCTCATCTGAAAGTTTCGGACGGCCAATTTGATATGAAACGGTCCCTGAATTTGTGGTTATCGATATCAAGCCTTGTCCCAAAGAAAAGTGTACCCTTACAATGGTCTGGCTGTCTCATTGCTGTCACCGCTCTCGTCGGAAGACCTCCTGATTGGTGGTCCAGTGTGACGATCAGTTTCTTGATAGGTACTTCCTCTTTGGACCCGTTCCACTCTTCAGGCTGGACAAAAACCTCCAGAACCTTTCCAGGCATTCTCGTCTCAAAAGAACATATGACAGACTAATGTGAGCAAGTAGACAAGTTGAGTGGGAAATTAATTCAGAATTGAACCGACATACTTGTTCTGGGAAGAATGAACTTGCTTCTTCAATAATTTCCTCGAGTAACGAGACGCAGTGACGGAACACTTTGTTTCCCAATCCCGGAGTGGTTCCAAACAAACGCCCATCCATCTCGTCAAGGGAGATGTATTGGAATCCAAAAATACGTTCGGTGTTGTGATATGTGACCATAACGCCATCCATATTTCCGATTCGTGCTTGGAAGCTTTGTGAAACAAGAAAATCAAAAGAAAAAAAAATCATGAACTGCATTGTTTACCTGTATTTTAGGAAACCCGAACGAATAAGATCGTAATACTCCCTTTCAAAGCTCTCGAAGATACCAGTTTGATTTTTGATCAAGTAACCAGAATTTTCTTCGTAATTTAGAATATCCATTCTAACTGAGACACATGCCCGAGTCTTGATATCAAAAATTCCTGTTGCTGGTAGTCGACTGTCGTGGCAGTCAAGCTGTGAGCGCATGACAAATTTCTGTGACTAAGTAGAGCGGTGAGATCGTCGTCAGCTTCCAAAGACAAAATAGACCTTCGCATAGCGATATGCTTGTTTGCGTGAAATTTCGCCTTTCTGAAAAGGAGATGACTCAGATCGCATAAACTTCTTGAAATCCTCAGGATTCTTAGTCAAGAAGTTTTCTAACAAAGTTCCCTTCGAATATGTGAGAAGTATAAGGTTCGCTGACGAAGTAAGACTCACCTGCCAGGTCAAGACATTTTTATCCGGGTCATCATGATCTGCTGAATACGAATCGATGGCATAGACTCCGTCTTTATAATTTAACAAAACAGAAGTCGGCATCCGTTGTCCTGATGTGAAACTCGACGGCTAAAGGGAAGCATTTGGCCGTGCCTGTAATAAGAACCCAGAAGGCACATACCTGATTCTTGAAGTGTTGACTTAGAATAGAATAATCGACATCCTTGTACTCCGATAACAAGAAGTAGGTATGGCATAGCATTCCTGATAACGACGAGGTCGAACCGGCAAATTTTTTGCCTTCCCTTTTGGCAAGGGACCTTAATTCCTGAGGGATGGATTCAGTAGTCATAGGTTAAGAAGCACTGTAAATTGACCTCATCACGCGAGCTTTTGACGAATCCCGTAAGACGTTCAAAAGCAAAATCGTTTACTTTGGGAATTTTTTGAAGCCAAGGAGTAAAGTTGTACACTCTAGATCGAGGGTCTTGCAGCCAATGAACACCGGGACTATTAGTGTGATTACTACGAGTGATATGCTTGGGAAAAGGGATCAGGCATACTTGAACAAAACACGATCCAGACCATGCGATAGAGTATCAATTGGCTGTTGTTGCACTATCGGTGCGACATCTGCAAAGAGGTCAACAAACCTGGAAGGGCAAAGTCTTTTGAAATTCTGACCGTCGAGCGTTTGATCCAACGGCATCATCACTCCAGACCTTGCAACGTCTTGTTTTAGTATGTGAGGGGGCAGTGGACGGTCTTCATGTAAAGGATTATCGTCAAATACATTTTCACCTAACAAGACTTGAGCTCAAAAACTCTAGGTGTGACAAGTATAGCGCACCTTTCCACGACTCTTGACTCCAAGTATCTGTCGAAAAACCAGAAGTAGGCGGGGTTTCCTGCTTTGGAGGTAAATCTCCCAAAGCCAACTTCAAAGTTGAGAATCCATCCTTCGCAGGCAATTGTCTGTGGGGAATTGCAAACGACCGGTTAATATCATCCCTCTCCTTGACCTTCCTAATCGCCCTTTTGGTCGCCTTCTTCTTCTCTTTCAATCTTTGCCGTTTCTCCTTCTCTGGTGTCAGCTTCGGCTTGGATTTTTTGGATGAAGTAGGGGGTGGAGGTTTTTTGAACGCTGCATACTCGGTACGCCGGTGAGTTGGTTTTGCAGTATCTGAATGAGTTCCTTTATTACTCAGCTCTCTGAGAGTTTTCGACAGAGGAACGCCTTTCTGAACAGGATCCTGAGACGCGTCAACTAATGTAACTTTTGGACTCGTCGAGGGACCAGACGACGAGTCTTGCTGGGTGGAATGATGGCGCCAGCAAGCAACCAGTGAAGACTTGCAAGTTGTCGCATTTATGTGACCTGTTTGCGAAACATATCGTGAAAGAGACCTCCAAGCATGCATAGGAATGAGACAGCCCATCATATTTTCACTTTTCCAAATAAAATTGGATATCACGTGGGGGTGCTAATCCTGTTCGCAGCAGTCAACTATCCTTTTCAGTGTTTCTTCCATCAAGCAGACCTCTGCAAGATGAGACTCTTCGCAACACTATTTCACTGGTTTGCAGGGTAAAGCACATAACTTTATTTTATTTGAAATAAACTCATCACTACGCAGCTTGTTTTGGTCAAAGCAATGTGAAATAGCTGTTATTGGGTTACAAGTGTGCAGCCATTCAATTGTACAGACCAGCGAATTGAAACACCATATAGGCTTCCGGGAAAACATCTTTCGTCAATGTAATCACATCGGGTCAAGTAAGCAACTTGATGTCAACCGTGATCTTGCCCTCATTGGAGGCTGCACAGTGGAGTGAAGATGTTGTACCCACAGTTGCATTCAATTTCAGAAAAATCAGAAGAGGGAATGTTACAATGAAGGTTTGGGACGTAGCTGGTGCGTCTTGGTTTCTCAAATGATCATTGATTGATTCGTTCGACTTCGCTTTTTTTCCAGGTCAGCCAAAATTTCGTTCCATGTGGGAGCGGTATTGTCATGGCGCGGACGCCATTGTGTGCGTGAATGACCGTGAATCATTCCCGATACACTAACGTTTTGAAAGCTTCGTGGTAGACTCTGTTGACGTTAGTATGATCACGTTCCGTTCAACACTCTGTCTGATGAATATCCAGGAAGACAAGTTCAACACAGCTCGTTTTGAACTTCATCAATTAATAAACCAGCCTACTCTCTCTGGTGTGCCCCTTCTAGTGGTGGGCAACATATTGAAGTAAAGAAAACGGTCTTATTCTCATTCCCAATTAGCTTGGCAACAAGAACGACCTTAATGAATCCGCTTCTGTGAACGACCTGATTGGAATTCTGTTCGTGACAATTCGATACTCAATCTTCCTTTCTCACTGACTTGATATGTTAGCCAACTCGACAAAATTGCGGATAGGCCCGTATCGGTGAGTAATCTTGGTTTGTTTCTTTGTTATGCATATCAATTCAAAAATTGCTTAGTGTTATTCGGTGCGTCGAAGATTTTCCGTGTTTTTTTGAGTCTTGCATGTTCAGTTGAATTCAGTGCTCAATGAAAAGCCAACACAATTTGTTCGTCGTTTCGGATCTATTCTGTCTTCACTCATTCAGTCTGAATCACAGGGATATCGTCCTTGAATGGCTGTCCAACCGCGGCCATTAGTCAGTATCTTCAAATGCATTCTGTATACATAGCGCACACATTAGGAACGTGTACACTAGGAGCGGGTATTGGTGTTATCATTATTCATTTCGTTCAGCGATGTTCCATTGGCTGCCTATAATGCCGACAATATGGCTGGCTGGTATCGTATTCTTCTGCCTTCTTATACGAGGTAGATCAGGAATCCTCATCGTAATAACTTTGATGCGGCAAAGCGATGCAACCGAGTTCGCAATGGCCTTGGTAGCGTCGAGAAACCGAACGAATTCCCGGCAGGGAACGATCATCGGCGTTTTGCCATTTGTACAGTCAGATTGTCGATGTACATTTGTAGAGTTTCGTTTCCAGATACCAGCTTGTCCACATCCTTTTGCACATTCTGCACTTTGGCCAGCAAAGCTGGCATGAGACGACGTCATTTCAGTTTGACTCGGGTTTTGACTCTGATAATAAACAAACCCTTTAGATCCTCCTGACACGCCAGAATCTCCCTAGCGCTTGCATGTCAGCGATGAGATGTGGACGAGAGTCATTTCAACACACCTTATAGACTGTTCCTTCCTGACTGTTTCCTTCACAATACTCATATCATTCTCTTTTGGTGAAAGAACACCCCAAGCCGGTTGTTCGAACTCGTCAAAATCCATTGCGATGATTAAAATGTTGTTCCGATATTGAGAACCCTACTAGTAGTAGCGATGATCAAGCGGACTTTGAACTGCAGGTTGACGCGTACAGTCGCGCCTCCACGCATCCCTATTTCCACCTCTGAAAATGTCTCTCGCTGGCTCTGAAATTCTTCTGGCATTCAAAGCGGGAAGAGCTTTCCGCAGGGACGGCACAAATACTGTAGAACCGAGTCCTGCTAAAGGTGCTATCTATGTGACGAATGGAGAGGATGGGCTTCTGCATTTCATCTGGAAGAACCGAGTCACGAACAACATCGAAGAGGTATGTATGTCAATTGGTTTATGATATCTATCACTGTTGATACATGTAGCACCTCTTCAGGACCTTATACTATTTCCCTTAGATGCAGCTTTTGTTAAAGTTACTCAAGTGACTTCCGGACGGTTGTATGTCCTCAAGTTCTCATCTTCCAATCAGAGGCACTTTGTGCGTTTCCTTTCATCGCCTAAACCAACTGTTCTATTTATCTTGACTGCTTTATATATATAGTTTTGGCTGCAGGTATTATTTCAATCACTTATTTACAAGCCAAACTATATCTCAAGGTGATGGCAGGATGAATCCAGTGCTCGCGACAACGAATTCATAGAAAATCTCAACGGATTGTTGCAAGATCCAGAATATGACCTCAGATGGACCATTCCAATTACCCTAACATCACCAGCTCAACCGTCGTCGTCGACTGCACAGCCGGCTGCCTCGTCGTGCGTCTTTCCATTTTTTTTAGATTTAGAAACACGATTCCTGAGCCAATCAAAAGGTCAGGCTCCGTGACGGGTCCACCAGGCTTCCAAGCCACTCCAGAACAGTTGGCCACTCTTTCGCGAATGCTATCCTCCATGTCAGGTAGATCACAAGCACAAGAACCAGGTTTGTGCTCTTCTCGCCTGCAACGATATGTTCTGATAACCCAACAACATCTTTAAGATTTGTCTTTGACAGATGTACTTACACCGGCGAATCTGTTACCCTTGTTTACAAATCACCCCGAACTAGTTCCTGCACTTTTCCCTCACACGCCACCCGACTTGCCAGTGCCACCTTCTGTCGAAGCATTGCAAAGAATTATTCAGTGAGTTCGCAACCTTTTAGATAATATCTGTGTTCATGTTTAAAATGTTGCAGTTCCCCTCAGTTCAGAGCAGCAGTGGCAAACTTCGATCAAGCTCTGAGGACTGGCATGCTAGGTGGTCTAGTACGCACACTCGGACTTCCTGAAGAGGCAGGTACGGGTGTGGGGCCATTCTTGAGGGCGATTCAAGAGCAAGCTGATAGAGAGCAAACCACGGAGGGAGATAATAACACGATGGATACAGATTGAAATTTAGATTTCAGATTACTCATTCACCTTGAAAACGCCTCTTCTCAAATTTGAATCTCCATTTATCAGGACTAATCAGTTAGGAACCAAAAGGAAGCGTCCAAGGCAAATTTGAATGTGAATAATTTCATTCTTGAACCCCAGCCACGAAGAACTTGTCCTATTCCCCAAAACTTGGAACGTCTTGGAGGCGACCCAGTTCTGTAGACTGCGATTCTGCCTTCTTGATAACCAATTTTTGGGACAAAATACACTTTGGATAATTTAAATTAAACAAAATCCCCCAATAAGTAGCCCCAGACAGCTATAAGATGTATTAAAAGCCTTGGAAGTTAAAGAGCATAATTTAGTGAATGAGAACCCATGCCATCACAGAAACGGGACACGGTTAATCCACCACTTCCTCGGCATCGCTATCGACTTGGGCAGCACGTTGGCGACGTTGGTGAACCTTAACCTTCTTCGCGAGAACCTCATCCTGCTCGCAATCCAAAAATCGAAAACGCTTATTGCACCCAGAAGAAGGGCACTTTTCCGGCATCGCAAGATTTTTGAATATCGTCTTGATTGCATCTCTGCTGAAACTGTGTCCACATACTTTGCTAAACGAAGGTCAAGGAACATATGGTCAAAAGTAACCGGAGAAACTAACGATGTGACTGGGTTGACGAGAGGCGTTAAGGTGATCGGACAGAGGAACGTTTGTGTGACGCCACCCATTTCGAGCTCTTCATCAGAATCAGAATCATCGCCGTTTTCTGCGGGGCAGTGCATAGTGAGGGGACGTAATTGTTATCTCAAGGTACTGCTTGCCTTTGCTAATAAATTCTGTAATTGGAGGCATGGCTTCGTCAGGATGATGGACTTCCTGCAAGTAACATTCATCATCGGATAAAATCGAAGAGAAAATAAAATAAAATGTACCCAAATGCTCGAATGAAAATCCATGTATCTCTGGTCCTTGGCATACTTCTGACGAGAGGTCTGGCCTGCGTATGCATCTATCCTGTCTTTGACTTCTAGTTCGTATCGCTCTGTGGTATCATCCTACGTGTTGGTGAGTCAGTCCTTCCAAGCACAGAGAAGTGAGGGGACATACAATAAGTTCACTACGAGCTATTTTCTGATACAATGCATCAAGAGCTTGAGAGTGTGCCATCATTTCCATTCCAACATCAATAAATTCCTTGATACCATCATCTAACTTCTTGAGGGTCTAGAGAATTGGTAGTGAATTTGGTTATGTCAACATCTCAAATTTCATACCTTGGAAGTATGGATGTCGATCTCCCCTGCTTCCGCCATAGCGCCAGCGACGTCTTTATAAATATCACATCGTTGGTTGATCTGCTGTCGCATAGAATCCCAATCTTGAGAGATGCCTCGCAACCTTGTCAGATGATCCTTTCGCAAGGGCTGGTCAGTGAAGTTCGCAACGTCGACTAGATGTTCTTCGCCAGAGTCATCGTCCATATCAACGTCTCCATTTGCAGCATCATCTTCGGGTTCAGCACGTTGTTTTCCCTTGTTCTTTTTCTCTTGCTTTACGCGAACCGGACGTGGGTTATCTTCATCGCTAACATCATCATGGCGTCCATTTGCTTGTGTCAAACGAGCATCTTCTATTTCTTCGGAATTTTGTTTGCGCCTGCGACGCGTCGATGCCACCACAGGCATGTTGCAGGAGAAATTGGGTGGTAGATCGTTGTTGAAACCAATCTACTTGACGCGTTCCATTTGTTTGGCAAAATCGCGTTTCATAAACACACGTTAGGATTTTTGAAAAGCTTTCACATCATTTCGTTGTGAGATGTTTTCTAGTCTGTGGACTGCCTCTCGCGCTTCATCGCTAAGAACAGCATGTATTTACAAGGCGACGCAATACCCCCAATGCAAGCTTGCAGCGGCATTGCTGTTCTCTCGCTCCTTCCACGCTTCAGCCATCGCTTCGAGGACAATAAACCAATCCATTCGCGCGAAGAGGATACCTAAAAAGCAAGGCAAAGTTAAATCACCACTCTTGGAGAACTGCCCACAACGAAAGGGTGTCGTCACACAACTGATTATCGCTAAACCTAAGAAACCGAACTCGGCAAAACGAAAAGTCGCTCGTGTGAAGCTTACGACCGGAAAGTCCTTGATGGCTTACATTCAAGGAGAGGGACACAATCTTCAAGAACATAGTGTGGTATTAGTAAGAGGAGGTCGAACGAAAGATTTGCCAGGTGTTGGGTAAGTCATCCCCTTTGTAATGGGTGGAAACATATCTCTTACCTCCGCAGTTACAAACTTGTTCGTGGTGCCCTCGACTTCAGTGGAGTTGTCAATCGTGCCACGTCCCGCAGCAGATATGGGTATGTTACAAAATAATTTCACGTTCATTCATTCTAACTATTCACATAGTGTAAAAAAACCAAAGAGAAAGTAACATATGAATTATTTAATCCCTATACCATACATGGCAATAGAATATACTACTCAGAATTATCGACCTGGCAATAATTATCTATGTTGCCAACTTGACCACATTTCCTGTGTCTCTTAACTTTGCCTCCCTTTTTGTCTGTGTCCGCATGATTTTCTCGATCTCCGAATTTATTGCCCAGCACCAAATATCACGTTCAAGAAGACTCCTTGTCTTGAAAATTAACACCTTGAGTTTCTTGGAAATCCGGGAAGAGGTCTTGGTATCAACGGGAGTAGTCGTTGGATCCTGATCGGCATTCAACATCTGCGGATGAGGTCGATACCAAATCATGAACAGCATATCTTCCTCTCGGTCGTCAGTCTCAAGTCCATCTCCATATCGTCTTGGTGCAGGAGGAGCATTGGGATTGTATTGACCCTGAGGTAAAGTTTGAGCCGCGAAATACCCAGAGCAGACATAGGCCTCGAGCAAATTTATCTTCTTCCGCATGGACGGATATACAGTGGAATGACCGATGCGGAAGTATACCAAATGACCAGCAACAAGCAACAACTGGACTGATCTGGACAACAGCAACTTGAGAATTGAGCATGACAGACAAATAGTTTTGACACACTCGTATTGACCGCGTAAGCCTTTCATCATATAAATTCTGCCGCCCTTTACAATAGGCTTGCATCCTTCAAGGATGCACCAATTGTATAAAGTATCAATAGAAGCATATGGCGCCGTAGCACCGTTGTCTTCTGGAGGGACTTCATGTTCATCTTGACAAACACGAGTTAGCGGGGTAAGGCGGGGACGTTGTGCTTGCGCGATTTCAATTTCCTGTTTTGCGTCAACCCGGTGGCGTCTTTTCCAGTAAAAAGTCAGGGCCCGCAACCTCTCAATCCATTCAATCGCCACCTTAGACGAATATGCCTAATAAAACAGAAAACTTCTGAGAAAACAGAAAACGCAATTGACAATAACAGAATACCTCAAATCGCATTACATGCCCAGTGGTAAGCAGTAATTCAAATGAGCGGCGCACTCGCACTTGTGGTCGATCAAAGGCATTTGTAAGTGCTGCTTCTCCCCCTTCATCCGCATCGTCTTCTGGAGATCGCTCTTCCCTATGGGAACTTAAAAAGATATAATCATCATTTTGCTCCTCTTGTTGACCATGCATTTGCGGTGGGGAGGGCTGGAACGCCCTTCTGACAGCTACAATCGATCGTAGATCCATCATACCCGTTGAAGTTACGATCTGGTTAATTCCACGACGGATCTCGATATGCTTCATGGTCTGAGCGTCAGAAGAAAGGGTCGGAGAAGGACCGGGAGGAGTTGGTGGAAAAGGGGTGACAGGATTCAAAAAGAAGAGATAACCAGAATGGCTGACGAGATATACCGAACGTTTTGTCTGCCGGTTAGATCTAATTCGGTCTAGGTATCCCTCGATGGCTGGTGGCTCCTCAACCTTTTTCCCTTCCCTCGCGTGCAGTGAATCTGGAGCGTGCTCTGCCAGCCGTATTTCTAGTATGGGTGTTCTTGTAGCCTGTGTGTTCATAAGTGACTGCACATGCATAGAGTCTTAAATGAAGTACCAACCAACGTAAAAGCCAATCCACATAGTACGGACCAATCTCTTGGATTTCCAAACACGTCCTCATCCAGCCAGACCCAGTCAAGATTGGCTTGGAAACGCCAAGCAAGTTGTGGAGATTTTCCATTGTGTAGAGCCTTCTCCACCAAATACTTGTAATCAGGTACCTTGTGCAATGCCTCCATACACAATTGGATGATGTTATCCCTTCTAAAGACACTGTAAAGAGCGCTACTGATTGTCCCCGGACTCTCTGGGACGTCAATGGTGACCTTCGTATTCAAACCAGGATTATGTACGTGGACGGATCTTGGAACATGGCCGCCCTTCTGACGCCTGTTAAAAATCTAAGAAAAACTCAAGTGGTAATGATAACGTCTCGCACCAGAGTTGCCAATACCAATCGTATGCTCTTGACCTACTTCTGAGCTTGAAAACAAAGATATCTGTACCATCTTTTGCATGAGAGAAAGTCCACCGAGTCGCACTCTCATTAAATGTGCTGGTGGTTGGCGCACAAGTGATGCAAAATGTCAGATCGACAAAAGAGTACAGAGACAACCGTGTTCTTGAGGAGTTTAGCGGGATTACATGTACAAGATGTTTGTGTCCAGTAGTCCACTCTCTGACTGGGATAGCCTAAAAAATCTATGTCAACGACAAAGGAATGATATCAAGCCTTAACACCAACGTAGTCGTTGTAAATTTCGATGCTATCCTTGCGCCACACAACAAGGAATTCTCCCCAGTCCCCATACTCAAGATTTCTTGTCATGCGATTTATGTTGTCGTCAAATTGTATGATGCCTTCGGATTTTGTGTAGTCAATTCTGACCAGCATCCTGTCTCTCCATGAAGTCAGTGGCCGTTTGTCATGCACAACGTGTGGTCGAAAAATCACCTCGCAAGACAACATCTCCCCAACGAAATTCACTGGAAGTTGGACTGCTCGGCGAGTCGGGTACTATTGTGGCAGCAAGACTGGTGTTAGGATCGACTGTCGCCTTCGTCCTTTCTAATACCTCCTCAGGCGGTGCAGGACCGGGTGTAGATGGACCCAGATCCTCCAATGTATTTGAGTAGTGAACTTTGGCCTTCCCTTTCACGTTCGCCTTCAAACGTTGGCCAGCGGAAGTTTCCGAGAGGAAATTGGGTCCATCATTTTGCACCGAAGGACGATTCAGGAGTACTTCAGACTGAGCTTTATGGAGTGGATCACGCTCGGTGGCTGGTGTTATGATAGGTAGAAGGGGTGTCGAAGAGACTGGTATTAAATGATGGACGTGAGATCCCGCAGTTTCCGGACCCTGAGGAATGGTGGAAGGTGCGGTCTCAAAAACTGTCGTAGGTGAATCGCCGCTAGCCACTGCTCCGGAAAGTGTGGAAGAGATATTCAGATGTCCTTGACTCTGGAGAATATCCACACCTAGCAACATTCCAACTTCAAAGCTAGTACCGAACCATTGATTTGTGACACTAGGCTGCGGTTCATTCTGGCGTTGATGACGACGGCGCCATAGCTGTCCCCATTCACTATCCTCCCATCGTTGAACCAATTCATCAACCATATCCTGCTCCTCTCCTTCCCTCCAATCATCTGCGTTCCCGCCCTCATGGAGGAAGAAATTAAAGGCATTGTCCTTTAGAAGGCGAGTAACTTCTTCGCTTTTATCTCCTCTGTAGTGTTGATGGTCTGCATCTGCACTCAAGGAGAACATACTACCAATGGTAAGTTTAGACCGTCTGGATTGACCCTCGATACGCGCGAGAACGCTTTCTGGCATCGGACCAATGAAGATTCGCCGTTGAATTGCATTGCCGGTTGGAAGAACACTGCTAGACCCTGCATCCATGAGAGCTGAGTTTGCATCAAGCCTGGAAAGCTTTCAAGACTACAACGGAAGTTGTAAGTTGTGTTGAAGTCGTGCGAGAGTGTTCTATTTTCAGCTTGGCCCATGTATAATTTCAACAAGGTCTTCAATCGCATCATCACTTCGAACTAGTGGTAAATATACATTATGATTTTGAGTTGGGACTATGTAATAATACAAGATTATAAGGTAACTATATAATATTTGGGCAAGACTAGAGGGAGGACTTGTTACTACTGCGTCTCCTTGCTCATCTTTTGCAAGACTTCATGTGATTCAGCAACATAATTTTCTGCTTCTGACCGTTGAAACCTGTGCATGATCAATAGTGAAAACAAGCAGGGAAGTAGGTGGATTCGTTCATACTCTATTTTTCTGCCCTTCACGTGCATCCCGGGCTCCCGCAAAGCAAATGGATTCACATCCTCCGACGAATCCAGATTTGCAAGACTATGGTTTACAAAACGGTGCGTCGTCTCATCAGACCTGACAGCATAAATGACATCCAACATTTTAGCATCAGGCGAGAGACGCCAATAATCTTTGGCAATATCTGGAGCTGGTAGGTCTGACCTAAAAGAAAAGCTTCACGACGACTGATTTGGAAATATGCGGGGAAAATCACCATTCGGGAATCCTTCCAGCTTCGAGATCCTCAATGCACCTGGTGCTATACGCAAAGTTGGCTTATTGGTGCAAAGAAATGATTTGTTAAGCGTACTATGTGACAACGGCTTCTTCCTCTAGATAGCCAACGAACCGATGACAAATTCGTGGCGAAATTAGATAGCACGAAACTTGACGGGGGTAAGCATAGTCAAAACGAGTGAATGGGGGAAAACGTACAGAAAAGGTTGTAGAATACACCCTGAGCTCCCAAAATAAGTAAGCGGAGGAAGTAAGATGGTTGCTTGAGCGTCATGAAAGTCCTGCAAAAACTATCAATTTGAATCTTTACTCGGGCGTCAACAACTAACATGAGGTGCATTCTCTCGTTTTCGGCCTCCTCAAGGCATGTATGGATCCTGAGAAACAAAGTCAGAATTTACTGCTGGAATTATCTCAATGTCGATCCAGTAACTCACCATCCACTATCACGACGCTACAAGTCTACTGTCAATATGCGAGAGTACTTAAAGTCCGTATCAGGCGTACCATCAGTCTGAGACTTCGAAGATGTCGAAGAGTAGCTGCAACCATTCCAGGAACACCAGCGATACTCTCCAAAAAGAGAATACGCTATGTGATAAAACGTGAGCAGCTTGGCTGTAATAAACAAGCTTTAACAACGCCCACGATTAGCCATTGCTTATCGTCCAGCATAATTCCAGTTTTCCTCATCTCCTCTAAACTCATATTGGGGTCTAGAGGACCTTGAACGTGCTTGTATCCAGACACAAAATCAAATATTGTCCGTGTGAGCCGGATGAGACCAAATGCAATTTTGTCTCCCAGAGTGTCAGCTTCTCGATGAAGGACCTGATCGAATTATGGAGTCAGACTCGATTTGGAAACAGGGACAGAATCGCAGAGACGGACCTGGACAGACTTGAGCTCATCCGGAGTATATACTGGGTGAAAGAGAACCCAGTCCCCACGGAATTTTTTCGGAACTGTGCTAACAGCATCAGGCTTCTTCAACTCTGATGTTGTTTCGTTTGAAGAGGGTCTGACGAAGTCGTCTGCAAATGATCTCTTAATTTAAACCAGATATTCTGCGTATCACTCACGTTGATGCGGTGGAACCGCCTGTTGGTGAGACTTTGTAGAAGTTAAAGAGCCCTTTAGAACATGAGCAGTGGATATATGTCTGGTGTGATGTGGTCTGCAGAGGGATGCACTGGCAATTCCTCGTTTTGGTAAACAAACAAGGGTCGGCGCAACACGCCTCAGGATTACCGTAGCATCCATCAGAAGAACAGTGGGAGAAGTCATTGTGCAATACCAAATGCGACAGTGTAATGTTGCTACTCTATTTATGCTATTCCGCATCACCTGTGCAGAATCCGTTCCGTTCCGGAGGGTGTGGTCATATTCCGGTCGATACCGAGGTGTACAGCGCGAAGTTGATTACTACTACTCACCAAAGCAGCGGCAGTCCTGACTTCTCATAGAAAGACAACACCAATTTCGATTACGCAGTTACGAATTGATTGCTTGGCTAGCTTAAGGTTAATCAGGTTTGAAAAATGTATCCTTTAAATTGGTGCTGCGTTGTTAGACAATAACCTCATGCGAATCTAATTGGGATTTAATCACTAAGAACGAAACGACATTACAAGTCCATTCTTTCGACGACTGTCGGAATTGCCCAGCCTTATTAAGGTCATTGATTCCTCACTTACTTCCTTGACTCCACTCCGCGACTCTTTTTCTCCATCTCTGAGATCATGGATCCTACCCAGAGCAATATGCCCGAGTAAGTACCCCGCACGTAGGTTTCTCCTGGTCTGAAACTAGGATTTTGTGAATTCCTCGTTCACCTTTAATGTGGCACTAAATGCAGCACGTATTGGCGTCTCTTCCTATGTCAAGCGTCGAGATTGATGAAAACATGCTTTTATACAGAAAAGAGATCAAGGCACAACAGGCTTAATAGTAAAGGTAAAGCAGGCGACGATAGTAATTGAACCTACGGTCTACGAAACTAATGAAAACTTTTGCTCGTAGTCACCCCTTCCTGGAGTGATGTGCATTCTGTTTCGAGTTCAGGGGGTGTAAAAAGAGGCACAGAAAATTTCTTACCGGTACTCATGCCTGGTACAAGGGGGGCCTGGATTGAGTATGATCCGGAATGCGTAGAGTTGGGTACTAACAACGGCGTGCCGTTAAATGCAGAGGCAGTGGGGACTTATAAACTCACAACTTTGCGTATTGGTGGAGAATCTTGGCGATGCCAGCGTGTCGTTTGCAATTGCAGGTATTGTGGCCGCCCCTTTGTTTGTTTCCACGACCGTCAATCACCTAGAATCCGCAGAAGGCTAAGCGGCCAAATCCCAAAATGGCGCTTAAACCCTCCAACAGCCAAAAGGAATTCTTTAGCCTTAGTATGAAGACGAATTGCGTTGGGATTATGCACAGTAGGGAACACCAGGAGTGGGCCCGGCCATACATCCATCAGGAGGTGTTTCGGGGCCCTGCAAATCTTACAGCACTTCTGATTGTTAGGCATGTCAGTGAGGGCACGTGTGAGGGAACAGATTTAATGTTAATGGGTGTTGGAATTCCTCCAGGAATAACACCAAATCATCTGAATACTAGGATTAAGGGACAACCTGTTATTCACCAATTAAATACTGGATTTCCTCGATGGTTCAGTGAACTAAGAGTCAATTTGATGGAAAATATGTCCTACATGGAAATGTGAAAACCGAGTGCGAGATCGTTTAGTTGTTCAAAGACTCTGGAAGATTCGAGAAGTTCAAGCCGCTTCCATGATAGGGGTATCTTACACAGGGTGTTTCCCTGACAGAATGTCATCACTGCTAAATGCAATAGGATCATCTGTGGTTGAGGATGAAAAACAGATTTGTTGCACACTATTTGTAAGGGCGACTGTCGGTTCGGCTAACGGGTGACTTGTCGAAACACAGCTGTTCGTCAGAAGTCACACTGGTTAG
>QDKV01005347.1_pt1 | contig 63330 bp, 65 predicted proteins | sample 1861101 | NCBI WGS metagenome assembly QDKV01 (sample SAMN04275158, study PRJNA302643) | Fungus metagenome, whole genome shotgun sequencing project. | isolation source: fruitbody | host: Mallocybe terrigena | place: Sweden | collected 2013
AAATATGAGCTTGCCTGGAGTGTGCTCAGTTCCCATGCTCGCAAGTTTATTGGTGCAGGTGAAGGTGGTGGACCCCCTGTTGACGGGTTTCCTTTCAGTGGAATGATATCATTTAGGATACATGGGGGATTAAAAGAAGCTGAGAAGTTTTTGACATCTGCCAGACTATTCCAACTGGCCGAGTCCCTGGGAGGCGTAGAGAGCTTGGCTGAACATCCAGCGCTAATGACGCATGGTAGTATTCCTCCCGCGGAACGTGCTATACTTGGTATTGGTGACAATCTCATTCGTCTCAGTGTTGGAGTGGAGGAGCAGGAAGATTTGGTTGATGATGTTCTGCAGGCTGTTCGCTTTGCTACTGGATTGTGATATAACCAGCTCATACAAGATACCATGCAGTAATTCCTCGAACTTTTGATAGACTGTTCTCTCTTAATCTAAAACGAACAATTAGAGGCAGCAACGACCTTTAAGGCTAGGTGAGAAGTGAATTGTTTCTGTGTAATTAAACCGCATATAAATTACAAACGTGTCCCGAACCAACAACTCCACCAATAGAACTACACACACAAGACGGGTTGCTCGATACCAGATTCAGAACAACAATACATAGCTTGACACACAACTTCTTTCCTTGTCACTTTCCTTAATTCCTTTTCTTTCGCTTGTTCTGTTTCTTCTTCCTATGTGGCTGAGTTTGAGGAACGACAGAGGTGGGTTCCGGATAAGCACCCCGCAATCGAATGCGTCCATCCTTCAAAGTTTCCGTAATAATAGGACTCGCTGCTGGTCTAAATTTGAACTCATTCGAATACCTGACAGGAAAAATTGAGAAGGGCTCGATTAGACAGAGAAACCGACACACCAAGAGGCATAGATGACTTCAGGTTTCTTCTCCGCAGCTATCAGCGACGAATGCAGTTTGAATGCAGCCCAAAACAAAAGTATCAAGAATAAAATAAGCCCAAGCCGCCTAATTGGCGAAGGAGAGGCCGGCGGTGACGGGGAACGAGAGGCTGACGAATTGCCTATGGAATCGGATAACAGTGGTGACTTCTCATCGGTTTCACTGCTATTGTCAACTTCAGGTTTCCTTGTATCGTCCGCCATTGTTGTTGTAGCTCAACAAGGTCGTGTGTAAAGACTAAAACTCCTTCCTTTTATGGTAAAACGAACGACATGAAACAATTCCCTAAGATATCTTCCCTGCTTCCTGCAGCTCAAAGTATGCCATGAGCTTTCCCTTGGGTACACCCGGCCGAAAGGCCCAACAATATCTGTTCATAAACACTTCAATCCTCTGGTCCATCTCCGCCATCTTCTCTCGAATTCGATGTTCTTTTGAGGCGTTCGCAGTCGCTGAGAACTCTTCCTGCAGCTCAACCTCTCCGACGGTGTGCCCAAAATTCATGGCATCGAAGACAATTTTGAACTCGCCGTCTGCGATCCATGATTGTCGGACTGTTGACAATGTCGCAATGGCATCCAGTCCAAAAAAATCCTTCTCGCTGGCTTCCTTTCCCGTCACATCCTGCACACATCGCCGAACGAGGTCGGGTCCTGAAAGCTCCTCGAACATGGAATTAATGAAATCACCACCTTTCTTTACTTTTGCTTCCCAGAAGCCATTCCGCCGTCTGACCCAAATACCAGCTTTTATAAGAGATCTAGATGGATCGTCGTAGTACACATCGTGGATTGTACGCTGGGCAAGGGCGTGCACGGTTTTGAAAGGAGGCTGCCCAGTATTGGCAACGAGATTTTCGACGGCGAGCGAGCAGAACTTGCGTTCTACTTCTAGAAGTGCTCGCAATATGTGCGATGGCTTCATCCGAAAGAATGGTATGGTAATGGCAAAGTCTAAAGAGATATTGTGCTTCCCACGCCTTCCTTCTGTTAAGCGCCGGCGCATAAGTTATAAACAAGAGCCTCGACTCTTCCTCTGCAATCCTTTTCAAAAATGATCCTAGGTGGAAACGACGTTGCAATTGCACCGCAAGAGTCAGCCAAGAACCCGCGTGCCGCCAGGTATGCTCCTCTGCATAACTCTGAGTGGAACTGATACCTACATCCCTTGCAGCTTTAAACCCATTGTCGTGGGTATCTATGGGATTCCCGGCTGCGGGAAGACCTTCTTGTTCAATCAATTGAAGCATGAACTGGGGGAAAACCATTACGAGTTCTATGAAGGCTCCCAGATGATTGCCTCTCTGGTCCCAGGTGGCCTCGCTGCATTCCAGAAGCTGGACGAGGAACACAAGTCACACTGGCGCGAGGTCGCCATTGATACTATTGGAAAGAACTGTCTTGCTAGTGGAAAAACAGCCGTCGTGGCCGGGCATTTCATGTTCTGGCAAGAAGGGGACCAAGCCGGCCAGAGAGTATACACGCGCAACGATCTAAACACATTCACAAATATTATCTACCTCGACATACCGGCCGAAATCGTAGCACAGCGTCGTCAGAACGACACGTTGCGAAGCCGTTCGACCGCGTCGGTTGAGCATCTACGCAACTGGCAAAAGGTGGAGAAGATCGAGCTTCGTGATCTCTGCCGCCAGCACAGTATTCTATTCTCCCCCATATCGTCACCAACTTCAGTGCTACCAAAGAAGATCGCAAGACTATTACACGACTTCCGGTATTGTACTGAAGAAGACAACCTGCGTCGTGCTGAAAGCAGGCTGGATGATATTGTTGCTGGCTACAATTGTCAACCTTCACCAGATGTGGCACTTGTTATGGATGGCGACATGACTCTGGCCGCGGCGGACACGGGCATTCTTTTCTGGAAGACGCTCTTCAACTCCAAGTCGGGAAACGAGGACAATCCGTTGAAGGGAGTATTCAGTAGCCCTATGGGTTACTCGTACACTGCTTTCCGCCAGGCCACATTGCTGTATGAAGAGGCGGTGGATGATCATGAGTTTGACGTTATCTGCGAGAAAGTAGCCCTGACAGTAACGATGCATCCAGAGTTCGTATCACTACTGCGACTCGTGGCAGACCAGGACCATGTTCTCGCCATAGTCGTTACCTGTGGGCTGGGTAATGTATGGGACAAAATCCTTGCCAGAGAAGGCCTGTCTGAGAGGGTTAAAGTCATTGGTGGGGGTCGCATTGCTGACCGGTTCGTTGTGACTCCTTCTGTGAAGGCAACACTAGTGTCACGCCTACGAGACGTTCATCACATGTATGTTTCAGCATTTGGAGACAGTACCTTGGATCTAGGCATGTTGGGTGAGGCACATGAGGCCGTTGTCGTTGTCGGAGAAGAACACACTAGGAGCGTGACTATGGAGAAGGGATTGTTGCACGCCATCAACAATGACGGGCTTCGGGCGAGCCAGGTGCTGCTGCCCCCTCACGCTTCACCAAGGCTGGACACCACCAAGCTTCCCCAAGTGCGATTCACTGATAAAGAGTTCATGGAATCAATCTTGCGTCGCTACAAACCAGCCAGCCTTCGCATCGTTCATGCAACAGATCGGAGCGCAGCCAAGCTGCTAATGACGCCGATGCGCGACGCAATGGTTGCTGGCCCTGCCCTCAGGAAAGCACATGGCGAGGTTGGATCATATCTGGCGATCGAGTTTCTGACCGGTATGATCGGTCTCGAAGAATACACAACCTTCCATGTTCAAGGACATCCAACAAGTGGCTTTCGACTTCGCCATGAGCAGCAGACGACAATTGTGGCGCTTATGCGTGGAGGAGAGCCCATGGCGCTCGGCGTTAACAGTGTTTTCCGGCTAGCCATGTTTGTTCACGCCAGTCAGCCGTCCGATATCAAACCCCATCATCTGCACAAACAACGGAACGTGTTGTTGGTGGACTCGGTGGTCAATAGTGGCAAGTCAGTGGCTGAATTCATTCAACACGTCCGCAGTCTTGATACCACTGTTCGCATCATTGTGGTTGCAGGGGTTGTCCAGGCCCAATCGCTATCCGAGGGTGTCTTCTCTCAAGCCCTCGAGTGTGACATGAATCTCAGTCTAGTTGCTCTTCGCCTATCCAGCAACCAGTTCACTGGGAAGGGCACTACAGACACCGGTAATCGCTTGTTCAATACAACACATTTGTCCTGACTTAGATGGACTTCCTTGCTCACCTTCAGCACATGGTTCTTCCCTGAGCTCAGGTCTATGGATCACGAAGCTAATTGATAGATGAGAGGTGTTAGGGATATGTGGGCCTGTGGCCTGTGGCCTTGAAAGATGAAAGACAGAATTGGAGTCGGACACATATTTGTAATCTAGTGGTATTGTCTCGATTATAATAACACGAAGGTACAACGAGACTGAAGAAAAAGTGGATTAGTAGAAAAACTTATAGGATCAATAAAGTATAACAAGAGCACCTAACGAAAGAGTGGTCTAGTAAAGGAGTTTGTCCAATTGTTCAAAAGTTGCTTGTTCACGTTACAGCTTGAGTATCAACGGGATTCAGAGGGTCCAAACCTGGTTGTGATTGTCATCGGAACATGTCCAGGTCTGCACCTGAACCTTGCTGCCAGTTGTAGTAATGCCATTCTCCAGATCCGTGCAGAAGCCTGAGTTGTGGATGGTGATGAGCCATATCTTTACATTCAGAAAAATCATACCTTGGTTTCCGAGAGCAAATGCGGTTATCGGCCGTATAATACCACTGTTGCGCAGGGAGATTGTCGTAGAATTGCCAGATCTTGAGCTGTACGCCATTTGCAGGATCTATAGAAATAGATCGTCAGTTATATTATAGAAAGAAAGGGTTGACTGGCAAACCACTGACTTGTACCAGCGTCAAGACAGAAGTTGGTGCCCGCGATTTGCACCTTGGTGCTGCCTCTTTTTATGATCCAACGTTGCTCCTGGGTGCCGATACAATCATATCTATAAAAGTCGTTAAGTTGAGAAATAGGAGAACTAGAAAATTCTTACACCTGCACAGGTGTTCCGTTTGCAAAAAACTGCACCTCAAATACCCAGACATTTGTTTTGGAAGTGGTTAAAATGAATGGGCTGTCCTTGGTCGGGGAACTTGCCTGTGTGGCAGAAGCTATCGAAGAAGTCAATGAGATGCAAGAAATGACACAATGACAAGTAAACGAACGTCATTTTACAATCGGTGTTTGCAATATGGCACCGATAGTATGGCGGAGACGGGACAGTAGACGCAGGAGCAGGAAAGCTGGCCGGAGGTTGCGAAAATGCCTGTGGACAACCACGGCCGTCGCATTGAATTTCTTGACAAATGAATTGCTCTAGAAAACTTATTTAGCAGTAAAAGGAAACAATTTATGGTTGAAGTCACATAAGGCTGACTGCGATCTTTGGGCTTCACTCGCAGACCAGTATTGGCATGGTTTGGGTCCGAAATGATGTAATAATAGTCCTGAAGAATTGTCCATTTCAGAGTCCATGGTAAACGAATTCGGACTCACATCGTAGAAGCCAGCATGAATCGTTCTATTAGCATTTTGACTTCCAACCATTAGCGTCAGTAAAGAAATAGCCTGCACCAGTACCGAGAGTCTTGACGATGATGCCATCTGTCCGAATTGTGCCCTTTTTTGTACCAGCGATGTACAAGTCGATGGGCGTCGGACATTTGTTGTAAACGGTATACTAACGCGTATTTTGCTGCGCCAAGGCAGTGGCCAAGATAGTAGAAGCGAAAACGAGTGGAAGGAAGACAGCAAATATCTAACAGAGAATCAAATGTTCAGGAGCTGAGGGAGGGATCTTGGAGGGATCACGACCGAATGCATTGGGCTTTTTATCCCAGAAATTTGAGAGGTAACATCTCGATGCGTGGTCTTCGCGAATCTCCTCCAGGGGATGTCCAGGCAGTAGCTCCAATCAATGCCAAAGCACAATTTAGTCTCAAATGCGTCCTCTCTGGCGTTGCACAGACAATGGGTACATGAGAATTGTAAGCGATGACTCGGACTATAGTTACAATCAAAGATCACAGGTGGTGTAAAGGAGAAAAAGGAGAATGCAGGTAGAGTGGTTTGAATCGAATATCTCTACTCCAGGAAGAGAAGTGACCATAATTTGTTACTGTCGTAGTTGAGCTCTGGCAGGAGGCCGCTTTCAGCATGCAAAATTGCGAGCTACAAGAGAGATTAACCCAGTCTCTATGATGTGAAATAAATTGCATACACCCAATACTCGAATCGCATGCAGATCCTTCACGACCACTCTTTCTGTAAGGGCCAGCGGATGGTGTGGTGATCGTATGACCGGAGAGGAACCCACTACCATAACCACCCCGCCGGGCATCCAAGCCGTCAAGAATGGCCGCATACGAGTCGGTCGCCGCAGTCAATTCGAATTTGGGCGACAAGCCCGAGAGAAGGGAGTCAAGAAGATATGTGTTTGTCGGGCTGTACTCGTTATGTACATCGTCCTCGTCGTAGTACTTGAAGTGCATACCCACCAACTCTTTGACAAGAAGAACGTAGAGTGTCTCCCGTCCATAAGTGGGAGCGTCGGAAGAAAGACCGATTTTGGCGAGCGCGGATGCGAGACATTGTCAAAGAATCTGGGAATTGGAAACTACGCCGTAGACTCGTGGCTAAAACCACGCCATCAGCAACGGCGGCTATGCCCGAGCATCACATGATTTGACCTTTTCGGCTGTTGGCTGACTCAGTGTTGTGCCGGTTGCGTAACTGTTCTAAAAGTCGCCAACTGTCACCGACTGTGACTTCTCACAACCGAACATGACCACAACTATATGGAGTGCCAATGGTCCCAGGTGTGTACAGTTATCAAGAGTCGCCTGCCATATACGGAATGCCATCAGTGCCATCACGCGCGTTTCCCGCGCGCGCCGTGTCGTTCCGCTGGCCGTTACAGCTCATATTATATACCACATAATTGACAAGTTGTTCATGCTCAAGCACCAAAAAATCATTCTGAGGTTTCACAGAGATGAAATGCATGAGGAAGCCTCACAGAGTGGTAAAAACTAATATAGATTGTGGAGGAAGATCTGGTGACTTTCTCACAATTTACGGTCAGTGACTCTGACCTAAGGTCGCCGACCAGCACAACACTGCTCGGACGATTTCTCCTCTCTGTTCGCCCTTTTCTATCCGTGCTTTATTACATAATTTGTTATTGGTGATGGAAAGGTACTTCCGAATGCAGAATACGAATCTACCCGAACCTATAGAATGTGATAGGAAGGTTATAAAAGAGCACCAGAAGATGGGTATAACAAGGTTGTCTCAGGCTGGACCATGATCCATTCACAGCAATGACCGTAGGAGCCGGATAGCACCCGCTGTAAAGGCAGGCCAAACATAAACAGATAAAGAGTCCCAAGGGGTTCAGGATGAAACCCAATCCATCGCGACCTCCCGCCAAAATGCTGGAGGTCCTCCAAAACCTCATCGAGTTCGTTTCTCCTCCTTACACCGGGAGCATCCGGCAGAATCCTCCTTGCTTCCCCCCCACACTCAACTCAAACCCGACTCGCCGTCAAATATATATTTAAAAAAGCCTCAATCTGGCATCGCATTTCCGCATTCGAGTGAAATGTGGCGAGGAGTCGTTGTCTCCTCCAGCTGTTTGTGAATGTTGGCATGCTCTCCCTTTTTGCAGATCTCGTTTTGTAGGAGCGTGCGTCAGCGCGGCCTTTTTTTTTTCCCTCAATGGCTGAGGCAAGCTTTCTGAAAATCGCTGTAAGTAGGTCTGGGACCTATTTTGCACAACATTAACTTCAGGGTGATGATTCCCCTCTTCGGGAGTCCCCTCCTCTCAGACGAAAGAGTATTTAAAGGTGTTGCTCCAATGCTGCTCCTGCAGCTGAAACCAATCCAATGTTCGTGAATCTGCCATGCGGTTGGCAGATTCAAACGGTGAAAGTGGAAAAAAATAAATTTTTTTTTGGTTGATTTTCTCGCCAAGTGGCAACTGGTATGGACCTTACGCTTACTAGTTCTCAGGAGGGTTGATTGGAAGATACTTACTCTGTCTTCTCCTCGACGGTACATCTTTCTCAATTCGGCGCTACTTAAGTTACTTGAACGTAAACTTTTCGGCGTTTGCACCAGTACACGAGCGAGAAAGGCCTCAGCGAGGCGTACTGTTCCAGTCAATTTATCATTTCGCGGTGCTTTCGTCCAAGATATTGCAAAATAGATTTGGAGAAAAAAAATCATGCTTTGGACGGTCACAGAGGTGCAAAAATACGGATTGGAAGGACGTCTTTCTTCAAAAATTTCCGATATCATTCTATAAGGAATTGTCTATTAATTCCTTGGAAGGGTCCTACAAAGGATGGCTTACAAGTATTACAAGCCGTCGTATCACACGCAACGTCCTCCGAGTCCAGAATCCTAAACCACGCAAAATCTACCGAATCTGTGGAGAGACGATTGAAACGATTGAGAGCGGGATCACACCGCTCAGTTGTATGTATTTTTCCTTTCTGCGTGAGAGACAGCATTACTGAAATAGATGATCGGATTCAGACATATGTTACCAGTTTTAGCCTAGTAAGATCTGGCTCCACTTGGAGGCCCTTGAGGGGGTGACTCCATGGCGCATTGCAATATCCCCAAGTGACATCAGAGCGTCGTGATTAGAAAAACGCGGAGCGTGGGTAGAGACGAACGATCAAATGATCACATTCTAATTTGTAGGACCCGCGCCAATACTACATTCAACTGGGATCTAATCTAAGAACACAGGCCGAAGCTTAGTCGAAAGATCTGACCTTGAAGATGTTACAGTGCCTCGGGGAATTGGATGATATCAGGATGATCTTTACTAGCCCGTTTTTTTTTAGTTGGAAATGTTAGCCTGAGGATTGACCGGAATCCAACTTGGGGAACGACGATCTTTTATAGCCACTACAAAGTCATCGACTTAAAAAATCCCGAGCCGCCGGATGTGGAGAAAATATCTAGATCCAGTATACCATGACCAACATGGATCACACGACGCTAGCCCGACGTCAATTGAAACAGTGCCACAGATAGGCCACAGAGACCCCAGGTTCGGTTTTTTTTAGCTCAGAGGCTGAGTTTGGACCTCCAATTGGCAGCTTGAAAGTAAAATGATAAGTAAATGCTTTCACCCGGCGCTTACTGTCAATGGCGGGGTTCACGTTGATTATCATCGTTTTCCCAAGTTTAGGATCCCGGCGCACTGGCATATTAAATTTTTTGGTTTTGTAGGCCGGGTGAGCTCAGTGGAAACATTTGCACGCACCCTGTTTCATGCGGCCCCAGAGTCATAACAGTAAGACGGAGTGAGGAGTCGGGGGCTGCTCCAATGCGGTAGGGATCAATCAACCTTTTTCCTAATACTACCCGATGGTTAACGTCACTCGGACCCGGAGTGAACTCATACAAGTATGCGCCACAGTCTACAGAAGGTTAGTCTGGACCACAGCCGAGGTGACTCTGACTGCAGACAACAGATAAATCTCAAGATCACGGTTTTTGGTCAAGTACTCTCGAGGTGCTCGGACCTCTTCTCCGTGCTGGTCATGTAAGAGCAGGTTGAAGAGAACTTGTTACTGAAAATATCTTGAAATGTGGGGCACTAACAGACTGGGTGTGCTACAAAAGATCATATATCATACATCATGACACGACTTGAAAGCTGAAAGGAGATCTTCTGCAAAAGGCAAGTGACATCATAGGAAGAGAAAAATCAAAAAAAGTATCGGCTCTATAGGTAACTTCTGTCACTTGTAAGTATATAATGTGACAAAATCAGCGCTTTACTTTAAAATTTTGCAATTTCAAGTGACATCCTGTACTTTATCGGAAAAGCCTATTAGTCGCTATAGGGTCGTGGATGATTATCATCAGCGAAAAGTCTACAACGTTCTCTATAATTCTTGTTGAAACCATATTGGGGTTTCCGCGATTTTCCGCCCATCGAAAGTCAAAATTTTGCACAGCATGCTGATGGGCCTTTCAAGCTGTAACAAATCCGTTCCGAAACTCCTGAAACGACTCGGACACGTTGTCTCTATTTCTCATTTACAAGTCTTTTGTACATCATCATGTATGTGAACCTATCGACGTTCACGGTGGCGCACAACTTGTGGGTCCGTAACGTGTTGGAGCTGATGTAACCCGCTCCTTTCCCTTGATAGGTTTTTGGCCGCAGCTGAGCCTAGTACCTGGAATCGCGTACATATGAGTGGCGTTCATACGTACCCCAGAAATTCAGTGCGCCGATAAAGATTCAAGTTGCTCTAAACAAACGAGGGACGACTGTGTCCAAGTGAATTCAAGTTATAAACGTTCCGTGGGTTCAATTAAGGGTTGTTTCCAAAATTGAAAGTATCCCCGAGAAAAGTAGAGTGACATCATTTTTCACATGCATACTTATAAGAAAAAAATATCCACCTCCGTCTCATGCAGAACACATCTTCTCCTCCTACATTTTGACCATCGTAACCTGTGTCTTGGAAAGCACTTTTGGCAAACACCTACTGTAAGCACCTACCAATTTTTAACATTCGTGTTCAATTTAGGGTTCCAGAAATCTTATTAATCGTCGAGATACTTAAATATGGTGGAATCCAGAGTAGACTCTCTCTATCGAATTGGCACTCCCACTCAAGAAAGTCTTTTCATCCAGGACAAAGGTACGTCGTCACGTGGGATATGTTTTCTGCACACGTGTATTACCTGTCCAAAGGACAAGATCGCGTTTCAAACATTCAAGTTTCCGGAGTACCGTGGTCTTTTGCACCTTTGCATTCCTTTTTTCTTTCTTCTTTTTTTTGTTATGCACATTTCTTATTTTGCTCTATAGAGTTCAGTCCTGGGTCCTCTCCCCATTCGTCGTCTTCTTCCCCTGGTGCGTTTCTAGCATTTTCTACAACCTACTTATCGACTCTTTTTTTCAGAATTTTATGACCCTATCCCTATAGTGAACGGGCCAAGACCTCGCTCTGCTGGTGATAGGCACGCGAATGGTGATGCAAACGGGGATATGTCCGAACCCTCCAAGCATGACAATAATGTTGGTTCTGGTCGTCGCCGCCCTCGTCCTCAGTTGGCCAGTGCACAGCGATCTTTTGGACAAATTCCCTCTTCTCAAGTCCCATCCCCAAATCGCAGCTATCCCGTCTCCTCATCCTCCCCCTCGTCTGAAAATGTACACAATCGACCTCCCATGGGCTTCCAAGGTTCGCCTTATGCGCAGTACAGTCAACAAATTGGGTTTGTTGCGCCCTATACGATGTCTGCACACCCAAGCCCTATCCCCGTGGCACACAGCACACACCCCTACGCCTTCTCCCCTTACCACCATCCAGTGGCGACAGAAAGCAACATGAGATCTCAAACTATACATGCCAATTATCCTACCATGTTACAGCCCCTTCCTGCCCCCGTCTATCCATATCAATCTCATTCGACCGAAGGCAGTTCGTCATCACATCTACCCTTTCCTGGTTCGCGAACCACGTCCATGTATCCTACCCATCAGGCTCCTCCGGCGTCTACACCTCCGAGTCGGACTCCTTCTTATTCTGGCGCCTTTCAGTCGTTACAATATCCTTCACCAATATCATCTACGCCATACTCGTATCCCCAGCAGCCGTTTTCGCCTGCGCCTATGTTTCAGTCGCAGTATCCTCATCCAACTTACGGTCAACATTACACCCCAACCACTGAGGCTGAACCTCAAGGCACATGGTACTATCTCCCTCACACGCCTGTGTCGTCCCATCAACCGTCTTATGAAAGTGGTCGATCATTTCAGGGCCACTTTCCAACGGTTTCTTATTCACACCCAGGCCGTTCAGAAACGGATGCGGTAGTGTACAATCAGCCTGCACCGTCTTCTCCAGCCTATGTCGAATCAGCAACCGCTGGCCAATTCCCTTTCCGTTATTCGGAGAGTCAGCCTTCTGCCGGTTCCCCATCACGTCCTGGAGGGAGTCAAGTTCAGCAGAGTCCTCTGCCCACTTCGTCAGATCTGCTTAAATCATCCGAAAAACCTATGGTCCGAAAGTCCTATCACCCTAACCCTCCTGCGCATAGATCGGAATGGGTTATGTGGGCAGGGAACGTTCCCTCAGACGCGACTCACGATGAGCTCTGGCGGTTTTTCAACCAGCCACCACCTCCCGACTCACCACCACCTTCTCTGCCGTCAGGTGTTGTTGGGAGCCAGCAGGAAAACAGCAGCACTGGCGTGCTGTCCATCTTCCTCATCTCACGCTCCAATTGCGCGTTTATCAATTATACGAGCGAATCGTTACTTCATGAGGCCATCAAGCGGTTTAATGGAGTACCGTTGCGCGCGAATGACCCGAGATGTCCGAGGTTGGTGTGTCGGATGCGGAAGATGGATGATGATTTGAGGGCGGGTGTTGGTGGGCAAAGGGGGATGGGTATGCATACGAGGTGGATCAAAGAGCGCAAGGAAAGGGAGCAACAGCACACTACAGAGAGTGGGGAATCTCCTGAACCTTCTTCCCCTTCTGGTTCACTTGCGAGCATTTCCGAAAGGATGACGGCTGCAATTTCGACTTTGTCGATTTCGAGCGATGCGTTACAGCTGCAGCTGCAGCACACTGGAGAAGAAGGGCAGGGACACCAGCAGCAGGAAAGGAGGGGTGTCCATGCAAAGCAGTCTAGCAGTTCTGGGTCGCATGCTTCGACGAATTCTGGCTTTCTTGCGAGGCATTTTCCGAAACGGTATTTTATTCTGAAATCGTTGACGCAGGTGAAGCTCTTTTTTATATATTTGAACCAGAGTTTGCTGAATTTTATATACCAGTATGATCTCGACCTAAGCGTAGAAAGAGGGTTGTGGGCTACCCAAAAGCATAACGAAGAAATTCTAGATCAAGCCTTCAGGACAAGCAAAGATGTGTATCTGATATTTGGTGTCAATAGAAGTGGTGAATTTTATGGATATGCTAGGTAAGTGACCTTTTTTTTGTTGTATAATTTACTGGGAATTTACTGGACCAGAATGGCAGGTTCAGTTCGTCGAGGCGAACAGCGTGTGTCTTGGGCATCTCGTAGTCCTCAATTTTCTGCATCTCGTTCTCCCCGTTCGACATTGACAAGTCGTGGTGGTGGTAGTTCGTCGCGAGGAGGAGAGACGTTCTTCTCCCCGAGCGATTCACGATTCGTGGACAATTCTCCCTTGCCCATCGAAGCGAACCGTGCGTCAGATGGTGCTTTAAGACACTCTGCACCTGCGCTGTTGGGGGAACCGTATCGGTTGGCGACGAAGCTGAGTCTGGAGGAGAAGTTTAGTTTGGATCAGGGGATGACGAAGGCTGCTGCGTTGAAGGGGTTTCAGTTGGATAGTGATGCGCCGCAGAGGGCGGCTAGACAGGTGGAAGTGGGATCGTCGCCAATGGCTGGACCGGCGTTGCAGTCTGTGCAGGAGGTGGAAGAGAGGGAGGTGTCTCATCCGGTTGAGGAAGAAGAAGAATCTGGCGCTCAGCAGCAGCAGCGGGCAGCGCCAGAAGAGGACGAACGGGAGCGAGAAGCCTGGGGCGATAGTTTTGCAATCGAGTGGATATCGACTGTCAAGCTGCCATTCCAGCGAACGAGGCATTTGAGGAATCCATGGAATCATGATAGGGAGGTGAAAGTGTCTAGGGATGGGACGGAGTTGGAGCCTACGGTTGGTGAGAGGCTCTTGGGTGAGTGGGAAGAGTATGCGAAGGAGGTGCAGACGACGGCGACTGGGATGGGAAGATCTGTGGGGAAGAAGGCGAAAAGCGCTGGTGCTGGAGGTTCAGAAGGGGGTTTCTGATAGGGGGAGAAAGAAAAAGAGGAGATTTTACTAAACTAAAAGAAAAGGTTCACCAGCTAACCATTGTTACTTTGCTATCACACACGTCAACTTGCAACCATTTTACGACACACGATCTTGTGAGTTCTCTTCTCGTCTGGTCCTTCAGTCTTGATTCCATTTCTTTTCAGTTCCTTTTTCTTTTTTAAAAAAAACACGACGCAGAGACGCTTGTCATTCACGAAACAAGACTCACTTGTCTCTTTCTTTTTCTTCCCCTTCCTTAATATTTATTTCGGGATTTTTACATGTGGACTTTACAACTAATAATTCGCAGCGGAAAAATACATGCTTTGGGTCGCTGGTAGTTTTTTTCTTTCCTCCCTCTCTCTCTCTACATCTTCAAATGTTTTTGCATGTTCCGCTAGCTCGCTTTGTGGCTCCCCCTCTTTGTTAATTGTAGCTATAGTCAGGCTTTCATCATTTTACAATCACGCATTTTTTTTGTTTTTGTCTTTGAGCATTGAATTCAACCATTTGCCGTTTTTTTTTGATATACACAATCCTTTGCCTTTTGTATCACTAGTATGTAAACACGCAAATAACTAGTGGGGTTTCTTAGAAAAGTTGGGTAAGGTGGACTTTCTAGTTCTGGAGTGTAACCGGTCGCGGATGATATTCCAGGCTTGTATAAAGCTTCGTCTTTAGTTCTAACAGAACAAGAATTGTGTAGCATTCTTTTGTAAAGTAGTATACGGTTGGCAAGCCAAGGGATAAATTACTATAAATGTTAATTGCGCACATTCCTCGGACAATGCCGGTCGACCATCTTCCATCCATGGGAATGAAATTATTGGCATTACCACCAGAGCTCGTCGAGGAGATTCTGATTCTCTGTGACCCGATCGAAGTTGCTAAAGCAGCCCAGACGTGTTCTTTACTTCGCTGGCTTGTCTATTCTGCGGAGGACTCGAAGTTGTGGCGGGAGCTTTACCTTGGGCAGGGTTTGGACGATCCTCGGGTGTGTATTGGAGAGGATGGTACTGCAAGGCCATTGGTGGAGTGGAGGAAGGATTTGCAGGGTGTTATTAGGGCGAGGACTGTTGTCGATGATGTGTCCAAGTTGCGATCTTCGGAAGGAGAGAGAATATTGCGGACGTTGATTATGCTTGTGAGCTATGTCCGGCCTTGGAGTTCGGAGAGGGATGTACGGGATTTACGAGAGTCGTCGAAGAATTTAGTCTGGATGAATGAGAAGCTGCAGAATGGGTTCCTGGATCGCATTGAAGAGAAGCTAAATTCGACAGCAGCACGACAGCTGGTGGCGAGGCTGCACACTTATTTCGGGCTGACTCGGAACGACACCAAGCTGTCCAACATTGCCAAATCACGAGCATTCGTCTATTGGTTGCGGAATTATCGCCCTGAGAATGACTATGGACCGTTTGAGGAGGACGGGAGGGTGGACTGGGTGCATATGAGGGCGATACATCATGTTGTGTCTACGCATTTGGTGGATTTGGATGAGTTTAAGGACGGGAATTTTCCGATGAGGTTGTCTTTTACGCAGATTTGCTTGCCGGAGGGTGTGGATCTGGATACGGAGATGGATTGGGCGGGGATTACGGGATCATGGAACGTTTCGTTCTGTTTTTGTGATCATCGAGAACTTTTGAGTGAGTGACAACAATCATTTTTTCTTGTTTTCCATATCACTATAGCTGAAAAATTATTTGAGGGTTCAATGTGTTGCAATTGAGTGTAAGTCAGTTCGTCCTCGATGGACGAATCGGTGCAACCAATCTGAATTTTTTTTCTCTTTTACAAAAAAGGCACAGAGCCACGAATTTGACACTTCACTATTTGAGCAGCCAGGGTTTCGTGAAGTTTTTCGGTCGCTCAACGTGAAACTGTGTGTGGCTGGAACCGAGCAGGACCCACTCCATCCAACACGGCCTGTGATACACTTTTTCGGCGAGATGCACCATCCTTCGACGTCGACAATGACAGGATGGGTGAAAATGACGACGGACCATCAGGTTAGGTGGCATTTCGTAGGTGTAATCTCCTTTACTTCTTTTGTTTCTTTTTGAAATCCTGAAATTCCTAAAAAAAAAAACTTGTTAGGTTTCTGGGGATCAGGGGAATGCTATTTGGAGGTGATTATTGGAAAATCTTGATTTGTTTTTTTTTTGGTTGTTGCTGATTCGGATTTTTTTTTTTACAGCTCTGAGGGTGTTCAAGTTGGAGGATTACGGTCAGCGTTTGGCGTGTTGGGATCATGGACGACGATCTTCCATGATGCAGATGATCCTGTAGGTAAGTGGCGAATTTTTATTGAGGTGCTCAATGAGAGAGAGTTGATGGGTTTTATAGGACCATTCTGGATGCATAAACTTAGGCCTTCTGGCTAGTGTTCAACTTGAAGTTGGCTTTAGCAATAATAGGGATGCTTCATTTAGAATAAATTATAATCGCCAAGCGTGAGAACTGTGAACTTAGTTGAAGACCATCTCATCACTCGTGTCGAACAGCGGATAATCGCATGTCTGATCAGTCGTCGTCTCCAACCCCGAAATCTAAACCTGGTTCGCTTCGCGACAGGATCGCGGCGTTTGAGAAGTCTGCAGGTACCACCGCGCCTGCGCCTGCTCAACCCCCACCATCGCGCCCCAAGCCAGCAGCAGGCTTTGCGACATGGAAACCGAAGCAACATTCGCCACCTTCATCGCCAGCAGGGAGCTCAAAGGAGCCTCCATCTGGCTCGATAACATCTGGTCTGTCCGCGTCCGATGCTCGAGAAAGCATCACAAAAGCGGGCAGTCTGAAAGATCGTATGGCTGCTTTGCAGAACAAGGGCGCGTTTGGTGCACCTTCTCCTCCTGTGGCTCCGAAACCTGCTGTTGATAGACCTAAATGGAAACCCCCACCGGTCGTACGTGCAACTGCCGATGAGGACGATGCTGCGGCGAAGGAGGGGCCGGGTGGTGGTGGTGGTGGTGGTAGTGGTGGTGGAATTATTGCAGCTATTGAGAAAACAATTTCACCGCCCCTTTCTGATAAATATCAAGAAAAGGAAGAAGATGTGATTTTAGATGAGGTTGAGAAGCCCTCTTCTGTTGGCGGCAGTGGAGAGGGATCAAATGAAGGAGAGGAGACGGTACCAGATCCTGAGGAAGCGGAACGCCAACGCCGTGCCGCGATCGCTGCTAGAATGGCTCGACTAGGTGGTGCGCGGCTGGGAATGGCCCCACCCGTCGTTGGCAAGAAACCCCTTGTTAGGAGATCTACTCAAGAGGAGCAGCAACAGGCAGCTGAAGATGCAAAACCCGCTGAGGAACAACCAATTCAGGCTCCCGTTAGTCCTCCATCAGTTGAAGAGCAGATCCCATCTTCAACTGAGCAAGGTAAGTAATTGTTCTTTCGCATTATTTTGGCCAATCAACCTGACTTTTTTCCTCTCAGGTTATTTACCTTCTCGTAAGAACTCCGGAAACACGGTCTCGTCTGAGTCTCCCGAGTCTCATGCTACCAAGACTCCGACTTCTATGCCCATTCCTGCAAACCCAAGGAGGGTCGGTCCTCCACGAAAGAAATCCTCAAAATCAAACGCTCCTCCCCCTGAATTGCCAGAGGAGAAGCCAGCTGATGTTGTCGAGGAACAATTGAAGAAAGTTGAGGAGTCGGCAATTAGCCAAGAGGTGAAGTCAACCGTTGGAATCGGAGAATCTGTCGTAGATTCACAAAAGGAAGAGGTGGAAGAAGAAAGACGCGAGACGGAGGACGGGCCCACTGAGTTCGTAGATGCGTCAAATGCGTCGGACTTGAGGGGAGAGGAAGCACAGGCCGACGTTCTACCTGAACCCGTTTCACCCCCACCACTGGACAGCACCGCGTCGCCAGTAATTTCAGGAACCCGTCCACCACCTCCGTCACATGTTACCGAAGATGTGTCTGAAGTCGAAGGTGGAGAAGAGGAGTTGGAGGTTCCATATATATCTGCGGCGTCGCGCATTTCGCTTTCTGCTGCAATCCCTCCTCTCCAAGCTATCGCCGCTGCTGAGCGTGCAGAGATAAGTGACGAAGAAGATCAAGAAGCTACTTCGACTCCCCAACCTGATTACGTTCCTGAGGAACCATCTTCCCAACCCTTGAAAGCAATTCACGAAAATCTCGATGGTAATTAAATTTATTTAAAGGAAAGTATTTATGTATACAATATGTTGATTGGTCTCCTTGGTGCAGAAGCAGAAAGCGATAGTGACGTTTCCGATTACTCCCAAACCGCATTAAGTGACCAACATGAAAAGCTTGAGTCACCTCCGAGTACTTTTCCACCCAACAGAGATCGTATATCAGATTCTTTATCCTCGATTCCCGATGTAGCTGGTCAGCAAAATAACCCAAGTCATAAAGGTCGACCTGCGTTTGGAGAAAACACGACAGGGCGTCCTGCGTATTCGTCCGCTGGATCTGGATCTGACGAGGCTTCATCCCCATCTCGGAGACTTGTGTCTCCACCTCGAAGGATTGTGCCTCAAGTTCCTGAGGAAGAGAATGTTGAAGAAGACGAGGGTGAAGAGGAATCCGACCAGGAAGCTTACGAGATTCAGGCCCAATCTCACCTGTTTATCCCCCCTCCCAAAGAAAAGTCTCACACGAAATACGGGAATGTGCAAGATGAGGATGACGATGCAGGTAACGGGTCAGAAAATGACGCGCCTGCCTTGCCCGTTCCAAACCGTTGGTCAACTGAGGTGTCTCCTTTCAAGTCTGACCCTCAGTCAGACGACTCATTCGAACTAGATTCGGATCATGATGGACAACCACTGCCTGTTCCACCCCGACCTGTTCCACCTCCTAGAGTCGTGCCGCCTCCACCGCCTCAGAGACCATCTCAATATGAAGACAAACCTGACCCCGATCCTGAGACTTCATCGGCTCCCCTAGATACTGAAGTCATGGATGACGACAAAGGTGGTTGATATCTTTGTAATTGTGCGCAAACTAATATAATGTTCAGACCCCATTGACCCGGATTTCATTAGTCCCAGTAGGCGGGCATCTTATGCACAGTCTTCAGAAAGTAAAGTCGAACAATCTTCGCCCGCGTTCCGTCCATTTGTCTCAAGATCTCAGTCGTTACGTGTTTCGCAGTCACCTCATCTCCCGCAGCCCACCCCTGTAGTCCCTGAAGAAGACTCCGAGCAGATAAAGAGAAAGACTATCGCAGAACGGATGGCTAGACTGGGAGGCATCAAATTCGGTGCTGCTCCTAGTCCAGTCCCAGTTCGATCGCTAACAAAGGGGCCTGATGTTGAGCAGTCAGACGAGATAGGTAATGCTCCTGAGGTGGCAGATAATCCAGTTGAAATGGAAGAAGAAAGCGCGAGGAAAGTACGCATTGCTGCAAAACTTGCGCAGATGGGCGGTATGAGGATTGGAATGATGCCCACGGGTATGGGAGGCGTGTCTACTCCGCGCTCGCACCGTCAGGAAGAACAATCTGTCTCGTCGCCTACGGAGTATGTTTATCCTCCCACTCGGCCATCTCGACCTGTACCGCCGCCTAATCAAGCGACCAACGTTGATTCTGAACCCGCGAGTGCATCTGCATCGGATGATGGTGTGAAGGTCGAAGCCGAAGAAAGTGAAGCAGAGGAAGTCAATTATCAAGATGCTGAACCGGAAGAGCTCCCTCCTTCTTTGCCTTCCCGCGATAACCGCCCTGCGCGTCGACAAGGATCTACTGATACAATAGCGTCATCATCCTCCCGTACATTTCGTCCTCCTGTACCCGCCGCTCCGCCTCGGAGGTCGAGCTTGCAGGCCCATGTGATCGAATCACTCCAAGGTGCACCCAAGCGGAAGAATTCATCTAATGTGCCTCAATCCGACTTTGTCATGGTAGACCAAGAAAGTCAGGAAGCAACAGCTACTAGCCGTGCACCATCAGCGCGACGTGCCCCCGAGGTTCCTGAGACGGAGGAGTCCCAGGAGAATCTCTCTTCTCAGTGGGAACTTCCATCTGTCCCAACTGCGACCTTGGATTTAGCAGATACTGATCTTTTGTCATCATGGACAGACGCTGGGGAATCACTTTTGCCCGCTACCAGTGATAGTCTTCCACAGCCGGCAAAAGCGTCCACTCCTCAACCAAAGTCACTTAAACCACCAGCAACGGGTAAGGCCATGACAGCCGATGATTTGATTGCAGTTTGGGGTAGAGTTGGAGTGCAAGTCTGCGAGGTGGCCACGGCATTTTTTGAGAAGTCGAAGAGGTCGCTAATTGGTGATGGTACGTACGAAGGTTTTGTCAAGGCAGTTCTGGCGGACGTGCCCAACGTCACGGACGTATCCATCGATACAGGGGAGTACGGATATCTAGTTTACTCCCAAAATGGCGGCGTTGTACAGAAAAGGGCGAGTGATATTATGCCTGGCGATATCATTGAATTTCTTGATGCAAGGTTCAAGGGTCACAAGGGATTACATGCTTACCAGCAGACAGTTGGTGGTTCCGGCGAGCTTGTTATTGGCATTGTGGGAGAGTTTGAGACGAGGAAGTCGAAGATCAAGGTTTTCCAAGCGAATCAGCATGTTGGACAGCAGGTCAGTTATCATATTTTGCAGGTAGAACCAGGGTTAAGCTTTTCCTGTGACAGACGGTTGAGACGGTTAGCTATCGTCTCGAAGATCTCAAAAGCGGAACCATAAAGGTAGGGATTGGGTTCCATCTACAATTCTTTTACTTACAGTTTGCGAAAGATTTATCGTGTACTGGGGGTGTGATTGCCTTGAAGGAACTTATACCTCATTCATTTTAGACTTAAGTGCCATTGGATTTCATTTACTTTCTCAGACGATGTGTATAATTTTTCTGGTATTGAATCCATGCTGCAAAGCCCAGGAGGTAACAAGAGAAGAGATCCAAAGGTCGACAGTCTAATAAAGAGGCGTAAGCAGAGCCAGATTAATTGTCCGGGCCGTTTGTCACACGATACTTATACGTCACACGAATGACATTGTCACAAAGGTAATCCACTTTTTTTGACCTTGAGAGTATAAAGGAAAATGGTGTGTAGTTGTTACATGTCTCCCGGTTTCTTAGATATCTAAGATTATTAATAGCGGCCCATTCTTTTGCAAGGTCTGTGATTCTTATAATTTTCACTCGACAACTTACACTGAAGCAATTTTGAATTAGGCCACGAACGGTCCTTGACACAGATAAAGTTCAATGCAGATGGAGATCTTCTTTTCTCATGTTCAAAAGATCATATTATCAACGTATGGTTTTCGCATAATGGGGAGCGATTAGGAACATTTGACGGACATAATGGGACAGTGTGGACGGTTGATGTAGATGGTGAGCTACTTTTAGTCGGATATTTGGATTTTCATGGCTCACGGTAAATTTTTTCGTGCATATGCAGTGTATACCAGATTCCTTGTATCTGGATCAGCAGACAACACACTACGGCTTTGGCAAGTGTCAACGGGAAAATGCCTGTACAGCTGGGAGTTTCCTACAGCCGTGAAAAGTGTGGCATTTAATGTGGAAGGAAATGAGATAGTTTGCATAACTGAGCAGCGGATGGGGTTCCAATGTGCAATTCGAGTCTTTGACATTAATACCCAGGATGGGACAAAACGTATTGCTTATGCATTTCCTGTTGAAATTAATTTCTGACTTTCGCTTTCTCTAGAATCGAAGGAGCCCATAAACATGTTCAATCCAATTGGCTCTAAAGCGACAGTCTGCGCCTTCACTTCGCAGCCTAATACCATTATTACTGGTCACGAATCCGGTAAAGTTGCTTTATTCGACGTCAAGACGGGAGAAGAGATAGACAACAATGAACGCGCACACAATGAAGTCGTGACCGATCTACAACTCAGCAAGGACAGGACGTATTGTGTCACGAGCAGCAAGGATAAATCCGCACGGGTATGCTTGAGTGTGCTATTGCACAGATTGCTCTTCACCATTTTTTGCTTCGCATGGTCAGATACACGACACGAATAATCTCATGGTCATCAAGACATTCACTACAGAAACTCCACTGAACAGCGCTGCACTTGCTCCAGACCGTCCTTATGTGAGTTTTTAGTTCGGAGTATACCTTGCCTTAAGTTATTTTACTTGCCTCAGGTCTTGCTTGGCGGTGGTCAAGAAGCTATGGCTGTCACCACGACCTCTCTACGGCAAGGTAAATTTGAAACAAGATTCTGGCACAAAGTTTTTGAAGAGGAAGTTGGTCGAGTGAAAGGACATTTCGGGCCAATTAATACGTGCGTCTAGAAATTCATTCGTTGACTATTTTACCTGATTTGTTGTCTCCTGGAAAAACAGGATTGCTGTCCATCCAAAAGGTATAGGTTATGCTTCAGGAGGAGAGGATGGGTTTGTTCGTGTGCATCACTTTGATGATTCATATTACAAGGCGAAACCGTATGGTGATGCGGAGATTATTGATTAAATTCTATCATACATGAACTTGACTCTGAATCTGAGTGACCGGAAAATAATGTTGACTGACAGCTCGGAATGCTTGGCGCTGGTCCAAAGCTTTGAGTAAAAGCCCGCCGCTTATATAACCGTCCTAAAAGAAACTCGTTTGATGTTATTCTGTTTTCCTAAATTGCTTGAAACAAAGCCTCTTTTTCAAGATATCCTGGGCATGATCTAACAGAAACAATAACAATATGATACCACACTCAGCACTGCTCCTCCTCCTTTTCTTTTTATGTTCGATCCATTCTACGAATGGAACCACAATATCAAATTGCTTGGATTCGCATTGGGAGCCTTTGAAGCGGTTCTTGAAACGAAGTAGCCTCGCACTATCCAGGACTGTGCCGACTGAAGGATATTACAATCCATTAGACAAGGGAGGAAAAATGTTAACAGTACGTTCTATGTTGCATTTACAGACGCGTCACTAGCTTTACAAAGGCTAGTGACTGCCGTGCGGCTCAGCGCTCAATTGCATCCGTCGCATAGAAACTAACGGTGACATTTCCACCCAACCAAGGCGAACCGTTGAATGCTATCATTAGTGGTAACTCGGATGAAGCAGTTCTTAAGAATCAAGAAACAGATGGGGGGTTGTTGAACTACTTTCTGTGCGTCTGTTGTGCGTTCGTTCTGGCCTCGTGTATCTCACTGCCATACTCTCGAATTTCAGGTCTTTTGGTTTTTCTACGGAATGCCTGGGACAACATTCTGGAGACGCGCAAGCTGCTGATTTAGGGGACGGAGATAACTATAGTAAGTTATTTTTCGTTATGGCAATCAACAGTCGATCAGTGCAAACTGTGTTACCTATATTTTGTTTTCAGAGAACGAGACTGCTGTCATAAGGTGGAACTACGGAGATGCCCAACTTGGAACTTGTAAGGAGACGATTCAGGGAGGAAACCATTTTAGGTATTGGATACAGAATGGTCCTAGTGGCAATAGGTGTGTTTATTATGTCTATGTCAGAACAGAGTGCTGATTTCTGTAGTGGTGCAATTTTTATGGCAACGTCATATGAAATGTCCCTGAACCGTTCGTCTCTTCATTCAGCAAACTCTTTTGATGCATATTGATTCTCTCCACAGTTTTCCACGACATAATTGTGAACGGATACAACCTTGGAAGGTACAATAATCCACTTCCCAAGTCTCATGCAATGACCTAACATTTCTTCCAGAGACTGGATGATCGGCAACATCACTCACTCAACCATACCCACTCAGAACCTCACCAACGGAACCACGTATACGGGCACAACTTCCTGGGCGGGGTACACATATCAAAGTAACATCAATTACGTTGCTGGCCTGCTGGAAAACACCAACTTCGGCATCAACCACAATGCGAGCGTTGGTGTGAATGGGTTAAATTCTTCCGACGGTTTGGTCGCAGTAATTGACGTGAAAGTGACCGGGAAGCCTCCAACGAAGAAATCGTATGCATCGGTGTATTTTTCATTATTTTTGTTCTGTGTGTTAAAGCTATCTCTTTAGAATGGCATTTCAGGTTTCACCCACCGTGTGGCAACTTCTGGCTATCTACATTGTTACAGTCATCCTTTCTTCATGACAGTACCCTTGTGCAACCAAACTGCTGGTATTTGGCATATCCTTCGGAGTTATGAGCAGCTGATATCTAGAAGCCTACCATTATTCACATTTATAACGCCTGTTGCTTAATCTTTGTACGATCTTTAACGGGACACATTTCTATCCTGACGATTTCTTCCTTATCTTTGTCCGTCGATAGCACACCGCGGGGCAGCTTGGCGTCGAGCATGTGCGGACTTGGTATTCTTGGCTGTAAAGAATGGAGATCACCATTTTTATATGGTATATGACTGACTGGCACAGCGCTGGGGTCTCCTCATTACATAGTTTAACTAACTTTTGTCTATATTTTCACTATCTATGACTGGAACCTGTAATCGACCTGCGCTTTTGTCGTAGAAAGGGCGATTACATAAGACGAGATTCTCGACAACTGACGACGACGTGCCTCAGTTACCTTATATGACATCTCGATTTACATGCTTGCAATGAACTTGGTATGTAATATATGGATTTTGTAGCATATAGGGAATTATAAAACTTGATGTGATTGCACACCTCTTACCTCTGAAAAATATGCCCAAGTTTTGATATGCGTTAGGTACACAATGTTCCAATGCAGTATGTGCACGGCAACTGTTTATCTTGAATCGCTGAGCCTCTACGTTCGGTTTGTCTGTGGGAACAGCTCTGACCTGGGTCCCCCTGAGAAAGTCGCGTCAGGAAGCACCCTTTCGTTGATGAGCTTCTGCTTCTTTCCATCCTTCCGGTCATCTATTAGATATTCAAGCAGCTAAGATTATGGTGACCCCCCACGAAGCTTTATTATTGTTGATGACCAGGAGAAAGACGATCAGCAAGAACGGCCCAGGAAAAGGCAGAGGGTAGAATCGGACAAAGAAGGTGGAAAAGTCAATTCCAAGGCACAGAGAGACGGTTCGGTGAACAGGAGGAGCTTCTTCTCTGGTACTCTGAATGTAGAGGAACCCGCCGAACGCGACCCTACCTACTTCAAGGAAGGTTCAGGCCTCACAGTCTTTGTAAGGGTTACGGATACTTTGTTCAGGGTATGGTTAACCATTTATGAACTCCCCACCGTTAACACCGCATGTTGCCACTTTTTTGTTTTCAGATTCACAAAGAGTTGTTTAGCTGCTCCCAGATCTTGCAATGGTGGGTTGAGGACCATGAACAAGAGCATGGGTCTACGTCTGAGTTCTGTCCATTAACCCTGGCAGCGCCTTCAGTCGAAGAGTTTCGTGCGTTCTTATGGGCGCTTTATGCTACGTATGTGATATGACATTTTTCTTAGGATTAATTCTCAATGGTCAACAGTGCAGACGAACTTCGTCAACCACCCAGCTTGGATGAAGATCTTGTTCGTCTGTTCAATATCGCGAAAATGACCGTGGCATATGATGTTACTAGGATGAAAATCTGGGTCTCAGAAGCCATTCTCAATGCAGCCAATTGCTCTTCCGTCATGGATGCATGTTCATCTGCTACGCTCTGCCATTTCGTCGATGTTTATCACAAATATGATTCCGCCCTCGGGTTGGTCATTTCTAAATGGTGCGAACGACTTGTCGGGAAAAACACTCCGTCTGTACCCGCCATCCAAACTGCGGACAGACATAAGGAGATAGAGAGAGACGATATCGAAAGGCTGAGAGGTATCGCATACTACGTTCATGTGCAAGATATGTTAGACCGACAGTCGGAAGAATATACGGAAAGCGGTGCCACGCATTTGAGAACGGATCCAAAGTTGAATAATGGCCAAGTGATGAGGTTACTTGGAGGATACTGGTCTCTAGTGTCCTTATGGGAGCGTTTAAGGCTTAACCCCGTTGTGCCTCCTCAAGGTCTCAACTGCTCGACTGGAAGTCATGTCTATTGTGTATCAACATGGTCGCGACGATGGATATCAGTCGCAGGAAGAGAATTCTTTGTCATAACTCGGCAGACGTTCTAACCCTGCTTGATACAATGAAGGATCAGTTGTTGAATGATGAAGAGATCAAATCTGGGCTGCACTGTGATTGTAGAAGGAACGGTCTCGACGAGATTAAACGACTCAGGGAGAAGACTACAGCTGGGTTGGCGGAACACTTTGCTGACTGTCTCTGATGATGAACATTTTCCGAGACTCCAATCCCTCTGTATTCTTAAAAAGCATGAACAGTCGACAAACGCAAGGTTATGATACCGAAATAGACAACACCAGAAAGAGCAACCCTCATAATACATATTACCATAGAGATCTTGATAATGTTGTTCTGCCTTACAGACAGACTTCATTGACGCAAGTTTTCATAAATAACCTTGTCCATCATGAATCTTTTTGCACCCATGGCTGATGTTGTTTTGCAATGCAAGTACATTGTTTTGAAGCTCTGCTAGACGCCAATAAAAGAAAAACTTCGATGGCTCGAAGACAGGTCGCAGAATCGGTCTAGAGTAGCATCGCTGACTGCTCAATCCGATCTCCACATGTCCACGAGTTTTTCGCCACCGCCCCTCAGGCGCAAGCGGATGGACCCACCCTTCCCAATGCAGATCCTGCTGTGTTCAGCATGGAAAGAATCTTTCCAATCCCGAAGATGACGAGGCGCAAGATCATCAAAACCTTCTTCTCTCGAAAAGAACGCCAGAAGTATAAGAGGAGGCTAACGAACCGTCTTCGTCGCGCGTATCCTGCTTGGCTGCCAAGACCGTGTTGGTGGTGCCCCTCGTTTCGCCGTAGTTCTCCCTTACAACTTTCCTCTCACCCGCAACAAATGTATTACGCTCAAGTTAGACAGCCACAGTATCGCTCGCAATATGGGTAACTTGCTGGCCCCGTCTCCACTTCGTCGCCACCATCGACGCGAAAGATGTCAAGATCATTCTAGGTGCTGCTGCACCCATGACAAGCGTCCGTCATCCTCCAACGGCCCACGTAATAGATTTCAATCAGTGCAGCGTCTTGGATCCAACACAGCCCGAATCAATTCCAGCTCTTGTTGGCAAACGAGCCATATTACCCCAGAGCAGACAGACGACCTCTATATCAGTTTCCGTCGGTCCTACCTTGAGGAGACGAAGCACAGCTCGAGAAGTGGTAATAATGATGTTCCGATGGGTTTCCTCTCGGGGGTTGAAGCCGTCGAAGCGAGAACGTCTGAGGGAATAATTTTTTTTTTCCATTTTGCTGTGACGTGGATATATGCACGATGAGAAATGCAGACCCGCGGTAGACACCAGACATTGTCAAGATGAACCAATGCCGATGCTAGCGCTTTTTCCTCGCATACTGCAAGTGCTCTGAATCGTAAAGACATTGAAAATTTGGATTCTCGAGGCGATTTTCTGACCTTTCCTGTACCTCGAGTGCATTCTTAGGACCAGATTTTAGAGTAGAAAACTCCTCTGTCCAATAAACCGAGGCCTCCAGTGGGTAGTCCTTAGTGCAGTATAATGACTGCGACAACCCTTCGCAGCTATGATCAAAATATGGGTAATGATTGCCAATCCATAGTAACCATGGTCTGAGATGACGGCGATATTCCTTTGGCTGGAAGTCGGCAATGGAGCGCAACTAAGAAACAGCATAAGCAACACCGTGTGGACTCGTGTGGAGGATTATGATGTCGGGAAAAGCTCTTCGAGTCGGTATTCGCGACGGAGCTATAGCCCTGACTTTCCAGAAATTTCTATTGGCGCCAGACTATTAAAGGGCCAACAGGATTATGACTTCTTTATTCGTAACTACCACCAACTCACAATGCCTTTAAACTATTCGAAATGGGATCAACTCGAGGTACAGACTCTCATTTTACCATTGCGGCAGGTCTGTCTGAACAGATTTGGCTTAGCTATCGGACGATTCGGATATCGAGGGACACCCCAATGTCGATCACAAGTCTTTAGTTCGGTATGTTCGACAGGTTCTTTCTATGGTAAAGGTTTACGACTAGAGCCCCTCATAGATGGAAGCAAAGAGACATCCACGAGAAACGCGAGGCGCGGAATCATAAAATCGCGAGCTTGAAAGCACAGATCGCATGCAATCAGGTGCTTCTTCCTCGCATCAAAGAGGTTGCGGACAGGCTTGCATCACCATCGGACTCGACACCTGCTACAGTCTACTTCAATGCACTTATTGACAAGCTTCAAAACAACCCTTCCCGAGATTGTCCTCCAGGCAACGATCCCAACAAGCTGGAGCAAACATACGATGGCATGTTATTGAGCCTATTGAAGATGGTCGTGGAAAAAGCAAAAGAGCGTGCTAACGAGGCTGGTGTGTTGAAATCGGAGAAAGAAGATCGGCTCGGGAAAGAACTAACGGCAGAGATGCTCGTACATGTCCGGCAGCTTGGGGGAACTGTTGAGAAGGATCAGAAAGAACTGGACCTTGAGTTAGCTGAGAAAAACAAGAAGATCACAGCGGAGGACCTCCATGATGGATTCGAGAGCAAGGTATGTCGCAGACTGTTACTCTACACTTGGTCCACTGAATTGTTTCTATTTTCTATTCATGCAACAAGTATATCTCACCGAAACCTGAACCTGCCCCCGTGCCGGTGAAAAGTTCTGAAAAAAAGAAGGGGAAGGAGAAGGTCTCGTCGGTTGAAGTCCTCAATCCCAAAGGTGTCGAAGCAGCTGCAGTATCCCAACCCGATGCCGATTCTATCGATGATGACGACCATTTAGAGGGTCTCCCTGAGATAACTCCTTCGTTGCAGGAGTTTTCTAAACTTCCTCTATGGGACTTCGAGCGATCATTCCAATTTATCCAGCAACACCGCGATGTTTATGTTCCCGGAGCCCCGGATGCTTTGTTTTTGGCGGCGTATACCGCTCAGAGCGAAGGAAAGCCTAAATATGCAAAGCAATGTATTCACCAGAGTCTTCTTCTCCAGTACTGTGAGAAACTTGGAAATGATGGCGTCGGAGTGTTCTTCAAAAAGTACGGATTCTTCTATCAGGCCTCTCCAGGATCGCTGAATCCTTTTTTTCCATTACTTAGGATGATCTCGGGTGACAAACGTACTCTCAAAGTGTTCCAGGACGACGTTGAGAAGACCTACGAACACGTTGTAAATCGTGTCAAGATCAACCAGGAGGAAGCCGCGTCGCGCGAGCAGATACAGCTAGTGCCTGAAAATCCAGAGACGACAATAACTTTTAATGTCCCCACTGGACCGCCGCCGGAAAACCTGGTCCTTGAGGGTGCCGGAACAGAAGACCTGGATATCGAAGAAGTCAGGAAGGCTTTGCAGTTCAGGTGGGAGATCTTCCAGGGTTTCCCCAAGGATTTGCAAGAAGCGTTGGAGACAGGTGAGTTGGAGAAAGTGAATAAAGTACTAGGCGAGATGGATGTGGCGGAAGCTGAAGGAATTGTTAACAATTTGGATGTTGCCGGGATATTGAGTTTCGCCGATAACAAATTTAGGGATGAGACAGGAAACCAGAATGAGTGAGCGGTTGACAGGATGCCACTGCGACCTTATTCTGTCAGTTGTGGGATGTACTAGTTCGTGTATACTTCTTATATTGACTGGAATTCGAACGTAATCCTGGGAAACAATAAACAAACAATTCATGAAATACTGTATATCAAAAAAGACAGACAGAACGTGACAGCAGCTTCGCTCTCACATTGAAGAGATAACGGAATTCAAATGGAAATTCAACAAGGAAAATGACCCTAATATAGGAATGAACACATTATTATCGTGATCTGTACATGTACGTGAAGCAGGATTGAATACTCAACGTCCGGTGTCCAGTCTTACAATCGGCACGAATACTTCCCACTGATTCTTCCTCTACCTTGCCAATCACAGGTAAGGAGCAAACGAAAAGTGATATTATTACATTTCTTGAGGTAGATCGAAAGGTTTGAAACTCACGTCAAACAAAGGACTTTTTCATAATCCCGTGCCATACTACCCCTCCTTTGCCTTCAGTGAAACCTACTGTACGTCTCCATGATGCAATGTATAATAATATGCATACTCAGCACGACCAGTCTAAGTACACACTACGCACCTGCTTCTCCCATGGCAATGAAGAGGAGCAAGAGCTGAGTTTTAGAACCTCAACTCACTCCCGTCATCCATTTTCGAAGCCTGGCACTAATCAACTAGCATCTTTTCAGTGACAAGACCCTCGTTGTACGCCATACTCTCGAAGATGACCTGCCGCCACACACTGACAACGAGTTCTACCGCTTCTTCTTCCAATACCTGACAAAAGCAGGTCAGTCCACGCAGAGGTGACAAATGTGGGAAATAAGAACGAACAGGTTCTAAACCCCCAATGAGTTTCTGAGGCGACCTATGATCTTTCAGGTGTTCGACAACAAACATGATAAGATCTTCCTCCTCCATTTCGCCTAGGTACTTAACCATAAGTCGTTTGACCAATGGCTCAAGCTTGCGGTCGATGAGCAACTGAAGAGCACAAATTAAGGACTGGATAACATATCGGATGCAGCAGAATCGACTCACGTCGTTTAGTCCATCCCATCTGACTTTGGCCTTAAATAAGCTCTCCTTGTCATGAGGGACAGACCGGCGTATCCTCTCAAGCCGCTCTTTCGCTTGCTCGCCACTCTCCGCAACGCTGAAATCAAGCTTCACAAGTGGCGCCCTCCTCTTCTTAATACCCTCCTCTTCTTCCTCATCATGTGCGAAAACAGCGGTTTTTTCAGGTTTGCCGGAAGATTCCTTCTCCTTCGAACTAGCTGTAGGAGCAATGGAAACGTTGAGACGGACAGGAGCACCGTCATCAAGAAGCATGCCCGCTTTGCGTTGTTCTTCTGCCAATGCCTGCATTTCGTCCATTTGTCGAGCAAGGAACAGGTCTGATTCGCGTCTAAGGTTCTCGGCCTCCTGTTCTTCAAACAAACGTGACTTTTCGTCTGCGGCTCGTTCTGCTTCTACTCGCCTTGCCCTTAGATGATGCCAGCGAGCCCTGAGAATTTGGCTTTGAAAATCTGAAATATTTGAAAGAAAAGGAAAGACACACCGGTCAACGTAGAATAGTTCATCACTCTCATCATCATCCCAAATACCAAGGCGGGCTCTGATCTCAATTTTATCCTTCTCTTCTTGCTCTTTCTGTAGGCGGTCCCGAAGGATGGCGCGTTCCAGATTTACGATACGAGATCGTTCACGAGGCTCATACCGCCGTTCTCGCTGCAGAATATGAATTGGACGTCACAGAATTGATGAAGTCTCCGACATACGTCTTTAAACGAGAGTTCCTCTTCCTGTCGCCTCTGTTCCTTTCTCTCGGTTTCAAGCTCCTCGTCGGTCTTTGTAACAGCTTTATCACCTCGTACATCGTCTTTGCCACCATTCGCGTCCTCTGCCTTTACAAATCCAGGGGGTTTGCCATAACTTTGTGAACTTTTGCTAAGACTATGTTGTTTCCCAGGGGCTGAGGGAGCATTTGGTGGTCTACCCCAATCTCTTTGCTTTGGTCCACTGGGAGCATTCAGCATGGAGGGAATACTCTCTCGAACGTCTCGCATCTTCTCTCGTTCCCTTTTGGCTGCCCTTTCGCGGAATTGAGCAATTTCAGATATGACAAGTCCTCGCTGTGTTTCTGGTAGGTCGGCTTCTTGAAGATCATGTAAATGGGGAGGAATGATATACTTTTCTTTGTCAATGAGCCCGTTATTGGCGGCTTCTTGTGAAAACTTGATGATATCGGCTACTAATCCATCGACTTTTGCCTTCGCCTCATTTATTTTCGCTTCTTCAGCCTGTCATACGCATAAATATAAAAAAATTCAGGAAACAATATTTAATAGAACTGCTTACGTCTGTGTTCATTTGCTGCGATTGGAAAGCGTCCAAGAATACACGAGTTTTCTCATCTGCCTTTACCTGGAAAACCGATCGGTGTAGGCTTATACGAGGTAGTATAAGACCGAGAGAAACGTACGAGAAGCTTTTTATTTGCACAACCATCTTCCAAAGCAGGCAGTTCGACCCCATGCAAGAGAGACAACGCCCTCAGCGCAGCATTTGGGTCTTCAAACTCAGCGAAGCCAAAACCTTGGGGCTTGTTTGCTGGCGTAATGAGACGCTTGAAAGACTTGACCGTTCCACATGCCTTTAGTAAGCAGAACATTGCTCAGAATTGTAACTGGGAGCGGAAATGACGTTGTACTCACAGCCAAGAGTTGGTTCAAAAAGCTATCTGTGATGCCACCTGATATTGAACCAATAAACAGAGATATTTGCTTTTGTTGAGCCTGGGGAGTAGCAAAAGTCATTTGTTGCTGTTGCTGAGCAAGAGCGCCTAGTGAAGGACCCTGGCCATAAGACGGCAATGGCGGGCGCAGTCCAAGTCCAAGTCGATTAGACTGCATTTCGGTGTATATCCTGAGAAATGAATTAGAGCAATGAGTTGAGGAATATATACCAATAACTTACTTCAATCCAACCTTACGGGAAATCAGAAAAGATATGACAAAGAACAAGAACTGAGAGGCGCTCAGGACGAATGATGGATAATTAATTATGTAATTACTCCCGAAAATTTCTTGCTAGTGGTATATAAACAAGCGCCGATCCGATTCAGCGTCCAAGACTATCAAGCTTTCTAAACATGGTCCTCTTCTTTGCTTCCAATGGTAAGTTATGTAGTATGCTTATTTTCAAAAAGCTAATATATTGTCGTAAGCTGTCACCCCATCAGCAATCATCTACATGGGTAAAGACAAGGTTGAAAGTATGGAGGCAAAATACCTTTGCAACTCATTTAGACACCTCTCAATCTCGCTCGTGTTGCAGACGAAGAGCTTATAAAGTATGCGTGGCCCCAAGATCTCTGGTTTCATGTTGACAAGCTGTCTTCGGCACATGTCTACCTACGAATGAATGAGGGAATGATATGGGATCATCTTCCTACGGCTTTGCTGACAGACTGTGCGCAGTTGGTCAAGGCCAACTCAATAGAAGGTATGGTTCATATATGGGTTGGGTCTCAAAATATTAAATTCATGATAGGCAACAAGAAAGATAATCTTACTATCATCTACACACCGGCGGACAATCTCAAGAAAACAGGTGATATGGAAGTTGGTCAAGTGTCCTTTCAGAACGAAAAGAAGGGGAGTAATTTTTATACCTACGCCTCACCTCACCATCTTACGTTAGTACAGGTGAAACGAGGTATTCTGAATCCGTGAATGTTGCACTAGTTCTGCTCAATATTTACATGAGGTGATTCCCAGTTCATGTTGCCAAACGTGAAAACCCGATTGTAAATCGCTTAAACAAAACGAAAGAAGAGAGGGTAGTTGATCACGAACAAGAACGCATTGACCGGGTTAAAAAGGAGAACGCGATCAAGCGGGCTGCTGCTGTGGAAAAGGTTTGGTTTAGATCATTGACGGAAGACTCCATAACTAAACGTTGTTTTGTTGACAGAAAAAGCAAGAGGCAGAAATTGCGAAGCAAAGAGAGACAGAGAAGGCGGCTCGTTCTTATGACTCATTATTCGATGTTGAGGAAGACGAAAGTGTCCCAAAGAAATGTGGACGAGAGCTCGAGGATGATTTCATGTAATTCTAGTCGTGAAATTGCAAGCAGCTTGGATCATATATGCAAAGACATGGGTGCTTCGTTCCAGATCGTGAAGGAGAATCTATCATCCAGAAACTTCACCATCATCCGGAATGACGGTGGCGATCTCCAAGAAAGTCTGAATTAGAAAACCTTCAAGCTTTGTGCTTGAGAACAGTCGGATCGCTTCAGTAGGCTTGCATAGTCAGGGTTTCTGCCCAAATATAGTAATCTACAACCTGTTGACGGTCTGACACTTTCCATCAAGTTGGACCACTACCAGACCGTAGACGTCATGTCGATCCATCTACCACCTCCTACGATCCGTACCAACGACTCGGACAGTAACTTGGAGTCATCTAATAGTGATCTCTCAGACGGTGATCAGGCCTGGGACGATTGGATAACCGATTCAGATGATGAGCAAAAATGCAGATCTTTATTTGACGACATACTCTTACCCTCAGTTGACGAAGCTTTGATTTATGATAAAGAAATTCACGATTTTTCATTGAATGATGTCTGCAAGATTTTGTGTGAGTTATATGTTTTTCTATATATCTGGCACCCTCTTTGACATTCGCCAGCACTGGATTTTCACGGTCGCGTTCGACTCGTCAATTTTATTCGTAGAAATGTCCGTTTCACATTCTGAAGTGTCTTTGTTCGTTGGGTTCATAATATTTTTAGAGACCGACATGTGCAGAAGTATTGGCTCTGAAAGGATCTGAACCTTGGTTCGGTACGGACGAGTACCTCGTGCCCGTACTGGAAAATGACCCATTTATTCGTGAGTTTATCCCCGATGATCATACTCGTCAGTTGTGATATTCTATTACAGGACTGATTGATGACGATTGGACTGACTCGGAAGATGAAGATCCCCACATAACAGATCCTGATAAGAAGATCAAAATCCTGGAACGAAAGCTAGTTCGTGCTCAGCAGGGCCTCATCGATTATCAGGCATTAGTAGTCGAAAAATTTGATCAGACAAGAGACTTCAATAAGATTCAAGAAGATCCTCGTTCTAAACATACACGGGACGATGATACTCATTATTTTGAAAGTTATGAGGCACATGGTACGCGACCTTTGACAAAAGAGCTCTAATACACACTTTCCCGAACAGATATACACGCCACGATGATACAAGATAAAGTGAGGACAGCCACTTACGCCAAATTCATCCTAACGAACCCAGATCTATTCCGAGACTCGGTCGTCCTCGATGTTGGATGTGGAACTGGCATTTTGTCGCTCTTCGCAGCTCGCGCGGGAGCTCGGCGAGTTATCGCGGTCGAAGCTAGTCAGATGGCGACGAAGGCGGAGAAGATTGTCAAGGCGAATGCATTTGAGGATGTTATCACTGTCGTGAGAGGAAAGGTCGAAGAAGTGTCACTTCCTGAAGGAATTGAGCAAGTGGATATCATCTTGTCTGAGTGGATGGGGTATGCATTACTTTACGAGTCCATGTTGGATTCCGTGCTCGTCGCACGGGATCGTTTTCTTCGACCTGGTGGTGTTATGGCCCCGAGTCAGTGTCAAATGGTGATCGGCCTCTGTGACGCTGCAGACGTTTGGAAGGAGCGTATAGGATTTTGGGAAGATGTCTATGGTACTTTTTTTTACCATGCTTGATCCAGCGAACGATTGAAATTTTACGATGCAGGTTTTGACTTGTCTGCCATATCCGAAGACCTTTATGATGAAGCAATCGTCGATGTAGTGGGTCCTGGAACACTTCTTTGTAAACCATACGTCGTGAAGGTGAGTCGAACTTTTTCGTTGCACATTTCCAATATCGCTTGCCCTTTATGTCACTCATCACTTTATGTCGTTAGGACCTCGTCGTTGCTGATATCACTCATCGTAGCCTCGAATTTGCTACATCTTTCACTCTAGTCTCCACTGCTGCCCGACGCACTAAAGTCACTGCATTTGTCCTCTATTTTGATACGTTTTTTACCCCTTCAGGCCGTCCTGTCCCACCTTCCACACAAGTCGATATGATAAAAGAAGGTGAAGTTGCACTTGCAGAACTCTGGCCAGTAGGTGGAAAGCCTGCACAAAAAAGGCGGCAGAGCATAGGAAGGAAGGAGAAGATTTCAAGTTTCAGCACAGGGCCTCAGAGCTCTCCAACGCATTGGAAGCAAACCATTTTTATGCTAAGGGAACCCTTCATAGTCCTGGAGGGTTCCGTAGTTACCGGACGCTTCTCTTGCAAGAAAAGGGAGAATAATTCGAGGGAGTTGGATGTCGAAATTCATTATTCTACCAAGGAGGACGACAACGCACAGCCTAGCGAAACGATAGTACAGATATTCAAGGTTCGATGAAGATCAGGATCAGCTACGGAAATACAATTATTCTGTTGGTATTCGGATGGCTTTCTTTACATGTACCATACGTATAATCTAGTCCGTTAATGGTTGTACGTGGCTTGAAGTCGACTTTTTACATATTCGCCTGCCGTGATGACTTCATACTTTGGAGGTCGTCCTGGGGATACACAGCTTGCTATTGGCTGAAAGTTGTCAATTTTGAATACAATCGGCATGTCTGATTCACACACGGCAATATACTTACCTCAAGTTTGATATTGTAGTCAGTTCCAAAGAACAGCGGTATTGAATATCGTCGGGAACCACTGTTATTGATAGCTCGATGCACAGTTGATCTGAAAACGTCGTCTGATATAACATCAGATAATTGAGAATACAAGACGAAAGATGTGGAAGGGATCGCACTTGTCCATCGAGCAAATTGGTCTCCGAGGCTGTTTTATGATTAAGCCATGACTTAAGAATCAGTCGATATTACCGACTTAATCACAAGTGTACCCGGGATCGGTGGTGCATCGATCCATTTGCCTTCCAAATTAAGGACTTGCAGCGCTTGAATGCCTGGTTCCTGCCATAGAATGGTGAAGCACTCATAGAAAATAATTTTCAACTCCATGAATCAACGTGAAGCTAGTCGTAATCCGTACCTCCCAACTGTTTTAAGATCGTAAGCAAACTGCGAACTAGAAGAAGAGAAGACGCCTACTCCGTGTGAGCGCCGATCCCGATTACGCGTTCATTTATGGGACCAGTTTGCGGGGGGTAGTGCAACAGTTTCATCAAGGCAGCGGAATGTTGTGTCTGCAGATGCACCATTGACCGCAAAGAAGAATATATTACCAGGGAACATACTTTGTCATCAAAAAAGTTCTCTGGAAGGTTCAGTGCCAGGGCAAAAATGGGAAATAATGATTTTCCTAGATCAACAGCTGAGTGGCTTGCAGCAAGGGTACCCTTCAGCCACTGCAGTGATTTGTTCGGGACTTGAGACGTACTAGAGTTTCAACACTGTTTCGCGGAACTCCGGTATTGCCGATGGCCATACATTTGCGCCAGCCATGACACCGTGCTTATGAATAGTGTTATGAGATGGTTCTTCCCAACCAAACTCAAATCCTTCCTGCAGATCACCCGCTGCATTCGGGTCATTATTCCCGCTGAGGAGAGGGGAGTAGCCTTTAAAATTTGGTTGTTTTTTGTATTCTATCTAATCTCAAGTAGGTGAGATGATGCGAACTTTGTCAATCGGACAAATTATGTAAATTGCGGCTGCTCACCTCCATCTTTGTATCCAAAGGTAAGGCAAAGAAATCCTTAGCCATTTGATGTGTACCACTTATAATGCCCTCCGAAATTCCATGGTTTTTGACTTCACTTTTCATGAACCAACGTCAACTAGGAGAACAGGAAAGTGGCGCACCGTAGAAGAAACCAACCCGCATGCACGCATCTCTGATTTCTGCCGCGAGCCTCTGTCGATCTTCGAAGTCAGTGCTTCTTATGTTAACCAGATCCCTGATATTCAATGTCAGATAATTGTAAGATTGTTTGTAGACAGTCCATGGCTCGAGGTGGGCGCTTGGAGACATAGCTTGCACAGATGGGATACACACACAATGGGAATGCTCATAAAATCCGAGGTTACACCTTCAGCTGCGTCGACAAGAGACATCTCACAGAAACGTCTATGTAAGTGCCAGTGTGATCAGAAACTACATCCGGCCGATGATCGGACCGAAGCTTGTATCAACACCACATCGATTCTTGTTAACGTTCATCGCTCTCACAAATGGCCGCCAAGTGTGTTGTATGCTGAATGAGGTTTCACTATTTCTGAACCTTGGCCAGATCTCTTGCCAGTTGTTTATTCTGTAAAATTATCAAAGGTAGATATTTAGCCTTGCAGAAACTTTGCAACGTTCTGTGCTTCATGTGAAGTGGATTCCAGGAGAAATACCAAGCTTCAAGTTACTAGAGACGGAAACCAGGTGAGTTTTATGTTGCTTGGGAAATACCCTTTCGAGCATCATTTCAGTTTCTCGTTCCTTGACATCGGACCTCTTTCCAAAGGCCACGCTCTTGTCATCCCAAAATGTGGGTACTTTCGGATGCAAAGTCTGATCTGAGTAGACGATAAGCTTCGACAGACCATACCGAAAAGATACATGAATTGCCCGACCAGTATCTGATCGACATCCTTCCAATTGCAAAGAAAGTTGCGCTAGCCCAAGGTTGCGAGAATTACAACATACTGCAGAATAACGGCCGCATTGCGCATCAGGTGATTAAACAGAGTCTAATTTATGCTTGAAGCTCATACACTTCGTTGTCCTTGTCTGCAGGAAGTACCTCATGTGCATTTCCATGTGATTCCAAAACCTGCTGCCAGTGATGAAGAAGGCTTGGTTATTGGTTGGCCAACGAAGACGATGGAAAAGGGTGAATTGGCAAAGGTGTATGAAGAAATAAAAGCGCGGCTTGAAAAGGTTTCTGTTGCATCACCATTGTGAGAAGGGCAATTGAAGTATTAAAGGTTTATTAAGCTTGCTCGACGTACTACCTTCAAATTGTAAATCCCGTAGTCCATATCTCTCGAATTGCGAATATCTGGTTATTTCAACTACAGCCAATATAATCCATTGTGTGCTATTCTGAGCAATGTCTGCATCCTGAGCCAAGTGACTTATTGGATGAAGTTGCATCATTGATCAGAATTTTTGTTGTAACACTGACAGTTCAAGTAGGATACGCTTTCCATCTCCATATCCGTCTTGGAATATCCGCGTTGTTGCCCTTTTATGTTTCCTCTCGTTATTGTCTGTGGGGTATATAAGTAGTCTACATATTTTATCCCTTTGCCTCAGGCCAAACATTTTTGGTCGATGTATGTCGTCTATTTCAACACCCAATACCAATCGTGCCTCATTTCCTGATTACGGTTGTAAAAGTTATTTGGAACTTGAGGTTCAGCTCTGATTTCTGTGTGGACAGGGGCACTTGTGCGTTACTAACTCTGAACTTCAACCCAGGAACCAAATGGGGCACAAACCGGATCGAACCGTTCGATATACAACGCCTTTACTTTACACCCATCATGCCTCTGGCTAAGCATCGATAAAAACTTGCGTCTCGGCTAGTTCGGGAAATGACGAGTAGCATGACAGGCCTACGATCTATGAACATGAATGGCTTGGGCGTTCGCTGACTATTTTGCATCAAAGCTGTCAGATACACGAGAGTGAATTTCAGAGGAAAGAAAGCACTAACCTGCGGTGAGTTTCCACTATCGAGTCCCAATCTGCATCCAACCGATATCCTGGTTCATCAAATTCTTCTTCGGAAGAAATAAACACTCCTCCGTTTGCTGTGAGCAAACTTCGTAGAAGGAACATTGCCTCTATGGCAACTTCCAAGGGGGGCGTGAAGCGGACACTGAAATTTTCTGCTCGATTCTAAGCCCTCATAACATCCAGGGTTGCCAACCTTCACAACTCCGACTCTTGAAGGATATTCCCGCAGTCCTGATCCCATTGTCCTTTTGTTGCGACAAATATCCGCGCGGAGACTACGCATTGCCTTCGATGCGAACCATTTCCACATTGGAAACAAATTCTATGCTAGGCTCAATGAAAAGCAAGGCTTCGGACAAAACTCCTAATTAGGCAAAATTGTTCTTTTATGGACTCTGACCTTTCTTTCTGAATTAACACGTAAGGTTTTCGTCTGAATCTCAGGTCTCATGGGTTTGTCACTGGCGGATACGTTCAAGAGATATCTCTATTTCCCTCCATGTTATATAACTTATAACAATACAGGACTGCGTCACAGCATAACAACTAGCGGAAATACGATTTGTCACGCAAGTATTGCCAATTGATTGCCAAGGAACATTTCCGTATCCCTCATTTCCCGAGTTTTCGTACAACTTCACCCCTGAAATACCCGCTGCCAGGCTGAACAATTGTCTCCGTTATATCTGCGCCTGAACAGACCTACTTACCAGATTGGAATGTTGGAGCTACTTTCGCTGCGCGTTCCAGGTTTCCTATTCTGCTTCGACTTTCGTATCCATCAGTCCTGTGGGGCTTTATTTACGAGTGTCGTCGCAACCTTGAACTTGGTAGCCTGATCAAGCCCTTTTATTATTATTCACACTGCCAAGCCTTAGGTTCGGTCAAGCGAAGATCGTTTGCACTTCTTCGGTGCTACTAGTGCCATCAATATTCTCACTAGTGGTTGCTCGGCGTGTTCTTCCAGCTCCAACATCTAAATCTATTTGTTGAAAAAATCAATGCTCCAATCTTCTTATAAGGGCTGCACTGGCTTCAAAACCTCACGTTCTCTTTCAAATATTTGCGCTGTCTTAAATCGACCACCACGCTCGCTACTATTCAGTTACAGTCTACACCGGTCAATTAGCTTCCGCTGTCTTTGGACGCAATCATGGAAACGGGGAAAAACTGCTTGCATGAAAAGCCCATAGAATATAGTTCTTCGGTGCCATCGTGTCTGTCAACGACCCACGAACAAGAAATCCGTTCATCTAACGCTTCTCGTCCACGTGTAAGCGCACTGGCGCGACGTATCCATGGTTGGAGTTGGCAAGCCGTATGTTTGATTTTTGTTGTCTGGGAACCCATAATTCTTTTTAATATCATCTAGTTTCCCATCGGCATGGGTACTGGCGCAGTCTATGTGACACTCTTCAGTCTTAAGGATCGCGCGGAGTTTCTGGAGGCTGTGGAGACTGGACTCTATTTTCTCAACGTAGCAATTTTCATGCTTAATTCACTCACTCTACTCCTCCAGGCCATTCGTAAGTGCATCATATGACCGGAACCATGTTTCTGAGGTCTTGCTCTGTCTAGTTTATCCCCGGAAAGCTCGAAGACTTCTGACTGATCCAACTACGGGGATTTTTGTCCCTCTCATTGTGTGTAAACTATTCACAGTACCATCGCTATTCTTATCGATCTTTGACAGGTTCTCTCGTTCGCGACCATCATTATCGGAACCATTAATTATGCTGTACCAGCTGGACTTGTCAGCAGCGGGTTCATCTACGTGCTTTTTTGGTTTGTCTTTTTTTTTTTGAAGTTCAATAAATTTTAAATTTCCTATAGGGTTTACTTAGGAGCCGCTATCGTCACCTGTTTCACGATGCTCATGATATGGTTTAATGAACCACATGAGATCACCAAGTTTACACCTGCCTATGCGTTTTTGGTATGTGAATGTCATCTGCGTGGGGAATTCAGGTGAACTAAACAACGTCTTTTTTCCTTCTGGAAGATTTTTCCAATGGTATATGATTGATCTCATCTCTAAGATGCCAGAGCTGTTACTCACGGACATGTAGATGCTTGTCGGCGTCATCGCTTTTCAGGTTCTGAAAGTAATGGACTTGACGGACCAAAGGGCTCTAGGTGTTTTATTGGTGGGCTACTTTTTCCAAGGAAAGCAGCCAGCGACTCTAGATTGTGGAACTCGCCTGCTAATTTCTATCTACAGGTCTGGGCTTTTTCCTGACTTTCTTCTATATTTGCATCTATGTCATCCGCATTATTATGGTGTGATTATTTTCGTGTTGCTATGTTTCAGTACTTATAACGGTGTTTGTAGACTGGATTTATGGAAGGCCATCAAGCAAACGGTGCATTCGTTGCTTGTGGACCACCTGGCTTTACAGCCCTTGCACTAATTAATTTAGGGGACAAGGCTAGACAGATGTACGCTTATTTTGTCGGAATTTCGAAAGAATCTCTACTTATTTGGGTTTATCAGTTTAACTTGCCAACATCTTGTCTCTGAATTAGCCGGAGAAATTTGGTATGCAGTGAGCGTGATGTTTGCCCTACTTCTTTTTGGGCTTGCTGTTTTTTTCTTCCTCTTTGGGGCCTTGCCATACTGGTTTAAGGTACATAAGCGCCTGAGCGAGATATTGGGTTGTTGGGCGTTAACATTCCCGAATGGTAATGTCACTTCATTGATACCACAAATACATTACCCTGACATTTTCGTGCAGTCGGCTGGATTGTCACTCTCCGGTTACTTGCCGATATCTTTCACATTCAAGGCTTCTATGTTCTGCACGCGATTATGTGTGCACTCATGTGTGCAGTTTGGGCAATCCTCTTTGTGCTGACGCTTGTCGCGTTTGCAAAGGGGCAGATCTTTCATTCCAATGATGAAGATGTCCGCAGAGATGCGGCTATGTTCCTTGACCGTGGAACGACTCACGAAGCAGAATTGTCAATGGCTTAATGGCTTGCCAAAGATCCTAAGTTACTTGATCATAATTTAATCCTTTCTACCCGCCTTTTTTATATATAAATTATAATATTACTTTCTATATAGAAATTTCAATTTTTTAGTTCAAATAGTCTTGGACCCACAACCTCAAATTGTTTCGCTGATTCTTTACGTAATGCGACCAGAACCTTCTCCCACTGGCAGCGCTTGTCGCGCACTCGACTCGGATGCGCAATGATTTGCTTCTTGGCTCATTCTCATCGTATCTACTTCGGAAATAATGCCTATTGTCGGTTCCATTGTTGAAAGGAAACCAACCTCGTCAGTACGACCTGTCTCGACTACCTCTCTGGATACAGGTTTTCCGACGGTTCAGCACCGCTCCAAAAGCGCCTTCGCCCGTAATCGCGAAGAGAAGAGGAATGCTGTTGCTCGTAACAATTTAGCCCGTCTTAACCATGCACCAATCGTCATTCCCTCTGTATCTGATCTACTCGACGTCCCTTCGTCCATTGATGCGAACACAGACTGGAGGGACCAAGTTAGTAAAGAAAACGAGGAGAGGGTGGCTCGTATGGATGACACAGAGAGGGAGGAGGAAAAGCTCCAAATTTTAGAGAGATTTGGAGCCAACATCGGTGACGTGTTGAAGAGGGCGAGGCTAGCTCGAGGACGGCAGAAACAAACGGGGAAGCCGTCTGGCCCCGTCAACCTGACTTCAGGTTGTTGCCTTCTTCCAATATAGATTCTTTTTTATACTCATTTTTGGACAGTTTCGGATGAAATCCCCATAACGTCGGAAGGGCGTAAATTGGTTGGAAGATGTTTGTCATTCTTCCGTTTTGTTTTTCATTCCTTTGATATCACGAATCTTATTTTACAGCCCATTCGTTACCTCCTTCAGCTTTAGTATCACCGAGCAGCACTCGCCCGTCAAGTCGCGCCGATCGGAGGCTGCGTTTTGCAGAGCTCGAGCCTGGCGATGTGCATGTTTACGAGTCCGCACCTTCATCACCCAAGCGGAGGGTGCTCGCGTTGCCTCCTCCTGACCCTGAGTCTAAGGACATCGTCTCTCTCGGCCAATGGGAAGGAAAGATGCTTCAAGCTGCGGCACCAGCCGTTCAACAAGATGAGCAGAAAAAAATGGAGCCGGATTTAAAACCCACGGAACTATCTGAGAGTCAATCTATGAACATTGCTCAGGAAGCAGAAGAAGGCACTGCTGAGTACATTCGTCAAAAGTACTTCCCAAAGGCTCCGAGCGATGTCCCAAATCTTGCCTGGCTGTATGAATCTCCAAAGCCGGATTCAACTTCCTCTACACTACGGTTCGATCTTCATGGAGATATCATACCTCCTTCAATATCTTTGACTCTTCCCACTCACCTCGGGTTACACCATCATGCAGAAGGGGCGCACGCCGGCTATACACTTGATGACATTTTTCTGCTCTCTAGGTCTACAGTTCCTGCTCAACGGGCGACAATGTTGGGTATCATGGCACATATTGCACATCGCCTGGCTGGGGTCCGAAAAGGCGAGGCAACTAGAATGGAAGAAATGGTTGGCAAGGAAGATTTGAGAAAGCGCTTTCTTGCTGCTGGAGTTGAGGCAATGTCTGAGAGAGGAAGCGTTGGCGCACGTGCAATTGAGGTTGTCTGGGAGTGTGTGGTCGGTTGGAGACTTGATTTTGTAGACGCTGAAGGAGTCGAACTCGAGTCACCGGAAGAAGATTCGGTAATCAGTGTCCTTCCACTTGAAGTTTTTGTTCCTCAGATTGCGACTCTATTGTCTGACGGAGCTATTCCACACGAATCACAAATCCAACTTCTATCTGTTCTCCATCGATTGTCGCAGCACAGCAACAATTTAGCCAATACAATCACATTCACACCTAAGGTCCTGGCAATAATCTTGCAAGTTTTTCTTTTGACGCCAATACCACCTGACGAATCCTCGCGATGTCCCGAACCTCTTGCTCTACAGCTTTTCTATACGCTCTCTCTGTCATCTCGATCCAGTGCCGAAGAAATCGAAAAGTTCGCGGATTCTTTTCTTCGTTTTGTCACCTTCTTGCCTTCTTCATCACCTTATCCACCTTCACTCACAATCAATCTCATAACGTGGACTCTTCGCATCTATCGCGCTCTAGCTGTATATGGATTGCACACTCACGTCGCTGGTGTTGCATTTGTGCCGTTTTCCCAGTTGGAGCAATACATCTTTTCTAGGACATGTACATTCTATCCGCTGAAAGAGGCGTGGTCAAATCTGGTTGAAGCGTGGATGATTTGCGCCATTGATCCTCATCAAACAACTCCGACGCATGATATCAATTGGAGTCAGATTGTCGGCTGGAGATGGGACGTAGGTATCCTGGAACTCTTGGAGAGCCTGGGTATTGACAGATATGAATGGGCATTATGGGCATCGGCTTGGAAAGCTGAAGCAGCTTGGTTAGAGGGATCGAAGATAAATGCTGTAAAAGGAGGGGAAGCCGAAATCAATATCTTCATTGTGTCTGCAAAACATCTTTCCAAGGATGGAACGGCCGTCGGAGTCATGAATGCTGTACTGGAGCTGATTGAACAGAGTCTTGTTTATGACGCAGACCTGAAGCTACAGTTGAGGATTGTTGCAAACTGTGCTACTGTGCTAAGCAGTGTTATGCGTTTATGGATAGCCTGTATCCCTCCCCACGTTGAGGGCCCGCCTTCGAGTCCTCCTTTTCTTCTCCCATTCTCTCGATTGTCGAGCGTAGCAGCTCGTCTGGTTAACCTCCCTCTGTGGTCAACGTCAATAGCGCCTGATGCAACCGGATATCCCTACTGTAGGGAGATTTCTCAGTTTTTGGGGTTTTATCTCCGTGTTTCGCAGAGATTACCCGACGTCTCACAAAGTTTGTGGATGGCTCAAGGTTTCTCGATACTTCTGCGATTGGGTCCTGGAGATGAAGAAATGGCGGAGTTGACGATTCGAGACTTGACAAAGCTCATCACTCCTGAGTGGGTTTCCTCCAATGGTGTTCGAGTGCCGTCCGTAATTTGGGAGAAAGGCGGACTGACTATTCTCGAGCCATTCTTACACTACAAACTGCGTCCTACACCAGATGCATATATCGCCCCATTGGCGATTACTCCGAAATCCATTAAGTCCTCCACAACACATCGATTATCATCTCCTGCTGGTCTGAAGCAATTTGGTCTCCCTTTATCACGAGACTGGACGATGACAGCTTTGGATCACTTACTGCGCTCTGCAGACTCCGCTGTTTTGAAATCGCTTCCTCTATCCTGGGACGCATCTGAAATAGCAGTCATGCACGCCTCGCTGTTTTTGACAAAAGTTGTTCAGAAGACACTGTTGGTCCATTATCTCACAACCCTTGTGCTGTCCAGGGAAGAAGCAATTTTCAGATGCATGCAAATATTCATGCTTGAGCATGGACAACCCCAGAATGACTCATCGGAAGAAGTGTTTCGTGATAACGTGGTTGGACTGCTCATGGAGGATATCCTAGATGTTTATGCTTTTGGCCGTGAACCTCCTTTCCCGTCAACGGTTCAGCAAGAAGAAATAGAAGAGGTGGCCGCTAGATTCCTTGGGCCTTCTATTCCGTTCTTTCAATTCTATACCGACCTTATTGCTCTTTATGACGCCATCTCTTTCTCCCATCCGCTATTTGCCAGCCTTCTTCTACCGCCGACCACCATGAGTTACTCTCAGGATTATAGGAAGTATCTCTGGTGCGATTTCGGTCATGTCTTGAAGACGATGCGGCCTACTCCAGAGAAAATGTTTTCCGCTGACCTTAGAGAATACCTCTATCCGGTCGAGTCCAATGCACAAATTCTTAGCGCTCAGCTGCATTTGCTGCTGAAGGGCAATCTTCAAGAGTTTCCTAGGTTTGTGGCGGTACACCATGTAGCATCCAACATTTGGCCAGATTTGTGGGAAGAGGGTATTGAGAAGCCCGAAGACGGACGCGCGAGCACGATGTTTAAGGCGGTTCTCCGACAAAGTGGAAATGAGATCGTTCGCGAGGTCGTTCGATACCGTCAAAAAAAATCCACAACTGGACAGCGAATTTTACTTTATCCAGATTGCTATGATGGCCTGGACGAGAAAGTGATTCATCTGAGGAGAGAATGTGTTTCTAATTGGGGTGATAAGGGTTTACTGAGCAAGATTGATGGATTGTTGAAGGTGAAGGAGACACGATGTTAGAATATGTAATTATGTATGGCATAATCATGATGTGTAAATGCATTGTGTAAGGATATTTTCTCTACCCGAGGGGCATTATGAGCAATCACCACTTGTGTGTCAGCAGAACTTTGGTATACTATTCAATGGCTCTGTTTTCCATCGGCTACCGTTGGTCTTGACCACAGTGTCAAGAATGGCATCAACATTCGACTTTGCAGCGTGGCCACCCAAATTATCGAAAGAGCAGCTTGAAATCCTAACTTTGCATGCTAAAACATATGCGCTCTCTACTGGTCTACTCTATTTACCACCTGTTGGGCAGCAATCTACCATTCCTAGTGCTGCAATTCATGCACCATTTTCATTGTTTCCTTCGCCCTTTCCCCGACGGCTGTTCGAGAAGGCACAGAGAATCCAGAAAGCGTATAATATCCTTTACGCCCGTGTCGCCATGGATGAAAACTTCTTAGACAATGTTATGGGTGCTGAACTTGGTCTTGGAAAGGTGGACGACTTCATTGGCGAATTGTGGCGCGGGTGGAAGCAATTGAGAGAAGCTGAGTTGGTCCAAGTACGTCCTTATCATCGAAGAATTGAGTATATATCTGAAATGCGTGGTCCAGCCAATTCATCTGGGCTTGTTCCGCTCCGACTATCTCCTTCATTCACGCCCGGGTAACGGGAGCGACTATGAAATAAAGCAAGTCGAGTTCAATACAATTGCGGCTTCCTTTGCGGGCTTGTCGCAGAAAACTGCTGCTTTGCATCGGTCAGTTTTAATAAAGATATTTACTCCAATTCAGAATGTTTATGCACGACAAAGGTATCTAATATCTGTGACGAACTATTTCAACAGCTCCCCTTATCTTCAATCGCGAAATTTTCCTGTGAATGAAAGTATTGGTGGATTGGCAAGTGGATTGGCAGCAGCCCACATAGCTTACGGCGTGAAAGGGTAAGCAGGATATTGCTCGGTGGTATGACTTCTTTTGAGGTATTGTAGATCCCAGATCCTTTTTATTGTTCAACCAAAGGAGAGAAACGTCTTCGATCAACGTTATATAGAGTACGAACTGCTGGAAAGGTGAGTGTCTCTGTGTTCTTTTAGGCATCTTATCTCAGAAGGATGTAGACACTCCATCAAGTGTATACGTCGAACACTTGATGAATTGGAACACTCTGCATCAGTGGATGCGACCTCATCCATCCTCCGAATTATGTGCTACCCAGACATCGATCCCTCGGGGTTCATCGAAATTTCAACGGTTTATTACCGATCAGGATACTCGCCGCACGAATACCCGACTGCGGGGCATTTTAAGACGCGTTTCTTGTTGGAACGATCAAGGGCAATCAAGTGTCCAACCATTGCAATGCAACTGGCCGGTGGAAAGAAGGTGCAGCAGGTGCTAACTCAGCCTGGGGTTCTGGAGCATTTTCTGGCAGATGAAGAGAAATATGGGAGGGGCGTATTGTCACAAGCAGAAATTGGCGAATTAAGAGAAAGTTTCATGGAAATGTGGGGGTTGGATGTCGGTGAAGAGTCGCTTATGCCAGATAGCAAGGCCGTCAAACCTGGCGAGGAGGAATTTGGCGTTCGAAAAGCTCGAGAAAACGCCCTGTCCATGGTTTTGAAACCACAACGCGAAGGGGGTGGGAATAATATCTACAAGGAAGCCATTCCAGCCTTCCTTGACACTCTGCCTCCCAAAGAGCGGAAGGCTTGGATTGCAATGCGGTTGATTCAACCGCCCGATACGGGGAATTATCTTGTTCGCGCAGGATCGACTTCAGACTCCCAAAGTGAACTGCCTGTAAAGGCGGAGACGATTAGCGAGCTTGGAATTTATGGCTGGGCGTTATTTGGTGGACCTGATAATATGATTCATGAGCGCGAAGCAGGGTGGCTTCTCCGAACGAAAGGCAAGGAAAGCAATGAAGGTGGTGTGGCGACTGGGTTTTCAGTGTTAGACTCACTCCTACTCATAGACTAACTTAAGTGAGGTGCGATTCGGTATAGACTCCTTACATGTGTTGGACCTTTTCATAGATTCACTGTACAATCTTACTAATTTATCGCTCAAAGACGGTCCATGACCCTGAGCAGTGAGATTATGAACTATAGTGATTCGGATGGAGGACTTCAAATAGTCTTCATCCCCGGGCATCGCCGGGTATCCAGATTTCACATTGTAGTCTTCGACATTCATGGCCCCAATCACCTACCAGTACCACCCAATACCGACGTCCGATGAGAGTCTACCTGAAGTTGATCGAGTGAACGACTCGAGTCCAAAAGTCGACTTCAAGTCGGCAGGACAAACGCTGAAGAGGCGAAAAGCTTTCATTTTCACACTTTCTTTCGTTATATTCTTTACAATGGTTTTTATTTCGAGGAAGCTATTCCTATCATCCAAAGGGATGTTGAAAGGTTGCCGTGAGTTCAATAGAAACATGTCAAGTGTGAAGTTGCCGAGCCATTACACCCTGCCTTCTGGAGACAAGATACCTGCTATTGGATTGGGTATGCTGTAAGATTTTCCATTTGAAAAAACCACATCAACCCCTTCTTAGGCGTTTGGCGTTCCGCTCCAAGCGAGGTTGGTAACGCGGTCAAGGTAAGTAGATTTCGCCAGGAATGCCGATTCCTGAACTCACGTCAATTAGGTCGCTCTGAAAGCGGGATACAGACATATCGATGGGGCATGGATATACGGGGTGAGTTCATATTGTTTCAGTATCGGATCTGTACTTTCTCAGTCTCTCTCTTACAGAATGAACGCGAGGTTGGCGAAGCCATCAAGCAAACCTCCATCCCTCGAGAAGATATTTGGATAACCTCAAAACTGTGGAATACTTTCCACAAACCTGAAGATATTGAACCTGCGCTAGATGACACTTTGCAGAGACTTGGCACAGACTACGTTGATTTATATCTCATTCATTGGTGAATTCTTGTTGAATATATTCTCCTTTTCAAAATTCCTGATTTTCTCCGGGAAGGCCTGTAGCGTTTAAAAACGATCAACAAGAAGTTGACTTTGATCTCACCGAAAATCCGTATCCTACCTGGAAGAAAATGGAAGAAATGGTCAAGAAAGGCAAAGCTCGAAACATCGGAGTCAGCAAGTTCGTGTCTTTTTCGCTTGTGGGTGATATGGATGGTTAATTAAATCACCAGCTTCAATATCCGACGCCTTCAGAATCTGACAGCTAATGCTTTGGAGATCCAACCTGCCCTTAATCAAGTTGAATTAAGTTATTGGAATCCCCAACCAGAACTGTTGAAGGTATGTTACTGGTGCAGCGTCTTGAGCCTGTCATTGAGACGCTCCTTCTCTTGTATTCAGTGGTCCAAAGAAAACGGTATGCTTTTGGAAGCGTACTCCCCTTTAGGAAGCGCAGAGAGGGTTAAAGAAAGCCTTCGAATTCCAGCGGTTCGTTGCTGTTTCTTATCTTTTCGCTGCGAACTAATTTGATGGGTGGATTCAGGTCAGAGCCATTGCAAAAGAGCTTGGAATGACTCCAGCCCAGGTGTACATATCTTGGCATATTCAACGGGGGGTACGTATCAATAATTATTGCCGCGAGAATCCCACACCAACAACGGTTCCAGACCATCGTGCTTCCCAAGAGCGTTACTCCCTCTCGCATCGAGGAAAACATTCGAGGTGACTATGGCACTATTGCTATAACTATATCGCATTCACAGGCTTCTTTTTTAATACCGTTAGTGTCTTCTCTTCCTGTTGATGCCTTTGAATGCCTGGAAAGGGCGGCAACGAGCCATGAACCACGCAGGAGTGTGGATCCAAGTAAAAACTGGGGTGTTGATATCTGGAATTGAGTCATGAAGGTAGCAATGTTTGTGAATACCATCGCTATATATTGGGTATAACGTCTTTGCAACCGCACAAGTACGGTTAATTTCAATAAACTTGTTTCGGAACCCAAAGGTTCTGTGTCCACGGACAAAAGGGGAATGGCATCGATGACATATGCGGCCCGTTCGAGTGCAGTTCTCACGTATCGCGACATGACGCGTCCTTCTGCTTGTCCTACTCACAGATAAATCTAAATCGCAGTCTCAGCTGAATATAAAATCGCCATCCTTTAATACCAAACCCAAACCCAATGACATCGCATCAGCTAACCCAGCATTCATTTAGTCCCTACACGGAAAACGGCGGCAGCATCCTGGCCATTGCTGGTGCAGACTTCAGTGTGATTGCTGGTGACACAAGGCAAAGTGAAGGATACAGCATACAAACGAGATATGCACCCAAAGTGTTTCCATTGTGAGCTGAATTCTTTATTAAGTGGTGTCTGTATGCTCATTATACTTCTCACAATCTCTTATACCCAGGACAGATAAGGCTGTTTTGGCAGTCAATGGGTTTGCCGCTGATGGAAACATATTTGTGAAAAGGTTGCGCCAACGTTTGGAGGTGTGTTTACCATTGCCCGTATTTTTGAAGTTAGTGTTCATTTCGTACGCATTTCATTTGAAAAAACAGTGGTATCGGCATGCTCACTCAAAAGAGATGCCCATCCAGGCGATCGCCCGACTCATACAAACTATGCTCTACGGCCAAAGATTTTTCCCATACTATATATTTAACATCCTTGGAGGTATAGAGGAGGATGGTGCGTTCGTTCGACTTTATTTACATGATTACACCTGACGGCTTGTCGCTCTTTCTGTCTTTACAAAAATTCTTCCTTAGGTACGGGAGCAGTCTATTCCTTTGACCCAATTGGATCATACGAACGCGAAATATGCCGGGCTGCTGGTGTAGCACAAGCTCTTATGCAACCCTTCTTGGACAACCAGGTTAGTAGTACGATGCCCATGAGATCGAGGGGATAAATGAAGGGCAAGGCTTGTTGCCACACTCCCCATCAGTCGAATTTTCCTGCCCATGGTCAGATTGCTGATATCTTTTATTCTTGATCGTAGATACACTTCAAGAACCAAACTCCTGCCTCTGGTGCGGAGTATCCGAAACACCTGCCGTTGTCGAGCGTCATCCCTCTTGTGATTGATTCGTTTACGAGTGCAACGGAACGACATATCAAGGTTCGTTTTGTTCCCTCACCACCTTTTTTATCATGAATGATCTTTTCCACCATTGTGTCCCCTTCGTCCTGTTCACTTGAACTCGTTCCTTTCCGTTTTGCACGGCTGTTGGTGACACCATCTAACATTTTATTTTTTAGGTTGGGGACGGTCTCGAAATTTTCGTTGTACTCGCAAAGGAAAGCCCTGCTGTTGAAATTTTGCAAAGTGTGCCTGGTGCCCAAGAAATCACAAGGACATCAGATATACAAAGGATGTTTGTGATCAGGAGGGAGTTGAAAAAGGATTAATCCAACTTCCTCTTCATTTACGTAACATTTATTCTGTACTCGCTTTTCTGATATCTTCAAACAACAGAATGAAATCGACTTGTTGCAAACCATTGTTTCAATTTACACGCTTTTGCAAATCTTTCTCATCGCAATTTGAAGACCTTTCACAATATTTTCTAGCTGCCTCTTGTAACATGAAAAGCAGCGATTTGGATATGATGCTGTGAAATTCTTTCGAAGTTCGCAGCTTCAAAATTAACCGCCTCTATTCTCGCTCCTTAACTGGAAAAATCGTTAGTATGTAGTGCGTGGCGTGACATTAAATTACATAAAGCCTCGGTATAAAAAACCTTCGGAGAAGGGATTTGTTGCATACTTGTTACTTGATAATTAGATGTAGCCCTTAAGCTTGAAAGCCTGATCATTCTACATAGTAAACCTTTTCCGAGTTGTCCGAGTTGTCCTGCTGACTCTCAGCCGTAGAACTATTCTTCTGATACATCAGGTCCGTTGTCTGGTGTGATTCGATGTGAACCACGACCCCTGGATACACCTTCACATCCGTAGGGTTCTGATGTTCCTACGAATAACATAAGGAGCAACCCAAGTAGAGGAGCTATCCAATTCATCACATACCATTTGTCTTGCTGAGAGGTTTTTCGTGGAACGGGAAGAAGGTCCCAGCTTAGATGGCCGAATGTCTTTCAACATATAGCCATCATTTGAAGAGCTGATGGGATCGACGGGTGGATTTGTTTGGAAAATCTGAGCAGAAAGAATGGTGCCTCCAGAATGCGCCGAATTTGAATCGAGTTTCAATCCATGACGCGCGTTGAGACTGCTCATCAAAGAGTTCGTGTATAATTTGCAAAGAGGGAAATTGAAGAGAAGGTGACTATACGGGTGTCAAGTGACTTCAGTGCTTTGCAACTTAATGAACGAACAACTTACATTCCTGACGGCTGATCAAATTGGATGGACTTTGAACCTTTTCTGACTCGGCGAAAAATCAAATGCTTACGTCCTTCAAGAAGAAAATCAGGTTCAGAATTGCCACTACGGTGGTGACCAAACCAGTTTGTACGGTCACTGGCAAGACATAAATGAAATGAAAGACAATGACCATCAATAGGCGCTTACTGCGGATAATGCGATCCACAATTAAATTTGACCTATGAAAACCCGTCTTGTGTTTCCTCTAGCCACTCATTGCTCGATCTGATCGGCGAAACAGTTTGACAGAAACACTCACCCTAGAAATAATAGGATTGAGACAAAAATGGAAACCAGTCATAGTTTTTTTCTTACGCACAGATGCCATACCATAACCACAGTTATCAGTACGTCGGTGACAGCCGCGGCAGTAAGCCAGACAGTAACGACACCCTAGATTGCGGTTAAAAAAGATACAAGGTAGTTGTGTAGTCTTTTACCGTAAACTTCCTGAATTCAGTGAATTCAGTCTTTTTTTCGAAGGCCGTGCCAGTGGCAATGGCGCATCCTGCGAAGGCGATCAACGAAAAGTTGTTTCAACAAACACATTAGGGACACACCTCCTCCAGCTAAAGCGCCCAAGGCGACAAGTGCAGTAAAAAGCCAGCTTTGTGCAAAGACCCACACGCGCCATGCAAAGAATAACTGCACAATGATAGAAATGATACCCTGGCAGAAGAAGGTCAATTGCAAAACACTTGGCCCTGCGACACCCGACTTACGGTAATTACTGGGACTGAGAAAACAATGAGTGAGCAGTTCTGTTCCCAGAATTAGCACACCCACCTGTTTCGATGTCTGTGAATGTAATGAAATAGTAAGTTAACAAATAGATGGAATCAATAAAGAGCTGCATACACCAAGTCGCCCTGGCAAGAAAAGCCACATCGGCTGAAGTCCAAAAAGAAAATGTCAAGGCCTACGAATAATACTAAGACGTAGAAACTCCATACCAAAATGTATTATGAGAGCCGTGTAGAGATATACGAATTCGAAAATTGTATTGAGAGTATCTGCCAACAGAAGGACCATAACCTGCAAATGCGTACATTTGAGCTCATTTTTTCCCCGGAAATGGTACGTACAAGTATCTTTATCCACAATCTATCTCTGTAATCGCGTCAGGACCAACAATAACCTGGCAGGTTGCGAAAGTAAAGACCTTGTATACATCGTATAATAGAAATATGTTTGTGTAAGCGTGATGCCATATAATAATACATTTATCGTGAAGCCAGTAAACATGTATCCATGGCTGTGTCAAACAAAAAGGATAGTTCATGAGCGCCAGAAGTTGAGAGGAAAAGATGACGGGGCATACGTGATTTCGGCTGGGCCTTTGCCCATGGTGACAAATGGTCCTACAAATCTGTTCGCTCGATTATATATGCAACTCACAATTGCCCCTATCACACAAAGATGATACGAAGAGCAGATGCCATCTTATTGCAAACCCCGTAGCCGAGACATAACATCCTACGCGAATCAGAGAGCCTCCTGTCAACAATTCAGGAAGTAAATACAAAGTTGAAGAACGATCTGTTTGAACTCACTTACAATGGAAATAATATAAATCATGAGAGCGAGGGGGGTTTGTAGTTGCATATGGCCCGGCAACCTGATATGATATTAGAATTGCACAACTTCCCTGATTCGACTAAAAATCGGACCTTCTTAGGTTGAAAATATCCGGCGAACATGGCAGATAGCGGTTAGCAAAAGTGATCTTGATCAAGGAGAGGCCTATGAGAAATTTAGTGGCCGGCGCAGAAACTTAGCTGGTCACTGCAGTTCGTTGAGCCCGGGTACTTGGCCGTGACGACGAAAGTTTGAGAGCCAAACAAGGGTAAACAAACCAACTCCACTCCCTTTCATCACCACGACTGGTCTTACTCCACCTTTTCTTTTCTTTATCACCCTCCGAAGGATTTATACCAATTAAAAACCCTTGTCTAACTCTGAGCGAAACTGTTTCGAGTCGGAAACTCATGATTCTTACGTCTTTGTTCACGGTGGTGCTAGTGACCCTTGCAAGCACCGTTTTGGCGCAGGATGATACACAAGGACCCATAAATTTTGATACCATCCACAATGTCACGACCATCTACGGGTCATGGAGTTCAGGGAGTAAGCAAGTGTTGACGGGTCCTGTGAGTTGCATTTTTGCAGCTGGTCCTAAGTCTCTGACCGGTCTGTATTCTGCTAGGGGTTTGCAAATCCTGCCAACATGACGTTTATATACCCCAAGACAACGGGAGTATCGTATTCATTGTGCGCAAATTCAATTCAATTCCTTGGGTCCACAAAAGAGGCTGACTGAGGGTTCAATAGCACACCTGATGGTTACTACGAGATTGCGAGGTACAGGTTCAACGGCAATGGTGCGTTATTTTCATGACAATGTGGAAATGATCTGACTGTTGCACGGGATTAGGATCGGAACCTACGTGCATCACCGGCGCCATTGGATGGGTGCATGGCAAATATTCACTAAATGCCAACGGCTCTATCACCATGGTTCCTTTCGCCGATGGCTATCAGCAAATTCAAGACCCTTGTGCTGCTCAAACCAACTTCATCGAATCATACACATTGACGGAGTACTACAAAGGTTGGAGAATTTTCCAGGACCCCACCGCAGGATACAAACTACACCTGTACTTGTGGGATGGCTCGCCGGTCGCGCCGATGTTCCAGATTTCGACAACGCCGACCGTGCTCCCGACAAGACTGCTAAGGAATGTCTCAACGGATGCAGTACAGTTGACCAGACGATCAATATCGAGTGCGGAGGAGTTGAACCCGAGATGGATGACCGCCGTGATTGGTGTGGTAGGATCTGTGGTCGCGGCTGCAACAATAATGCTATAGAATTGAACAACATATCCACCATCTCTCGAACATTTTCGATTTCTTTCTCCACTGTATTACACAACCAGCATGATTCTTTGCAATACCCCGCCTGTTCGCCTTCTTGCCCCTTTTCGCATCCAGCCTCTCTCTCCAATTATCATGAGACATTGGGGACTCGTGCAAAATCGTCTTCATCTTGATACATATCACGGGCGTAGGAGACAACCAATGATCCAAATCTGACGTATTCTCCCTTCTTCCCCTCCAAGGTCCAAGGATCAACCTTCTACATTCCTTACAGACTTCTTATGAGATCCTAGAGATAGACAGCGAATGGTAGGACGGGAATACTTTTCTTATTCTTCACTGTAATTGAAGCGCGTAAAGCTTCTGGAGATTCCCGTTTTCCTTTTTACATACCCTCTTGGTCTCGGGAGGTTTTTGAATTGGAGTCAACGATACACGTTCAGTTCAACATTCTTTTTTCTGATTTGCTTGGTTAGTCCAATCGTTTCGTTTCATGATTTCTGTTTTTATTTCCTTGCATCGATTGCATATTACCCGCGCTACCTTATTTTTAAGTCTCCTCCAAATTACGTGTACCTATGTTACCACATTCTTGCATACGATATCTCTAATCATCATACCTCTTGGCCATATGTCTCCACCGCCATTGGGTTCAAGTTTGCCGTTTTAAAACTATGCCGACAAAAGCCGACAACCTTTATCGAAATCAGCAATGCATATTGTATCTTAAATGTTGAGTCAGACCCCTTCAACACTTGCAACGAGCAGCAGCCGCAGATCTTTCCTTGGTCTTCGGCTTAGCCGTGCGTCGGTTCTGAGCTTTGCAAGTGTCAACACTATCCTTCCCCAGTATAACGCCGTCGATGACAGTAGCTTTGACGATGAATCTTTACGATCTCCTCCGATTGACTCGTTTACAGAAACTCCTCCGCGATACTCCCGTATCAATCCTCGAAACTCAATTCTGTTAACTAATCCTATCCCCGTGGAGGTTGCCCGTGGTAGTCCAGACTTGGAAATCCTCCATAAATTCAAGTACTCATATCCAATCAAGTCTGATAAGCCATGGGCAATTTTACACTTGTACACACGCGACGCAGACCCAGGAAATCCGAGACCTTTGAAGAGTCGACCTAAAGTGCCGCGATTATGGGGATGTGATCCCGTTGTGGGCATGCTCGAACTCGAGCTTGATGGTCCGCAGACAATCCAACACATCAAGATTATGGTGAGCCGTCCGTCCGTCGTTTAGTCAAGGGTTTACAATTCCCGGTGTGATTGTGCCAGATTAAGGGTAAAATTTCGACCTCTTCTCTGGGTGGAGGTTCATTACCTTTCATGAATCACGAATTCACGATTTGGGATAAGACAACAGGAGATCCCCGCCAGGAGAGTAAAGGGGAAGGCTCATCAAAAGGGATATACGAGGGGAAATTCGCTGGACAACATACCTTCCCTTTTTCCTTTCCCTTTCCCGCCTATGTTGATTCGACTGCTGAGCCGGCCATTCTTCAGGCAGAAGATGCAGTTGCGCCATATCCTCCCCCCAGCTCACCCAATCCGCTTAACACTTTGCCTCCGCCTTCTCCAAGGCTGGAAACAGAAATCTTTCATTCCGTTTCATCATCAGATGCAAGGAAATCCAGACGCACCTCTGCTAACAAACCAGGAATTTCATTCTTCTGGTCGTCTTCACGTCCACAGCCCAGTCGGACGGAAAACTCAGACACCACTGCGTCCCCTATTCCCCAAACATTTATGGAAAAGGGGATTACAGTCGCGGTGACATATGAAATTTCTGTGATCATCGTTCATGGAAGATTCAAGTCTGATAGCAGGTACGTTTTGGCACAGCGATTTATCTAATCGAGAGACTGAGATTCTGAGATAGGATAAAGACCAACATTTCTTATGTGTCTGGTTTGTTGCCTCTTCCTGCTTCATTGAAGAGACGGCAAGCATATGAAGCGGGCGCCTTGATTCCTGGGCCAATGAATGATCCAGATGGATGGTCTGCCTTGCCAACGGCTACAATTCATGGAATATTTGATTATTACGGGGCCAAACGGCAAATTCAGATCAGTTATACGGTATATATTTCGTTTATCTTGCAGAAGTACTGTAAATACTAATGTCATATAATTGAAGCTTTATCTAGCCCAACCAGTGAACGCTTTTCTTCACCGCTCCACTTAAACTATTTAATATTTTGTATTTCAGTTATCGTATACTCGTGGATCTGTCATACCGTGTTTCCTAACGTGTTCCTGCGGCGACGCGGTTGTTCTCCAGTACCTTTCCGCGTCGCGAACACCGATCGTTAGACTCGTCCGTCGTGTCCAACACTACGTCCGGGACCCATTTGAAGAGCGCAAAGGCATGGGTGCAGGACTTGCGTCCGAACACCCCTTGGTCGATCCCGGGACAATGGCTCATTGCAAGAGTTCGGACCTGAAAACGATGACACATGAAGTTGCAACAGCTACCTGGTGGTCGCCTCCAAAGGATGTACCGCAACAAGCGTCGATCAGACATTTGGAGGGAGAGATACATCTCAGCCCTGATCTGCAACCTAGTTGTTGCTGTAAAATTTTCTTAATCGAGGTGAGTTGTATTATAATTCCGGAATGCTGTTGATGTTTTCTCTGGTCAGTATTTCGCCGAGCTGTTACCTCCGGAATCCGTTTATTTTGAACCAGATTTGCGCCTAAGCTCACCACGCGTTCAAGGTAGGGTTGTTGCTTCATTGCCCGTGGACATTACCACTCTACACAGACGAGATGAACCTATACCGACTGCGTTTAGCAAACCATCTATTACTAAAGTACGCCAAATTTTTTCAGACACACTCCTTGAACAATCAGAATACGAATGAACCGCGAATTGTTTAATAAAAAAGGATTTTGTGATGGTATTTCTGTACAGCCCAGGACTTAGTATGATCTAATATACAACTATTTTATATCTGATCCAACAACCGTTAGCGTTTACTCGACACTAACGAGCTCTACGAGAAACGCGAACCTCAACCCGACTCAACAGATGTGTCAACGTTCAACCTCCGGAATTTAAATAGTGGAGACGGGCGAGGAAAAGTACAGGCATGTTGTCCCGTGTATTACTCGTGTATACAGTAAGCGTTTTCGTATTATAAATTACTAGTCTTATCAGAGTCATAATCCTGGTCTGCCACAGCTTCGCTCAGGTGAAAATCGGTGGCATAATATCTCCCATTTACTTTCTGCATTTGCACTGAACTCCCATCCAACCATGTATTCCTGGCCAAAAGATAAATAGTCTGCCTTTCGTCCTCCCCAACTGGTACCGTACGATCCGGAAGAAAGTCGTGCCATGCCCAACAAACTTGAGCTATGAACGCGCCCACTACCACGCAGCCTGTATCAGGGAATACCCAAACGATAGCGAAAAGGAAACATAGGAAGATGGTTATATGTTGTAAGCCGTAGTCTGCCCAGTGAGCATAGCGCTGAACGGGCTTGAGGGGCGGCGAGATATAGTTGAGGGAGGACGAGAAAGTGAGGGAAGAGAGGTGTACAGGAGAGACGAAGATGGCTCCACCCACTGCAACACACCAGGGAAAGAACATAATTATCTGCGCCACGAGAAACAGGGCGTTGTGGAGAGTGAGATAGCTTAACATGGATTGTACGTCTTTGGGCCAGACAAGGGAGAACATGAGGTCTGGAGTCGACTCTGTTTCCTCCGCCATAGATGGGTTGACTTGTATAATAGTATCGTTTCCCTGTGCAGTAGTTAGCGGTTGAAACTAGTACCGTTAAAAAAATAATAGGAAGCCTACCTCGTCATTTGATTCAGATTGTGTCATTCCTTCGTCGATAGATATGTGAGCATTCGGTAAGCTGTACAACACCTTATTCACATATAAATACACATAAAGTGAGGGGACATTTTGAAGACCCACTTACATTTGAACGTAGACGAGCTTGCTTGGCAATTTCCAATGCAGAGGAATGGGATGAAGGAAAACTCCGACTGGAATCATAAGTGGAGAGATTTGACTCGTCCTATACATAGCTCAGATCCTTCAAACAAAAAAAGGGTTACTGCCGTATACATACCGTATTTTGTTCTTTGACGGCGTCATCAGTACTGTCTCTATCACCGACAGATCTCCTTGACAAACTCGGGGGAAAGCCATCCACAAAAGGCGATCCAGATATCACGGCATCAAGCTTTGGTACAACCTTTAGATCTCCCTCCTTGGTGAATTTATCATCTTCACTTCCGAGGTAATACGCAGTAGCTTTTGCAACAGCGATTCTCTCGTCGATAGTGCTGCTCAAGTTGGGTTGTAGAAAATGGAGAACCTGTTCGTCAGTGGGCGTGACTAAGTTCGAGCCAAATGGCGATTCATCCGTCTCGCCCGAGTAAGGCTGCTCCATTGGACTCAGGAATGTCTAGAGGGGTGTTAGGCGGAAAAAAACAACGATTGAAGTACTTACTAATTGAGGACTATCCATGTTAACGCGAATCTCTGTTTCAGTAATTCTGAAGACGAAGTTAATATCGACGTTCTGTGGCTGACAGGCTGGCAAATAATTTCTTTAAAAGGATATAAGTAATGTAATTGACGCGTGACAACAAATTTCTAATGGGGAAAACGATAATAGAAGCCAGCAGACCAGACGTCCTCCAGAGAATGAAGCCAGAGCCATTGCTGATACTGATTGATTCGGCCGTTCCGTGTTCTTTTGACACCGGATTTAATTTTTTCTTCTCGATTTATAACTTAGTTTTTCGAAAATGTGGGAAAGTCATGTGTTGGCCGAAATCATGAGCCTTCGGTACAGATTTGAGACACCTTTCTGTCACCATGTTCACCTCGAAAGTCAGGCGAAGCTTGCGCCTCTTATCCATAGGTGTGGTCTTATACTAAGGGTCTTATAATTCCTTTATAACAACATTCAGATAATGGAGGTTTCCGTGGGCTATCACCATTATTGATTCTGCGAGAAATCCTGCTCAGAATACAGAGAGAGGAAGGGCTTCAAGATATTCCTCGGCCATGTGAGATCTTTGATCTAGCTGGAGGAACTGGGACTGGGGGGTATGTCACCATTATTGTTCCTGCTGGTTTCTGAACTACACTTTGGCAGGATCATCATAATAATGCTCTTTCGTCTGCAAATGTCGATTGATGCTGCCATTAATGCTTACATAAAGCTTGCGGAGCATGTTTTTTCAGAAAAAAAGTGGTTCTTTCAAGAGGGGACATTCAAAGCCACACGATTAGAAGAGGCAATGCTCTCAATAATTCAACAGAGTGGAGGTGGTGATCCCCAACAAGTTCTTCTTTTAAACAAGGAAGGGCCAAAATGGTATTAATAACCCTCTGTTTATGTCCACCTATCCTGATAGAACATCCAGCTTTGTCACTGCAATGGACCCATTTGAACAGATTTATTTCCCAACATTCCTCTGCAGTTGGATTTGTGATATATCTTCAATCTGTACAGTTGTTGAAGCTGTGCGAGCCACAACTGCAGTCCCAACTTTCTTCAAGCCTGCTCGAGTTGGACACCCAACTCAAGTGAAATATCTTGATGTCAACTTGCGATGTAGTAGTCCAGCAAAATACGTCATAAAGAAAGCAAGGGACCTATATGGCGATCAACCTATCTCTTGTCTACTGTCACTTGGGACAGGTACAAGATGTCCCTTTCGCTTACATCCACGGACAGACCTCTTCCAGAAAATTTTTTCTACAAAGCTACGTCAAGCACTTCGAGATGTAGACATGAATTGTGAACAACAAGAGGTGGATATTGCATCTGAATTTTCCCGACATTTGAGTTCGACCTTGTATGTTCGACTAAATGATTATGATGACCACAGTCTACTGGCGGACTGGAGAAGCCCTGACTACCTTCAAGACCGTATAAAGAACTACCTCATAGAGGTCAACCTATATCGGCCCTGGTACCTTGATCAGCTGTTGCAGGTGCTGAAAGGTACAAACAGTGATACATTCTATTCAATCATTCACTCACAAAAATTTAGGAACTGAAGTGGCAAATCCTGCTGAACAAACTTGCAAAAGTCAACCAGCTCTTCATGAAATCTATCATGACGACCTTTTGACACAGGGACGAGGTTCACCTTTATGGTTCCCTGGGCCAACATTGTCTCTCCCACAGGCATATCGACAGGATGGCATCAATGTTGGCGATGTAGGAATTATAAAGGCGGATGGACCATTTGACTTCTTATTCAATATTTTTATGCCTGCTGATCACCCCATTAACTCTGAAGGTGTTCCTGACTGGTTTCAACCACTTGAAAATACTGGTGTTTATGAGTCACAATGTGACATGCCAGGCACCATAATTGGAAGTTTGCCTTGGTTATCCATTCATAGTAAACCATCGTTGGTTCTGTTGCACTTAAAACTCCATATGAAGAGACTTATCATTTCTCACTAGGGGTTTGGTATTTGAAACATCCATTTTGGAGGGTGCAGTCTTGGTCTTACCTGAGGGTGCACAGCGAAAATCCACCCATGACAAAGAGGGTATGAGGGACTACATGATGTCCAATATTCGCACCTGGTACCATTATGCCAGAAAACAAAGAGCATTACGGAATGGAGATCTCGTTCTTGTCTATCAATGTGACAAAGCACCTTCTTGTGGGATGGCAAGCTTCTCAGGCTGCGAGGGGCAAGCCAAAATGTTTACATTCAAGTGTTTGAAGGAAGGCCAGCTTGTGTCCCCTCCTTACCAATGGGTGTTGGATCGTGGGCCTGGCAATATGAATATGAAAATAGGACCATATGTGGGCGAGAACAATGATTTATCTGGGGTGGTCAAGAACCAATGTGTCTTCCTGCGCACCCTCAATGTTCAGTTATCTGAGAAGGAGTGGGAGGAATTTGAGTAGAAGCCTGTCAATTAATGCTAGTGCAGAGAATTGTGTATCAATAATGAAATGTGCTATGAGAGTGTCAGCATTTCAGCTGATGCTTCCACCAGCTCATGATTAGTGGGTTACATCAGGAAAACAGCAATGGCCTTTTGAAGAACTTATCACATCTTTTTTACCTTTAGTGCCTTTCTTTCCTTTTCAAGGTGGGAATATGATACAATATAGGTACCCAATTCGAAGTCGCGTTCGCCGTTGATGCTGTTGAGTCGACTCAACATGCACGTGACTTTTTCACGTGCATGTTGAACTTGAAGTCTAAGTTCTAACTTCTTCCTAACTTTGACCATCACCCACCGTCTTGACAACACGACAACACGACGCACCGACGACGAATATTAGGGGAATGGACTGCCGAGCCGTGACGTGGCGGGAACGACAACACCACCACACGCCGCGACCACACCACATTGTTAGTGATTGTCATGGGTAACCCTGGGGTTTCCCAGGGCTACCTGTACCCTACCCGGCACAAACCCATACCCGCACCAGGGGTACGGGTTTTTAATGGGTTGGGGTAGGGGTTTGCAACAAACCCAGGGGTACAAAAACCCACAATGGGTTCTGTGCTTAATCACTTTTATAATATATATAATATTTACATATAATTAGATTACATATTAACTAATGATGCAGGGAGTGAACCTCCCCCCAATAAAATGGTAAGAACCCAATGAAAGAGTACGCGAAAGGGGGAGGGTAAAACTCCCCCCAACGCATGGCAAGAACGTGAGAGGTGTTGAACCTCCCCCCAATAAAATGGAAAGAACATGAGCAGCGAAAGGGGGAGGGTAAAACTCCTCCCAACGCACAGTGAGAAAGTGAGTGGGAGCTGCTCCTGCAGCTGTTCTTGTCTTCATTGTTTGTAGGTGTCATCACTGTTGGCAGTGTTGATTTATTTATTTATTATCGTTATTCATGCGGTATTATTCTTTGTTATATTTCACACATGTTGCGGTGAAG
>QDKV01005346.1_pt1 | contig 63251 bp, 66 predicted proteins | sample 1861101 | NCBI WGS metagenome assembly QDKV01 (sample SAMN04275158, study PRJNA302643) | Fungus metagenome, whole genome shotgun sequencing project. | isolation source: fruitbody | host: Mallocybe terrigena | place: Sweden | collected 2013
ATCATTGCCATACAGATATGACAAGTGTTCGAAAACACCAGTGACACCGATAGGACTTTCGTATGCATCATGACGATAATCAAGTTGACTTAACTTACGGAAGATATGAGCCCAACTTCCATGGTGAAAGGTAGAGAATATATTTGTTATACTTTGTTCCCACTTTGTTTTTGTTCTCACAATGCAACACTAAGACTTTTTCAGCAAAGCAGAGCTTGAAGTCAGAGAGATACACGACAAATAATATAAGTGTTACCCGGTTTCAGTTCCTTTCGTGAACACACTAGCTACAAGCCAGTCCACGGCATTATTCCCACTGAACAGGAAGATGAGGAAGCACGGACGACCGTCCCCAACTTTCAAGGCTCAGGCTTATGGTGAGTTTGAGTGATAACTTTGCTACCACATTTGCGTTCCTCTTAGTTATCACAGCCAATCAATTCTCAATATGTATTCTGATTAGTGTAATCCAGGATTTATAGTATACAAAAAGGAGCCAAAAGAATCTCAAATCATCATATTGCAGAACTATTGTTGGCTCTTGTCATCAGAGCTACAACCCACCGAATCAAAGGACATGGCTCCTTTCATTGATGGTTGTCAGCGTAGTCTCTCACGTCGTCGCTATTTTTTATGTTCATGAGATGGGCGTCGTAACGCTGCAATGATATTACACCATCAGAGAGGAGAATCAGAGCGTGATAGAGAATTGTACTAACGCAGGTTATGGATTCTTCGAATTCGTAGTTGCCGGCTATGTATTGCATTTGTAAACTTGGGAAAGGGTCCCCGTTCCGAGGAATGACGCACAATCTGCTTTTCACGCTGCGCTGGCATCGCGAACCACCTTTTCTTGTCCTTGCCCTCTAGGGGTCAAAGTTCATTTCGATATCAGTCTTGAATGTCTCCACCGACCAAGGCAAATCAAACATGACCCAGGTCGTTGGCAACATCAGGATTTAAGCATACCCCCCATCCTTGGCGCCTACAGTACACACCGACACCCATCTCTTCATCACTGTTTCATCGTCACGAGCCTACGGCGTAGTTTCCAATTCCCAGATTCTTTGTAGACACCACAGATGTTTCGGACCTTGACTGTATTTTCAATCAATGAAAAACTTTGTTATGGAAACTCTTTTGAGTCCGGCGTTCAACAACAGTTCAGCTCGGCCCGCTTGGTTACTGGTCAAGTTTACTTGTCCATTTGTAAGTTGTGTTCTGAGCACTCCTTTTTTTGGCCGTCTGACGTTAAATTCAAAACATAAGAATCGTTTTTCAATGGAGCAGAATAAAGGCAAGACATGCTTCGTCACTTATATAAAATCTAACACGGATCATACAGTTACGGTGATTACTTACATCACGCTGGTCGTTGCCTCTCTTTCCCTGGGGTTTTGGACAGGCCAAAGGGCCAATCATCGGACCGAAAACCCTACTTTTTCTAAGCCGGCGGCTTCAAGCTGCGATCCCAGAGAATCCACTGTAGATGATGGTGATAGTGATGATTCGAGTGAATCTAATGATGGGGATGTCTCCGCTCTCAAGTTAGATTCAGGTGAGGATTGCAAGATGGTAAGCAACATTTTTCTTATAATGAAAATATCCTTTTAATACAGTGGATCTTTGCCCTAGGTTTTTGTTGTGAGGACCGACTTGGGAATGTCATCAGGAAAGATGGCTGCCCAGTTAGTTGTTTTCTTTGTGTTGACAGAATCCAGATTTGACTTCCGGCAGATGCTCGTGAGCCCTTTTTGGTTTTGTTTTCAGGGTGCAAAGATAACCTGTAAAGGCATGCCGCATTAGCATGTTATAAGACATTATTGTCCCAAAACCCTGTTGTAAGTCCTCTTTAAAAAGTTCTTATTCCCGCGTCGAAATGTAATTTCATCTTTAGATGCTAAGGCATTGGGAACGTGCAGGGCATGTCCATCACATCTTGTGATGAATTGTCGCTAATGTCCGATCCTCAGGCAAACAAAGGTTGCTCTTCAGTGTGGAAGTGAAGACGAATTACTTCTCATGGAAGCCCAAGCGCAAAGCCTGAAACTTTGCGCTCGGTCCATACAGGATGCGTATGTCCATGGGTATGACAACCGCAAGATGATGCTGACCATCTAAATACTGCAGTGGGCGAACTCAAATCGCCGCTGGTTCGAGAACTGTTCTTGGAATTGCAGGCATGTCTGATTGCTATCATAATTTAATTAAATTTTCCGAAACTTGCTTTCAAGGACCTACTCGACTTGTAAATCAAATAACTGGGTGTTTGCGTCTGCTCTGAATTTCTTGATTGTTCAGTGATTTCCGTAGTATAAAATTTGTTATTGTTATATAATTTTAAGATGTGTTTTGATGGCGACCTCTGGGAAAGTTGCTACTGCTCCGTCCGACCACTACATAGCTAAATTTCATTTTCACGGTCCTTTCTCGCAACCGCTTGCGCAGACATTCTTTTACCCTTGAACGCAGGCTCGTCCTATCCATTAGGCCATTTATGTCGGCCTACACATACCAAACTGATACCCAACCCCAAGTACCCTATCTCCAGTCGACACCCCAGGACGATGTCAAGGCTTCCTTCGACGACTTGGTCGATCCTTACACATCCCCCTTCGCCCCCAACTCACGGCACCAGACATTCGTGGTTGGCACGCCTCTCAAGCAACAACCATCACCACCATCACACCAAAGAGAACCCTCCGTTCCTCTGTCAACCAAGGCGTATTCATTAAAACAGTCAGAGGACACGCATGAGACCTCATACAACTATCCACCCGCTCTCCCACAGAAGGAGGTTGTTGAAACTCAGAGCGCTTGGAAACGGGTTTGTATTTTATTCTCGATACTTCATATTGACCAATATTATTGCATTGCGCAGCTTGTTCCTGAATCGATACCCTGTCGTCTTTATCTCGCGACTGTCCTCTTGGAGACAGCCATAGATCTCGCCATTGAGGGTGAATTGTACTCGAGGGTGAGGGAAAAAATTAAAGAGGATCAAGCAATATTGCACAATACAAACATTGCTACTTCCCGAATGCCTGTCTACTTGAGTGTTTTCGCACTTGCCCAGTAAGCATTCAAAGAATCTTCCGTATCATCCTTTCCGAAGCCTTCTTTTCAGCGTCTTCCAGTTCATCATGGCTCTTGATGCCGTCTACGCTCGTAATACCCTCCAGTTCCTCTTCCTAACGTGAGCCGAGCTTTTCTTTAATTATAATTCGTCACTCATCGGAACACTTCAACTTCCAGTATGCTGAACGCAGTCTTTCTGCTATACGCAGTTTTTCAGATTAATGAGATACAGCTGACAATGGCAAACTCCAGCAGCAGTTCAACTATCCCTATCAATGTCCTCACCAGCACCATTCCCATCGTCATTGCTGTTGCTGAAGTCGCTTACATCGCCTTAGGCTGGAAAATATACCACGAATTTGGGTGGAAGGTATACAAATTTCTAGGTGCCGACAGAAGAATCAAGAAATTGTATGCCACCTACCAGTTCTACGAATGTTTGGTCAAGTTTGATCTCTTTTTCTGGGCCGGCTTCTCTGTACAATTTATCATGCTGGTTCTCCGGGATACGCAAGTGGAATACTACATTACTTGCGCTGCCTTGCCATTCTCTATTCTGCTACTTGTGGAAGGGCATCTGGCAGCCCGATACGAGCATAGGTGGATGATGACCACATTCATGTTGGGTTGTGTGGGAGCAATGGTTTATTTTGTTTACAAAGTGAATTTCCTTTTGTTTCTTTATATTTTTGTGTGTCTGACTTGGTGGTTTTTCATTAAGCTTGTGCAAGTGCTTCTGCACAAAACAGAAGATCCGTACAATCAAATATGGAAAACTCTGACGGTATTCTGTATGTCATGCGCCTTCAGAAAGGACCGACAGTTGCTGATTTTGCCGTAGCTATTATTTCCATCGTATTCCTTTGTGCCACATTTGCGTATTCTGTGATCGTATTACGAAACTTCGGAAGAGGTCTCAAGCCGGCGTGTGCGTACTCCTCTTATGGAAGACCCGATGATTCATTCATGTTTTTTATTAGTGGAACGCAAAGCTCTTGAAAGAAACAATCATCGGCGTGCGGCTAGTACGCACTTGAACCGCATGAGCATCGAATGATTTATCAAACTCCTTGCGACGACCCATACGGCAACCTCTACCGTTGTACAGATACTGAAAACCGCATGCTTGACCCGATCAACCTACATTACACAAAGACGGAGAATGGACGTTCATATACTATAGTGCATCTCATATCAACCTTCTTGTTCCTTCCATTCACGAATTTCTAATCTCTCTCCCAACAATTTTTGACTTCCACACGCTCTTTCATAACTACGCATTTTTTGGTAGTTGTTGCCAGTTGGTACATGGTAGAACCAGATGTACCTTTCCTTTAGTTTCGTGATATAGATTGTATGATACATGTTCTAGTTTGAAGCAAGGCCAATGTCCATATCTGCATTTGGTAAGTGGAAGGTCGCGTGAAAGCCAAATTTTGAACGTACGTGTCATCACGGAAGTGCATCCTGGTAGATGCAACTCTGAAATTAACGAATTTTTTATTCTCGGATTCTTATACAAATGTCACAACGGTCAGCACATCTATTGGATGTAGCCTTTTTCTGCTTGCTGAATGTCCAGTGCAGATTACGAACATCGCCTTCACTCCGTGACCGCTCGGCGCTACTCAACCACTCAACACCAACCTCAGGAAGATCCTCTCCCTTCAGAGGGCACACACCTCCCAACGGTTCCTCATATCCGAACCAGTATTCGACAAACCAGCCATCACAATTGGGTTCACGCTATGCCGATGACCTTGAAAGTCAGAATGACGAGATGCTGGAGGGCCTGAGTGCCAAAGTAAAGCTGTTGAAAGATGTACGCGCGAGTTTTTGTGTGGATTATACTTTTGCAATCGGTTTAAAGAAACTTGTTATTTCTCTTGCAGATTTCCGTTGGTATCGGAAACGAAGTTCGAGAATCAGCTGTTCAGTTGAGCCAAATGGTACGCTCTGCCCTTTTCTCTTCTCCAATGCTACGCTTTTCATTATCATACCTGTAATGAATAGAACGACGCGTTCGCAGAAACGGGTGGCATCCTCGCAGGCACTTTCCGACGGATGAACAACATGGCCGCACGACAGGGATGCCGCTGGTTATGGTACATCGTTTTTCTTGTCATCGTTTTCTGGTTTTTCATGGTCGTCTGGTGGTTTCGACGGTGAATCAATACCCTTGTCTCATGGTTCTTCTCTGTTGGTGTCTTTTTTGCGCACACCGCAGTTTACGTCGAACATTACGTCCCTACGGTCTTTCAGGATGAAAGTTGTTCTCAGAACATCTGTTTTCTATCATGGACAAAAGAGTTTGATCAGCAGTACAGCAAAGACTAAGCTGCCGTTCAACCTTCAACCTTCTAAGTCTGGGAGGCATAATCTTTGAAATTTAATTTGCTTTAGAACTTGACACTTTCGGACCAAGGAAATCGAATAATATAATTATAAGCGAATAGTCTAAATTCAAACCGCAAAAAGTTTCCAATGTGGGGGGAAAATCAAAGACCTATTCATAACGACCACCTCGGAGTTGGGCATGGCCGATTTCCCAAATCATTCGTCGTCGTAAATAGGACATATTCTCTTGCGAGAAAGCAAATTCTTCTTCGCCTCTTGAGAGAGCTTCCAGGAAGTGGCAAGTGAAAACACCACAGTCAACACCATTACTCTGCTGAGGTGTGACCTGTACAGGGAAAGAAAATTAAAAATGTCATAAGGAAGAGGCAAACAACTCGAAGTTTACATCTGGCGCCCAATTCTCCCAACTAGTGAAGTCAAAGGGCTTCTTTTTCTTGTTAATGTGCTCTGCATTAAGATATACCCTTAACCGCTGCACAGGAAATATAAAGCGAGAATACACCACAGTAGAGAAGACGACAAACTTTAAAAATAGATTCCTTGGCCATTCCCATGCTATCATACGACTCGATACGCTTCCGACGGAAGTTGATTGCTGCGGCAGTCCAATGGGCATTGCTGTGGTTAACTGGGATGAGAATAATATCTTTTGAGAAAATATCGATCTGTCAGGGACATGTCAATTAGACCCGCAAATAAGTCCTTTGAGTAGACTGACCCTCTTGGTCCACTTTGCTAATCTGCCTTGTTCATAACCCTCGCTGCATAACTTGGCCCAGAAGAAAGTGCTGAAATAATGAACACTCAATAACCCCGTCGTAGTTCCCTTGCAATTGACTTGTACAGAATTCCCCTGGCAAGCCTCCGACCTCGCTAGTATCATGGCTCCATAGAAGTTGATGAGCTCGTCGTTCAACCACTCGCCAGGCATCAACCTTCGAATATCCACATCTGACACCTGTTCCCGAGCAAACTTGGCTACAACACCAGACTTGCAGAGAATAGCGTGAACATCTTCGTCATCTTTCTGCGGAAGAGTCTCAGGGAGAGGGGGACGAAGGAGTCGTTCAATAATTTTGTCCTTTTCGCGGCGAGCAATCTGGAGTTGGTCATATGACGGGTGAAAAGGTTTAGGCGGCTTAGGACTATTAAATGTTTTGTGAGCATTGGCTATGGCACGCTTTAAGGACCGTTTAGTGGAAACCTCTGGACTTTCCTGCGAGTATAAATAAGAGATATTTCTGAGATGAGTCGTGACAATTCCTTACAACAGGAGGGTGTTTGATTATCTTCGTGTAAATTGGCAGTTCTGTGAGAGGATGAATAACTCTTTTCCACGAAAACAAGTTTGGAGCAGAGAGACCTGGTAAATTAGGAGCACGCTCCAAATCAAGCAAGAGTTGTCGTTTCTTCAAAAATCCTGTGTCAAATATAATCAATACTAAATCTACAGCCATGTATAGTTGCCAAACCTTCGCGGTCACTTTCCTTGTCTTGCTGGTATGTCCTTTTTTTCAATTCTTCCCGCAAGTCTCGCTGACGTTGCTTCACATCGGTTTTATGCTGCCGCCATTGCTCATATGAGATCGTTGTGAAGCCCACAAAGCGGGACACACCTTTCGTTCGTGCACATGTTTCCGGTTGTTGGGTCGAAATTCATGCCTTTGAGAATTTTTCGCAGAACGAGAACCCGATCTTTGAGATGACTGCGATGATCGTTTGGTTGCTTTCAACTTCAGGTTTTGCATCTCTGGCAGGACATTGTCAAACGCCATTGTCACTTTGCTGGAGTCCGAAGGAGGTTGATTGGGTGAGCACGCAGGGGACGTAGAAGTGGATATTCTACGATGTGCTTTTGGCGTTGACTGAACAGATATGCGAGCCGAATCGCGGGGAGCACCACGATTGGGGTCATTGATTGAACTTGAGCTGGAAGGTGTGCGTGAAAAAGAATTCTTCGGGGGCTTGAAAACGCTTTTTCCACTCGCAACATCCTGAAAAGAAGTCTTCCCAGGATAACTGAATGACTTGTGTACGATCGTTCTTGACATAAAGTCGTCTTGGGATGTATCACTATCGCTCAAGACGACCTTCACATCTGAGTTCGGAGTCCGACGAGGAGTCGACACGGGCCGTGAAGATGATGCTGAAGAAACGGAGATCACTTCGTCTTGAAAATTATTTTCATGCAGATTAAATATTGTTCTTGAAACTGAGAAGCAAGATACGTTAAAGTCGGATTGGTGGATAAACCGTTACTCACTCGGGATATAATCCAGTACAGTATTAAGAAACCTTTGGGGTATAGAGCAGTCTCTTTCCTTTTTCATATACGCGTCGTGTCCGTTGAGCGCACCACGTCGTTGTTTACAGTTACGATGTATGGATGCCTCCGCTTGACGTTTCCGTGCATTCATCGAAGAACAAATTAACTTATAAGGCAAGTTGAAAATCCAGCGAAATGTGAACCCAAAGGCTTTCAAGATCCGTGTAATAGCGGTATAATATACAGAACGAAGGAGGCGGAGGGTGGCAATTCGGTAGATGAGAAGCAAATAGTTGTGACAGCCGTTCACCCAAACTCAAATGTCACAAGTCGTTAAAATTTGGCTCTAAATATATAGGTCCATCCATTTATGCAAGCTTCCTTGGCTCAGTTGGTTAGAGCGCAGGTCTCATATGAAAGTATGAGTGACTATAAAGTCACGAAATCCTGAGGTCATGAGTTCGAACCTCATAGGGAGCAAACTTTTTATTTTCATTTTTTATTTATGAATTTGTTTTGACAGTGCGGCCCTTATCAATCATCAGATTACAAGCTTAAGTGGCGGAAGGCAAGACAGCTCCAAAGTTCAGTTTTATGAAACTCATCATGTAGAACAGGTGTTGTAGCACACGAGGATTCTTCAAATTGCGTGATACATAAGACATGAGCACAACACGGTAAGTCGATGAAAGGAGGGAGACTGATGGTGGTACGGAACAAGGTTATTTTTGTCAGCTCCGATGACCTTGCCCTATAAAACCCCCTTGTCGCTTGTCCCATCGCATCACTCCTCTTTCTCTTCCTTATTTCAGCTCATTGCTTTAGATCTCGCCTTCTTAACTGTACACCTTTCGAGTGCTTGCTTTACTTCACCTTGATCAGCCACTGCAGACACCGTCACCATGGGCATGAGTTATCGCCGATACCTCACTGGTGAGCGCATCTACGGATGCTCGAATTGCAAAACCCACCTAGCAACTATTCATACGATGATGTCTCGAGTAAGTCTACTATACCATATTGTCCCAACGTTCACTCCTCAACAGCATGAGACTGACCCCGCTGGTGTGACCACAGGCATTCAACGGACAGCATGGGAGAGCCTATCTCTTTGACGGGGTGTGAGTTCTATTGCATCTATCACGCCACGCCCGTATCTAACTTGAATGTAGCGTCAATATCATCGAGGGAGAACCCGATGATCGCCCCATGACTACTGGTAATCACACGGTTCGAGACATTTATTGCGTCAAATGCGGAACCACATTAGGATGGAAATACGTGAGTGCGCCACCATAAGCAAAAAGCAAATCTTCGCATCACTTATGGCTCACACCTTTTATACACAGGATAAGGCTTTCGAACCGTCCCAGAAGTACAAGGAAGGCAAATTTATTCTCGAGCGGAATCTGCTGGTGGATGTGCAGTAGCTATTGTGCACCGGCCTGACCCGCAGAACGTGTTGGTCCCACTCCTCTTATCGGCGACCGGGCCATCAAGAGATATACCATTTACACGAACGTTATACGCTACTGAAACACACCTCCGGCACACTTCGGACCCTGGACCCTCACCCACGCGGCAGTCCTCATCCCCTCTCGATTTGTACAATATGACAAATACGGAGAATGAGCGAGCACAAGAAAGTTGCTCGAACTTTTGCAACAATTTAACTGTACTTTTACCGGCCATATTCACTCTTTCTCGCGCCGCCAACCCCCAAAGGACTTGTAACAACTGTGTGGTAGTTAGTCTAATCTATCTCTTCTTTCCTTTTCTTACCTATCTTGTGCAGTTATGAACGAATACAGTCGTCTTTGTACCTCATGACCCATTTCATTGGCCTTGCACTTCTGTTGAGTACATCACAATTGATAACATTCCTCGAGACATTTGTACATTACACCTTTCCATCCCTCGCTCCAGCTATATAGATTCACTTTATCTTTTGGTGTTTATCATAGCATCCATTTGACTCTTATCTGTCATTCCTCGTTTCATCTGATCAATATCGTCATTTCTTCTTGGCTCACCTTTTTAATCGGCATTGAAATTTTATTACCATATCCTTGCCGTCTTAGGTTCGTTTCTGTATTCGAATTGTCGTTATCTAGAAGTTTTCCTTGATTCAGCAATCCTAAAGGTCAATTGAATTGAATTTCTCTAGGCAGCAATCGTGGAGCTTATTCCCGCAAGAAAAAAAGGTGAAAGGGCTACACGTTCATGGCCATCCATGATTGGAGGCTTGAATTCAAGCCCGAAGTTCAGCTCCAGCATTAGTCAATGTTCTACTCTATTGGCTCTCTCAAGCTCGATCTAGTAACGGTTCCGGCCGTTCACAGACTCGGAAGGGTGTATGAATGCCTGTGTGTGAAGTTGACGGTAATATTTAGAAATGCTGTCATTTAGAACATAAATTAGTCAATAAAAGAGATTAGGGAAAATGGGAAGCATAAAGACGTTCCCTATATGAGACGACATGCGATGAATCGAGGAATCTCTAGTTGCTCCTCGATTTCCCGCTGGCCAAGGGCATACACCTTTTTATTCATTTCACTTTTCGATTCAACCCGGCAGGCAAGAACCGTACTGATTCTCACACGCCTAAAATTGACGACCTTGGATAACTTAGCCTTGGCCTTAGAGCTGGTCAGCTTAAAAATATTGCGGGAATCCCAGTTGCGTGACTCACGAAGGATTATCGGACAAGCGATCAGGCATATTCTTAAAGTATGAATAGACTCGGAACTTGTTTTAAACCACCTCCAATCGCATGATGTATCGGAGCTCCAAGCCCAAGAGAGGAGTAGCGACTGTAGTACATGGAGATGGAGCCAACAGGTGGTAGTACAATAACACAGCTTGCATAGAAAGGGAATGGCAAGACCAGCATTTCTCCATTCGCGGACAGTGATTGATACCGTATCAAAGCCTTATGCTGCGAGTAACTAGTAGACGAACAAGCAAGCGCTCATCGTTGACGACAAACGTTGGTCACTTTAAGGGGTTCATCTTCCTATAAAGGAAATGCCCCACCCCAAGTTTTGTAATGTTGGATACTCCTTCTCCCCCAACCAATTCAATCCCCACGTAAGGCCGCATATATATTCTCTTGCGACTTTGGTTGGTTATATTCTTATACCTTTCTTTTTATTTCACGAGTGAGTACTGCCCGTTGTTGTACCATATCGCAGCTCCTTTTCAAGCCTTTCTCTTGACAATCAGTGACCATGACTCTCGCGTTGTCCCGCCCAGCTGTATCTTCTCCTCTATCCGACTCGGCTCAGGGCGTTCCTCCAGCCCAAAGGTCATCATCGAGACAGACGCCTTCGTTCCCAACTTCACGCGCGTTGCGACCGTTCCCCACCATTTCGCATCTTGTACAACATTCAAAGTCAGGACAACGTACAGTATCAACACCCGTAAAACTTATCGAGCCCCCAAAAAACTTTAAAACCACCTTCGTACTCGATTTGACTCAGGCCGAGTTCAGCAGGCAGGAGTAGACGCCGTCTCCTGCCGCTTCTTCGCGCACCACCCTGTTCCCGACATACCAGTGTTATTGCATACCCAGATTGTAATGAGATACTTTTTCGTGACACTATTTTCACCTTGTTCAAGTCCTAGCTTGTACAACTAGATTATGTACGACATTCTCATTCTCTTATTACTTTATAATGCTTTCCCTTGTTTGGTTTTCTATTCTTCGTCCACACAAATTGTAGAAGGCAGCTTTGCATGATAGGCGCATATACACACTTGATAGCTTTTGGCGTACTGTCTTGTGTATCCAGCTACGGCTGTTCAGTGAAATTCAAAACCGTTCGCGGCCAACGCTTTTTACATTCCGGAAGCATTGCGGGAGCTTTCCTTATACTCCGCGCTGCCGAACAAAGAGGCTTGTCAGCCAGATATGACGGTCCGAAGATATTCTGGGCGTCCACAAATTCGAGGGAACTTGGACAACGCCTCGAACGAATTTTGTCAGAAGAGTGTTGTTCGAGGGCAGTTTCGGCTTCGTGGCATGCGTGTCGTGTGCCGCATCGATGTTGGTTGAGAGGTCTCTCCACCCGAGTCCATGCAGCTGTCCACTGGCAGAACATCACACCACCTGCTATTGCTATACCATCCCTGTCCCTTCCGTCAACGGACCGTCGTAGATATCTATCAACGGATGCCTTCGTGAGATTGCATTTAGGAGCATATGACCTTTTAATCCGCTCCGAGCCGCTTGGCTGAAGGTCCGGCAATCTGGACAAATGGTATACAGAAGAAACGATCGCAAATCCTAGGTCGAGAGTTCAACGTTCAACGTTCAACACTTGGATGAACAATGCATGGTTAAAGCGAGTTGAAGTAAAATCTGGCTATCATTTAGAGTGTATCTGAGTTTGACAGAACCTAAGGGCTAGAAATCTGTTTTGCCGAGCACATAAATAATGTCAGGTGTCGCGTTGTGAATGATTTGGTAATTCACAATCCACCAGCATTGCTACCGTTTTTAAAAAAAAATCGGTCTAGACTCATATGAAACATACCACAAAAAAGTGAAGAGAAAACACAGACGTTTTCGGGTTGCGGCTATACGAGCAAAGGGGTGATGACCTTCAACAATGCTGGATCGCCACCTCAGATGGTCGGACATCAAGCCATATGTAACTCGGCGTTTACTGTCACACGAGCTTACACGAGCACAATTTCAAGTCACTTGGACCCTGCACGATGAGATTCCCATGGGATCGATCTGCAGACTCTGGAGGTCATAAGGTTGCTGTTGAGGTAAAATTTCAAATTCTAGAAATATTTTTTTTCGCAGACAATAAAGCAGTCATGAGATTGCAAGTTGTTGATAACTGAGGATGATGGAGTTCCTTGAAGCAAAGGTTGGATATCTTGCAACTATCCATCATTGATTTTTTTGCACAAGGTCGCGAAGGCTTAAGAAATGATAGGATTTGGTGAACTTCAATTCTCTATATGGCAGGTGCCGGAACGGCACATGTCTCCGGATCAGAATCTGCTTTTCTCACAGATTTCACAGTTGTCGGTTGTACATAACTCTTTTAAGTAACTTGAATGGGATGTGTCTAAACACCAGAGCCTGTTGACTTCATTCAATGTTCTATCAGAAAACATTGAAGCCCACAATAATACTGGAAAGGCTGTTCTGGTCACTGTAGAGATCTGAATCATCTCCACCCAACAGAAATAAAACAACAGAATTTTTTTTTAATAATCTCGTCAATTTAACGTCAATTCCTCGCACGCTGTCCTGTTATACTCTCACCTTTATGGTCGTTCCTTGACTTCTTGCACCTTTCTTGCACCGCAAGTTTGAATCAGCCCTCAGTGAATCATTGGTTGAGTTCATCACAAACAACAGGTCCCATCCGCACTGATTTCTGCATAGGTACCGCAACTACAAGTGGAGCCCTCGACTTGACGCCTTCATATGCACAGGGACTAATATAGAATTCTCAATTTTTTTTTGAACTAACATAATCTGCCAGTTTTCAAGCCAATTCAAGGACTGATTTGATGTGATTCTAAAACCGCCCAAGGCTTGAGTTGAGAAACCTTTTTTTTTTTAAAAAAAAGTTTGTAAAAAAGTTCTTTCCACGCAGATGCGATAAATGTACCCTCTTTAGTGTAATTACTGGATTAATCTGTCTGGTACCTAAAAATACAACAACGTGTCCTCAGTGGAAACTTCCGACCGTACTCAAACCGACGCTTTGTGCCCTTCCCCACGAAAATGTCGCGAAATTTTGGACGAGATTATTATCTGGACAAATTAGTTCAGATCTTGGGCGGACAAGATTTTTTTTTCTTTGTCCGGATTAAGGATGGTCGATGAGGCTTGGAAAATCCTACACTTCTCAGATTTTCGTTCACTGGCAATATATTCCCAAAAAATTATAATCACAAAAGCGATTAGCGTGAGCCTTGAAGGCCATAAAATAATGCAGAGCACATGAATTCGGTACCGAGGACGGTAAAACTTGTCGAGTGTATCACATCGCATGGTGAACATCAAATTTTTTTATTAATCACTCCGTTTTAGCCTGCAATTCGCCTAGTAGAATCCATCCGCTAAGCTTGGTCCAGGCATGTATCGGCTAAGGCTTTGACCCCCCGAAGATTTTTTTTTTCTCTCTCAGTCTTGTCCCCAGATCAAGCGTTGACTAGCGTCGACTACCGGGGATTGGACGATTTTGGTCAAAATCGCTCGTTTTTAATTCCGCTGGGTTTAGACACTTTTAAAACGACCGAGAAACTTGTAGAATTTTCAGTAGGTCGATTGTTGCTACTACAGTGTATTTGCAAACTTATAAAACGATGAGATAGTAGATGAACGGTGTGGAAAGAGAATATTTCGTTCCGCATTGAGGGTGTCGGTTTCCGCCTGCTTTTCTCTATGTAGTCGTTATGTAATATGAATAGCCGACGACATCACCAATTTTCCGCAAGATATTCCGACTCGGAGTTTCGTTTGTTTCCAGGGTACATACCTTTGACAAGTGTAAAGTTAATGAAAATTTCCAACATGTCTCGTCGTCCACCTTCGAATCACTTTGGTATACATTGGTAATGACAGTTCAAGATCGTGTCCAGACTCCAAGAAAGCGGCAAGTCTGATTGGTAGACCAGCCATTTAGGCCGTCAAACGGTGCCAGAGTCTGAATCCTAATCCGGTGAGTTCCAACTATGATCTCATTGAGATTGTCAAAGAGCACACCGATAAAGTTGCTGAGATCAAAAAAGCGTTCTCATTCCCAACACGTGTACTCACCGATTCTTCGTGACGAATCGGAAACGACGACGGGATTCAAAAAGTATTCCAAAGTCCATGGACTGGAATTATTACTTTTGTAACAACGGTATGCTTACTTTTGACATCTATGACGATTGATTGTTAATCACATTCTCTTATAATTACTAAGTGTCTGGGTCACCTTTTGATAATTCACAATGAAGAGCGCGATGATCCGTCTCAAGGTCAGGCACATTAATTACAGGATTTCTGTTATAACCTTGTCAAACAGCTTTATGAGTTATGTTTGTATACAGAACATAATCTGAAGTTGCATAGAACATTACAAAACAGACAAACTTGAAATCAATGAGGCTATCGATATGGGGACGTGGAATGGTCTATCGAAACATTGGCGGAAACTTGGTGGATGTTGTAACATGTCAAAGTGTTGAGTCACCTCTTGTTCAAAATACGGTATGAATTATTTTTCGGGTTTTCGGTCGAAATATTTAACATCTTTGCAGAACTTGGAATCTATCTGATGAAAGATATTTGATGTAAGCAGACTCGATATAGGATGCTCTATAGCGGTGAAATATCGGAAGTAAGCAATATTTATTTCGGAAACAACAAGGTGGCTGATAATAGTGGGCGCTCAGTCCAAGCCCATCGCAGGGCCTCGAGGCATGTCTTCTTTGATAACGGCAGAGGCGGCAGATATTGTTTCGGGCCGAACCAATTTTTTTTTTTTGAAGAGCCGTCGTCTGTTTCCTAAGAGAAACGTTTGGACAATTGGGGTCGATTCTGGGGTCGTATATAGCAGTCGAGTATAGGACCGATTCCCGATTTGCCCAAGTCTTTTTTTTTGATTTGTGGACTTCGGAACACAGCTGTTTTACATAAAGTTTAGAAGCATGCGTTTCCCTGGATTTTTCCGGGTGCTGGACCTTTTTGACTGAGGATTTGTTGGCGATTACACACCGTGGCATAAGCGGAGTATAGTAGCCGAATATGTCTGAATTCGCACTATGAAAACACGTTTTCCGCTAAATACTGGATTATGGTCAAATCGGGATTCCACCTGGATCGGGGATGGGGGGAATGGAAAAGTTTCTGGGAAAAGGGCCCCAAAATAGGGACTGAGATTCTGGATTGGGCGTGTGAAATGCATCCAATAGATAAATATTTGGTCAGATTCCTAGCGAATAAAAAGAGGGCTAGGGAAGGGGGGGTAGAAATAGCCTGACTCGTTTGCTCACAAACTAAACTCTTTGTTTCGTTTGGCTCACTGCCCTCTCGTACCCAAGGCCCAAAGCGCCGACTTCTTTTACGACCCATCGACGATATTCTACGACCACTTTCGCCTCTGTATTTCTTGTTCATCCTTTTTGGCCAAGTCTTTTGCCATCTGCTCACACGTCTTCGGTTTCACTTTCCCTTCGAGGTCTATATTTTTTCTTTTACGAATCCAATTTCTTTACTTGTGGTGCGACTTTTCGACTGTTTAGTCTCGAAATCTCTGTTCACCTCTCCTACTAGACATGGACAACTGGCGAGTAGCAGTTCTCGGTGACGGCGGTGTCGGAAAAACTGCTCTGGCAGTGCAGGTACGAATTTCCTATCTGTTGCCAGTGCTTCTCCTAATTGTTTATTGTAGTTCACTCTTAATTGTTTTGTTGGTCAGTATACTTCTTCACATTAACATATCGACATCTGGTCTGACATAGGGGATATCTCTGTTTATCTTCCATTAGAGGTCAGCGTCAATTAGCGCTTCGTTTACCCCTTCTCATCTTTATCTATCTCAACCAGACTTACGATCCGACGATCGAGGATGCCTATCGAAAACAATTAGTGGTCGATAACCGCATGTGTTTTGTCGAAGTAATCGACACTGCTGGTCAAGGTAGCGTCTATCATTCCATATCTCTTTCTGGTATACTAAAAAATCGCTGCAGAAGAATATGCCACTCTTCGAGACCAGTGGGTAAGGTAAGGGTCGCATTTTCGCCCACTTTAGTCTTTTGTCGCTGACACCTAGTGTAGAGAGGGACAAGGTTTTATCCTCGTCTATTCGATAGCCTCCCGATCCACATTTGAACGGCTGGAAACTTTCCGCCAGTCAATGCGCCGCGTTAAACGCGGTGATCCCATATTCATGCTTGTTGGAAACAAGTGCGATAAGGGAAATGAAAGGGAGGTATCGAAGGAGGAGGGGGCAGCAATGGCCCGCCAGTTTGGCTGTGAATTCATCGAAACTTCCGCAAAAACCGCCCTGAATGTCGAACGACTTTTCGTTCATCTGGTGCGATCACTGCGTCAGACACGAAGTATCGAACCTGGCCCGTCTCCACCAGGGAAAAAAGACAAGGAGAAAAGGTCAAAATGCATCATCATGTAATTGGACACTTGGGATATCGGGCTTTAGACATCTTTTTTTTTTTTACCTTTTTCATGATACCACTTTTCATTTGATTTCTCTCCATCCCTTTGGTCCCTTCTTTTTATGTCGCATTTTATCCTGTCGACATACTTCCATCTTTGTTGGATTTTCTATAACGGATATCGATGAGAGTCATGATAATCCGCAGTTGAGGTGTGATGATGTATATCAGTGGCACACTATTTGCACCAATCAATGCTTTGTACAATATGATTCGTAACCGGAGCCTTCGACTTCAACATCTTTACAGCCAATATCAACAGATATGTCTTGGACGACGTTCCATTGTAAAAATCCCAATTTTGAGGTGAAATCCATTCCTGATGGTGTGAGTTTTGCAGTCAATACATCTGCGCTTCAAAGAAGTGAAGTGTTCAGTGAGTGCTCCGTACTGTTCTCAAGTCATAATACCTAATCAAAGCACGTTGTATCAGGAGATATGTTCGCGTGTTGCGACTCGGTTACATCATCCAAGCCTGAATCAATCTTGGAATTGCAGGAGAAGAGTGGTGAACTCGCAACCCTACTAAGGTTGCTGCACGACCCGCTCATCCTGCCCGTCGAGCTCCCTCGTATTAACAAATTCGATCCAATTCAATTCAATGCAGCGACGATAATTCCCTTGCCCCTGGTCGTATCTCTTCTATCTGTAGTGGCAGACAAATATGGTTTAGACGAGGAGATCGTTCAAACGCTGCGAGCCCATCTCGAAGCCCATGCTCCAGTTCATGGTTTGGAAGTGTACGGCTTTGCGAGCTCAAACGGACTCGAATGGATAGCGACGACCGCAAGCCAATACATTCTCCCGATGGCTTCGTACAGATTTGATGAAATCAAAGTCATCCCAAACGTTGTCGCATATCACAAAATTGTCCGATTACAGAATTTTCGCGTTAATGCATTGCGAGATCTCCTCTTGGGCGAGGAATTATTTCCGCACGGTTAGTGCCCTAAGGATCAATTGGACCGGGAGAGAGAAAAGCAAGATGTTGACCCCCCCTTTTTTTTAATTCAGGTTATGGGAAATGTCAATATCACTGGGAGGCGTCAGAAGCAAGCTGGGATCGACAACGAAAGGCGCTATTTGGAAGGATTGAATGTGGTAAAGGAATTTCTATAAAACACGTTGATTTCTTGGCAAGGGAGTTAACCAATGCATCCCGCAGTCACGGACGTGGCAGCGGAAATGGGTTCTCTCACAGATATTTTCCGTGATTGCAAGGCATGCCACAGAGCTTGCGTGGCTGCAGTCGATATGCTTGCTGTGAGAGGTTTTTAATTTACCTGGTATCACGACCAACCCCTTGTTTCTATTTCGAACAGTATAAATTGAGGAAATTGCCTCGTCGACTGGACCAACTGCCGAATATCTACTGACAACAAAGGTTTGATCCTGGTCGATGAGTGCTAATGTTTGATGATCAATTCTCTAGATATTTTGCCAGAGCAGAGTCCTCAAGTTATTCCATGCATCGGAGTCGCGGTAGAGGTATACCATGGAGTTGAACATCCCTGGCTGGATGGTTTCTCCACGGTGGCGGAAGAGGTACATTACTGCACCCCAGGAAAGCGCAGCAAAGACGGTGAAATATCGCGCGTCGGGCGGAATGGGTTTCACGGCTGAAGTTGCAGGACTCGATGCGGAGGTTGGTTGTGTTGCTCGTGGGAGGAAGGACGCAAGGACTCTAGAGATGACGTATAATACAATCTGTTCCAGAGTGTTCAGAAAGGAATGTCCTATACGATGACAATACAAACCTGTTCATTAACAGCATTTCGGTCTCCGAACACAAAGTAACCCCCAATTAGGCCAGCCATGAAGGTATCGATCTTTCGTTCCTTCCCACTGTTCATTTTCTTCTGAACCAAAAGAAGGGTCTTGTATATTGTTACGAATTTTGCTAGGTTGAAGGCGTGCTGCCTTGTAGCACGATAAATGACTTTGGCTCGGGTTTTCCAACTACACGATCATATTCGGAGATTAGGAAGAGATTCTTTGCAAATATGTATAGCAGATAACATACTCTCCACGACCAAACAGGATAGACATAACCAGCGCATGGGGAAACCTAACTTTGACACCGTACACAAACCCGTTGCGTGCGCCCTTCAATATGGCCAGATAGTCATGATAGGTAGGGTTGGTTATTATCTCGTTGATTAAAGCCAGAGACTGGCTCGACATGCTGTCGTTGCGTAGTGTAGAAAGGTATTCAACTCAACAATTGATGATCCGGATCAATCACAGGCAATTTCTTGTCAAATTTGGGACTACAAAGTTGCAATTTCAGTTATACAGTATATAGCAATGTAATATTGTAATTCTCATGGGAAACCCGACAATACTGAAAGTACGGACCGCCTCAAAGTCCAGATCGTCGGCGTAGTGCCAAACCCAAGAACAAATTGCTAATATTGTCTGTATATGACTTGGGGGGGAAATGTCATGAGTCAGAAAGTGAGGCTATTAAAAGTGGGGAGATAGGGAGGTTTCCATTCATTCACCAGGGATGGACCGCAGTCGGAAAGGATCATGATTTCATTCGAAACTAGATCAGAGCACTCCTATGCATGGAAAGAAAAAAAAGTTTTCTCGGCGCTCTGGGGCTTTCCGAACCACTAGACGTCCGTTCACAGGGCAAGTCAAGCAACTCCGTTAAGAGCGGTAAGTCTTCAAGGACGTAAAGGGGACCACTGTGGAAGTTGGACTCAAATCTGAGTGTATCCAATAGCAGTTCCGGGTCAAAACGATAAGAGCCAGTCATTGTCCGTTATCGTCGCGCAAGCAAAAAGAACCCACAGAGCTCGAAGAGGCAAGCATGTAAACGTTTAATCATTACCCGTAAAAGCCCACAGCCCTGGCTAAGTTCAATGTCGAGGAGTGATGGGCAGACTATATTTGGAAAGCGATCCCAGTCACGAATTGCAAACGGCGTTCTCCATAGTTAATGGCTGCCAAAAAGACCAAACAAGAGGAAGCTCTTCAATTTCTTGACGACCTTGATTCTTTTGCGCCCCCACCCCAAGCTGCCGCTGCGGCGCCCTCGACAGCTCAGACGGGTGGTGCAAGTTCGAACGAGGGTGAAGCTGCTGAGGTGCTTGCTTTTCTGGATGAAATAACGCAGAAGAGCACGGAGCCGACTCGACCTACGACTGTTCATATTTCACGTTCTTCAACCCCCATTTCTAGGAAAAGTACTGAGCGTGTTCGACTTGGAGGAGGGGGATCTTCGTTCAATCCCTCAGCCTCCTCTTCAACGACATCTTTGAACAGGACTTTGGGAACAGATGCTGGCAGAGGAAAGGAGAGGGCTATAGAACAATCCACCGCAGGTCAGGCGCAGAATAGCGGTGGCGGATGGGGTTGGGGATCTGTTTGGTCAACAGCATCTGCTGCCATTCAACAAGCAAAGACGGTGGTTGATGAGCAAGTGAAGCACCTCCCCAAGAATGAGCAAGCGCGCAAATGGGGTGAAGGCGTTATTGAGTACGCAAAGACTGCCCAGCTTGACAAGATTGGTGCGTTTCTGCATTCAACGTGCTGTTTAATCCTTTGTCTAAATGGTGTGATTTGTAGGACAGGACTTCAGGCGTGTGGGTCTTTCTACGTTGACTGATATCTTAAATGTGGTCGCTCCTCCTATTTCGGAGCATGAAGTGATTCAAGTGTGGCTCAGTCATGATATGCAAGGTTATGAGGGAGTGGAACCGTTGACATATCGTGCATTTGCTCGGGTGGGTTGTTTAAAGTTTCTTGTCTCTAATTCCAATCTCATCTTTTGAATTTCAGGTACTTGAACAAGTTCAAGGTGGCGACCTTGTGCTCAACAGAGGAAATGAATTTAGGCCCAAAAATGACAACGATTCTCGTGATCTCAATGCTGTCGAAAGCTATGAAACTGCTTTGAAAATTGCTCAGGTAAATTTGAAAGTCATCTTCCAGTTCAAATGCGTACTTATCGTTTTTTTTTTTTCAGGTCAACATTGATGATATGATTAAGAAAAACCAGCATGCTACGCAAACGAGCAGAAATCCTAACCTTGCGACGACTTATTCTCATGTCTTCCTTCGCATTCAGCCATTCTACACAACCCTCAATCAGCCGGTTGCTGAGTCGTCGGAACTTCAACGACACCTTCAGTTTTTGATTTATTTGTTCGACCCTGCACATGGACTTGCGCATTCGACACTCACGCAGGTCGTACCATGCCAGTGGTTGGCTTTTTGGGACGAATATGATTGGGTTGAAGATTCGGTTGCTGAATCATTGAGGGTTGGTGTTGAGATCCTTGGTCAGGAGTATGTTGTCTCGAGAATGGGTTGGGGAAAAAAGGAGGAGCACAGCAAGGAGGGATCTACGAGTGTTGATCCTGGCGAGCATGTCGAGGGTTCTTCCTAATTGTGCACTTTAAGATTTGTCTTCTTGCAGACTTCATAAACATGTCCAGAGTTGCTGATGCTTGGACATTTCCCACTTGATAACAACTTAATTTTACGATTCCTTGTAACACTATCGTTCATAGTCTTGGATGGCACTCTCTTCAATGGTGGATTGAATTCTGAATAATTTTGTCATTCTAATAGATCTATTTATTTTTTCTTCGGCTCCTCCGGCTTGGGGGGAGGCAGAGGCTTAAGGGTGTCTGGTCTGCGAGGTTTTGTTCCATCACCAACTTGCTCCCATGGTGATAGAGACTCGAAATTGCTACGATGCCAAACTCAGTTGAGTGGCTAGATTTAAGAGTGGCAAAGATGTGCATACCGGAATGCTTGGGTGAGTTGGAGAGGCTCATATACCACACGCTTACGCTCTTCGTCGTATCGTACCTCAGTATATCCCTGTGCAGAACGTCATAAAGTTACTCGGTTCTGTGTGAGGTGGATGACGTACCGACAAAGGGAAGTCTTTGCGCAGGGGGTGTCCCTCAAAACCTTTGTTTGCAGCTTTCAGTACCAATCCTTGCACGTTGTCACATAAGCATACCATAATCAGTCAATATCCGGCGACTAGATAGTTGGTGTTATAGGACAGATTGGAAAAAGCATTAGAAGGAAACTTACAGATCTGGGTGGTTCTCAAAGAAGATGCCGTAGAGGTCCCAAGCTTCGCGTTCGTACCTATGAACATATCTAAGCAACCGTCGGGGTCATTGCAAAAGGTTGTCACCCCCTCACCAGTCAGCACCACGGAAAAGCTCGACTGCACTAGGCACAGGGTCTGCCTCGCCGGCATAAGTTTTGACGCGAATCCTGCCACCATACTTGATGCTAAGCAGATGATAGACAACCTCAAATCTCTTTTCTCGTTCAGGATAGTCCGCGCCGCTAATATCCATAACCTGCTTGAACTGGCATTGAGAATGGTCGCGGAGAAACGTAAGGACGGGTATAACAGCCGAAGGCGCGATGTACAGTGTCAGTTCGTCTTTTAAAACAGAGAATTGTTGAATGAATTTCGGGAGACATTGCAAGAGGTATGAGCCATAGGTATGTAGATTCTCGGTAGTTTCTGCATACTTAGTTACTGTTGGATTAGGGGACGTTGGCTCGTAGAACGGGGATGCTGACGCTTAAGAAAATGTGAATGGATGTGTTGTTCAATGGTCAATGGATGCATGAAATGTACCTTTTGAACTTGTTGAAGAATGGATTCGACGGACAAGGTGTGGGGTAGATTTTGCTGAACGTGCAGACAGAGCCCTGAGACCACTTGTCGTTAAACCAGCCCGGAACAACATCTTGTAAGGCGACGACGACGACGACAACTGACAGAGGTCGGAATTTACCGGACCGGTATTTTGGGCGTATTTTTCAACGACCTGTCTTCAATGTCCACCACTATAGAAGACGCAGAACTGTTCGAGTCATTGCCATACTATGATGACGACCTGCAAAAGTATCCTCATCTTGGAGCACTTGTCGACAAGGAGCTTGCTCGTGAACTAAGAGCATCACAGACACTCCATCCGAACGTACCTCCTCTTGTAGAACCCCACATTGTCAGTGACCGCGTTTTTTTGTTGTCGAAAAATATGTTTTATTAATGTTTTATTAGAATAGTCCTCTACTGAAAGCAGAACTGGAAAGAGTTGCTGCAAATAAACCGTTTCCTTCATTGGACACACTACGATATACGTTGCCTGCTCCATCTCTACCAGGGACAGACGAGGAATGGAAAGCTGCCCTGGACAATGCTAACGCTCAGCTGCAACACCAACGGCTTCGGTGCGTAGAACTGTCTAGTTTCTCTTCCTACTTGAGCGTTTTGATTTAAAGTGGTTTTAAACAGGCAACAGAATCTATCACTGCTGCAGACATACGGATCCAATGCTTGGCGGATACAGAATCACCTCCTCGAAGCAACAGCAAAACAGACAGAGAAGGTTCTTGAAGATTCAAAAGAACTGAGTGTTGAAGTTAATCGTGAAAGAAAGAATATGCAGGTATGTTTAAAAGTTGCTTTCTTAAACGTTTGTCTGATTTGTCTGCCAGGATCAGTTTGGAAAGCAACTGACTGCTTTGGAGACACGATGGACAGAGCTTATCTCTAGTGTTCTTCAGATCGAGATGGCCAATGTCGCACTGGAGGCAGAAATTGAAATATTGAACAAGAAAGCGGATGACATGGCCGTGCTGTGACCTCTAGATTATGCATACTGTATAATATAAATGCCTTAGTATTTACTGCAGCTGTTCTGCAGACAAATTCCATACATCAAGTGTGTGTAGGTGAAAGAGCTACTCTGGGATGCAAGTGTTTGTAGGTGTTGAGCAAGGTGTGATGCGAGAGCGTTCTGCGTCTACAATTTCTTTCTTCATTGGTCTTGGCGGTGTCATTCCCCAGGTAGGCATATTCTCTCTTTAATCAACATAGACTCAAGATCGTGGCATCCAATGTATCTAGGATATCAAGACTTGCATCAGACGTGTTGCCGACGCGTCTATGGCACAACCCAACTTAGAAATCACGGTTGAAGCGCCAAAAACTGGCCAGGAGGTAATAGAAGAGGTGGTAGAGAGGGAGGATGGTGTGGCAGAGGGTGTTGGTGCCAAGTCAGTGGAGAATAATTCCCTTTCCACTTCCGTCGTGGCAGTCACAAACCCTCCAGCAATGGCGAGCGTTTCCCAGAAATCAACTCCAGAGGCACCGTCGAGTGTACCACCCGCTCGTCCTTCTCTTGTACCTTTGGGTTCCAGCAACGTACAGCCCTCTCCGTCGACTTCAGCTGGGCCACATCCGAAAAGATTCAGCGCTGTGAACATTAATAAGAAATTTCTCGAAAAGACCACCGCGTCTGGTCTACCTGCAAATACGTCTTCGGCTTCGTCTATGGCGAAAGCGGGTAGTACAGCTGGTACGCTAATTCTAACAGTCAAGGGGAAAAAAAATATCTGATCTTTTTTTATTATTTCTAATGATAGCACGACCTAACTCTCAGACTACCTCATCACACCCAAGGCTTGTCACCGCGAAGCTAACGGGTGGACCTATTGTTTCTTCAACTCCAGTTGGTTGGTCAAGGTCACCTTCAGTTGCTCCTTCGCCTGCGCCTGCTTCCAACACTCCGAAGAGCACCTCTCCCTTACCCACTAACCCTCCAGGTCAATCGTCGATTACGACTACTCCACAACCGCATCCAGGAAAGCTTGTTCAACCTCAACCAAGGATCGCTGTTGTTCAACTGAACTCATCCAACTTGAAGGACACTGGAAGCTCTAAGCCCGTCTGGGGCAATATCAAACCCCCGGCAGTTGCGTCAATCCGGGCCGATATTCAGCCCAACGATTTCCCCACTGCCGCTGAAGTTGCTAATGGTATATCAGTCGCTTCCTCATACAGGTCTTCGAATTTTTTTTTAACCCGTACTCCAGTTTCATCATCAATGCGAAAACATATCAAGTCAGAAGATGTGAAGATTCCTGCGAAACCTCCATCAAAACAACTAAAATCGGAGGAAGTGGACACGTTTCGTGGCGTTCACTTGGATCCAAACGCTCATCATTGGGATGAGGTATGTTGATTTATTGTCCTTGACACTACATCTTTGATTGACTGTTTGTACTATAAGATGGAAGAAGATGACGATAATTTCCTCGATGGTGTAATCGAATTCGAGGATGGGCGGCAATACAAGGTTGAGACGAGCGAATTACAGCCAATCGTAGATTTGTATGAGCCAGATGGGGTGCTGTCCCAGGTCGACGAAAAGTCCTTACCATTTGATCCCGTTAGCAAGGAGGAGCGTTTCGCTGATGATTTTGACCGTAGCTGGCCGAGATCAAAGGGATCGCCATCACTTCCTCCTGGAGACCTCACGCCGATCACTGCACATTTGCCTAGTCCAACGATCCTTACCGCCCACTCACCCCGGGATTCGTCTCGAGTCTTGTTCAATGAACGCTCGAATAAATTGGAACCTTACAACCAGTCATCCCATCGATCGGGACAAGGGCATTTTAGCGGAAAACGGTTAAGCTCTAATGAAGGGAATGCTGTAGAACCCCCTCGTCATGTACGGGAAGGTCCTCACAACGTTCAAGTCTTGCGAAAGCCTACAGCCGGAGAATTCCCAGCACGGAGGTTTAGTTCGAGCAGCGGTGGATATAGTCCTGCTTCCGCATCGAATGGACATGTGGGAGGGCATTGGGAAGGTCGACGCGATGGACCAGATTCGAGCCCTAGAATGCGAGATCAGCCTTTTCATCCTGTTGAAGGAACCTCTAGTAACAGGAGTCGCAAGGGTTCCATGGGGCCACCTCCTGTTCCTCCCGGTGCTGGGCAAAAGGGCCAGAGTCGGCAAATACCTCCTCATCTTTCGCCCACAACCCCTACTCGTCGATTTTCTCGAGATTCGCTTCTGTTTTCTCCCGAAGCCCGACAATCTGGTTCTCTACCATCAGCGTCTTCTGTACCTCCACAATCTCCTGCTACGACTCATGCCTCAATATCCCCTATTGTAGGTCCTTACGCCACGTTACCCCCGAATGCAATAGACCTAGACGAGGTTCGGAAAGATGTTATGCATAATGCTGCTGAGAGAGCTAAAGCACGGAGACAACAAGAGGAAGCCGAACGAGAGACACAAAGAGAGAGGGCGCGTCGTAAGGCTGCCGAAATCGAGGAGAGGATGAAAGCTGCCGAGGAGGAGAAGGCCAAACAACAGGGCCTTGAGAAAACCGCGACAGTGGTCATTGTGAGTTGATTTATTTATTGAAACATTATTACAAACTTATTCTCGATGCCCAGGAGGAGGAGGAAGTTGTTGCCATCCTTGAAGGGGCAGTAAAAGCAAAAACTTCTTCGGAAGTATTACGAGAGCCGCCGAACAATGACTCGGTTAACGGACTCAGCACTCCCTCTGATGTCCCGGCATCTGCCATTATTCCATCTACTTCTCAGACTGACTCATGGAGAGCTCGACTCGATCCGTCTTTGTCACCGGCACAGATTCAAAGCCGTCTACCAACGTCCACATCGTTCACAGACTTGGCACCATCTGCCGCCGAGCAGGTTGCATCTATCGCTGACACGGCAGGAGATGATCTTGAGATAGTTGACTTCTCGGATATGGACAAGTTCGTGGCTGTGCAGATGCCTTCTGAAGAATCGAGCAATGCTAAGTCAACTGTGCTTCCATCGAAGCCGCTGCGTTCCTTAGCCAGCGACTTTTTCGACGACGATCCGGTCCCGACGGTGGATCTCACAATGTCGGCAACGAAGTCCGCAGATTTTGGTGCATGGCGGAAGAAAGTGGGGGCACCATCGGAAGTGAAGAACGAGGTTACGGTTACTTCATGTGATAACTCACCAACGGTCAAAATCGAGCCTTCATTGGACAATTCGATCCTACTGGAAAACTCAACCACAATAGAGCCTTTGAGTTACCTGGATACTCATGGACAGACCGTCCATGTTCCATCACATCAGGTGCCTCAAAGACCTCTTCGTCCTCAATTCAGGGAGGCCCCTATGTCGGCGTTGGATGATACCATGTTGAGAATAAAGGGCGTTTTGGTTGGGATGCATTCACAGGACACTTTGACGGCCTCGCATGAACAAGATATGCCATCCAAGAAGACAACGATACAGATTTCTCCACAATCTAATTTACGACAAACCCCAACACCAGCGCGACGGGCTCTTGGCCAGAATTGCAACTCTGACGAACCTCAAGGAGTATGTTTTGTCACGGGGGTCGAACGACCAACAACGCCGCCTGCAATAAGTGCCGAATTTCCCGTGCGCCTCCCTTCTCTTTCCCGACCTATTGGGTTCATTCCCAAGAGACAAATCATTGCCTTCCATCGCCCACCGTTTCCTCCCAGTCTTCAAATCCTTACTTTTGACCCCCCTGTACGCGACATGTATAAGACCTGGTTGCTAAACGATGTTCTTTTTCGCGCCCCTTTGCCAGGTTTCAAGGGAAAGTACAAGTATCGTGTTCTACTTCCAGGATCTCGTGGAAAACTTCTTTCACCTCTCACTCCTTCAGCGAAACCCAATAGCATGGGGGCTTTTGGTCGTTCTAACGTTGCAGACGGCGTTACTTCATGGCGAAAACCTGTGGCTCCATCCTCTGCGAAGCCAGAAGACATTGAGGAGTCGCATACAGAAACTGATCTCAATACTACGAGCCGTTCGCCGCCACCAGAGAGCACGCCTCCGCTGAACGCAGTTGCTTTAATCCCCAAGCCCGTAGAAACGCCATCCATCAAGTCCGACAACAACGTTACAGCGAGAACTCGGGCACCCAAGATGCCGGAAGGGTCTGTTGTGGCTTTTATACGCAATTCGCGAATCGACGCCGTAGAACGAAGTCCTCGACCACTTGTTAATTTCATTGTGGGAAGTGAGTTAGAAGAGCCATGGTTGTCGGCTTCTGTCATGCCTGAACCAGGGGTTACTGCGACATCAAGGGTGGTCCACTCCCCCTTGGTATCAAAAACGGAGTTGAGGCATGAGCCAAATAAACTACCGAGCAATGGAACACTGGAAACTGTCAAAGAGCAAGTTTCGACAAAACTTGACGGAAAGTCGTCAAATGATCCCGTGGTATGACTATTATTTTCTTTCCATGTTTCATCGTTCATCAATCCCTAGGACGATCATGGCCTTGTCACACCCCCAAACCATCATACTCAAGGACCGTGGTCAAGATCACCTCTGAATCTATCGATCAAAGATTCGCCTTCTCGGGCACCGGATCCAGAACATCTTAGGGCTGTCTGGTCTCAGCCTTCAAACAAACCGGACATAAATCCAGTGAACTCATTGGAGGGCATCGCTGATGATCTCACTCCGCTGCCGTTTGTGTTGCCCGAAGTAAAATCGAATGACGGAACGACCCCATCGCCTTCGCTACCCTCAGCGCCGTCTAGAATTTCTATCCATGATGTTACAAAGGCTTTTCAACAAGTTCCAATGTCGTCATCCGCAAGTACCCAACCTTCGTCTCGGGAAAAATATCAGATCTCTCCTCCAACGACAAATGCTCCTGTTGCACGACCAACGGCTCCTTCGTTCTCGCATCCACCTGTGGCCCACTCTGCAGCATATTACCCCTCTCCTATGATGGCACACCCACCTGCGTCTATTTTGTACGCTCCTATGACGTCTAGTCCAGTACCAAGTAGGATGCATACCAATGGGGCTGCTGGTATGTACAATGGCTGGGTAATATCTGGGGCGCCCCAGGCGCAAGGAAACATGATGCGACCAGTTGCACATCCTTATAGTCAAATGATGCCTTATCCTTCACCTGGATATCCTCAGCCTCCGCATGCTGCTCCGAATTTAATGCCTCCTCAAACACAAGGCCGCGGTCGTGGCATGCAAGTCATGAGTCCCGTCCTCTCGCCTGCGCACGCCCAGACTTATGGTAGCCCTGTAATGGTGCATCGCCATCATCAGAGTCACGGTTATATTTCTGCTTCACCTGATCATCAACCACTACGGGTAGATAATGGACATGTACCACCTCAGCGCCCAATTCCACTTGGATTCCCCCCAACATCTCCTTTTAATAGGACTTGGTGATAGTCTTACATTCGGGCAACACCTTTGTACTGTTGTTCTTACTGTTACTTACATTGTTATTGTTGTTCAGTATATGATGCGTCTATATATGTTATATCACACCGTATTCTCAAATCTGCGTGACAGAAGACATCTATAAGGTATATATGTGTATATGGTGTAAGGGTTTTTTATGCAGCTGCCGACTTGACCGCTTGTTCCGCAGCGTCATCCAAGCTATCGAATGGAATAATCTTTAGTCCTGACTCCTTGATCATCCTGATGCGAAAGCATTCAGTGAATAGCTTATAAAGATAAACAGATAACGTACGCTTTGGCTTCAGTCTCTTTTGTGCCCTTGAGCCTGACTATCAGGGGAACCTTCAAATCGAGTTCTTTGGAGGCCTTGATGACGCCTTCAGCGATATAATCGCATCTCATTATACCTGTAATGAAACATCAACTATGATAGTGCCTCAACAAGTCATAAGGTCTAACCTCCGAAAATATTGATAAAAATGCTTTTGACTTTGGGATCACGAAGAATTATTTCGAAAGCCTTCTTGACGGTCTCGGGAGTTGCACCGCTACAAGAGAAGTCAATGGACAAGGACTGGAAATGAATCTTTCTATTTACCCGCCGACGTCAAGGAAGTTAGCCGGGTTACCGCCATGAAGCGAGAGAACGTCCATGGTGGCCATAGCAAGACCTGCTCCATTAACTAAACACCCGATGCTTCCGTCAAGCTTGATGAAATTCAAGTTGGCTTTCTGGGCTTCAACTTCCGAAGGCTCTTCTTGCGAGATATCTCGCAGAGAAAAAACATCCTGTTGGCGGAACTCTGCGTTGTCGTCAAAGCCAAGTTTGGCATCCATGCTGGCAAACAATTTGATTCAATTCAAAATCCAAATTCTATGGTTAAAAGAGTTCATACCAGAGAACCTGACCGTCTGTGGTTAGCGCCAAGGGATTAATTTCAATTTGAGTAGCATCTTTTTCTTTGAAGATGCGGTAGAGGTTGATGAAAATGTCTGCAGCCTGTGATTGTGTTGATGTGTCGCTGAAACCGAGCTTCTTTGCAATGCTTAAGGCCTCTTCCTTCGACAGACCCTTCTCAAAGTTGATAGGTGTGGTGATGATGGCATTTGGATCCTTGGCGGCGACTTCTTCGATGTTCATACCTCCTTGAGCAGAGGCAACTAAAACGGGTCCTTGGGTAACGCGATCATTTAGTACGGCAATGTAGTACTCGTGCGCGGGTTGTCTGCATTCTGCTAGCATAACCTACGCACGATTATTACATCGGTAAAAACAAGGAGAAATTAAGAACTCACAGTGTTGCAAATACGACCTTGGGCCCCGGTCTGCTTCGTAATGAGACGGTTTCCAAGCATCTTTTCTGCGAAGTCTTTTGCTTGTTCCGCGCTGAAGGTGTTCTCAGTATCGGTTTCAAATCCGAGCGAAGGACAACAAACCCTGTAACCAAATGAACACCCCCTTGAAGGCCACTGTCAAACTTGCCCTTTCCTCTACCACCAGCAAGTACTTGCGCTTTTATCACCAGTTTGTCCAGGCCTAGACTCGACAGTTAGACAAGGTGAATTATGTCAGGTGAAAGAAGATACCAAAGCTCTTTGCGACGTCATAAGCCTCTTGAGATGTCTTTGCCGGAATGCTTTTAGGAGTGGGGACGCCGTACTAAAACCAAATTCAATGAGCTTTACGCGAAATTAAAAAAAAGATAGCATAGGAACCTCATTCAACAGCTTCATGGATTGGTATTCATGGATTGAAAGGAAACGCCTCTGACCTGCAGATGCAATCTAAGTTAAGTATCAGAAATAGTTCTACCCGCATGGTTGAAAGTCATACACGCGCCAAAGACCCCGCTTTGCCTAGCGATGCCAACATTGCTGTAGAAATATGTGTGGAATAGAGTATATAGACGGCGTGCGTGATTGGCAGTCGAACTTAGGATCACATTCGTTTACGTCAGCATGAATATTGGTCGCTTGTACTGCCGAATTTTTTAACGAAAACCAAAGCGACGACGACGGTGCGATAGGTTATCCTCCTGTCTCTCATCCAAGCCTTTCTACGAGAAAAGGTTGTGACATGCTTTGGCAGATCGAATTCTCGCCTTGAGTTCGGACGATTCTTGCATTGTTGTGGGTTGTCTGAAATTTGGTAGAGAAATAAACGCTACGTTCCAAAACCCAATACTTGTATCTTTTGTACATTCCACAGGTTATTTACTTTTAGCATGACTTAAGCCAGTCTGGATGAGTCAGGAACGTAGATCCATAACGGTTGCACACGGGATTCGACATTCCGATCAGTGTTGTTTCCTTTCTTTCACTCATATTCAAATGGTTCAACCACATGAAACCGAACCTTCGTCACTCATAGCTCTGGCAAACCCAAATCCAAGTTCTAATTTCACAGCTACCCCAAATTATGAAGTCGTGCGCCAGCAGATTAACGTTGCAAAAGCTGTGCTTCACCAAGCGGTCGATCTCGTTGATAACCACCTCACATCCGATGAACAACTGACCGTAAATTCAAAATACATCACTGGTTCTACTATCGGTTAGTTGAACTGTTCTGACTGGTCCTAGAACTGCAACTGATGATACCTGCTTCAGGAAAGCATATTCGCCATGCTGTCGATCACGTCAACATATTGCTAAATAGCATGTCCAGTCTTCCACCACGGGTCATCTCGTATGACATCAGAATTCGGAACACATCAATGGAGTCAAACCGCCAGAGTGCAAAAATTGCTTTACTGGAAACCATTGCGAATGTAGAGGAAATCATCCCGACCATGAATTTTGATGAGGAAATTGTGTTGAATGCGATTACTCCGTATACGCACACATTCAAGACCACGTTGGGAAGAGAGGTGAGCAATATCAGGAATTCGAATTCAAAGAGTTTAACTTGTGGCTCGTTAGGTGTGGTTCGTAAGTCTGCATTGTCTTCACCATTGGACAGTGGTAAGTTCGTGGATTCACGAGTCGTCCTCATGTTTATTATTACTACATGTAGGTTCGTCTCATTGCCGGAGAACTGGTATGTTCCCATACTTCTAAATGGCATAAAACTTCAACTTTATTGCAGGGTGTCCTCCTTTCCGAAGACTTCGGCTTTGCCCCTTCAACATTGTTACAGTGATAAAAGTTGGTATTTTGTGGTCATCATATTACGATCCCCCTAAATTGTTTTTGAAGGGTTTACTCCCGAAGGTGTGGCGAACGTGTTGCAAATGTATTCGTACCACGGTTCCAGATCTTTGGTGCTCTTCCAATTCATGTACATTAGTCTTCCGAGAAATTATGCAAATCAAAGAACAACTATTCGCCCAAGGAAAAATTGGGGAGAAAAAAATATACTAAGTTCTCCAAAAAAGGTTGGAGCCGGGGGGCTTCACAACTGTCTCAGTACCCTTATCGTCTAACTGTTGGGTAGATCATAATGCACCTCTAAGAAAAAAATTTTACCCGTAGTGTTTTATACACCGATTCGGCACAACGTGATTGAACACCTATTGAGTCATTAAAATCGTTGAAATGGTTGCATTGGTAATGCATGAATGGTAGGAGGAATTTTTCGAGGATGACGCGGTGAGGATAGGTGGTTCCTATGTGCGGGATGATGAGAAGATGAGCATATTAGGGCAATACCTGTCTCGTCATTACATGAATCTCGTCGGCGACAGACTTGAAGAGTGAGAATGTTTCCTCGCCTAGGAAAAATGATCATAGGTTGGTCAAAGCACGCCTTGTCCATCCTGAAAGCGGTCCACAAGGAGCCAATGCCCCCGATTCCATAGATGGCCTTGATGAACTCAGCCTCGGCTTGCAATGTGTCCATCTCGGCCTTGGTCTCTTCAGCGTATTTCTTCAGCTCGACGACGATGACGACGTGTTCTGATTCGCGACAGTCTTTACGAATTCTTGCTTCGTGCCTGTGCTAGTGATCAAGGTTTGAGGGGCCATACCATAATCCAAAATGAATGGGAAGTGCATCCCACGGCATGTAAAACTTGGTTTTGTGTAGTTAAACGCTGTCCTCGAGCTCGTCGATGAGATTTTGAGCCATGGCATTTTTAATCAAAGCATGTCACAGGGTCACACGGTGGCCTGAAATGTAGTAGTAATTAAGTTACATATCTCCTTCAACTTCTCAACGTTAACATTCTCTCGCGAAACAAAATGTCCGACCTCAATGCATCGCCAAAGATGATTCCACTTGAAGGAGAAACACGTCAAAAGCGCGTTGTACGTGTTATTTTTTTTCTTTGATTGGAAGGAATATATTTTGAGCCTGTCTGGCGCCTAGTGTTATTTCTTCGATTCGGATATCGGGGGATTCCATTATGGCCCTGGACATCCGTGCGTTGGCTCTTAGCGTATAGAGATGAAGTATTGATTCCCGCCCCCCACTTTCCAGAATGAAACCAACACGGATCCGGATGTGCCATTCGCTTGTCATGAATTATGGTCTATACAAAAAGATGGAAATTTTTGTACGACATCATTTTCATACAAACCGCTATCGCACTCAAGATTTTATTTAGCGTGCCAAACCCGCGACGAAACGAGAAATGACGCAATTTCATTCGGACGAATATATTGAGTTTTTAAGCCGAATCACACCAAATAATATGAACTCTCAAGTGAGGGAACAGCACAAATGTAAGCTGAACAACGAAACTGCACCTGGTAGACTTTATTTTACTGGGTCGTGCATTTCTAGACAATGTCGGAGATGATTGTCCAGTTTTCGACGGGCTATTCGAATACAGCTCAATCTCCGCTGGAGGGTCCATGGGTCAGTCTTTCGTATGTATGTATTACTACGAGATACTCATGCCATGCATGATCAGAGGGTGCTGCCCGCTTGAGTCGTGATAAATGTGACATAGCAATCAACTGGGCAGGTGGCCTCCACCACGCTAAGAAGAGCGAAGCTAGTGGTTTCTGTTACGTGAACGGTTCGTCTAAATTATTGTTGATATCCCTTCGGTGTTCTCACTGTGTTTTTTGGCAGATATTGTTCTCGGTATTCTGGAACTTCTTAGGTTTGATGACAATAAAAATTTTGGATCAAATTACTTTGACTAACAAAGGAAAGACAGATATCATAATCGTGTTCTCTACATTGACATTGATGTACATCATGGCGATGGTGTTGAGGAGGCATTCTACACAACTGATCGGGTAATGACCGTCAGCTTCCATAAATATGGGGAATATTTTCCTGGTACGGGGGAACTCAGAGTGCGTGCAAATTTGTAGTCCGAATACAAGTCATTAATTTCTTAACTCAACAGGATGTGGGTGTCATGAAAGGCAAATATTATTCTCTAAACTTCCCTCTGCGTGATGGGATATCGGATGAAAATTATAAATCTGTTTTTGAACCGGTAAATATCCCCGTTCGAGAAATAGGACAAGGATTTGACACTTCATGGCAGGTAATACAACAAGTAATGGAAACTTACGATCCATCGGCGATTGTGCTGCAATGTGGCACGGACTCGTTGTCTGGGGACAAGCTTGGTTGTCTGAACTTATCGATGCGAGGTAGATGACTTGTTGAACAGCGTCGACGAGATCTGATACCCTACAGGGCATGCCAATTGTGTAAAATTTGTGAAATCTTTTAACAAGCCCCTACTGCTGCTTGGTGGAGGTGGTTACACGATGCGCAACACGAGTCGAGCATGGGCATATGAAACTGGTATAGCAGCCGGTGTTGAATTGGGGCCAGGTAACTTTCACTATATATAAAACACTTTAAAACCTGATCAATCAACCTTTAAGACATCCCTGTCAACGAGTATTATGAATACTTTGGGCCCGACTACGAGCTTAATGTCAAATCATCCAATACGGATGACCTGAACACTCCGGCGTATCTGGAACGTGTGAAGCGCATCGTAATGGAGAACCTGAGGCATGTTGGTGGACCACCAAGCGTACAGATGACTGGTGAGCATTTATATGAGATTGTTTTTTAAACAATTCCGGTGATCTTCTCGACCACTCTAGACGTACCGACAATGCCAATTGACGCTCAAATGGATGACTCAAATGACGACGAGGACCTGATTTCCTCAGACGAACGACGTCCCAGACGCTTGTTAGATCATCTACGGCAAAATGACGCTGACTTTTCAGATTCTGATGACGAAGGAGAAGGGGGAAGGAGGAATCATTCGCGGTATCGTGACAAGGACAGCATCGAGAGCAATGGGAATCACAAGTTCGGCATTGGAGGAGGAATTCTGACATCTGGACCGGCAAACACACATGGTGCTGGGCCAAGCGCACACACGAGGATGGTTCTGTCGATATTGTCCACTCTCGAAGATGATGATGATATGTATATTGATAGTGCAGATGAAGTGTATTTCACAGGTGTGGCGCCTGCCACCGACACCGCTGAAGCTTTAAAGCCGAGTACACCCTCCGAAGTGATGCCGGAGGAACCTGATACGAAAGAGTTGGCCGATAAACAGATGTCCGTTGACGAGTCTTCAAAGCCAGCAACTTCTGCAGTAACCTCATGACTTTTCTTACACCCAGGTCGATTTTCCTCTGTCCGAGTCGCTTTTTAGTTACTACTTAGATTGTATTGCTCATATTTTTGTACATTATCCTATTGCAGTAGTTATGTGAAATTTTGCTTGCACAGAACAAGTTATGGGTAACGCTTAGATAATCAACTGCCAGTGTTCACCGTTGTTATAATTTCCTCTCTTTTCTATGTCAGACAACGAGCAAAGACCATCTACACCACCACCTAGACGTACAGATTTATTTGAGCTGCAGGCAACTCCAGAACATGTCAAACAAATTGAGATTAATCGATTAAAAGGTCAGCAACTTTTGATTCACCAATTGGTGCCTTTGCTGAAAATCATTTAGCTAAAGCTGCACAGCGCGAGAAGGAGCAGAATAGCTCTTCAGCATACTCTGTCAACGCGCACAACAAGCGACCGTTGATTGTCACACCAGCTGGTCAAGGTTCCCCGACGCAACCGGTTGCTTCTTCATCCAAGCCCCTAAAGCGCGATTCAAGACTTGGAACGTACTTTGAATATGATCTGTCCAAGATGGTCAACTCTAAAGGTGGATTCCTTTTAAACGAGGGAGGCGAAGCAGATGAGGATGTGAGACGAAAATTGATGGAGAAGGAAAGAGAAAAACAAAGGAAGCAACATAAGTTGGACATACGTTAGTGCTCGAACCCTCTTCTCTGTTGTGAAATGACCTATCATTTCTATCTTTAATAGCTATGTATTTGGATCCCTCGCTTAATCCACATTGTAGAGAATGTAACACCATGGACGTCGACCCTACCTTTATAAAAGCGTTCAGATGTCTCGTTTGTAAGAAATGCCAAAATGAGAAGCCAGAGAAATATAGCCTGCTAACAAAAACAGAATGCAAGGAGGTGAGCATCTTGCTTCATCTTGGTGGTTCTCAAGCTCATGCTGAATAGGATTATCTATTGACTGATCGTGCGTTTTATTTCGGAACCCTGTGTGGGTATGAATCACTAATATCTAACGTAGCGGAACTGCGAGACGAAGAACTGATGCCTCATTTGTTGAAAGCGAATCCCCACAAATCTACGTACGCGAACATGATGCTGTTTCTGCGATACCAGGTGGAAGAATTTGCGTGGAAGAAGTGGGGTTCTGTAGAAGCTTTGGACACAGAATTCGACCGGAGAGAGGCTGAGAAGAAGAAGAAAAAGAACAAGAAGTTTGAACAGAGTCTCAAAGACTTGCGCAAGAGGACGAAAGAGGGTGTCTGGCAACGACGCAAGGATGAAGAGCATAAGCATGTCTTTAGCCAGACAGAAGGCATAAAGGACGGGGTGGGGAAACAAGTGTGCCATACTTGTGGCTTTACAATTGAGGTCGAAGAACTGTAATGGTCACCGTCGACTCCATTGTGATGTGATGGCACCACGAAATTACTGCTGCTCAGCGCCCGAACGTTTGAGAACATCAAGCCTCCAACTGGGCTTTGTGGTAGATTCGCGTGTATGGCACATGGTTTTTTCCGGGTAACCGGCAACTTTCCACGGTGTCCATCTGTAGATAATTGTACCATACGTAGCTATCAATAAAATTAATGCACCTTCCCATCCAACTCCATCTTCTGTCATGAATTCTGTCTTGGACAATTTGAATCAGGCTGAGCATCGACATATTTCAACCTCTCTGGAGGTGGAGCAGCTTGAAGTTAATCTGTTTCGTTCCAAGTCCCTTTTTGTGCCTTTACGTGCGCGAGGAGTCTTTGGAGGGTTCGTTGTGAGACATCCTCCTGAATATTTTGTGGCTTACATTAAATGATCAGGCAAGTAATTAGCCAGGCATTGGTCTCCGCGACCAACTGCGTCACCCCCACCTTCGCACTTCATGTAAATTATCTTGTTGGAGCCAAGGTTTAACATGCTGACCCCTCTTATGCGATAACACAGTCCTTGCATGTACGAATTCACTTAAACATTCCGTTGTCCACTTATGCTGACATTGGATCTCTAGTGTTATTTCATATCAAGCGCATCACCTTCGACTCCAATTGTCTACCAAGTCGACCGCGTCAGAGATGGAAAGTCGTACGTTAACCGTGCAGTGAGAGCCGTGCAGAATGGCCGTACGGTGTTCATTATGCTTTGCTCCTTCCACAAGCCAGAACCATGGCAGCCGTCTCAGCAGTGGCAAATGCCGGACGTTCCTTCTCCCGAACAATGCGAACTTGAGGAAGACAAACTTAGGCATACCATTCGGGCTGAAAAAAACCTGCAACGACTTGCGCTACTCGAGGAAATATTGGAGGTAAATTGGTGTTCGTTTGGGTAATTTGTCATTGATATACTCATTGTGGTTTTTCAGCATAGGCAGCGCAGTCCTATAGCCATTAAAGACGTAAAATTTCGTTCCGTTGATGAGAAAGGTATTTCTCGGTTCATGTACTGGATGAAAGCACGAGACGTTCCGAAATATGAACCATCATTCCAAAAAGTTTTTTTTACAATCCTTATGTTTCTCCTTCATGATTTATACTTAAACAACTTTTATATTTCAGTGTATCCTTGCTTATATATCAGACTTGCGATTGTAAGTTTTACACATATTGTTCGTTTCATTCGAATTTTAAACGAATGACAGCGTTGGCTCAGCAGTTGCTATCCTGAGACTCAAGAATAGCTCAGAAGGCGATGGTCCAACGTATTTGGGAATGAATGTCAGTGCTACAATCCGGTGTTTCCCAGGGGTTTTTTTTGATAGTTATGTAGTCCAGCATTGATCATGCGGTATGGTACTACGAGTGGGTGTCATCGAAAGCTATAGACTTCGACCTCTCCTGACTCCTATTTGTTTAGCCATGACTTCGATTGTGGAGACTGGTTATTGTATGAGGTTCCTAGCAATTCTTTCTTCTGACTTCAGTCCACCATACTAAATCCTGCGTCGTAGATGGAATGTCCTCGAATAGGCTCGGGCCGTACCGTCTTGCATGGTAGGGTGAGTTCTTTACTTTCACATTTTACCTCTTCTTTTGCTTTTTCTTTCTCGATCCTAACATGCGTCGTTGCAGTTCTTCACCCGCCATGGAAATCTTATCGCAGTCACATCCCAAGAGGGTGTCTTGCGCGCCAAGATCCGAGGTCCAGACGAGGCAGCCGACAGTGAACCAACAGCCAAATTATAGGTTTATGGCTCTTCGCTTGAGTCATCCTCATACTTGAACTTTTGACAATTTTAAGTTCTGGATCACGACTCGACACGGAACGTCATCTTCATTTATTTGTTTATTGCTCTATTATTTATCGGCATTTTTGGATTTGTAATGCAAGAAAAGTAGAGGATCATGAAGGGAGCAACTTAGAATGCGGCAACTTTTTTTTTTTCATTTCACTCCTTGATCATTCCTTCCGACCCTTTCCACAGAATGTATTGAAAAATTCTTCTATTGTTCTCACCGGAAAAGCAGAGTCGCTATCATCGTTTCCCGTGTTCCTGCCCGAGCTACACCCATGCGCCCTTCCATTGGCGATGCAGAGCTGCGGACTGTCGATCGGTTTTGGGGCTCTACAAGAATGACTGTTCCTTTAGCGAATACCTTTTTTCCGAGAACAAAGGAGGATTACACCTCCCTCGGCTAAGGAAGCTCAATTCAAGTTGTGCTCATCTGTACATTTTCCGTCGATGCTCAGAATTCTCAAAGGTTGGCTATAACTAGGCCCCGACGTCGGAATATTTCCGTTTTCAAGTACTTAGCACGTCTTTTCCGAGTTAAGGTTCAGGTACATGAATCGGACTCGGATTACCATGACGAGCGCCCATTAACGTACATATCAATAGCAGTCCTTATCGAGTTTTAATCAGGTCACTTCAACTGCATTAAGGAGATTGCATTTATGCTTTCGTCTAAATGGTGAGAATAGTGGCGTAAGCTGTAAATTCGGGCGTTCACCGTCATTCTAAATTACGAGTCTACTCCATTCTCACTTCTAGGCGCCTAGTACATAGCGAGGTACTACTCGGTTTAAATTCTCAGTAATGACCGTCGGTGTTAAGACTCGAAAAAGGAATGTATGTTCTATCGCCGAGAAAACGATGATTTCTCCATCTTCGCCAATTTTTTCTTGTGCACCTTGGTCCCCAGCACCATACAACAGAAACAAAAAGATCACAACGTGTCAAGCCAACTGTGAAATATACGGTTTCCATATCACCCGTTAACGATTGTTCAAAGCCTCGAAGGATGATCGTAGGACAAAAAAACACATGACAAGTAGTAATCTTCCTGCGGGCCTCGAGGCGCGAATCAAATTTAATGTGATTAGACGTCACATGTAGAGTCGTCAACGATATATGAAACTCGACATTTCCCAACTGGGCCATCTTTTGTTTAGGATATGGCAAGAACTGAGCAGAGTGGAGTAATTTATGGTTATAACTTAACTGCAAGACCCTCAAAGTTTGCACTCGGACGCCGAGACCTACTTCGACAGTTTTGACAGGTAAATGAAGAAGTATAGAAAAAGGCAAGTTAGGGCCGACTCTTGACTTGCATAATGATCGAGAATTGTATTCAAAACTTGAGGTCCGATGATGAATTTCGAAAGAGGATTATCGGAAGCGGCACAACAGTAGAAGTATATTGTATCACCAACCACAGAACATGCGAGGCACCGAAGTAGCGTGTTCAGCGAACTACGGTTTTGGCGAAAAAGGTATTACATGGACGAAAGTGCAAAAGGTAAAATGACGTTCGAGCAACCTGAGGACTCACTCACTCGACGTGACAGAAAAAAAACCGCATAGGAAAATTAGATGTATAATGGAAAAGCATGTGCAGTGTGAAAAATGCGTACGTGCATGCGATGTGAATACAAGCCATGAAACAGAGATATATAACGTAGGAAAGACATATATTTGGAACTTTTAGTTCTTTCTACGGAATGAGGAACCTAAATATTAGGGAGATAATCAGTATACAGGAATTGTAGGTGGAACGCAGAAGGACGAACCCTCTGTAAGCCTGGCCTTGCCGCCTGTGGGTTGGCAGAGCACGCTTGTGCATGACGTGCAGACGACCACAGTCTGCGCATGTGAAAAAACTGTGGTGATGTTGAAGCACCCTAGAAAACGAGGAAAACATGAGCAAAAGTGATCGGACGAGTGAAAATTATCGATTGGGGTTGAGGCCACAACGATAGACGCGGGAAGAAAAGACAGCTTACCAGGGCACTTCACGTCCATGAAATAGGAATTAGGAGACTGCACAAGGCGCTTGAGTTTGTGTTGCTTTGCTTCTTGTTCAAGCGACGGGTGAAGGAGATCGACGGCGAGAGTCTGTAGATGATCTTGTGAGAAACTAAGAAGGATGACAGCCGAGGATGTCTTTTACCATGATAAAATTCGCTTTTGGTTTTGTGTTAAGCTATTACTAACTTTTTTTTGGTGAGACGAGGCGGGCGTCAAGTTGTGTGGATGGTAAAAACTAGGTTTAGATGATTGAAACGCTGAGATTTAAAATATAATCTCAGACACTCGGCTCCGGACGGCGCGAGTCATACCGCATCAGTGACGGATTATAGAATGGAAAGAGTCATATGGAATAAAGTAGACTAGTGTAATAAGAAGACAGTCAGAAACAATAAGAAACTGTCTTATGGTTCAGAGTTGCCAAAAGAAATAGAATACAAGGAGATCGGTGGTAAAGCGATCACGGTTCTTATTGTATGGTACAAAAGGGTGACAAAAAGCCCGCGTGGGTATATGTGCCTTGTATTTACTGCCTCACGACTAGCGTGCTCGATTTATAAAGGCGCAGAAACTCGGAAACGATATTTCCTTAGGACACGGTTCCCTTCTCTCGTTCGACGTTCTCCTAATTCTCATAGCCGCCCGACGACGACTGACTCCTCGTGAGTACTAGTCATCTGATCCATCATTTTAGTGAGACTTATAAGAGACCCGTCCGTGTTCGTCACGACCTGCTCTATTAAGTCTTTCCGCTACATTTTACGCCTTCGCCAGCCTAGCATCTCCGCCAACTAGTCGCTCTATCCAGCTTTCGTTCTACCCATCCCTCTGTTTTATCGCAGGACGATACCCCTTTACACGTTGCTCCAAATGGCCTCTTCAGTTTCTCTCTCAACCACCGTGGCTCAAGCAGTTCGTTTTCTTACCTCAAAGCTCGTTGGTTCATACCCACATAACACCCTTCTTAATCTCCAAAACGCTCTTCATGCCAATTTAACCTCTCACTACGCGTCGTCGTGGTATCCGAGTGAACCCATCCGAGGTTCTGCCCTTCGATGCCTCCCCCTTTCTCCAGCATGCCTACCTCCGAGTCCTATCTGGAATGCTTGTGCTGCTGCCAATGTTCAATGGTTCACTTGGATGCAAGCCCTTGGCAATACTGAATTCGATCTTTTTGTAGATCCAGGGTGTGTTGCCATCCGACTAAACGGTCAGATTATCACTATCTGGCCAAGTGCTGGTGTATCACCGACCGCAGTCGGAGCTGCACCACTTGACGGACATGTCACGGCAGCAGCTTACCGATCACGGATGACCGGCAAGACTTTGGCGCAGCAACTCGTTGAAGAGGACAAGGAAGAAGAGGAGCAGCTTTTCCACTTGCTCAATGACGAGATCGAATGGATCACACCTATTTTCACCCCGTTTTCTATCCCTGTTCGCTCTGCTTCGCCCCTCTCAGAGCAGTCTCGATGCAGCTCTCGCTCTTCTAACACCAGCTCCTCTGGATTCTCGCACTTCTCCGGAGACACCGCCTCGTCCCGCACTTCAGTCACCTCGGGTTCACCCAAGAGCTCCACAGGCGCCAGCGGGCAGTTCAAGCAGTCACGGCGCGAACGGGCTCGCCAAGCCCGCGTCTTCATTGACACTTCCAAGAAGGAGGTCACTCCGTACGACGGCGGTAAAACTACTGTTCTCACCGGAGGCGTGATGCTGGGTGGTGCCCCGAAGTCAATCCCTGGTAATAAGCCCAACAAGATGGCAGTTGCAGACAACGCCATGAGCAACTCGTACAGCAGGCGCTCTGTCCGGGCTTAAATCGTATGCATGTATGGTGTGCGCCAACCCTTAGAGCACACCACAGCTACGTGCCTATTTTCTTTAATTGCTTTCTTTTTAAATATTTCACGACACTCTGGAAGACTTTTTTGTTGCCTTTTTTTTTTACTTTCGATGCCTTGCAACGACCCATTCACGTTTCGTTATTTTGCCACCTTTTTGCTCTGATGGCACCCTATTTACGAAAATCGACGACAAACTCCTACCTAATATTTATCGGACTGTTTGTTCTTCCTTCATATACTTTATTCTTTTTACCGCATCTTTTAGTCGTTATCGCATCGCACCTGTCACTTCCCCGATCTCCACATTCCTATCTTGTAGCACAATCCCTCTGCAACCGACGTCTTTCTTACACATCTCTGCCCTTCTCTCGTCTTTCTCTACCAGATACCTTGACGAACATTTTGGGTATATCCTATGGTTACTATTTAATCATTTATCTATTATATCCAGGCCATTTGTTGGCGCCAGTAATATTCCTCTTCTCTTTTCTGCTGCGACACGGCTATGTTGCTTCGAATACAATTCGTTCCTGTCTTAGCACCGCATTGAGGACACTGCTTCATTCCGGGTGTCGTTGTTAATCTTCATTATCGTGATTCACTTCTACCAAATGTTGTCACTTACCCCGCCTCCAAAGTGGTGCTGTGCATCTAAATCGTTTTTAACACTGATGACCGCCGCACCGCTATTGACGAAAGTTTAATAGGTTCTCAAGGAAGGAAGTATTCCCTTTAGTGATGTCTTTTTCCCAGAGTTTCTCGGGCTTCGAGGGAAAAAATTGAAGTCAACGTATCGGCGCCGATCAGATTGCGATGACATGTAGTAACACGTGGATGTCGGAGATACGAGTGATGAAAAAGGAAGTTCTTTCCGACTTTGGAACTGCACCGAGCAAAACGAGTTGAATGACACTGAAATGAGAAAGGTTTCGAAGAACCCCAAGAACAGTTTTTAACTGATCTCTGACTGAGATATTGAAATTGGTACTTAGTGCCAGTGTGATCCGCGCAGTGAGCTCAGACTATTTCGAAATTGCTCTTATTTATGGCGCTGTGCCTCCCTTCAGAGTAGATAAAATTTCGCCCATATTATAATAACCATATGTACGAACATAAACAATACTATTCTTGAAGATCAGGGAATGAACCGTCAGTTAACTTTCGTTTCAGTGTAGAGGGAATAGATTTGTATCACTTGAGGCGTTGATGAGGCCTATAAAGCGAAATTATGTCATATTGAGATTTACAGACATGATCGACATAGCCGTGGACAGGTTCCAATGACCTTAATTACTATGACCTCGATGAAATCAGGAGTAGACATCTACACTCCTCCGAGTAGATACTTGACTGAGTCAACGTTCTCGGGTACCCGGATTTGTCAGTTTGCAAAAAATAACTCTGGTATTGACTTCAAGGCGCACAAAAGAAACATCGGCGACCGCCTTTTCGTCTATTCTACGTATACGTATGTGATCCAACGTTCGCTGACAAACGTCAACTAACGCCACAGCAAAAAGACTTGGCGGCTGTCTGATGGGAGCGGACAAGGAGTATCATTCAACGGGGAAGCTTAAACGTTTTCCCGGAAGAAATGAAGAGACGGGAAAGGCAAAAGCTATCCGAATGTAAGGAAGAGTTTCCGTTTTTCGAATACGACCTTCGAGAACCGTGACGCAATTTGTATCACACCTGGTCAAATATATGAAAATTTGGATGTGCTCGGGTGCAGTAGGTATTGGAGCCTGATTGCTGAGTGGTGACGATGTTGGAGACTTTTTGGAGATTTATTTTAGGTCTGCAATTCATAGCAAGCAGTAATGCTGACCAAAAAATATTATTGATAGCATTGCAGTGGCCTGACAAGTCGGCTGAAAAATCGAGCAATTATTTTCTTGAGAAATACAGAACCGAAACCTGTCGACCGTTTCGCAATAGAAATCGATTCTTTCCAGTGAAACAAAAAGGCAGCCACGTGAGGAAGTTCGAGGTAAGCTCCTCCTTTTGTCGACGTCATTGGAATAGATGTGTCCATCCTCCATAACGGGATTGTGGGGCCAAACTCCCTTTCGGATTCCGAACACCATATATAAGCCTTATGATACACAATCCCGGTTCTGGGTCTAGGACAAGCATATATTCGACTTTCTAAAGACTCCTTTTTAAAACAAAACTCTTGCGCTCTTTCAGACATCAAACATCGATGAACGACGACCTGTCTGTAGAGCAAAAAAGGCAACTCTATTCCAGACAGCTTGCCGCACACACTCTGCGACAGTGGGACACCATGTGCCAGAATAACCAGCAACACCATACGACAAATGAAGCTCACGACCATGCAGGCCCAGCGAATAAAGGGCCGTCGACCGCCGTCAACGGCGATGGAAAGAAAGGTCTGAACTACTCTGACTGCATTGGAAAGTTGATCAAAATACCATGACTCACAGGTGGTAGATTTCGTGCCTTGTTCACTGGCTCAAAAAATGTGGGCCAGGAAGAAAATCAAAAGTAATTGTTTTTATGTCGTGGATAAGTGTGTCACCATTTGAGGTATACACCTTCGAAAAAAGGTGACCATCATTATTTTCAGATTATGCCCTCGGTTTTTTGGAATACAATTCATTCCAAACAGGTCGTTGCTCGAGAAGGAACGCCATACCTATGTAAAGTAGCATCATCGTTGTACATTTCCATAGCGAGCAGTATCTGACCGAGAGTCGAACAAGATTCCTGAAGGGAGATTGCATTGGTTAACTGTCAGGTTTATGATCGTTCTATTAACATAGAAAGCAAATTGAAATTTAGCAAGCCGTAAAAATTGTAATGTGTTTTACATCTTATCTTCCAATCGCAGATCAAAATCTCGAATACCCCCCTAGACAACTTTTCACATAGAGGGCAGTAAGAAATGAACAAGAAATGATAAAGTTCTGGACAGAAGGTTGCAATTTGGATCAATAACGTGACCGAGAGCTTATCGTCGCGTTGGTCAAATGAGGAAATTTAATGATAACCCTTGCGCTTAAGAATTTGACATTCAGTCGGTATTCCTTGTCCTTCATACCTGCGTGGCCTAACGTTACTCACAATGCTTCGGTTGTCGACTACTCGACATATACTCTTGAGTCGATCTCTCGCAACCCATGCAACAAACGCCAGACCTGATGCGATTGCAATACGCCATGATTGGCACAAGGAGGACGTTCGACAGATATACGAATCCAATTTAATGGATTTAGTGTTTCATGCGGCTTCTGTGCACAGGCAGTTTCACGATCCAAGCAAAATTCAACTCTGTACTTTGATGAATATTAAAAGTATGATAATTTGCGATTCTTGTCGTGGCCGTTGATTCTGATTTTTTGGGGTTTCTGCTAGCTGGGGGGTGTTCCGAGGACTGTAGGGCGAAATGTCATTACATTGAATCTCGATTGAGCAATCATTGCAGGTTCCTACTGCTCGCAGTCATCGAGATATTCAACCCCAACAAAAGCGTCAAGATTGCTTGATGTTGAACCAGTCCTAGAAGCAGCCCGCAAAGCCAAAGAACATGGTAGCACACGATTTTGCATGGGTGCTGCTTGGAGAGATATTGCTGGCAGGAAAAGGGGATTCGAGAGAATCCTTCATATGGTTCGCGAAGTTAGGGGAATGGGCATGGAAGTATGCACCACACTAGGAATGCTCACTCCTGAGCAAGCACGACAGCTGAAGGAGGCGTGAGCGACCCTTTTCTCTTCTTTATTCTGTCTTTTTAATTTTTTGATAGTGGCTTGACTGCTTATAATCATAATCTAGATACATCGAGAGAGTTCTATCCGAAGGTGCGTTTAATACCATTGGTTCTAAAGATATGTTGAACTAGCCTAAAACAGGTCATCACGACCCGTTCTTATGATGAACGACTTGGTACAATTGAGGCAGTACGGGAAGCAGGCATTAGCGTCTGTTCTGGTGGTATCCTGGGTTTGGGAGAATCGGACTCTGATCGAGTAGGATTGATCTGGGAAGTCGCCAAGTAAGTATCTACTAAGTCTGTTTTTTGACATTAGTTCTAATTTCGGATTGTCAGTATGCCAGATCATCCTGAATCATTCCCCGTCAATGCTCTTGTCCCAATTCCTGGAACTCCGTTAGAGAACAACGAGGTACAAGCTTTCAGTTTCTGGTGATATTGTGACACATCGTGAGATAACATACCTAGAGGGTCTCTTTTCACACTCTCCTTCGTACAGTTGCGACGTCTCGTATTGTCATGCCTGCTACGATTATTCGATTAGCTGCGGGTAGAAACACTATGCCAGAGTCTGAACAAGCAATGTGCTTCATGGCTGGTGCTAATGCGGTCTTCACTGGCGATCAGATGCTGACCACACCCTGTGAGTTTGACGCATTCTTTGACACCACCTCTACATACTAATACAAAACTTCAGGTTCTCCATGGGACGACGTGAGTTCACTTTCTTTTTTGTCTGAGAAGGTCCATAACATATTTTTCCAGGATAAAGCCATGATGGCTCGGTGGGGATTGTATGGCATGCAGAGTTTTCAACAACCAGGCGTTGCGATGAAGGAGGGTGATGGAACAAAATGATGCTCAAGCGTCTGATGAGGGTGCTCTTAGTATAAGGGCAGTATCTCCGTGACTGTCTTAGCGATCAAGTCTGTTGTGGTTCACAATTTTTTTAATGGGTTTTGTATTTCTAGAGAGTTTTGTAAAAGTTACAAAACGTTGATTAATAGATACGATATATGATTTATGAGCGGTTCATTTGATGCCTTGAAAGTTTTTGGGATTGAACTACGAGTCCATCTGCAAAAAAGCCTGCCTTTAGGTAATATCTGATCTTCAAACACACATTTCAAGGGGCTGATTTAGTTGTTTCCGGCGTATGTGAACCAGGTGGATGTAAGGACGAGAAAATATTCAGCAACGAGTCTCGCGCATAAATTCTTGTGCCGCCAGTGGCGGGCCGGAGTAATTTTGGCGGATCGTCAGTTGCACTGCGCCGTCGCCACCATCCACTGCACACCGTCATGATGTCTGTGTATCCAGACCCCTCACAACATGGTCATTCCAATTCCCTTCCACCTCCTCACATTCGACACCACGGACATAAGCGAAGAGCTACGCTTGAGTACCCAAAGTGGGTTCTTCTTTCTTAATTCACCAGCTGCTCAGAATGTGATCTTCAACGTCTTGCCAGTGGAGATCTTTTATCTCTGAGCGATCAGAATATTTGGTATTACCCCATGCATGGCCACGATTCTGACGAAGAAGAACTCCCTCCTGCGTCAGCACAGGGCAATTGGGGTCATAAGAACGTAAAAGGCGGTCGCTGGATACGTCGAGGAAAAGTCACTGCTTGGGGTCCTGAGATGGAAGATTGGGAGGTTTGTTACAGTGTTTTTTTCTCTTTTCTTGTAGGGGGAACTCATTTCAGAACAACAGGCGGATGAGCGAGCTCGTAAAAGGATTAAGCTATTGTTGCCGCAAGAACGCCGCTCACAGTCCCCGCCAGCCCTGCCTCATCTCGCAAGATCACCTTCTCCTCCACTTGTTTCTCCATATCCCCCTCCTAACACTCAGCATCTGAGCCATACGTCTTTTGTTATGGACAAGTCTATAACACATACTTTCCGTTCCGGTCTCCTTGATGAATTAGAGCAAGCTACGAACGGACTCATTGAGGGCGAGGCTACGCTAAAGAGAGCACTTGGTAGGCTCTGGCAGGTCATGTCCGAAAATCCAGAGAAGAAGAAAGAAAATACACTGGTGCCAAAGCGCGAAGACGAAGACGACGCGGATGGTGATGACCAAACTCGCAGGATGAGTCGGACACCAGATATGACACCGCCCGCCCATAAAATTTTCCTTTCGGCTTATCCGCCTGTTGTCCCGGCCAACACGGACTCTTCAAATTTTGCGGGACCAGAAAATCAGCTTAGTTCACTGGAGAAGAATCTCGCCATCCTCCGAGAGCTTCAAGACGATGGACGGGAATATACCGAACGACTAGAAGAGATTAGAGAGGGTTTAGGAGACGTAAGAGCCCAAAGAGATGTCATGTGGAATATGGTTCGTGAGAGGGCTTTGAAGGAGTTGCAAGAGGCGGCGATTTCAACTGTTCGGGAAGCTTAGAATGTCACAGAATCGATGTCGTCGACTTTGTCAAATCCAGTCTTTGTAATGTATTCTCCAATTGTCAACGTTATCGAATCTACTTAGAGGCAGGTCGAAGCTGTAGCGTGTATAGGCGACCACTCGATCAAAATCTTCTCCAAGACAAAGTTCAACAGGAACATCCACGCGTCTGGAGCTACTACGCTAAACCGAACGCTCAACGTTCTGCCAAAAGTTTTGAAATGTCTCGAACGAGAAGCTTTCACTATTAAGATCCAGACGTGACTGGCATCCATTGACTCCAGTGTAAGAATGAGCTACTGTTACTTCCACTTTCTTTCTAAGGCAAAAAATTTACTTAGACCCCACAACAATTCAAGTCTTGGCGAGAATCAACAGCTGAATACAATGGCGGCTTAACTTTCATTCAATGAATCATGGTAGACTCGAACCAAACACCAATGTTATCCAGGATTGTTCTTTGTCACGGGTCCCCAGGGATACGAAGGTGCCACATCCGAAGAGCGGTTGGTCACCCTGTGCATCGCCAAGAATCGTGGCGCTTCCACTTCGCAAGACAAAGAAAATAAACGAAAGGTCCTGTCTGCTCTTGAACAACTCGTCAACGAAAATTCCATGACAAAACAAGGGCCCATGACGGAGTCAAGGAATTAGGCCCGGATTCAGGTTCTCTGGAAAGGATAAAGAATTCAGATTTCCATCCATGAGGTCGCCATCGAGAGCACATCCCAATCAGCGTAGCAAGTCTAAAAATCTGGAGGGTCTACCAAGACGCAATCATCAGTGAGATTCAGGCAAGGGGCATGACAGGCATCAGTTGAATTTTGTCACAATAAATACTACGTCACTGATCGGATACCACAATATTTCCTGAGAACAAACTTTTCTAAATTCTGCTTTGACCACATTGGCTATGCTTCCAGACCTCTCCTCCTTGAATATCAATGGAACTTCCCATACGACGTCTAGTACCACTAATGTGTTCGGTGTTCCATTACCAGACGACATTGCAGACACCCGTGGTGACCGGTCTATGGAGAAATTGAAGGAATACGCAAAATCTATTCCGTATGCCATTGAACCCTATTCGAAAGCCATTGAGCTATTGGATTTTTTCCTCTTGCGTTTGACTCAAACTGTCGAAGCAAAGGATTTCGATATTGGTTTTCTGCAGTGGGACAGTATGCTGACTTAGTGCGTGTATTTTTTCCCTCGTAATATTCCCATACTAAAGTGGGGCTAGCTGGTCCACGTTAAAGTATCCCATGCCGAAGGACAGGCGTATAAAGCTGGTGATGTTATACTTCCACCTGAGCATTACTCCTGGGATGCCAACACAAATTATTGCGACGTGTGCAGACGGATTTAAGATGTTGACAAAGTCGAAGCGCAAACTGACAATTAAGGACATGAGACTACCCTGGAAACCTATTTTTGAAATCCTTAGCCAAGATCTATTCCTGACGAGGCGTCAGTTCGAATACACGTTCGCATTCGCTGTCCTTGCTTGGCCATATCGATTCCTGACCGTCCTATTTCAGACAGCTATCATGGTGCATGGGATATATCGCTGAAAATGCGCGCAAGTTCTTCCATCCAGCGGCAATCAATGAGATGCTTTCTACTTTCCTTCCTCAAATGGACGGAACGGAGTTGGATGTAAGTTTTCTTTTTTTAAGAAAATTTGTCAGAGCCTGCAGTTTTGACGCTTATTCTAGACGATTCTTTCATCTCAATATTATCTCACAACTTTCTTGCCACTATCACACCCTCAATACTATCTCCCCATGATGTTTCGTTTGTGGGAGTCCTTCAACTCTTACAAGTATGACGAGCAGATGTTACAGTTTATTTCAAAGTTAGCAGAGTTGCACGTCAATCCGGAAATTAGCGACCCCAAAAGGATTGAAGAGATTCCTGACGATGAGTTGTCTGAGGGTGAAGGGCGACCCAAATGGGACCTTAATAGCTCGAGAAATTCAGGTCCATGGCAAGGACTGTATAACCATGTCGGAATATTCACGGATCATGAGTGGAATTTACTTATGTGCAAGTGCCTTGCCTCTATGGGTGAGCGCTATGGCCTCATTTGCCCAGAACTCCAAATAACTCAGGTATTTGATCACAGAAATTCCTCTTGCAGACGGCGGGTCTTTGACTACGGGTCCTTCCGCCGACAACCAAGTAGGATTCGAGATTGGGCGTCTGCCTCAGCCACAATGGCGCATTCGTAAGTTAATGATGCGCAAGTCTTGATGATCCCCCCCGTTAACGGAACATTGCTAGCATCTTTGGCACGGATCATTGTCTACTCTATGTCCCCTGATGGCATTCCAGCCCCTTCCAATGCCCCTACACCTGTCTTCTCTCCACTACCCTCTGGTGTAAGCACGCCATACCCAGGTGGAAACGTCGGGGATTACCTTTCTGCTCCTCTTGGAAGGAAGCTTCACATGCTGAAGCCCACTGCCTATCTTGGAGGTTCAAAGGCACTGGACTCATTGGCTCGAATGATAGCGTCGACTGAGAGCTTCTTCCATCCATCCAACTCAGGCTCTTGGACAACAGATGCGAGTCGCTGTCGTTTTTCATTAATTACGGCCTTAGCTAATGCCTTTTTTCATAGTTGAGTGCCTTTATCAAATATATCGTCTTTGATTTCAACAAACGTAAAAATTTGGTTTAATTTGGATGATCGTCTACTCATATTGTGGTCTCCAGGATGGCATGAAGAGCAGCAACCAGACTGCAAGACTCCCAAAGTTCGTCCAGCCCATATACTCATTTTCTTCATGACGCACTGCTAATGCGGCTCATCTAGAACCGTCGCTTAACAAAGTTAATGAAACGCGAGTTGGTTAAGTCCCTCCAAACAGTTGCCCTTCTGGCCATGTTTTCGCAAGACTCAAACACCGTTGCAAATATTCAAGGATGTCTCAAGTCAATGAGTATCATGGAACCAGATCTCATTCTGCAACCAATATTAGAGCGAGCTGTGCCTTCACTCGAAGCGCTCGTTGAAGTACGTCTTTATATTGCTAAATGAGAAGTCTTTGACGTGTACGGTGTAATTCAGACTCAACGAACAATAGCCGTTATCAAAGCTCTTAGTGCTGTTGCCCCTGCGATCGTGTGTCGTGATGTTTACTATGCAGGAGCGAAGCATTTAGTTCCGTTATTACAATTACTCATTCCCGGTATAGATCTGGTAAGCATTTCCAAGCATTTTTGGATTGTCATCGTGAATGTTGATGGACGGATCAGAATGATCCATCAAAAACTGTAAGACATCCCTTTCATTCGCGCTAAGACGCAAATTGACCACAATAAATGGTAGTTATGTACCACGGCATTTATTGTTGAGATAGCGCAGTATATCAAAATCGGCGATCTGACTATGCTTGACGAACCCGCCCCAGCACACACTCAACTAGACACGAATCCCACATCGCCCTCACTGTCGTTCAATGATTTGGAGGTTTATACTGGTACGGAACCACGCCTGAGTCACGAAGAGGAAGATGCCTTGTTGAAGGTGATTAAGTTGGAATTGACTTGAAAATTCTTCTCACATGGGCATCAGGATTCCACACGAGATTTCCCGGACTGGGTAGCCAATTTCATCCGAAGAGTTATACAATTGCTGGAAAATCTCCCAGATGAAGGCTCTCATGGTGATGCTGGTGGAACGACGGAAGGTAAGGAGAAATTTTCTTATGTGTAGGATCTGAGATAAATGCTTACACGAATATTCTTAAAGTCAAAGTTGTTGATGCAGTCACGAATGCCTGCAGTACAATTTGTGTCCACTTATCCGAACCTCTTTTCGACATGGTTTTAGGAATGGTGTTTGACTATGCTAGCACTAATGTGCGGCCTAACGCTGTGCGGGCTATACATCAACTTGTGGAATGTGTTGCGAATGCCGATCCTGTCAAAACTCTTGCCAAGTTCCTTCCTTTTTGCTCTAAGAAAATTCGGACAGAGTTAGAAAATGGTGCCAGCTCTCTTCGTACAACGTCGTCGTCGAGGCCTCTTCCATCTGATGCTACATTACACTGGAGTGAGTACGATAATATTATTTATTTAGTCTTTGTGCTTAGTTCAGTTTAGGTTTGGCTATTTTAAGAGGCGCCGTGTACAAGTACGTCTGTTGTGGTTTATTTCGGGATTGTTCTGATTATCATTGGTCAATTCTAGTGACGGAAAAGCTGTGAGTGTTGCAGACTCGTTTAAATTTTCACACTGTGGAACTTTGGAACAGATTCTTAAGTATGAAGATGAACTGATGTCTCTACTCCATTTGCTTCACGAAAAATCTTTCTCTAAACGAGGCTTTTCATGGACTGGCAAATTGTTGTCGAGTCTGCTTCTTACATTGGTCCACAGTTATCCTTTGGAGAACAGGTTTGCCGATCCAAAGGAATGGGACTCTGAAGGTATTTAGCATATTGCAAAGTTTCAGGGATTACTATCTCACCTTTAAAAAGAATTTTCTCGCAATCATCACCGTTACTGGGGGAAACTGTTTGCATCACATGAAGTCATGGTAGGAATATATCAAAGCCAAATATTAATACACGTTAAATTAATGATATAGGTCTCTTGGCACGTTCCAACCAATGAAGGGATTGCATTTGCCTTGAGGATATTTAGAGAGTTAGTGGAACCAGCGATGGCATCCATTGAGGCTTTACTTGAACCAGGTGGGCTTCCTTCTGTTGTAAACACTTTTAATTTAACCAAGTCGAGAAGGTCTTAACCGCGATGCCGTCTGGCGCAACGATTTTTGTCGGTTAGTTCTTTACTCTTTACTCCCAAGGTCCCTTTCATCATCAAAGTTCAGGCATCTTACCATTGTCCGTACTGCCTTTGCGGGTACACCCACACTTTTGAGACAAGCAATGACGAAAGAAGAGGCATGGAATTCTACCTTCACAAGTGATATAATGTAAGTCCAGCATTGTTTGAACTCCTTGCATTGCTTGAGCATCCCTCCAGAGGAGATATACCTGAAATGATCGCAAACCCAGTTCCACTGAATTCCTCTTTTGCACTCACAGACCCTGATGATCCTCGATGCATATACCTTTTCCGAGTTCGAGAACGTTTTGGCATCCTTTTACATAATGCTTCCGTGTTTCTTCGTCAGCAAGAGGAAAAGAGCACCGTCGATGCCGTGCAGATGCTGGTAAGTGTTATGAACGTCATATAGCCTCTGTGTTAATCCGAAGTCTACGTCCAGGTTAGGTCAATTAGAACGTATTTGATGGAGTATGGTGATAGTCGTGATAGGTGCGATCTCTCTCCATTCATATCTACAAAAAATAGATGAGTTCGCTAGCTACGACGTCAATGAAGAGCAGTTCACAAACGAGAAGAACGTTGCTCGACGGTATGCTGGTCAGAAAGTTTGGCCGAGAGCAGTTTACATCCGCCGGGCTCGGTTTGTGGCTGTTGTTCATGGTCGTATTAATTACTGAACATGGGATAGGTGGTATAATTCCTCACGACTTCATTGGAATTCTATTGAAAGGAAAAGGAGTCCTATCGAGGATAGACTAATCGACGACCTTGTAGAATGGTCCATATGGCATTACCCCGCCGTGCGACAGTATGTATCCGAAGTTTGCTACCCTGTCAGTTATAAATGTGTTTTTTTTTCCCTTCAGGTCAAGTCAGTCGTACCTCGATGAACTCTGCGGTGTATGTTGTTTCCTTTCCATATCATAGTTTTTTTTATCTTTGAGCAGGTTTATGACGGAGTACGACGACGGGCATTCCCTGTTTTATTTGATGCTTTGGGACCAGGTACAGAAGATGATCGAATGAAAGGTGCCTTGTGGACGTTAAATATGTCTTCTTTCGGGAAATATGCTATCAATGGTGAACCTTATGATTAAGGCTTTAAGCTAACACATATCTGACAAGCTTTGTAGAACCCACACTAGTTAATGATTTTGTTTCGCGGCTCTTTGCTTCTCAGAGTCATGAAAAAGTACGGGAAAGTGGCAATTATAGATTCAGCACTACTGAAACAGACCATAGCCATCAATACAGGACTGCGTATCGACGGTCTTTGAGACCTGTAAGCCCAACAACTACAACGTCGTTTAACTTATTGATTTGTTTTGCTAGGTCTTGACAATTTTGTCGAGCCGAACACTTTTGTCTTTAATATTTCTATGCCAAATGTTGATCAAGCTGTGCAGAATCTGAAGAGTCTGTTTAGAAAAAGTCAGAAGGAGGATACTATCGTACATCGAGCCCTCGAGAAGCGTATAAGCCGTATCGACGCAGGCAATGCTGCCGCAGACTTAGTGGTGAGCAACATGTTTCTGGCGGTAACATGGCCACTCACATTGTCGCATTATTAGACTTGCAATATTTTGGAGATTGGTCAGTCGCCGCGTACACATTGGAGATATGCTATATATGCTGTTCGATGTCTGAGGACCCTCGTGCGTCGGGACATCCCCTTGAAGAGTGAACAGATCTCGTATTTCCTGGACAAGGTTCATGACGATCATCCTAATGTCGTAAGATTGTTTTCTTAAAGTAGGAAGGCCATACACAAACTAACTTTTCTTTGTTCACAGCGCTATGTCAGTGGCATTTTTTTTGCTCCGTATCTTAGTCCTCTAACTTTCTAATTCAGTACGCGCAACGTGCTGTCTTGAAGAGTATCAGAAACTTGAAATTGCGAACGTTCAGCTCGGGACCGATGGATGTTGCATTATCGCGTAACAATAATCCGTTGAAACGCCCCATTAGAGTCCATCCTTCTGCGTACATGACAACCGACTTCTTGAACCAGTATAGATCTTCGGTTGACTTAAGCAAGTCCCAATCGAAAGCGTGCGCTTCTTCTTACCTCTTTGGATAGTGTCGAATTGACGTTCTTGCAGAATCTTTTACGATAAGAATCCGCCAGGTTGGCTGGTCTGGAGCGACGCCATCATATTATATGCAGTCCCAGACAATACAAACTCTACATTCCAACCTTGGGAAGCGAGCAGCACCAATGCCGTCGACGAAGTTCGCAAAATCACGACATCTCCAAAGTTTTGGGAAAACGTATCAGTTTACTATGCGGAAGAGAACCACGAGACAACTATCATCCTAGATAATGTGTCGTGCATCAAATCTATTTGTAAGTCATACAGACCCTTATGGACTACCAAACTGATAATCTTGCAGTCCAACTTCTCGAAGACGAACCGTTCGAAGCATTTCGGCCGACGGTAGAAGAGCTGATTGCAGACAACGACCAAAATAAACAACGGGCAGCCGCCGAAATGTTAGCTGGAGTTATTGGAGGTAATTAAAACACCTCTATGATTCAGTCAGTGTTAAAGCGTCGAAGGTTCTAAGCATTGGCCATCCTGTAAACAGGAGGCTTTGTGGAAATGGTTTACGCCGAAAATCCCTGTTGTGTTGAGAAAAAATATCAGATCGGACACATTGTCAATTTGGACAGGTTTCGTAGAGGTAATCCGAACTTTTCTCTGTGTGGCTCTGACTAAGAACAATTGTTACAGTATATCTTTTATCACAGAGACCCGCGACGTTTGCAGCCGCTGGTTGACTTCCTTGTGACCGCCTTTAAACAGCTGGATTTCAACGCCGAGTTGTCATTTGATGTGTATAAAGTAGTCTCATTGTTCTGTGCTTTCTATGAAGAGCTTGGTCGCAAGTTCACACCTTGGACGGACGAAGTAGTGGAACACTCGTGGAAACAAATTAATGGCGAGCATGACGACGTACGTTTTTCTGCCCAAGCCTTGATGGTGGTGTCTGACGGCTGCTGGATAGGTGCGAGTCTTTGTTTCGGAAATTCTGACATTCTCGCAGAACATAAAGGTGAGCTCTATACTTTGTAATCACCTGTGCTGAATGCCTATCTCTTTGAGCAGTGGAACCCCCGTCTGACAGTACCAACCGTTGAAGTCTTCACCAAGGAGTGTCATTCACGTCCTCGTGATTTCGATATCATGGGAATGAGAGGCACTTATCACCAGGGCAGGGTTGCTGAATTAGTGAAAAACTTTACATCATGGAAGTTGGAACGCATCTCTGGATCTCGTGCTTTTCAATCTACATACGACAGGTGCGAGTCGTTTGGAATTTTGAATACATGAAATCCTGACGGGATCCATCTCTAGAGTCGGAACAACTGTCTGCAAATGGCTTTACCAATCTTTACATGATCTAAATGCTATCTCGACTTTTGATTATATCCTCCCTTTGATGGTCAGCGATTTTTCTTGATAGTGTTTGGAAAATCTACTCAACTGTGTAACAGCCTGAAATATTCCGCTTTACTGAAGGTAAACAATTTGCTGTCATAGTTAAATGGTTTGAAGATGCACCCCTTGTCTAGTCAAAGACAATAATAGCCTTGCTGTGCGAGCGAGCAACCTTCTGGTCCGGATGTGTGGGGTAACACCACCAGTCGCACTGGTCAATCCCATATTAGACGCTATTTTCGACGCTATCCAAAATTCTCTTGTGCGTGCCTCATCGTCACCGATTTTATTCTTAAATGTAAAACTACTTGTTACTAGTCATGGCGGGTTAGACTGAAGGCTCTTCCTTTAGTTCAAGGTAAGTTGACTCCAAATTCTTGGGGAGTACGCTTATCACGTCTCTAGTCTTCTACTTCCGCAACACCCCTCTGATATCTGAAATAAAAATCGTTGAAATTTTGGAGGTGAATAATGCTGACATTCTTAATCTCAAATTTAATTAAATGTTGCTTAAGGTTCTTTGTCGGTGTCTGGATGACGAGATTGTTGAGGTGCGAGAAATGGCGGCAACGTGGGTCGCGAATTCCTGTAAATTCTTAGTATTTGCTCACATGTTGTTCCTAGAACTTTGTCTGGAATATTGAGATTGTCGCCCCGGCGCAGCGTCCTTACTCTGAAAGTGAGCAACAGAAGTGTTTTTGCAACAAACATTTCTCTAATATTAATTTATTCCAGGATCGATTCGTGCGCTTGCTCAAGAATAGCAACGTTCCTGCCAGACAAGATCCTGAATATAACAAGGCCATTCGCCAACGACACGCAGCCATTTTGGGTATTTGTGCTCTCGTCGATAGCTATCCATATACGGTGGAGAAATGGATGCCTGATCTGCTGACCAATATTCTGGCGGAACACACCTACGACCCAGTAAGTTGCGCTGTACATGTAGGAAAAAGTTTTTATAAACTGTTTTAGATTCCTATTTCGACGACGGTTCGAAAATGTGCCAGCAATTTCAAGAAGACACACCAGGATACTTGGCACGAAGATTCCAAACGTTTCAACGACGACCAATTAGCCGCTCTATCGACCCTTCTCACAGGATCTTCCTATTGTACGTTACCCTTGGCCTGTTTTGATTCGATTTGACTGACATGTCTCCAGATGCTTGAATATTCATACAACATCTCTAATAAATCATATGTCTGAATATATAATATCAGTCATTTCTACAATGAGAAAACTAAAAATACAACATAATACAAAGCTACGCTGAAAGGAAATGCCATATTGCAGGGAGGGATACCAACTTCTATGTCTGGATTTGTTGTGCGACGAAACCAGTTAATTTCAACTCTGACATATAATATTGCTGAGACGGCTAAGATGCAATACTTTTGAGGTTATGGCTAAGCAGCTTCTTCTAATATCGAACGAGGGTGTGCAATCCCCGGTTTCGTAATTTCAACGCCGTCTGCGCGCCCTTCTCTTGAGCCCGCTGCGGGTACTTTGTCTATGGGAGCACTTATGCGGTTTTCGTAACCCGACTTGACGCGATTGTTCGACACCGACTCCCTTGCAAAGGAAATTATCAATCTATGAATAAAGACAGTTCCACCACCAGACTTACCGAATCTCAGCTATTAGATCATCAATGGCGTACCACCCAAGAGGCGAATAAGCAATCGCCCTCCACCAGCTAGCCAAGTCTGTGGAACCGATAAAAGCATGTGCATGGAGGTGGTCTGTCACGGGAATCTTGGTATCTTTGAATGGGGACGTGATGAAGCCAATCTTAATGTCGCTGGCGTGACCTTTCCACTCGTCGGGCACAGGGGCAGTAGAGACCGTAACTGGCATTGGATCAGGAAGAAGGGTATTAAGCAGACGTGTAGCCAAGTTTTTTGTGTTCACCAGCAATGGAAGATCTGACGAACCCTACACCATAGATGGGTAAGAAAGTTCATGTGGTAGCGATGAACATACAAGACAGTATATCGAATTAACGTGGAGACTGCGCAATCGATATGTTAAGCGTCTACCAAGAAGATGACAAAAAAAAAACATACTTGAATGCAATGATAATATGGCCCTTCGAGCTCACTGGGTTTGCCTTTTCACGATATGCCGTAAAGTTGTCATCCCGCCAAAGAATGTCGGCATCATTGGAATTCGGAGGATTAGACGGTCTTGAATCCAGCGTGAAGTGTGAGGCGGACGCGACGATACTACACATTGGACAACCCGCTCTGGGTGCAAATTCTGCCATTTACAGTATAAAGCGCAAGCGCAAGCGCAAGGTGCGGCAAGTCCCAGGTCCAACATTCAGCCGCACCCACCGAATCGAGCCGTTGCGGCAAGATTATAACTTGGTGATTTATTATTCATGGCTTCCAGTTCGCGATCGAGTACAGTTCAAATATTCAACGACTTCAGAGCAGGAATTGACGAGTATCATGATAGGCGGGAACGTCTTATAAAGGTTAAAGTTTAAAAGCACTATTTATTTGTTCAACCCCTTACTGATAATTCAGGCAAGCCGAGATATCACGAACCTTGCCAAAAAGACCATATTTCTTCTCCACCGTATCGCTTTGGAAGAACCTGTGCCAAATGAGGACGAACAGAACAAAAACAAACGCGCCGCTAAATGTGGCTATGAGAAGCTAGGCGAAGTGCAGAATATCTATGCCAAGCTGAAGCCTGAGCTTGAAGGGGAGAAGTACTGGCGCTACCAACGTCAGGTATCTCCAGGGGTGCAAGAATATGTTGAAGCGCTGAGCTTTGCGCATTATCTTGAACATGGTTCATTGATTACGTTCGATGCGGTCCAACGGACCCTCATGGACCCTCAAGGGGATCAGGTATGTTCCACTATCTTCTCTATTGCTTTAAAATATTAACACCAAATGGATAGTACTTTCCATTGACCGTCGATGACTACCTCCTTGGTCTTTCCGACCTTACAGGAGAACTTATGCGCTTCGCTATATCAGGTATCACACAAAAAGCTGGTAGGGTGAGAGCCAAAGAAATATGTGCTTTCGTTCGGGAATGCAAAGCTGGTTCGTTTGTTTTACCAACTTCTTTCTTTCTGTCTTTCTTTCTGTGGTCGAATGAAATTCCCTTACGAACGACCCAGATTTCGAACGATTTACTCCCTACATCTGGGAATTGCGCAAAAAACAAAACGTGACCGCTCAATCTCTAGAGAAAATTGAGAATAGTAAGGGTAAAACATTAGAAAAAGTGTCTGACATGCTGATCTCCTTTACATCTCTATTCGTTAGCTGCTTATGCAATCGTAGTCCGAAGCTCAGAATATGACCTCCCCCCCGAAATGTTAGACGACATAGTCGCTTTATCTATCTCCAAATTTAGTGGCAGTCGACCCGTCGACCTTCATTTAGTAGATGCAGATCACGAAGAGTATTAAAAGCGATTAAACCCATAAGTCGTTTTAGCACCTTTGATGTATCCACCTTATCGCCGGAAAATCATCTCTTTCACCGTCCTTGGTGAATCACGAACCCTAGAACGTTGCGCACGTTAGATGAACTGGAGTTAATCTCTTTCCAATCACAAGGCTCGACCTGTCAACAACCGGACGGTAAATCCTTTCGATTCGGATTCCCATATCTTTGTAACCTGCAAGACTTAAGCAGTGTTTAAACCTATTGATGAACTCGGACTTGTCTTGTCTTTCATCGCAAAATCAATTACCCTACCATCACGCGACTTAATACAAAATGCATATGAAAGGTACATAGTGTGTGGAGAAAAAGTTGATGTGCCTTTCACTCGTTCTGACAAATGAAGTGTTCACCCAGGGACACCCTCCCATCCAGCTTTCATTGAAAACTCAACGGAGCCGAGATCCTAATAAGTTTCGCGTTCTGCCCGTCTTCCCAATCCATCTGATACTCCAAGAGATAACACGATTCCCGCCTACTCTTCACATCGCCCCAATCACGCATTATCACCATTTCGCAACGGCTTACTGCGCACTCGGGCGTGGTGGACCCAGAATCAGAAGCAGCCAAAAAAATTATCGCGTGTTCGACTTGAACCGACTCCATCTCGTCGGACGTTGGGCGTGGACCACTGTCGGTGGCACTTTCCCCACAATCATCCCCCAAGGTGAATAGAACTATAGACGCCGTCGTGGGGCTAATGTTCGAGTCTCCTTCGCGGTACAACTCCATGAAGAGCATTTCATTCAAAACCGCTTTATCCGAAAGGGTAGGCGCGGGAGTGATCACGATGCCATTCCCATGATGAGAGTCGTCTTCCTCAGTCACATTGATCTGAGGGGGATCATCGTCGTTATTTACACCAACTGTCCGCCCTGTAACCTGAATTGATCGACCAGAAGTAATTTTAGACGGTGAATACTTGCCTTTTTCTAATGACCGGTCACCCGCAAACCTACGAGCCAAGAGTCGAAGACGCGGGAGCATCAACTGCAAAGGCACAATCCGGAACCAGAATATGACTCTGAGAATGACAACCAGTGCAGAAAATAAAGTCCTGATGAGTGTGTAAAGCATACTTCTTTTTGGAGCGGGGCGCCGGACAAGTTGCAAGGGTGGAGACCGACTCGGAGATTGAGAATTTGGTGAAGCTGAATGGCTTCGTGTTCCATGCGACTCGTGATCGTCGGGCTCTCTGGAAGTCTTGATGGAGATGCCAATGTCGGATGGAAATGTATCGACAGAAGGAGCAATCGTATCCATTGACGCCCGAGACGCAACGGGTTTGAAAGAAGGTGATGGAGGAGGGGTCAGAAGTGGTTCTCCAAAGTGTTGGGGCGATTGAACAACGAGATGGGGTGTAAGAACAGCCGCTGCCCATATCTTTCGCGATGGACCTTCAACAGGAGACTGCAATCGGTATATGGGACACAGTGTGAATTGGTTGTTTGTAGAATCAAATTGTAATGATACATTCCGCTTTGAGCTGTCCTCGTCGAATAGATGAAGCGTAAGATTATAGGGTGAAAACAAGGCCAGCTTCTTTAAATCACCAGTTCCACTAGGCCCACCGGATAATTCTGCCAAGGGTAAATGAAGGTGTTGTAGAAAATCTGAAGGCCACAGGGGTATGATAGCCATTTCTCTGAGATGCGAACCATTGCGGGTGCCAAGAATGACAGCGGGGAAACCTGCATTATATGTCAAGACGTTCCACGCAAGTAAATCACTATGCTGCAAGAACTGCTGAATGAAAAAGCCTGGATCCGACTGAAAGTCGTGCGTCGAAAGAATTGCAACGCCAGATCCCGAAACAGTAACACGACCATCCACAGAGACTGTCGCTGACAATCCAGGAGATGTAGCCACGACATAAGTCGGTCGAATTGCTAGGTGAGACTGCACTCGAGGTATAAAGAAAAGCAATCGCGAAGACTCGAGATTGGGCAGAAAGCTGGATGATAAAATAGAGACCATTAGACGCATTTTACTTACCGGAATCAAAAAATTGGTACCTACCCCTCTTTTGCTAACGCCAGGACTCGGATGTCGTCCATGTTTTTAAATCTGAGAATGTCTGAGCGGCCTGCCTGATTTTTGTCAGGAACGTGTAATCGCCATGCTCGGTTGAATGTCCAGCCTTCCTTCAGCTCCAGCCCATCGACGAGTTCAAGCTCATTTTCCTTGAAAACCATTGAGCCGTTTCTTCCATATTGTCCAAGCCAGACAACACTCGCAGAAGGGTACAAGATGCGATAAGTGAATTGAAATCGCTCTGGCGAGCAAACTATAAGAAAGAGGACCTTTTCTTGGTCGCGAGCAGAAGCTAGAGGCGAACTGCCCAAAGAAACAACGTATTCATTATCCGCTCTATCCGGGCTCGCTTCAAAATCCAATGCACGCCATATGCCATACGATTGCCCTTTCCCCGGGACATCCCCCCAGAGTTGAACTCGCCCTCCGTCTCTGACAAGTCGATCGTGGTCATGCGTGCTCAATCGCGCTGTGAATACCAGCACCGTTGGTCGTGTAGACGAAGATTCTACATGGACGGTCTGTCCTATGGGAGGGTCAAATACAATGTTCATCGTGGTCAACAATGAACGTAAAATAATTGGTATGCAACCACTGTCTCATTAAACATGATGTCATAGAGTAATACATCTGCTCCAGAACCTTGGCTCGATACTGATGTCGGTGGGATAAAAATAAAAAAATAAAAGAAAAAGAAAAGAAAAGTCGAAAAAGGAAAGAGGGAAAGAAGAAAAGAGAAGGGAGGGATTTATTCTCGCTCATTGCAGTGATTGCACTTTCTAA